>Ga0255094_1000332_pt1 | contig 26014 bp, 18 predicted proteins | sample Colum_Law_RepB_8_2_FD_188434 | JGI IMG/M metagenome (GOLD analysis project Ga0255094, IMG submission 188434) | Freshwater microbial communities from Columbia River, Oregon, United States - Colum_Law_RepB_8d | ecosystem: Environmental > Aquatic > Freshwater > River | place: USA: Oregon...
GCTGGAGAGCCACCTTGAGATTGTCCAGTTCCTGCTGCGAAACGGCATTTCTGTCAGCCAGTTTTTGAATCCGTCCGAATTCCGTTTCAGCGTGATTCAAGGCGACTTTAGCGGAATCAAATCGCGGGTTCGCCTGCCCCAGCCGTGCCTCTGCCGATTTCACTCTGGCTTCCGCCTGGGCAATTGCGCGCGGGTCGAGCAACGTGGGATCGGCGGGTTCGATTGTCGTGAGTTGGGTTTGATGAGCAACCACCGGATCGCCGGGCTTCAGGCGGATACGGACAAGCCGACCACTCAACGGCGCTGACACAACATAGCGTTCGCGAATACGGGTTCGACCATCGTCGGTAATCGTTACGACCAGTGGTCCTCGGCGAATTTCGGCAACGTCGACCGCTACGGGACGCGGCAACAGGGCGAGCGTCACGGCGGCCACCACAAGCAGCACGACAACGATCACAAAAATACGCTGCGAAAACAGTTTCATAAATCAGTCCTGGCCTTTCAGCACAGCGAACAGGTCCAGCCGATCCAGTCGCCTGCGAACGATGGCCCCGGAGATCACGGCAGCGATCAGCACAACGATCGCCGCACGAGCGTACGTTGAAGGGTAAATCACCAATGGAATTCGAAACACGTCCGTATGAATGGAACGCGAAGAAAGCCATGCCATGCCATATCCCATCAACAGACCCAAAGGAACAGCAACGAGCGTCAGAATCGCCAACTCACCCAGTAAAACTGCTGAAATCTCTGCTTTGGTAAACCCCAGCACTCGCATCGTTGCCAGTTCTCGATCGCGCTCCGACAAACTGATCAACGCTGTGTTGTAGACGACGCCGGCCGCAATCACGATCGCGAAGCCAATCACGAATCCCTGCATCCGCAATTGATTCTCGCCGACGGTATCCAGAAAGCTCTGAATTGATGCAGCATTCGCGGTCACTCCGACAACACGCGGCGTTGCCTTCAGCTCTGCGTAGAGTTCATCCAGGTGCTTTGAATCCACAGACATCCACGCGCCGGACACCAGCGGGCCTTCCTCAGCCAGTTGATTCACAAACGGCTGCAGCGCGAAGGCGTTGGTGCCGGAAAGATCGTCCACCGTTCCCACGACTCGAACCTGAACCGTTGGCCGCTTGCCTTCCAGCACATCGACGGTGACATACTCGCCAACCTTCACCTGCAGCAATTCGGCCAGCCTGGCGGAAAGCACCAAGCCATCATTCCGCAACGGTGGTTCGTCGCCGGATTGCGCAATCACACGAAAGATCTTCCGGTCCGGTGCCATCCCCAGAATCGACAGCCGCCGCGAACGAGGTCCGGAGTGCACTCGGACCGGCAATGCGCGAAAAGGTTCAACGGTCACCACACCCTTCATATGATGAAAATCGAGAATTGCATCCGTTGCTGATGGTTCCGCGAGATTAATCCACAGGTCCTGCCGCTGCACGTGGCGAAACTGAAAATCCACGATGAAATCCAGAGCATCAGCAGCATAGTGCCCCAGCACCATGACCCCGGCCGCCATGGCGATGCCGAAGATCGAGAAGGCCGTCTTGAGCGGTCGACGACGAATCTGACGCAGGATCATTCGCCACGTCTGGGGCAACCACCGCTGCAGTCCAAACTTCTCAATAAACGACGGGCGATATTCACCAGGAAACTTTGGTCGCATCGCTTCTGCCGGTGGCAATCGACTGGCCGACCACAAAGACCCGATCGTTCCCGCTATCGCCGCGACGGCAGAAATCAGCGTTGTCAGGACGGCTGTCACCCAGTCCATGTCGAACTGAAAGATCGGGAAATGAAAGAAGCGAGTGTACATCTGACTGAGTCCATGCCCCATCCGGATTCCCAGCCCTGTACCGACCAAAACACCCACGGCCACGATGATCGCCACAAACCCAAGATAGTGCGAAGCGACTTCACTGTTGTGGTAACCAAACGCCTTCAGCGTCGCGATCTGTTCTCGCTGCATGTCAATGAGCCGCGTCATGACAATGTTCAGCAGAAACGCGGCAACAGACATGAAGATGATCGGCGTCACCAGCCCCATTGCCCGGAGTTGGCTGATTTCATCCGTGATGAATCGATGTGACATCTGATCGACTCGACCAAAGCTGCCGATGCCGCCCCAGTCAGCCAGCAAATTGTCCACCTGCCGAATTACGTCCGCTTCCATGGCACCGTGCATGAGTGTCAGCGACAGATCATTACACGCGCCGTCCATGTCGAAGGCGGCTTCCATTTCCGTGACGGGCATCCAGAACACACCGAACCGCTTAAAATCCGGCAACATGTCTGCCGCATTCATTTCGACGATGTACTCGGGCGACAGCACAATGCCGACGATTCTGAGTGTCCTCAGTCGTCCATTGAGAATGGCGTCCACAGTGGCCCCCGGTTGAAATCCGTGAGCGTTGGCGAAAGACTCTCCCACGACAACCTCCAGTCCTCCGGTTTCCGGCATGCGACCTCGCCGAAGATACAGCTGATTGAGTCGCGGCGGCTGATGGTCGGGAATTGAAATCAGGCGCCCGACAGCGGGCTCACGCAGTCCTGCGACAATCAGATTCACAGACTTCACGATTCGCGGCTCCGCACGCGCGACGCCGGAAATGTCTTCGACTCGCTGCTGCAGCGACAATGGACCTCGCTTGAAGCTGGCAAACACTTCGGCGAATCGGAATCGCTGATAGTAAGTTTCTCGAGTCGCCTGAAGTGATCGCAGTGTGCTGAGCGACATCACGGACATCGCGATTCCGCTGGCGATGACCAGTGCGATGGCGATGGACTGGCCTTTCATCACCCACAGATTGCGCAGCAGTTTTCGATGGATAGCGCGCATGTTACCACACAATCTCCGAGGCCGGTCGTTTCCGTTCGTTGCGTCGGATTTCGGAGACTCGACCATCAGACAGGCTGATCACTCGGTCTGCCATTTCGGCGATCATGGCGTTGTGAGTGATCACAGCGGTTGTGGTTCCCAGTTCACGATTGATCCGTTCAATGACCTCCAGCACGACGATGCCTGTTTTGGCATCCAGAGCGCCTGTGGGCTCATCGCACAGCAGGACATCCGGACGTTTAGCGACAGCCCTGGCAATCGCGACTCGTTGTTGTTCGCCACCCGACATCTGAGCCGGGAAATGATCAACCCTTGCTTCAAGTCCGACGAGTGCCAGTGCTTCGGCCGGGTCCATGGGGTTGTTGGCGATCTCCGTCACCAGCGCCACGTTCTCTCGCGCTGTCAGGCTGGGGATCAGATTGTAGAACTGAAACACGAAGCCAACGTGGTCGCGACGAAACTGGGTCAGTTCCCAGTCAGTGGATTGCGTCAGATTCTGATCCAGAAAATGCACTGACCCGGTCGTGGGCACATCAAGCCCGCCCAGAATATTCAGCAGTGTTGATTTACCACTCCCTGACGGCCCCAGCAGTACGACAAACTCGCCTCTGTAAAGGTCCATCGTCACGCCCCGCAGCGCATGGACGCTGACTTCACCCATGCGATACACCCTGGTGATGTCGCGGGCGGAAAAAACAGGACCGGCAGCGATGGCCGAGGAGTTCATTGCGAGTCCTGATCTTCAGGCGAACACCTGCCCTCTGCCAGTCGTACGGCATCCCTATGTCGAATCGTACTCAGGATGTTCGAGGATGTCGGGCTTGTGGGTTGAGAAAACCGGCAGTCGAGAGATTTCTCATCGCTGGATTTTCATTCCCTCGCAAGTGTGCGACGCGTCGTCAGAATTGCTTCAATGGACTCTACACACAGACTTGCGTGTCAGTTTTGGCTTATGGCTATCGTGGAACGATCTGCAGAATTGGCACGTTTGATGTCGCAGACATGATGATGTGGCCGTTCGTCCGCCTGCGCTGCGGCTCAAACGCGACGACGCACGATGACAGACCATCGCGCTCGACACATCAGCAGGGAACGAGACAATGCTGAGAATCCAGACGGCTCCTGGCACTTGCGCAACAGTGTGTGCGGTTGGGACATGCGGCAGGTCAGACAGCAACTGGTTCCGTCGGAGAATCATTGAATTCGAAAACAGGGTTCTTCACCCGAATCTGTGGGTAAAGAGTGTGGTTTAAAAGCTCCGCTCGGGTTCAGCAAACGGGGCTCGGGCCGTTCATGGGAGGTCCAGCACACCAGCCTCCCCTTGTTCAGGGAGGAAAACACCTCGCGGATCTGTCACGATACAGTTGTAAACGAAAGACCATGACTGGGAGCCCGCGAGATGCAACTGCAAGCGATCCTGAGCAGGGTCCGGAAATTCAAGGGATACGAGTATGAAACCGTGACGTTGTCTCAGGATGGCAAAAAGCTTGACGTTCCCATTCGTCCTCGAGTGGGTGCCTCTCCAACGTGTTTCGGGTGCGGCCGCAAAGGTCCCGTGGAGCGATGGCAAGCATGACATGACACTGACGTATCGCTGGTTTCCGGCCGAGTGGGGGTGGCGGTTGAGTTGGGCGGAAACGGCAGCCGCTGTTCACACGTCATGGCGAACAGTCTTCCGCAGTGTTCGATCTGCTGTGATGTGCCGCAGGAACGCATGAAAGAGTCGTTGGCCCGATTCTTCCGGCTGTTGAAAGAGGATAATTGCAGACGGATTGAGTATGCGGTGAGTGACAAATGACTTCACTTCGAGAAATTGTGAAGCACAACCTGAAGGCAGTGCGAGCATGGCTGTCACGGGAGGGCTTCCAGCGGTTCCGGGAATACAGCTCTCCGGCGTGGGCAGGCAAGTTCCCTGACGAGTGGACAGACCGAACCATGCGGTGAAGGCTTCAGCCATTGATGTCGGTGGCGGAGATGCTGCAACGTCACAAACCGCTTCTGCTGGATTGGTTCCGAGCCCGAGGGGAGTTTTCAGCAGGTTGTGTGGAGTGCCTGAATGGCAAGGCGAAATTGACGATGAAAAAAGCCTGTGGATTCAAGTCGTACAATGTGGCGGAAGTCGCACTCCTGCATACGCGTGGGAAGCTGCCGACCCCGCAAGTCACCCACAGGGTCTGGTAAAGAGGCTCTTCTTCTATTGCGCAGGCTTCAGCCTCTACCCACACTAATCCCGGATGGACCAGTTAACGGAATGGGATCTGGTAGTTCGCTGCTTGTCCCGAGCCGGGTAGCGGTGTAGTATTGCTGCTGAAGGCGAATATTCGGGAGAGTTCGTATTCTGGTTCCCGATGTGCAGAGCAAGGGAGGGGCTTGAAAGCCTCTGATGAGTTGCGCCCTGCTGCAGTGATTCCCGCTGTGCTGATGTTGGAATCGCTTCATTTGGCCGTTGTGTAGATCGGCCCCGGCAGTTGTGTGAGCGTGCGCGCACGGTGTGTGTCAGGCGGAAAAAAGGTGAGGAATATGTCTGTAAAAGCTGGTGTTTGGATCGATCATCACAGGGCAGTGCTTGTTCGAGTGACAGATGCGGGTGAGGAGATCACTGAGATTGAATCTGACGTTGAGAAGCCATTCTCGTTACCGGCTGGTTCCGGCTCAGGCTCTGAGCATCCGCAGCATTATCTGTCGGAGATCAAGCAGGAGCACAAGTTTATGAATCAGCTGAACGGCTACTATGATGAGGTGTTGAAGGCACTTCACGGTGTCGAGTTGCTGTTGATCTGCGGGCCGGGAGAGGCGAAGGGGGAGTTTCGAAAGCGGTTGGAATCGAAGCATTTTCCGGCAAAAACGGTTGATGTCGTGACGGCCGACAAGATGACGGATCCTCAGGTTGCTGCGAAAGTTCGAAAGCACTTTGAGGACTTGCGGGCTCACGGTTGAGGAAACGTGTGACGCACGCTGCGGGGCAGGAATGACGCTGGGGAAGAAAGTCGGCTTGAGGTGTCAAGCCGACTTCCTCCGGTTGTAGAATGCCGTTTGTTCAGGGATGGGATTGGCAAATTGCCCGGTGGCATGCCCGGGCTGCCTGTTGGTGGCTGGTGGAAGTTCGGTTGGTTCCGGCATCGGACAGAGCCGCCGGATTTTGCGGCAAATTGTCAATGCTGTCTGAGTTTGCGGCGGCTGTTCGTGCAACTGCTGTCGGCTATTGTTACACTGCGCGCTGTGTTCACGGTTCAATGAACTGGCCGGCGTCTCAGGTCTCCATGAAGTGGGCGTAATGATGAAGTCCCGGATTACTGTACTGACTGTTTTTGCGGCAGTGCTGGTGCTGGGCGTGATGTGGCTGCGAGGCACGGTGGTGGATGCTGACGAGATGCCTCGGCTGCACACCCGGCTTGAGATTCAGACGTCGCAGGGCCGGCGTGAGTGTGTGATCCACATTCCGGAGACCTGTGACAGGGCTCGACCAGCGCCGCTGGTGATTATGCTGCACGGATTCGGTGGCACGGCACTGAATGCAGCGCGGGAATCGGGCTGGTCTGACAAGGCTGATCGAGAGGGATTCATCATTGTCTATCCGGAGGCGACTCGTCCTGATCGCGCTCTGCCGGCGCACTTTCGACGGAATCCTCAGGCGTGGAACGACGGTTCCGGTCGTTTTCATGCGGCGGCGGAGCGTGTTGATGACGTGGCATTCATTGGAGCGATGATCGACCGCATTGGAGAAATCTGTCGGATTGATGCGGGCGGGATCTTCGTGACCGGTTTTTCAAATGGAGCGTCGATGACATTTCGTGTGGGTGCTGAGCTGTCACAGCGGATCACCGCGATTGCTCCTGTGTCGGGTACCTGCTGGATGGAGCGAGTGGAATCGGGGAAAGCTGTTCCGTTGTGTTACATAACGGGAGCGGCCGATTCACTGAATCCGCTGGACGGTGGTTATCCGAAACTGGCATTTGGTGGGAAAGACCAGGGGGGGGCGGAGAAACCGGCGGTGCAGACATTCATTGATCGCTGGAGCAGTGCCCTGGGGTGTGCAGCCATTCCGGTGGTTGATGAAACGGTGTCTGGAGTGCGCAGGCGGCAGTACGGGTCTGATCGCCAGCGGGCTGAGGTGGTCTTTTTGGCGGTTGAGGGGTTGGGGCATCACTGGCCGGGAGGTGAACGTCAGGTGGCCGAGTTTCTGGTGGGCAGTTACAACCGGAAACTGAAAGCGACTGACGCGATCTGGGACTTTTTCAGTGTGCAGCGGAAGCGTTGATGCAGGCTGTTGCGGTCGTGTGAGTTTCGTGAGCGTCTGGCGTGCACTGTCTCGCTTTTTTCGATAGGCTGGTCAGGGTGAGGGGCAGGTGGCAGCAGTTGGAGGCTTGGCGATGGCATTTCGTCTGATGGCTGGTCGGCTGGTGTTTGTTGTGGCCGTGTTTGCAGTTCCGGCGGTTCAGAACCGTACGTCAGTCGTGTGGGCTCAGCAGCAGCCCGTCGTGGTGAGTTTTGATCGGGACATTCGGCCAATTCTGTCGGATCTGTGTTTTACGTGTCATGGGCCGGACGAGGCACAGCGCAGCAGTCAGTTGCGTCTGGATCAGCGGGCCGGTTTGTTTTCTGAGCGGGATGGTGGCAGGGTTGTGTCGCCAGGCAAACCGTCTGCAAGTCTGCTGGTGCAGCGCATTGTGTCAGCGGATCCTGACGTGCAGATGCCTCCGCCTGAGTTTCAGCGGCGTCTGACGGACCGGCAGAAGCGGTTGCTGAGCGACTGGATTGAGCAGGGGGCGAAGTGGACAGAGCACTGGGCCTTTGTGCGTCCGCAGGTTCAGACGCTGCCGCGGACGGGCAATCCGGGGTGGTGTCGCAATCCGATCGATCAGTTTGTGCTGGCGCGGCTGGAGTCTGCTGGTTTGCAGCCAGCGCAGGAGGCGGACCGCAGAACGCTGATTCGGCGAGTGACGCTGGATCTGACCGGGTTGCCACCGAATCCGGCCGAGGTGGAGGCGTTTGTGGCTGATCAGTCAGCGGATGCGTGGGAGCGGGTGGTGGATCGACTGCTGGCATCGCCGGCCTACGGCGAGCACATGGCGGTGGCTTGGCTGGATGCAGCTCGTTATGCCGACACCAGCGGTTACCAGAACGATGGGCCGCGGAGTATGTGGCGGTGGCGGGACTGGGTGATTGAGGCCTTCAATCGGAATCTGCCGTTTGATCAGTTTACTGTCGAGCAGATTGCCGGGGATTTGCTGGACAGTCCAACACTGGAGCAGCGGATTGCCACGGGGTTTAATCGGAATCATCGGGGGAATGCGGAGGGGGGGATTATTCCGGAGGAGTATCAGGTGGAGTATGTGGCTGACCGAGTGGATACGACATTTGCGGTCTGGCAGGGGCTGACGATGGGTTGTGCGCGGTGTCATGATCACAAGTATGATCCGTTGAGTCAGCGGGAGTACTATCAGGTTTTTGCGTGGTTCAACAATCTTCCGGAATCGGGTCGGGCGATCAAGGAGGGCAATTCACCTCCGTTCATCAAAGCCCCATTACCGGCTCAGCAGCAGCGGTTGCGCGAACTGGAGCAGCAGATTGAGCGGTCCGCGCTGCGGATTCGGGAGTTGCGGCCGGAGCTTTCGGGTGTGGTGGAGGAGTGGAGTGGAACGGTTGAGGCGCGGCAGGAACCTGACTGGGCGCCTGCGGTGGGCCTGCAGCATGCGTATCGGCTGGCGGGCAGTCTGGCGGGTGATGCGGGTCAGTCACTGAAGCTCAGTCCGGCAGGTGTTGAACCGGTCTGGGCAGGGCGGGGTGGCGTGCAGGCACTGTGGCTGGATGGCGGAGCGGTGCTGGAGTCTGCGAATGCGGGGGGCTTTGGTTATTTTGATCGGTTTTCGCTGGCGGCGTGGATTCGGCCGGACGCGTCCAGCGGTACGGTGATGTCGCGGATGGTTCCGGTGGAGCAGGGTGAGGGATACAGCGTGCATCTGCAGAACGGTCGGGTGCAGGTGAATCTGGTGAAGCGGTGGCTGGATGATGCGATTCGGGTGGAGAGTGTGGCGGTGCTGCCGGCTGGTGAGTGGGTGCATCTGGCGGTGGTCTATGATGGGACTCGTCTGGCAGCAGGGATTCGGCTGTATGTGAACGGTGTTGAGGTCCCTCTGACTGTGCGTCTGGATCGTCTGAATCAGACGTTTGCGGTGAAGGGGGAGCCATTCCGGATAGGTGGCGGGCAAAGTCATTTTTGCGGTGCGATTTCGGATGTCCGGGTTTATGGTCGTGATCTGTCGTCGGAGGAGGTGGAGTTGCTGGCGGTGCCGGAATCCGTGGCAGAGATCGTGCGGCTGGGGGTAGCTGAGCGCACAGTGTTGCAGCGGCGCAAGCTGGAGGGAATGTATCTGGAGCGGCATGCGGATGGCGTATTGCGTGAAGTCTTTGAGCAACTGCCGGCGCTGCGTGGACAGTTGCGAGAGCTGGATGATCAGGTACCGACGGTGATGGTGATGCAGGAGTCATCAAAGCCTCGTGAGACGCGTGTGCTGCAGCGTGGGCAGTATGACCGACCGGGTGAGCTGGTGCAGCCGGGTGTACCGGCGGCATTTGCGGGGAATTTTGTGAGTCGCCATGGGAATCGTCTGGATCTGGCTCGCTGGCTGGTGAGCGGTGAGAATCCGCTCACTGCGCGTGTGGCAGTGAATCGCTTCTGGCAGCGGTATTTTGAGTTCGGGCTGGTGCGAACGACGGAGGATTTTGGATCCCAGGGCGAGGTTCCGTCACACCCTGAGCTGCTGGACTGGCTGGCATTGGAATTTCAGCGGATGGGCTGGGACATCAAGGCGCTGCAGCGATTGATTGTGACCAGTGCCACGTATCGTCAGTCATCGAGGCAGTCTGCTGAGCTGCAGGTGCTGGATCCGGACAATCGCCTGTTGGCGCGGGGTAGTCGGCGTCGATTGTCCGCGGAAGTTGTGCGTGATCAGGCGTTGGCGGTGAGTGGGCTGCTGACGCGTGGGATTGGCGGTCCTTCGGTGAAACCGTATCAGCCGGACGGTTTGTGGAAGGAGATTGCGACGGACATGGAGTATGAGCAGTCGCGGGGTGCGGACTTGTATCGTCGCAGTCTGTATACGTACTGGAAGCGTACGGTGGCTCCGCCGCTGATGGTGACCTTTGATGCGACGGCGCGAGAGTCGTGTGCTGTGAGTCGCAGTCGGACGAATACGCCGTTGCAGGCATTGGCGCTGATGAACGATGTGACCTTTGTGGAGTCGGCTCGAGTGCTGGCGCAGCGAGAGCTGTCGACTGGTGCGAGGAGTGTATCGGAGCGGATTGAGCGTATGTTTCGTGTGGTGACTTCGCGGGATCCGACGGTGCGGGAGCTGGAGATTCTGAGTGCTCGTTATGCGCTGAACGTGGGGGTTTACAGGCGGCAGCCGGAGTCTGCGTCGGCGCTGATTCGGACGGGTGCGACGGCTGTGGATGAGACGCTGGATACGGCGGAGCTTGCGGCACTGACGACGGTGGCGAGTGTGCTGCTGAACCTGGATGAAGCAATCACGAGGGAATGACGAGATGTCCGGGACAATTGAGCAGCAGTTGTGGCGTGGTCGGCGTGGATTTCTGGGCCGGAGTGCGGGTGGTCTGGGTCTTGCGGCTTTGGGTGGTCTGCTGGGTAGTGAGGCTGCAGCGGGGCAGGTGGCGGCGGGAGTCGATGTACCGCATGTTCTGCCGCGTGCGAAGCGGGTGATATTTCTGTTTCAGTCGGGGGCTCCTTCGCAGCTGGATCTGTTTGATTACAAGCCTGGATTACGTAGTTTGCGAGGCACGGAGTTGCCGGATTCGGTGCGACAGGGTCAGCGTCTGACGGGTATGACCAGCAGTCAGTCAGCTTTTCCGGTGGCACCGACGATGTTTCGTTTTCGTCAGCGTGGCAGCAGTGGTGCGTGGGTGAGTGATCTGCTGCCGCGTACGGCGGCGATTGCTGATCGGCTGTGTTTTGTGCGTTCGATGCATACGGAGGCGATCAACCACGATCCGGCGATTACATTTTTCCAGACGGGTGCGCAACTGGCTGGTCGGCCCAGTCTGGGATCGTGGCTGTCGTATGGGCTGGGCAGTGAGAACAGTGATTTGCCGGCATTTGTGGCGATGATTTCGGGGACGGGAGATCAGCCGTTGTATGACCGGTTATGGGGCAGTGGCTTTCTGCCGACGCGGTATGCGGGTGTGAAGTTTCGGTCACAGGGTGATCCGGTGCTGTATCTGTCGAATCCGGCGGGAATCAGTCGTGAGGTGCGACGCGGGTTGCTGGATGATCTGCAGTTGCTGAATGGAATGCGTCTGGAGCAGACGGGAGATTCTGAGATCGCGACTCGAATTGCGCAATACGAGATGGCGTATCGCATGCAGTCTTCTGTCCCTGAGCTGACGGACCTGTCGAGTGAGTCGGCTGGGACTTTTGAGATGTATGGTGAGGATTCGCGGCGTCCGGGCAGTTTTGCGTGGAACTGTCTGATGGCGCGTCGGTTGTGTGAGCGTGGTGTGCGATTTGTGCAGTTATTTCATCGGGGCTGGGACCAGCATCTGGAGCTGCCGAAGAATATCGGGCTGCAGTGTCGGATGACGGATCAGCCGGCAGCAGCGCTGGTGCTGGATCTGGAGCAGCGTGGTTTGCTGGAGGACACGGTGGTTGTGTGGGGAGGTGAATTTGGTCGCACGGTGTATTGTCAGGGTAAGCTGACGTCGTCGGACTATGGTCGGGACCATCATCCGCGGTGTTTTTCGATGTGGCTGGCGGGTGCGGGGATTCGAGGTGGGCAGACGTGGGGCGAGACGGATGACTTCAGTTACAACATCGTGCGGGATCCGGTGCACGTGCATGATCTGAATGCGACGCTGCTGCATTTGCTGGGGGTAGACCATTTGCGATTGACGTACAAGTTTCAGGGGCGGCATTATCGGCTGACAGATGTCCATGGGAATGTTGTGCAGGGACTGCTGGTGTGAGTTGCGAGTTGTGTTGGATCGGCAGAAAATGCCGGTTGCGGCTGAATGCTGTATGAAGCGGTTTTGCGTGGGCTGTTTGTGGGCAACGCTATGGGATTTCGAGGATTTCTGACCGATTAAGGAGGATGGGAGATTTGAACGCCGTGGAAAAGTGCCGGGTTGGGGACGTTTTGCATGTCACTGGCTGAGTTGCCTGTATCGGAGCGTGCGCGGGCGGTGTACGCCGATGGCAGTCTGCTGGATTGGCGTCCGTTGAATGGGCTGCAGCGGATGATGCTGCGCTGGGAGCAGTTTTGTCCGCTGAATGCTGCGCACGTTCTGACTCTGAGTGGTTCGGTGACGGCAGCGGCACTTGGGGAGGCGGTCAGAACGGCACTGGGGCGGCATTTTCCGCTGCCGGCGGAGGTGTGCACTGGCGGCAATCGCATGCGGTGCGGAGTAAGGATGGGGCAGGGTGGAGACGTTGAGCTGGCGGTTTTAACCGTGCAGCAGCAGCAGGCTGAGCTGGCAATTGCGGGTGTGCTGGATCGTGAGCTGAATCGGTACTTTCCGGGTGGATTGCACTGGCCGTTTCGATTTCATGCGATCTGTGAGACGACTGATCGCTGGCATCTGGTGGTTGTGTATCGCCATGCCTTTATGGATTCTCGTGGGATCAGTGCGTTGTGTCGTTCAGTTCTGCGGGTGTTGCGTGGATTGGGACTGACGGAGCCAGCGCCGGGATTTGCGCCGGATCTGAGTTCGATTGTGCCGGCGTTTTCAGATTCGGCAGCGGCTCGGCATTCGGTGGTGAGCGTCGGTCGAGAGATTTTTCATGGTCTGGGATCGTGGCGTGCGAAACAGCGTTTTGCGGGTCCGGATCGTTGTGTGACTGGGGTTGAGCAGGAGAGTGTGAGTCTGTCGGGAGTTCTGCATTCTGCGCGATCGCTGGGTATCACGGTGCAGGATCTGCTGCTGGCGGCGATGCATGATTCGTTGTCACAGATGTCACTGGTGACGGGGCGACGGCAGCGAATCGGCCTGTATACTCCGGTGGACCTGCGTCAGGAGACCGTACCGCCTGTGCCGGAGGCGAGTGGACAGGTGCTGGGTGGTTACACATTGCGATTGCCGCGGAAGCGTGGGGGATCGTTTGTGGAGCTGGCGAAGCGTGTTTCCCGGGAGAGTCAGGCGATCAAACGTTCGGGTCATTACCGTTTGTATGAGCGTCATTTGTCCTTTATGACGGCGGTATGGGACCGATTGTCGCATCGAGCGAACGAGATAGCGGGACCCTTTCTGGCTCCGGTAGCCGCGCTGGCATCGAACGTCAATCTGAATGTTTTTTTTGAGGACGAGTTGCAGTCGGGCCAGTTGCTGGATTATTCGCGTTATACGGGGACCGGGATAATGACGTCGATGATGGTGGGGCTGACGACGTGCGGGGCGAACTGCCGCATTTCGACGACGCATCATTCGACGTTGTTTTCGGAGTCTGAGGTTCGGGAACTGCGGCGGCGAATCTGCTGTCGGCTGCTGGGCGAGTTTCAGCAGTTGTGAGGTGAGTGTTCTGATCGACGAAAGTGTGAAGTCAGCGCTGCCTGACGGTTGCTGCAGGTTCCTGAGCGAGTGGCGGGGCAGTGCATTGCCGGGACATGTGCGTGCAGACGGCTTGAAGCTGACGCGTGGCAGGCAGCGGAGCGTTACGGTCGCTGCGGACGGATCGGCATCTCATCAGAGTCCGGAGGATGTCGGGTGGGGTTGTGATTGGCACGAAAATCGTGAAAGGGATCCGGGATGGGTTGGCTGCCGTGGTGTGTAGCGGGTGTGTCACTGCTGCTGGCGGGTGCGAAGCTGCGTGCGGACGAGGATTCCGTGGTGCGTGTCTTTATCTTCGCCGGGCAGTCGAACATGGTGGGTTCGGATTCGAAGATTGGGGATATCGGTCGATTTCCGCCGTTTGCTGGTCTGGATCAGCCGCAGCCGGCGGTGCGATTTTCGTATTGTCTGGGTCGTGAAGAGAAGCTGGAGTCTGCCGGGTGGGAGTCTTTGCGACCGGTGTATAACGTGGTTGGTCCGGAGCTGAGTTTTGGTCGTGAGGTGAGTTCACGGATCGGGGCACCGATCGCGATTATCAAGATTGCGGCCGGGGGAACTCATCTGGGCGGTGACTGGAATCCGGATGAGCCCAGTGGTTTTCGATTGTATCCACTGGCGTTGCAGCGTGTTCGTGAGGCGCTGGGGCAGCTGGACAGTCAGGGAGTCAGGTGGCGGCTGGAAGGATTCATGTGGCACCAGGGTGAGAACGACATGTTCGAGCCGGAGTACATGGCGTCCTACGGCAGGAATCTGAAGAATTTCATTGCCTGCTGGCGTCGCGATCTGGGGGCTCCGGAACTGCGTTTTTTCATTGGCGAGTTGTGTACGAAGACGATCTGGGGGATGGATCTGAGGCCTCGGATGTATGCGATCAGTCTGGGTCAGCGAGAGGTGGCCGATGCGGATCCTCTGGTGGATTACGTGCCGACATCGCACGCTGGCGTGGAGATCGGTGGCGGTGCGGGTCTGCATTATCACTATGGCACGCTGGGTCAGCTGGAGCATGGGTTATGTTATGCGCGAGCGTGGCTGCAGGCGACGGGGCAGTGGCAGCGTGAGTCGCGGCCGCTGAGCGAGTGGCCTTATGCTGCCGGTTCAAAGGTGCGGTTGTTTGTACTGGCGGGTCACCGCAATATGGAGGGGGAGCGGGCATTTGTGCAGGATCTGGCGGGTTTGCCGGGAGGTTTGCAGTTGCTGGAAGCGGATCAGCGGGTTGCCTGCCGGTACAGCCTCGGTGGGGGGTATACGTTGTCGAATGGCTGGGAGCCACTGGGCCCGTTTGGGGAATACAGCACGTTTGGCCCGGAGCTGAGTTTTGCAGCGTCTCTGAAGCGTGCCGGGGTGGAGAACATGGCGATTGCAAAGTTCACTCACAGTGGATCTCAGATCATTGACTGGACACCGGCTGGCAGTGAGGCGCGGGGGCGGAATCTGTATCCGGCGTTTCTGGAGTTTGTGCGGAAGTCTGTGCAGGATTTGCGGGATCGCGGTCATGAGGTGGAGCTGGCGGGGATTTGTTATCATGTCGGCGAAAACGACATGTCGTGGGGGCCATTTCGTCAGGGTGCGCCGGAACGAGTGTTATCGCTGGTTCGATCGCTGCGGCGGGATCTGCAGCAACCGCAGCTCAGGTGGTACATCAGTCAGCAGTTGCCATCTGATCATGAAAGCGTGAATCGAGTGGATGTGATGTCCCGGATGTCGGAGGTACTGGCGGGTGAATCCGGGGTTGTATATTTGCGGGATCTGGATTTACCGGCACAGCGTGAGCAACTGGTGCTGGATGCGGCGGGTGTGGTGCGACTGGGTGAGGAACTGGCGAATGGTGTGCAGGCTGGTGTGTCGGATGGACAACAGCGCTGAGGGTGATTGTCGTGTGTGAGTTGTCTGAAGAATTCGGGGACCGCAGAGATGAGATTCAGGCTGGCAGGGCTGGTGTTTTTCGTGGTGATACATTGCCTGCTGCTGGCTGGCGGGCTGGGTGCAGCGTTGCAGGCGCAGCAACCGCCGGCTGGGGGTGTGTGGCAGTATTCGACGGACGTACTGCGGCCATTCTGGCAGGGCCGTGTGGTGGATGGTGAATCGGTGTTATTTTTGCGTGACGCCTCGACCGGCGTGGCTCGGGGGCAGCTGCTGTATCCGATTGAGAAGATTGTGCGTCTGACGTCGGCAGCTGACTGGCGTCAGGCTGGCGGGATGGTGTTTGAGCAGGGGCGTGATTATTCGTTTGAGCGTGGCGGACGGGAGATTGTGCTGCCGGCTGGCTCACGTGTGCCATCGTTTACGGCGGATCAGCTGCGTCGACCTGCCGGCAGTCAGAAGTACCGCCTGACTCACAGGGACGGCAATGGAGAGATTCTGTTTGCGGCGGGTGCCGAGTACCATCAGATGCAGGTGGCGGTGACATACGAACACACCGAGGATGACTGGTCCGGTGTGTTGCCGAAGTATGATGCGGCGGCGCTGCCTCGAACAACTCAGCGACTGCAGCGTGGTCAGGGATTATCCGTGGTACTGCTGGGTGACAGTATTTCGACGGGCTGCAATGCATCGGGCTGGGCCGGTGCAGCGCCCTATCAGCCGCCGTACCAGGATCTGCTGGTGCAGCATCTGCAGGCGTGGAGTGCAGATTCGATCAGGCTGACGAATCTTGCTGTTGGTGGCACATCGACGCCGTGGGGTCTGACGAAGGTGTCGGAGGTGATTGCAGCGAAGCCGGATCTGGTGCTGCTGGCGTTTGGGATGAATGATTCGTCGGGGCGTCCGTCTGCCGAGTATCGGGCCAATATGGCAGCGATGATTGAGCAGATTCGCAAGGGTGCACCTGAGGCAGAGTTTGTGCTGATTGCGACGATGCGTGGGAATGCCGACTGGGTGACTCTGAAGCAGGAACTGTTTGGTGAGTATCGGGATGCGCTGCGGGAGCTGACGGGACCGGGAATTGTGCTGGCTGATCTCACGTCGCTCTGGACGGAATTTCTGAAGCGAAAGCGGGACAGTGATCTGACGGGTAATGGTGTGAATCATCCGAATGATTTTGGCCATCGGGTCTATGCGCAGGTGCTGGCGTCATTGCTGCAGCCGGTGACATCTGAGGTGCCGAGGGAAGTGCGATTGTGGCCGGAGCAGGCGCCGGTGGGGGATCAGACGTTTGAGAGTTCAGAGGCGAAGATGACTGTGCATCTTCCGACTGCGCCGAATGGGGCGGCCGTTGTAATTTGTCCAGGTGGTGGCTATGGGGGTCTGGTAACGGGAGCGGAGGGGCATGGGATTGCGAAATGGCTGAACGGGCATGGCATAGCGGGCATTGTGCTGGAGTATCGTCTGCCGCGTGGTCGTTCGTTTGTGCCGTTGCTGGATGCTCAGCGGGCCATTCGCATAGTGCGAGCGCGGTCGAGGGCCTGGGGAATTGACGAATCGCGTGTGGGAATCATGGGTTTTTCGGCTGGAGGTCATCTGGCCTCGACAGCTGCGACTCATTTTGAGTCGGCTCGACCGGAGGCCGTGGATGAACTGGACCGACCGTCCAGTCGTCCGGATTTTGCGGTGCTGGTATATCCGGTGGTGACGATGGGGGCGGCGACACATGGCGGTTCGAAGCAGAATCTGCTGGGTGCAAATCCGAGTCAGGAACTGATGGATTTGTTTTCGAATGAGAAGCAGGTCACCGGGCAGACTCCGCCGATGTTTCTGGCACATGCTCTGGATGACAAACCGGTACCTCCGGAGAACAGTCGGGATTTGTACGGGGCATTGCAGCGGGCTGGGGTGGCATCGAAGTATCTGGAGCTGCCTTCCGGGGGGCATGGGCTGAACGGATATCAGGGGCCGATGTGGGATGCGTGGCAGCAGCAGTCACTGGAGTGGCTGGGTGCGCAGGGTTTTCTGAAACCGCGCCCGTGAGTGTTGAGTGTGCGGAGGCTGAAGTTGCAGTCGTGTGGCCGGGGTCTGTTCGGGCTGGTGGGGGCTATTTGGGCAGCAGGTCGATGGCAGACTTCCAGACACCCCAGCCGGCGGCGAGCAGCAGAGCAACAGTGGAGATACCGAGTGCGGCATCCCAGAGTTTTCCGGGGCGGAGTCGTTCGTCGGTGACATGACGGCGGAAGTGGATGGCCGCGTAGCCCAGCATGGGCAGCATGGCGGCCTGTGTCAATCCGGCGATTTTGATGAGTTTGACGGGTTCGGGGAAGAGGAGGAAGGCGACGACGCAGACGAGTGGCAGCAGTGTGGAGATCCATTGCACGAGTTTGGCGCGTTGTCTGCTTTCGTGATCGGCGGAGCTGAGCCCGACGACTCCGCAGAAGTCGGCGATCATGCGGGCATTACCGGCGTTGGCGACGAGGAATGTGGAGTAGAGAACGGCGAAGGCGCCGATCAGGAACAGCCAGCGGGCGTATTCCCCGAAGATTGGTACGTAGCTGCGTGAGAGGGTACCGACCATGCGCATGCCTTCGGGGTCGCGACCTTCGGAGTGCAGCACGCAGACTCCCATGAGGTAGAACGCGGCGGTGGCAAGAGTGTAGATGATCATGGAGGCGAAGGCGTCCCATTTCATGACATTGAACCAGCCCTGAGCGCGCTGCAGCCAGTGTGCTGAAGATTCGCGGGGACCTGCCGAGCGGGCGTACCCTTTTTCGATGCACCAGTAGGGGTAGCTGATCAACTCGGTTGCACCGACGCCGATGATGCCGAAGGTAGCGAGGGCTGTGATCAGTGCAGCGTCTCCGGGGGGCAGTCCGAAGCTGAGTCCCTGAAGGATTTCGGCTGAGGAGAGGGCGTAGGAGGTTTGTTGAAGAGCGAACACATTTCCGATGGTGATGAACGTGAAGGCGACGACGAGTGCAACAGAGAAGACTTCAACGAGTTTGTAGCGGCCGTACCAGAGCAGTACAGAGGTTGCGATGCTGAGGACGATGGCCCAGATTTTTTCGTCGCGTGTGGGCGGATCGACGAGACTGACACCGTTATCGTCGACGAGGGGTTGACCGGCGAGTGCGAGTTTCTGAATCTGCTGTCCGCGGGGTCCCAGTTCCTGCAGTTCGGCTTCGATTCGCTGCAGCACATTCAGTTGTCTGGTTGTGGGTGGTGGGCTGGGCAGGGGATTGGTTTCGGAGGCGGTTGTCTTCCATGCGGCCCACTGCTGAATTTCCTTTGTGGAGGGGCAGTTGACAGCGGCTGCATAGTCACCGGTGAGTGGGATGGTGAGTGACAGTGACTGCCCGACTCCGCCGGCGATGCCGCCGAGCTGTGCTGTGGAAGTGGAGATCATGAGGACCCAGAAGGCGACGATCCAGTTGATGCCGAAGATGCGCGGCCCGGGGACTCGATTGAGTGACGTGAGTGTGGTTTCGCCATGACTGATGGCAAAACGGCCGAATTCGAGCTGAACAAAGACTTTGACGACGCAGCCGAGGAGGATGAGCCAGAGCAGAGCGATGCCCGCCTGGGCGCCGGTTTTGGTGGTCATGATCAGTTCGCCGGACCCGACGATATTGGCGGCGATGATCAATCCGGGGCCGATGTGCTGGAGGATCTGCAGTGGCCGATGTGGTGGGTCGGCGATTTCGGATGCGATGCGGCGATCGGTGAACTGCGATTGGGAGGGGTGCGACATACGAGGGGTCTTCAGGAGGAAACAGCGGGTGCTGAGTGTGGGGATGTGGGCAGGAAGTGAATGTTTGGAGCCGTACAGCATACACAGATCTGCGAACGGTGCCACTTTGACTGCAGGGGAAGGGGTGGAGAAGGTGGGGGGAAGTGTTCAGTTTGACGGAGTTGTTCGGCGGATTTCCCGAAAATCCGGCAGGCAGGGGTGTGGCAGGGTAACTTCCGCGAGTGCGGGGGTTTAGACTTTGCCTGTGTCGCCGGTTGATGTTGAGTTCAGTTTGGTTATTTCGGAGCGAAGACTACTGCCTTGGGTGCTGTTTATCGTTTTTTCTGTCGGCGCACGGGTGTTTCGACAGCGATTGTACTGTTGCTGGTGCTGCTGAGTGCGGCTCCGGTTCTGGCTCAGGGTGCGTCTGCGGATGTACTGCGGGGTGTTTCGAGCGGGGAAGATCAGCAGTTTTCGTGGAGGATGCTGTTGCTGCTGTCGGGTTACAGTGCAGCGATTGTGCTGGCATCGCTGCTGGGTGGCTGGATTTCGTCGCTGGTGAATCTGACTCATACAGTGAGCCAGACGATCATCAGTTTTGTGGGTGGTCTGATGCTGGGGATCGGTGTTTTTCACCTGTTGCCTCATTCGCTGCATGGTGGGCAGACAGCCAGCGAGGCGGCGAGCTGGATGATGTGCGGGATTGTGGCGATGTTTCTGCTGATCCGCTGGTTTCATTTTCATCATCATGGTCCTCTGGAGATATCGACGGACCGCGAGGATCCGTGTGCTGGTCAGCATGCGGAGAAATCGGTTGAGTCATCGCTGCTGGTGCAACTGGGTTCCGGCTCAGCGGTTTGTGAACATTCCGATGAGCATGTGCACGTGGATCACGGTGGTCCGGTGAACAGGGCTGTTCAGGCCGGGGCTCCGCACTGCCATCATGCACATCAATTGAGCTGGGTGGGGATTCTGGCTGGTTTATCTCTGCATACGCTGCTGGATGGGATGGCACTGGCGGCCAGTGTTGCGGCGGAGAGTCGGCATTCGGTGCTGTTTTCGCTGTTTGGTTTCGGGACATTTCTGGCGGTGCTGCTGCACAAGCCGATGGATGCGCTGTCGATTACATCGCTGATGAAGTCGGGTGGCTGGAATGCTCGGCAGCGTTTTCGGGTGAATCTGGGATTTGCGCTGATGTGTCCCCTTGGGGCGCTGTTGTTTGTGCTGGGGTTGTCAGTGACAGGCGGTGTGGTGGCGGGTGCAGTTTCGGGGATGCTGGCATTTTCTGCTGGTGTCTTTGTGTGTATTGCGCTGAGTGATTTGCTGCCGGAGATGGAGTTTCACGCTCACAACCGTCTGCAGCTGACCACGGTGCTGCTGGGTGGGATTATGCTGGCGTGGTGTCTGCGATTTCTGGAGTCGGGCCAGCTGCATCAGTTGCGATAGTTTGAGCTGAGGCGTTTTTCCGGGACCTGGTGAAGGGGTGATACCGCGATGACAATGGGTTTTGGGATCATAGGCACGGGGATGATTGCGCATTTTCATGCGAAGGCGATTCAGGCGATGTCTGGTGGTCGTGTGGTGGCCTGTTTCAACCAGAATCCGGAGAAGGGTCGGGCATTTGCGGCGGAGTATGGCTGTCGTGCCTGTGATTCACTGGAGCAGTTGCTGTCGGATCCCGAGGTGCAGATTGTGACGATATGTACTCCCAGTGGTGCTCATCGCGATCCTGCGCTGGCTGCGGCGCGAGCCGGTCGGCATGTGGTTGTGGAGAAGCCTCTGGAGATCACACTGGAGCGATGTGACGACATTATTCGAGCCTGTGACGAGTCGGGCGTGAAGCTGTGCACCATTTTTCCGTCACGATTCAGTCCGGCCAATCTGGCGCTGAAAGCGGCTCTGGACAGCGGGCGTTTTGGACGAGTGACTCTGGGTGACACGTACGTGAAGTGGTGGCGAACGCAGGAGTACTATGACGGCGGAGGGTGGCGTGGCACGTGGGCACTGGATGGTGGTGGTGCCTTTATGAATCAGGCAATTCACAATGTGGATCTGCTGTGCTGGCTGATGGGAGGTGTGTCGGAGGTTGCGGGCTACACCGGGACGCTGGCTCATGAGCGGATTGAGGTGGAGGATGTGGGTGTAGCGTGTCTGAAGTTTCAGAGCGGGGCTCTGGGGGTGATGGAAGCAACAACGGCGGCGTGGCCGGGTCTGCTGAAGCGGACGGAGATTCATGGCAGTCGCGGGACTGCGATTGTGGAGCAGGATTCGATTCTGAAGTGGGAGTTTGCGGAGCCGCAGGCGGGAGATGCGGAGTTATTATCGAGGCTGGGAGGAGGATCAGCGACGACAGGTGGCGCGGCTGACCCGAAGGCAATTTCGTTTGTGGGTCATCAGCTGCAGCTGCAGGATTTTGTGGAAGCGATTGCTGAGGGCAGGGCTCCGCAGGTGGACGGTCGCGAGGGGCGTCGCAGTGTGGAAGTGATTCTGGCGCTGTATCGAGCGTCGACAACGGGTGCCAGTGTGAAGTTGTGAGTGGCTGAGGAGGTCACTGTTGGGTTGAGGGTGTCGGTGGCAGTCCGGCACCCGGCTGCCACAGGACATCATTTGATCCGTTATTGTTGGCGGCGCGTGCCATGACGAACAGCAGGTCTGACAGGCGGTTGAGTGCGACAAGCAGACTGGGGTTGAGTGGGTGCTGCTGATGCAGTCGGATTGCATCGACTTCAGCGCGGCGGCAGACAGCGCGAGCCATGTGGATGCAGGCGGCGGCGTGAGAGCCCCCTGGCAGTATGAAGCTTGACAGCGGCTGCAGTTGATCGGTGAAGTGATCAATGAGTTTTTCGAGTCGTGCGACGTGTTCGGGTGAGATACGGGCGGGCAGCAGGTCTTTCTGGTCGGGAGCCGGGAGTGGCACGCACAGGTCTGCACCGAGGTCGAACAGCAGTTGCTGCAGGGGTTTGATGATTTCTGCGATGGCAGTTGGCGGGTTGGAGGCCAGTGCCAGCCCGAGGCAGCAGCTGGTTTCGTCAACGGCACCGCCGGCGGCGATGCGAGGATCCAGCTTGGAAACTCGCGAACCATCTCCGAGGCTGGTTTCTCCGGCATCTCCTCCGCCGGTGTAAATTCGATCGAGCCGGACCATAGCGGATCTGCCCTGCTGAGTTTGACTGTTGTCTGGGTGTTGTTGTGCTGGCGTTATGAGGGTATCAAAGACAATTCGGGTGTCATTGCAAGGCAGAAAGCGGCAATCAGGTCAGCGGCGTGGTGCAGGTCAGATTCGGCGACCAGTTCGACCGGGCTGTGCATATAGCGATTGGGGATGGTGACCAGTCCGGTGGCGCAGCCGGCGCGGGCAATCTGAATGGCTGCGGCGTCGTTGCTGGCGGGGTATCCGAGGGCGTTGATCTGGAATGGGATATTGCGGGCGGCAGCCTGAGTGGTGAGGAGGTCCACGACGACCGGGCTGGCATTGGCACCGCGTACGATGACGGGTCCGCGACCGATTTCAATTCGCCCGAATTCATTCTGGTCAATTCCGGGGCAGTCGGTGGCGTGTGTGACGTCGACGGCGATAGCGACGTCGGGAGCGACAGCGAAGGCACTGGTGGTGGCTCCACGCAGTCCGATTTCTTCCTGCACAGCCGAGACTGCGACGACTCTGCAGGAGGGTGCTGCTGCGGCGATCTGTCGCAGAGCCTGCATGATGACCCAGATGCCGGTACGGTCATCCATGGCAACACCTGCGAGTCGCCCGTTGCGGAGTTCACGAAGGCAGGGTTCCGGTGTGACGGAGTCACCAATGCGTACGAGGGAGCGAGTTTCGGCTTCTGATGCGGAGCCGATATCGATCCAGAGATCCTTCATTTTGGGTACGGATTTTCGTTCATCGGGGTCGAGGAGGTGGATGGGCTTTCGCGCGATGACTCCGGCGATCGGGCCTGTTGCAGTGTGCACAAGCATGCGTTGTCCGAGCAGGATCTGGAGGTCCCAGCCACCGACCGGGTTGACTCGGAGAAACCCGTGGCTGTCGATGTGTCGAACGATGAGTCCAATCTGATCGCAGTGAGCGTCGAGGAGTATGGTGCGTGTGCCGGTGGGGTTGATGACGGCATGTACGCTGCCGTGAATGTCGGTGGTGACCTGATCAGCGAACTGCGAGACGAAGTTGCGAACGACGGACTGGATCTGCTGTTCTGTGCCGGAGGTTCCGGGTGTCTGCAGGAGTTGTCGGAGGAAATCATCGGGCATGAGTCGTCTCGGGTGGCAGCGGGTCAGGGGTCATGAAAAAGGGAGCTCAGCCGAACCGACTGAGCTCCCGTGGGGTATTTGGGCAGGGAGAGCGATCGGGCGACCTATTTCATGGCGGCCTTGGCTTCCTTCTCCTTGCGGCGTTTTTCAAGGATTTCGGGCTGCAGACCTCGCGGGACCTGACGGTAAGCGAGGAATTCCATGGTGAAGGTACCTTTCCCCTGTGTCATGGATCGCAGTTCGTTGGCGTAGTCGAACATGCTGGACAGCGGGGCTTCGGCGTTGATCACACAGATACCTCCGTTGACTTCCGAGCCTGTCACGAGGCCTCGTTTGCTGGAGAGGTGTCCGGTGATCTGTCCCTGGAATTCGTCGGGGACTTCGATTTCCAGTTTCATGAACGGTTCCTGCAGGGCCACTTCTGCCTTGCGGAGAGTTTCACGCATACAGCCGAGGGCACAGATCTTGAAGGCCATTTCGGACGAGTCGACGTCGTGGTAGCTGCCGTCCTGCAGACGCATTTTGACGTTGACGACTTCGTATTCGCCGAGTGGACCCTTTTTGAGGCCTTCTTCGAAGCCGTCGTCACAGGCGGGGATGTATTCACGGGGAATACGACCGCCGGTCACTTCGTCGGAGAATTCGTAGGGGACTTCGGAGGTTTCGGGGAGCGGCTCGAGGATCCCCTTGACGTGAGCGTACTGACCGGAACCACCGGACTGCTTTTTGTGCTTGTAGTCGAATTCGACGGATTTGGTGGGGGTTTCGCGGTAGGCGACGCGAGGTTCACCGACGACGCATTCGCACTTGTATTCACGGCGAATACGTTCGACGTAGATTTCGAGATGCAGCTGTCCCATACCGGCGATGAGTGTCTGTCCGGTTTCTTCGTCGGTCATGACGCGGAAGGTGGGGTCTTCACGACGGAATCGTTCGAGAGCTTTGCTGAGCTTGTCAGCGTCGTCGCGTTTCTTTGGCTCGATGGACAGTCGAATCACCGCGTTGGCGACGTAGATGTTCTCGAGGGAAACACTGAGTCCATCGGCGGTGAATGTGTCACCGGAGGCGCAGTCGACACCAACGAGAGCGATAATGTCGCCGGCTTCTGCACCGTCGATATCTTCACGTTCATTGGAGTGCATGCGGACGAGTCGACCGAAGCGAACAGCCTTGCCGGTACGGGCGTTGATGTAGGACTGGCCTTTGATGATTCGTCCCTGGTAGATGCGGGTGTATGTCAGCTGGCCGAAGCTTTCGACAACGGTCTTGAAGGCCATACACACGAGCGGGGCGTCGTTGGAATCGCTGAGCAGGACGCGGGGGTGGTGCCCATCTTCGCCGGCCGGCTTGCTGTTATCAATGGCGTACTTTTCGCGATGCGGCGGAGCCGGGAGGTACCGCACGACAGCGTCGAGAGCTTCCTGCACCCCTTTGTCCTTGTAGGCGGTACCCATCAGGACCGGTGTGATCGCCTGTGCGAGCGTGAGGCGACGAATGATGGCTCGGAGCTGTTCGATTGAGGGTTCCTGTTCTTCGAGCAGGATGCCCATGAGTTCATCGTCATGCAGGGACAGTTCTTCCAGCATTTCGCGGCGGGCCCTGGCGGCGGCGTCCGCGAATTCAGCAGGGATGGGGCGACGCATTACGTCTTCGCCCTTTTCGCCTTCGAAGAAGACCGCTTCCATGCGGATCAGGTCGACGACGCCCTGGAAGGCGGATTCGCGTCCCATGGCCAGCTGCAGCGGGACCGCGTTGCACTTGAGCTTGTCCTTCATCATGCCGATGACCTTTTCCGGATTGGCTCCGATGCGGTCCATCTTGTTGATGAAGGCGATACGCGGCACGCCGTAGCGGCGCATCTGGCGGTCAACGGTGAGTGACTGGCTTTGTACGCCACCGACAGCACAGAGAACGAGGATCGCGCCGTCGAGCACGCGGAGGCTGCGTTCCACTTCGACGGTGAAGTCCACGTGTCCCGGTGTATCAATGATGTTGATGGGGTGGCTGGTGCCGAGTTCCCGGTCTTCCCATTCGACGCGTGTGGAAGCGGAGGTGATAGTGATACCGCGTTCGCGTTCGAGGTCCATGTGGTCCATGGTCGCGCCGCCGTCGCCACCCTTGACTTCGCGAATTTTGTGAATACGGCCGCAGTAGTAAAGAATGCGTTCGGTGAGTGTTGTTTTGCCGGAGTCGATGTGGGCAGAAATGCCGATGTTGCGGAGTTTGGTAATGTCCATGATTGACCAACAAGCCTTAGAAAACTGGGGAACTGAGGAATTTACTGCTGGGGAGCAGTCCGAACGGCGACGAGGGGCCACGGATCGGCTGACAACCGCTGCCTGAAACATGCACGCATGTACATCGTTTGTTTTTCAAGAGTTGAGAGTTTATCGGCGAAATCGGGGTTTCGGAAGTGGGAACCGCGGCGAATTCGCGGAAAGCGAAGGCATTCCTGACAGGGAAAATCGGTTGTGGCCGGTGTGTTTTTCGGGTGTGCATGTGGGTGTGTGTGAAGGTGGGATTGGTGCGGAGGTTCCCGTCGACACTGGTGAGGTGTTTGGCGTAGGATGCGGGTGCGGTTTGTGTGAAACACGGGCGCGAGGGTGTCGTTGACTGCAGCAGGCTGGCGAGAGCAATGGGGCTGGAAAACCGGGAATACATGCAGGACGAGTTCAGTTCCGGTGCGGGTTTTGGGGCGCGTCCGCGTCCGAGGCTGTCAGCGGTTGCGCAGATCATCGCGATCACGATTGCGGTGTATCTGC
>Ga0255094_1000334_pt1 | contig 25950 bp, 19 predicted proteins | sample Colum_Law_RepB_8_2_FD_188434 | JGI IMG/M metagenome (GOLD analysis project Ga0255094, IMG submission 188434) | Freshwater microbial communities from Columbia River, Oregon, United States - Colum_Law_RepB_8d | ecosystem: Environmental > Aquatic > Freshwater > River | place: USA: Oregon...
GCATTAAATCGTTTGTTTGAAGTGACGGCCGGGAACCCTCGCCGCATCAATCGACTCTGCGATATGGCGCTGCTGGTTGGTTATGCCGAACAGCTGTCTCAGATCACTGAAGCTCACATCGACGCCGTCGGTGCGGAGTTATTGCCTGCAGCGGCTTGAAGATGGTTTCCTGCGGCCTATGTCTCTGAAAGAATCGCCTTGATGGGGCTACACCGAATTCGACTGGCCGCACCATGGGAAGTGCGTGTTGTGACGTCGCTGGTGGCAGAGACGGACGCGACATCGTCAACATGCAAACTTCCGTTCGCGCTGAGCGATGTTGGTGTTAATGACCCCGTTTCAGACTCCGAAACGATTGTGCTTACTCGAAAGTTTCATTGCCCCAGTGGTCTTGATGAATCCACACGAGTACTCATCGGGATTGAACTGGACAACGTGGGCTCTTCGGAATCACTGAAGACTGTGCTGCTGAACAAAGCAGCACTTTTATTCTCTGACGATCAATCCGAGTCGAATGGTCTGCTTCATGTCGATGTGTCGGGACGGCTGTTAGCTTTTAACGTGCTTCAGTTGCAGTTCCCGGTCGCTGCCAGCCATACCGCAGTCCGCTTGATTTCAGTGAACCTGCTGATTGAAGAGTAGGCGGTTGTAGATTAACGAGCGGAAATAGAAGCGACCGCCTTCAATTGAGGTTGAAAGCGGTCGCGTGGTCGACGGTGTCCGGATTCTGCCTGAAATTTCCGGTCACAGATCCTATGCAAGCTCTCCGCGGACTTTTTCCAGCAGAGCCTTAGTCGCTTTGATGCCGGCGAACTCTTCCAGCATGCTGCCTTCATACTCAATGCCAACGTATCCGCTGTAACCCGCATCAAGAACGATCTTCATCATCTTCTTGTAGTCGGTCTTCGTCTCATTGCCTTCGGCGTCAAAGTCATGTGACTTCGCGCTGACGGCTTTGGCGAATGGCATCAGTTCGGTGACGCCTTTGTAGCGGTCATACCATTCCTCGTCCTTGATTCGGAAATTGCCAAAGTCTGGCAGAGTTCCGCAGTTCTTCAGATCAACCTTCTTCATCACTCCGGCCAGCCATTCGCCGTTCGAAGACAAGCCTCCGTGGTTCTCAACGATCACGTTCAGGCCATGCTCAGCTGCAAACTCTGATAACGCTCGCAGGCCGTCCGCTGCGCGATACTGCTGCTCTTCAAAGGTGCCCGCACTGCCGGCATTGACGCGGATGGAATGACATCCCAGGGTCTTGGCGGCTTCGACCCACTTGTAATGATTCTCGACTGCCTGAGTTCTCTTCTTCAGATTCGGGTCACCCAGATTTCCTTCGCCATCAACCATGATCAATACTTGCTTGACGCCATTGTCGGCAGCTCGTTTATTCAGCTCAGCAAGGTACGCCTGGTCCTTTGCTTTGTCTTTGAAAAACTGGTTGACATACTCAATCGCCTCAATGCCGAACTCTTTCTTCGCAGTGAGAGCAAAGTCGAGGTTGTCCAGTTTCTTGGCGAAGATCGTCTTGTGAAGTGACCATTCGGCCAAAGAAATCTCAAACTTTGCTGCTGGCTTAAGCAGTGCGGCTGATGCGGCTGACCCTGCAGCGGCTGCGGCAACAGAAGCCGCCAGGAACGATCGACGTGACAACGGAGTGGCCATAAGGAATACTCTTTCAGAAGATGTCAGGAAAACACCGGGAGTCCGCGTGAGTGATCGAGCCTGCCTTAACACTGACGCTTCTCGCGCCGAAGCAAAGTACACAGACTATACTCTGAGCGGTGGGAACCAATAGTAGCCGGATTCGCGAGAACTCGGATGCCCTTCATGGGCACTCCCGAATTCTCACGAATCCGGCTACAAACATAAATCTCATTTCTCGCCTCCCACAGTTTAGCTACCGCAATCGGCCTTCTCAAATTATGAAACGAGTTCCCCGGAACTCAGTCAGGAAATCACGGTTCATGCCTTCAGAATCAGAAAATCGCCCGAAAATTCAGACGGCCCTGATTGCCGGGTGCGGCTATGTTGGGCATCGAGTCGCCCAGAGTTGGACCGCCGAAGGGATTGAAACGTTCGCGTGTACTCGTGATGCTGCCAAGGCCGAACAACTGTCGACGCAAGGAATTCGTCCGCTGATTTTGGACCTTTCCTCGCCCGAGAATTGGCCAGGGCTGCCAGCTGTTGATGTTCTGCTTTGGAGCGTTGGCTTTGATCGCAGCGCTGGTGCGGATCGCACGAAGGTCTGGATCGATGGACTTCGTGAATTGTTGAGTCGTGTTCAGTTTCGAACGGAACATGGCAGAGTGATCTACACTTCAAGCACGGGAGTCTATGGAGATTCCGGAGGCGATGAAGTCGACGAGGAAACAGTTGCTTGTCCTGACTCTGAAGGCGGCAAAGCGTGTCTTGCAGCCGAGCAGATCGTTCATGATTTCTCAACCAGAACAGGCAACGCGGTGACAGTGCTGCGGCTGGCCGGGATTTATGGTCCAAACAGACTCCTGCGGCGGATTGCTGATCTGCAGAATGGGACGCCAATCACGTCGCCTCCCGATGACTGGCTCAATCTGATCCATGTTGACGATATTGTTCGGACAGTGAATGCTGTGGCAAAACGTTCAGAGTCATCAAAGATGCCGCTCATGAATGTGGTCGCAGCAAACAGTGTGACTCGTGGAACTTACTACACGACGCTTGCAGAACTCGCCTCAGCGCCGCGCCCCATCTTTGAAGCCTCTCCATCGACAGAGGGCGGGAAGGCACGATCTGGTCGTGGAAGCGGTAATCGCCGGGTCATCAGTCGCGTGCGTACCTCGCTGGATGTCGAGTTTCAGTTTGATGACGTGAGAGCCGGGCTAAGAGATGCCCTGGAGCGTTCCACCGGGACGAATCACTGATTGAAGCCTCCGGGTGATACTGCTCATCCCATAGTCGCCGGATCCAATGAACCGACTACCCGGCACCTCTGACGCATTGGCTTCGGGCGTTTTGAAGGCCCCAATGTGCCGAGATTTACATCGGTTACAAACAAATTTGTCTATGCAGATTTCCTGATTGGCAAGCTCCGGCGAAATGAACCGTAGCTTTCCAGCCTTTAAATTTGGGTCACTCATTGCGCGTCGAGACGTCTGCGGTGGAGCTGCCATCAGGTGACACTGCCGGTGAAGCGAGAATCAGCATTTGAGCTCTGGCACTGCTCGACTGGCGTTTCAGTCTCAGCACCGCCATAATCCGAGCGTGTTTTTTTTTCCTCGGACCATAACGACAACTCGGAACCGTCTGCCCCATGCTGTTTTACGGTCGCGTCTTTTTGACATTCTTTCGGAACTCGCTGATTCGCGAGATGATGTTCCCGGCGAACTTCCTGATTCAGGTGGTCACTCGTTTGTTCTGGTTTTCAGCACGAGTCGCCTTGTTTGGAATGATTTACGGCGAAGTGGACCATATTCAGGAATGGTCGAAGCACGAATACTTCGCGTTCATGGCGACAGGGATGCTGATCAATTCGATCGTCGAAGCCTTCTTTATGCCGAATTGCGCGACTTTCTGCGAGAATATCCGCACCGGCAAATTGGACTTTGCACTGACCAAGCCGGTCGATTCGCAATTCCTGGTTTCTCTCGAACGGGTCAGCGTGGCCATGTTCAGTCAGTTGTTGTTGTCAGTCACTTTGCTCGGCTGGGCGCTGTATAACATTGACCATGCGTTGTCGGTGATGCAGGTCGTCATGTACCTGTTTTATGTGCTCGTGGCGGTGATGTTTTTCTATTCAATGATGATTACCACAGCCTGCACGAGTATCTGGTTTGGACGAAATCAGGGGCTCTATGATTTCTGGTTCTATATCACGATCTTCGCGCAGTATCCTCGCAGCATCTATGACGGCCATGATGCCAGTCGATTGGAAACCGGTGAAGCTCTGCAGTTCGCCTTTTCCTGGATCGTGCCCATTCTGCTGGTTGTCACCGTTCCGGCACAGATCATTACGGGGACACTGACGGATTGGCGTTTTGCCACCGTTTGTGTCGTAGCCGCCAGCGCGTGCCTGGTGATTTCGCGTAATGTGTTCCAGTGGTCGCTCAATCACTATCGCGGCGCGAGCAGTTAGTGCTCCTGTCAGCGTTGATCCGTAGTGCCGACTTCAGTCGGCATGAGACTAAAGAGCCGCGAACGCATACTGGCTGAAGCCAGCACTACGAAAAAAGCACGCCCCTCAATCAATCAACCTTGAGCCTTCGGCTGTTGTTGAGTCATGCAGTGGAATGCTCCAAGGCCCCAGACGAGATCAATTGCGTTGACGCCCACGACATCACGTTCGGGGTAACAGTCCTTTAGTTGCTGCATTGCGATATCATCAGCCGGATCGCCGAATACCGGAACGATGATCGCTCCGTTGGTGATGTAGTAGTTGCAGTAACACGCTGGCAGACGATTGTCTTCCAGAGTTTTCGGCTGAGGCATAAACAGTGGAATTGGAATCAGCGAAGCACCGCGACTGTTCTTCGCAGCAGCAACAGCTTCAAAGTTCGCACTGAGATCAGACGCTTCCGGCGCATCTTCCGAATACGGAGCCGCCACGAGAACTCGCCGCTCGTCAACAAACCGCGCGACTTGATCAATATGCCCGTCGGTATCGTCGCCAATGATCCCGTGTCCCGGCAACCAGACGACGTTTTTCGCCTGAAGCCAGGTCGCAAGCACTTCTGTCATGCTCTCAATCGTCGCGCCGGCATTGCGATTTGGATTGAGCAGGCAACTGGCTGTGGTCAAAATCGTGCCGGCTCCATTCCCTTCAATCGCGCCGCCTTCCAGGATCAATTCCGGCCGCAGAGTTTTAATCCCGAGCGCGGCACCGATGCGACCGGCAGTAAGTTCGTCGAAGTTCCAGGGCGGATATTTTCCGCCCCACGCGTTGTAGTTCCAGTCGATGATGACCTGCTTGCCAGCCGCGGCCGTACCTTCTCGACCATTCAGAAAAATGGGACCGTGGTCGCGACACCACGAATCGTTGACGGGGATGTTGTACAACTCCGGAGTAAAGCGGCTTCCTCGACGACTACAGGCCGCATCAATCAGCGGTCGCGCCGACTCGGCGACACCCGGGCCACCGGCGAGAATTCGCACAGGTTCGTAACACGCCATTGCTGCGACGAATTCCGCAAACGCCGCCGGAATCCGTTCGAAAATCCCCGGCCACGTATTGGGGTTCACCGGCCACGCAACCCAGGTGGCTTCATGAGCTTCCCATTCGGCCGGCCAGCGATAATCAGTCAAAGAAGTCGATGTTGTCATGTCGTTTTTCGAACGATAAGAGTGAGTCGGAGTTTTTCTGGTCGCGAATGTTAGCAGGCTTCTCGCGTTCGCCCCAGGCAAGTGAATCCATCGCCAGCTTTTTCGTGACAACGGAATTCCGGCTGCTGAAAAATCAACGTCACTCTCGTGAATCCGCCACGGATCGGTTCCCTGTCACACTGATACTTGAAGCGGATTCCTGTAGACTGAACTGCCGACGCGGCTCAACACGGACGTTGGAATGTCTCTTTTTCTCAGCCCTTGTGCGAATCCAGAAACCTGCCAAATGAATACCACTCTGGAATCTCAGCTCAAACGAACGATTCGTCGAGGACGTGTCTTATCGTCGCCAGCTCAGTTGGCGGGCTATAACACCGATGGACTGGGCTATAAAACCTTTCGGCCTGATGCTGTCGTGATCCCGGCTGACGCGGAAGAGATGATCGCTCTGCTCCGCGAATCGCGGGAGCTGAATGTACCTGTGACAATTCGTGGAGCAGGCACTTCGCTTTCCGGCGGCCCGGTTGCAGCTCAGGGCGGGATTGTTGTGCACACGTCGTCGCTGAAGAAGATTCGCACGATTTCTCGCGATGGCTTCTGGTGCGAAGTCGAATGCAGCGTGACTCTCAATCAGCTCGATGAAGCTCTGCGAGCACACAACTTATTCTATCCGCCAGATCCTTCCAGTGGCCCCGTTTGTACGCTCGGCGGCAACGTCGCCATGAATGCCGGCGGCGCGCATTGCTTTCGGTATGGTGTCACCAGCAACTATGTGCTCGGGCTGGAAGTCGTAATGCTCGATGGCAGCGTGCATCGATTCGGCGGACCGGCCGGAGGTCGCGGCGACTGGCATGAAGACTGGAAGCGGCTGATGGTCGGTTCCGAAGGAACGCTTGGCGCGTTCACTCGGTTCTGGCTGCGATTATTACCGCGCCCCGAAAAAGCCTGGACCTTCCGCGCAACGTTTCCGGATCTGCATTCGGCAGAGAAAGCTGTTCACGGTCTTGTGGTGCATCCGTCCTTTCCTGTCGCGATCGAGTTGATGGATCCGCGATTCGTGGCGATGGTCGAAAACAGCCCGATGGCCGTTGGCCTGCCGACGGATGCTTTTTTGCTGGTCACGGAAATCGAAGGCCCTGCAGTATTGGTCGACGCCCGAGTGCACTCTGTGGCGCAGTTGCTAAAAGATGCTGGAGCATTGGAGGTGAATTTTAGCGACGACGAAGAGCAGCGTAAGAAGCTTTGGAAAGCTCGCAAAGTTGCCGGTGGTTTGATGGGGCAACTCAGTCCAGACATGATCGTTCAGGACGCCGTGATTCCCAAGAGTGCTTTGGCGGAACTATTGCAACTGGTTTACGACGAAGCCGATGCCATCGGGATTCCTGCGATTAATGTGTTCCACGCGGGTGATGGCAATCTGCATCCGAATTTTCTGTTTGATTCTCGCAAGCCCGGAGAACTGGAACGAGTTGAAGCGATCAGTAAACGTCTGATGCGTCGAGTTGTCGAAGTGGGTGGCACGTTGTCGGGCGAACATGGTATCGGCAATGATAAAGCTCGCTACATGCCGCTCGTATTTGGCCCGGAGAGTCTTCGCCTGCAACTGGCTGTTCCTGCGACGTTTAATCCGCGGCACCAGTTGAATCCGCTGAAAGTGTTTGCCGATCGATCCTTCGTCGGAGCGAATGGGCAGAAGTTATCTTTGAAGCATGCTCATGGCGATGAACATTCAGAAAAAAACGAAGCGGGAGAAACTCTGGGACCTCGATTGTTCACTCCGTTTCTGGACACGATCGATGGTGTGACGTGTGTCGCGGCTGATATCACGGCTTCGAAACTTGATGAATTGATTGGGCCGCATCGCTTGCGGTTTCCGTTGCTGATGGATGCGAGTTTGCCATTGTGCGTACAAGTGAAAGCCAGCGAATATGCTCCGGCGTCATCACGATTTGGAGAACTCTGCGACAACATCATTGGGATGAACTGGCGTCTTGCGGATGGTCGAGTCGTGCGGATTGGCGAACGAGTGGTGAAGTCGACGACGGGTTACGATCTGCTGCGATTCTTGATGCACTCTGATGGTCGATTTGGTGAGCCTGTCGATTTTGTGTTGCGACTTCGACCACACTGCGGCATGGATGGGCTGATTGAATTGAGCGGTCCGCGGGCTGTTGTTACCAAAGCAATGCCCGAGTTATTGCAGTCGTGCTGGATGAACTGGTTCGATTCGGTGGATGTTCTGGCCGAATCGAAGTCTGAGATTCTGACGGTGCGAATTGCGATCAACACGCCATCTGATGAATGGCATGTGTTCGAGTCTATGTTGGCAGCTTTTGCGTCGGCTCAGAAGCTGGCGTTCAGGACGATTCCTCAGGCCCCAGCGCCGATCGATGGTTGCCCGGATTTTGCCTTGAAGACGACACCGGACCGAGCCATCGCGTTGGCGAGCGAACTGGCCGCGACTTACGGCATCAAATGTCTGGCGTTGTGCTATAACGGCGTTGTGCACGGCTATTTGAATGATGTTGCGAATGCGGCGACGGTGGTTCAAAAGATTGTTCAGTCCCATGCCACGCCTCTGCATGAATCCGGTGGCGACTGGCATTCTCGACATCTTCCGCGTCCGGCTGCTCATGGCGTGGAAGCCCAGTGGATTTCTGTTTTGACAACGGAGTTTTCAAAGAAGTGAGTAACTCGCCCCCAACTCCGAAAACAGCAAGCTGCTCAACGCCGCACGAGAACGCTCATCCCGCGCTCAGCGAAATGCTGACGAACTGCGTGCATTGTGGTTTTTGTCTGGCCGTTTGTCCGACCTACCAGATGACAGGCGACGAGAATAATTCTCCCCGTGGTCGGCTGCGATTGTGGCGTGAGGAAGCCGAAGGTCGCCTCGCGCCCGACCCTTTCACGGCTCATTACACGACCGAATGTGTCGGCTGCCTTGCTTGTGAGCCGGCATGTCCGGCTAATGTTCCTTATGGCGAAATTCTTGAGCAGGTTCGGCATCAACATGTAGATGCCGCAAGAACTCGTCCACCGTTGTCATTGCGTTTCGCGGCAGCGCTGAGCAAACGGCAGTGGCTGTTTAATCTTGCGATGTTCCCCGCGAGAATCTTGCGGTCGCTGGGCATCCTGCCGCACAAGTTTCTGTTCGCGGGCAGTCCGCCGCTGATGGAATCCACCGCCGGGTATGCTCAGAGATTGATGGCCGAGCATCGTCCGACCGGGCCGCGAGTTGCGTTGTTGACCGGCTGCCTGATGGAATCAGTTTTTCGCGAGATCAACTTCGCCACCGTGAGAGTGCTGATTGAAAACAACGTGCAGGTGGTTGTTCCGCCCGATCAGGGATGCTGCGGAGCATTTCAGGAGCATCTGGGACTGGATGGCATCGATCAGCTACGAGATCAGAATCGCGCGGCGTTTGGCAAAGCGAGTGTTGACGCGGTTGTCTGCAATTCGTCTGGTTGCGGCTTAGCTCTTTCGAAGACGTTGACTGATCAAGTGCCCGTTCGTGATGTGCTGGGATTTCTGGGTGAACTGAAGCTGGCTCAGAGAACTCCGTCTGAAAAAGATGCACTAGTTTATGTCGATCTTCCGTGTCATCTGATTCACGGCCAGAAGCAACAGGGAATCCCGGCAAACGTGCTGAACGCAACCGGCTACCGTTGGGAGTTGGCTCCTCAGGCTCGTGACTGTTGCGGTTCAGGAGGCATCTACAACATTCAGAAGCCGGAGAACTCACAGGAGATTCTTCGCGGTAAATCAGAGTTTCTGAATCACGCCACCGGTTCACCCGTGATTCTGGCCACCAGCAACCATGTTTGCATGATGCAATGGAACTCGGCGAGATCAGCGGGCCTGGTGACTCGACCGTATCAGGTTAAGCATGTGATTCAATTGTTGGATCCGGGTGATAAAGGATTGCGACGTGGCGGTACGAGAGCTGTCAGTTAAAAAGCCTCTTTACGTTAGCAGTACGGCGCTAGCCGCCGGTGTTTGTTTTTTGTGAAATTCACCGGTGGCTTGCGGGCGTTGATTTAGTGGTGTACTGGGCGTTTTCGTTTAACGGCGAGCCGCAGGCGTAGGCGAATTCAGGCAACGTCGCCTGCGGCTTGCCGTTAAACGACTCAATCAACAGACAGCTATCGCCATTCCACTCATGTTTCCCATCTGACAGGATGAATCAAAATGACGAATGCACGTTTGTTGACCGTTCTGATGGCAATCTTCGTTAGTACTGCTCCGAATCTGTTGTCAGGCCGTACGCTGGTCGCCAACGAGATTGAAGGTGGCTTCGATATTCAGCAGCAAGACTCCATGATCGTCATCAATTATGGCTCAAAGCCCGTCACAGAATTTGTCTTTAGAGACGAAAAGATCCTGCGACCATTTTTTGCCAATTTTCGTCTTCCAGGTAGTCATAAGGCGACTCGCAATCATCCACCGAACCCGGCCGTTGATGCGGTCGACCATGACACCATGCATCCCGGTGTTTGGCTGGGGTTTGGCGATATCAATCAGGAAGACTTTTGGCGCAACAAAGGTCGGATTGAACACGTTCGCTTTTCCACAGAGCCGGTTGTCAGGAATGGTGTGTTACATTTTGCTGAGGACAGTCGATTACTGAGGGCCAACGGAAAGAAATTGGCCGAACTGCATTCCGACTATCAACTGCGTCGACGCAGCGGAGGATTTCTGTTGACGTGGGATGCGGAACTTCGAGCCTCGGAAGAGGATCTTGTTTTCGGTGATCAGGAAGAAATGGGCCTGGGGGCTCGACTCTCAACATCACTGACAGAGAAAGCCGGTGGTCAGATCATCAGCAGCGATGGACTTAAAACTGCCGCTGAGACCTGGGGCAAGCAGGCCGCATGGTGTGATTACTCGGGAAAAATCGGTACGCAGGTGGTCGGCATTACGATTCTCCCATCGCCTCAGAATGCTCATGCCTGTTGGTGGCACAATCGTGATTACGGTGTTTTCGTCGCCAATCCGTTCGGAAAGCGAGCGGGGCATGCGGACGGCAAGCTGACCGTAAAAAAGGGCGAGTCGCTGAAGCTGAAGTTTCATGTGGTGTTCCACGAAGGTTCGACAATGCCGGATCTCGCGGCCATTGCGAAAGAGATTGAGAAGTAGACCGGTCCGTTCAGGGACCGCACCAAACAGGAATGTTTTCTAGCTGGAAGTAGTTCCGCGATTGGCTGGGGAGCGGCCGCGTATTGATAGCCTCGAGGCTTCAGCCTGAGGTATCGGGTTTTCCTTGGGGTCTAGTCGCGGATGGTTGTGAGTGGTGGTTGCGGCCTTCAGGAGTCCAGCGCGAGGAATCCTGCGATTCAACCCGGTACGGGTTATACAACAAAGCCTGGGGTCGCCGTGACAACGGCGCACCCCAGGAAAGCACCCACAAAGCCCCATGAACCCCAACGGGGTTCCACATCACAAATGCAAGTTTTGCGTGGGGGCATCGGACGTTGTGGAACCCCGTTGGGGTTCGGTGATATCTCCGTTTTCTTACCTGGGGTGCGCCGCAACGCGGCGACCCCAGGCTTTGCTGTAAAACTCCGTTGGGGTGAAGATGTCGAGAGAAAATGTGGGCAAAGATGAGCTTGGCAGTCAGAACCTACGGACATCCGTGACCGCTCCTTTTCCTTCCGTAACCCGGATCGGGCTTGAGTTGTCGTTCTGAGATGCTCAGAATGCCCGGGTGAATGTTGCCGCGACCATACGTGGGAGAACGTCGAATGTTGTCGATTCAGGGATCTGCACTGAAATTGTGTGACGGCATTTCTCGACGAGCAGCCATCCAGGTTGGCGCGCTGGGCATGGGGGGACTCAGTCTTCCTCAACTGCTTCGGGCTGAATCAGCAACTGGAAAACGATCGAATCATAAATCGGTCATCATGATCTTTCTGCCTGGCGGCCCGCCTCATCAGGACATGTTCGACCTCAAGCCACAGGCTCCCGTTGAGTATCGCGGTGAGTTTTCCCCGATTCATTCCAACGTGGAAGGCATCGAAGTTTGCGAACATATGCCGTTGCTGTCTCAGCGAATGGATCAGCTTGCGGTGATCCGAACGCTGGTTGGCTCCGAAGGTCAGCACTCCGCGTTTCAGTGCATGCACGGGCATCCGCATTTGAATCAGCCGGTTGGCGGCTGGCCGTGTTTTGGATCGGCCGTTTCCAAGTTGCAGGGGACAGTGAACACCGAGGTCCCTGCAGCAATCGCATTGCAACCAAAAATTGGCGGTGCGTTCTGGTCGGATCCGGGACAGGGCGGATTCGCCGGAATGCGACACGCTCCGTTCGCGGCCAATGCTCCGGGCAGCAACGAGATGGCGCTGACCAGCATGACGAAGGGCACCTTGCAGAATCGTCGAGCACTCCTCGGGCAGATGGATTCGCTCCGTCGGCAGTTGGACACAACGAATGTGATCGACGGGATGGATACGTTCTATCAGCAGGCTTTTGAAATCCTGACGTCCGGGAAACTGATCAACGCTCTGGATGTAGAACAGGAAGATCCCGTCGTTCGAGAAAAGTTTGGTCGCGGTTCAAAAGAGCCCGCAGGTTACGGAGATGCTGGCTGGATGCGTAACGAAGACTTACTCGTCGCGCGTCGACTGGTCGAAGCCGGTGCGCGAGTTGTCACGTTGTCGTTCGGACGCTGGGACTGGCATGGTCAGCCACATGGCACCAACTTCGATAATGCTCGCGATCATCTTCCGGCATTTGATCAGGCATTGTCCGCGTTACTGGATGATTTGAAGGAACGCGGATTGGATCGTGATACGTCGGTCGTGGTCTGGGGAGAATTCGGCAGAACTCCTCGCATCAACAACAAAGGCGGGCGAGATCATTGGCCTCAGGTTGGCTGTGCGCTGCTGGCAGGTGGCGGAATGCGAACAGGGCAGATCATTGGCGAAACGAATGCCCTGGCGGAGTATCCAACAAAGCGGCCGGTGCATTTTCAGGAGATCTTTGCGACGCTGTATAATCGTCTGGGAATTGATGTGGATCATTCCACGATCAATGATTTGACCGGGCGACCGCAGTATCTGGTGGATCACACAAAGTATCAGCCGTTGCCGGAATTGATCTGAAGGCTCGGTGTTTTATGGCGGGACGGTCCCATGTTGCCAACAACGAAGCCCCCTCATCCGGCCTAACGGCCACCTTCTCCCCCGAGGGGAGAAGGGAGGCATTGATGCTGGAGAGATTCGTCGTAAACCTGAAATTTCAAACTTGGTGCTGTCCCGTTAGGACTGAAGACTCGTGAATTTAAAGCCAGCCCTTCAGCTTCGTCACGATAACGCTGCGTATTCTGTTGCGTTTTCGACAGACGGCGGACTATTAGCGACGGGCAGTCTGGATAAGTCGATCCGCATCTGGGAACTCCCGTCGGGAGCCATGAAGTTTCAGATGAAAGGCCACGGCGAAGCGATTTGCAATGTTGTATTTCAGAACGCTAATCAATCGCTGTTGTCGGCCGGACTTGATCGCACGCTGCGAACATGGAATCTTTCGACCGGGAAGATGCAGTCCACAATGTCGGGACACTCGGCCTACCTGACCTGTATGGCTGTTATGCCGGATAGAGCAACGGCTGTGTCCGGCGCACATGATAAAGATGTGATTCTTTGGGACCTCGCGGCCTCTGCACCGATCGCAACGCTCAAAGGTCACACGGACATCGTGAACACCGTAGCCTACTCACCAGACGGACGATTTATTGCCTCGGGTAGCCATGACTTTCTGGTGCGGCTCTGGGATGTAGCCACGCGGTCTCAGACTCAGCAGTTGGGGCCTCATCCCAAACCCGTGCAAAGTGTGGCGTATGCTCCGGACGGAACAACTCTGGCAGCCGCTGATGAATCGCCGATTATTCGCGTGTGGGATATCGCGAGCGGCAAAACGGTCCGGACGTTTGATGAACATAAAGCGGCCGTTAAATGCGTGGCTTATTCACCGGACGGTCGCTGGCTGGCGTCCGGGAGCAACGATACTTCGATCATCATTCGAGAACTCGCCACAGGAAACGTGGTCCATACATTAAAGGGACACCGGAACACAATTTACGGCCTGGCGTGGTCCGCTGATGCAACTCAACTCGCGTCCGCATCTTTTGATCGAACAGCTTGTGTCTGGAACTTGCAGAACTCCTGACGTGTGGTCCCGTCGAGACAGCGGACCAGACTTTATCTGCTATTCATGAACGTTGCTGCCAGCATTGCTCGTTGCGCAGTGGGAGTAGGAATCCTTGCGGTTTGTTGACTGATTCTGGACGCGGCCACGATTGAAGCGATGGCCTTTTTGCAGCCACCGTGCTAACGATCGAACCTGCGGCGTGCGATGGCTTCAAGTTCTGAGCGGTCGGCCGCCTGGTCGTTATTGTGATCGTACTGGCCAAACCGAGTCCGCAGGGCAACCGGAGCTTCGGAACGCATGAGTACTCCATCATGATTTGTGTCGAGCCGATCGAAGAAGTCGTTCACGAACTTTTGGACCTGCTCTTCAATGCGAGCCCGGCGATCGGCTTCCGACAGTACATCTTCGACGGGTGTCGAGTCGTTGCGTGCTTGTCGACGATTCATGCGAGTCTGCAGATTGTCCCCGGATTTCTCTTCCGACTTCGTCAGCGGGTCCGAAACCTCCAGAAACACAACAGCCATTTCTTCCCATGTCTGATCGCCCCAGTTGACCCATTGCGTCGGGTCCGGGTTGAATGGATTCTTCTCAGAATTATCGAAGGTCGCCGTGAAGTTCAGGTTGGTGATTTCGGAGAGCGGCACAGGCTCCGAAAGGACATACGAATGTTGCCAGTTGAAGTCGTATTGAGGAACATTCAGAAGAGTCGTTGAGCCATCCGGCTTCTCGGCCGACATCTCAAACGACTTGCCGCGAACATGCATATGCGGAGCGATAGCCAGCAGTTTGCCGTCTTTAGGCATCCAGCGCACTCGGCCTTTGACTTCATGATTTTCAGCCTGTGGCGGGATCTCAAATTCCTGATCAATCCCGATCAGCGTGATCACTTCTTCTGTGACTTCTGTTGGGTCGGCGAAAATCACGCCCACTTTTGACAGGTCCTCCTGCTCAGTCCCGTTCGTTGTATAGTGCATTTGAAAGACCAGACGCGATCCCGCGGGAACTCGTCGTGCATGGCCTGGAGGCATCGGGATCATTCGCTGTCCCGGAACATAAGCCGTCAGCCAGCCCACGCCTCGAAACGGCTGATCGTCGGGCGGTCTGATAAACACGATCGCGTGATGGACAACCGAACGATTGCCGGGAATCACCTGCGCCGCCTTGACCCATTTTTCTTCCGTAAAGCCGGGATCGATCACAAAATATTGGTATTCAACAGTGCCCTCGGCGGGGATTTTATAAGGTTCGCCTCGCATCGCGATTTCGAGATCAGGCTTCTGACCATCGGCCCAGAGACTTGCGAAGTTTGCAGGTTCCGGCATTTTCGATTCATCGCCTTTTGGCATCCCGGCCGCGATCCACTGCCGAATAATCTCCTTGTCGGCCGCTGGTATATCCCGAGCATTCGCAAACGTGCCGTGTTCAGACGACGCATGCCACGGTGGCATACGGCCATTGTCGATGACCTCCAGAGACGTGTCGGCCCAACCAACAGCCTCTTCGTATGAGTCCAAAGCAAACGGGCCAATCTCCCCCGCGCGATGGCATTCGATGCAATGCTTCTGAAGCACTCGAGCAACCTGATCGCAATACGTCACCTGCACAGTGGCTTCGGGTGATGGTGTCACTGGACGCCGAATTTTTCCAATCATGCAACCGACTGGAGGTGTCTTAGTCACGGCCACAGGTTGCCCGGCCAGAGTTTGCTCGATCGCGTTTCGCAGATCATTGTGAGTTGCTGCAGGACGATTAACTCCGGGTTCATACTGATCGTCGATGCGACCGTGGTAAACGATCTGCAATTCTGAGTTCAGCACAAAGACTTCGGGAGTTCTCGTGGCACCAAATTGATCGGCCACCACATTGCCTTCATCTCGAACATATGGAAACGGCAACGGGTGCTGATCGAGATAACTGCGAATATCGTCCAGTGTGTCCTGACGATTGCTGTTCACCGCGACAAATCGAACACCTTGCGCACTGAATTGATTAGCGAACGCAATCAGTCGAGGACTATAGATTTTTACCATTGGGCATTCCGCGCCCAGAAAACAGATTACGGTCGCTTTCACATCCGGAGCTTTGTCGATCGCTACCAGTTGACCATCCAGCGTCGGCAGTTGGAAGCTCAGATCTGGGGTGGCGCCGGACTTGCGGACGGATTCGTCAACTGTTTTTTGCTCATCAGCGCGAACTGCTGATCCGCCAATGGTCAGATGGCAGAGAATCAAGATGCTCAGAAAAAAACGACGCATGCAAACCTCATCCAGATGTTCAGGAAGCGGTGGAATTCATCCGAGAAGTTACCGCTGGCCGCCTGTATTGTAGACACTCCAATCGAAGAACAACCAGCGACTTCCGACGCGCGCTGCTCAAGAGGTTTGGCAGCCGATTTCGATATCTGCTGCCTGCCGGGCCGGACTTCGCGGTTTGCCGCGATCCGTGTGCGCGACAACCAACAGGCGTGGCCGAGGCTTGCCTGATAAAATGTTTTTTCACGGAATTTGGTGGCAGTGTGGTGAATTGACTCGGATTTTAACAAGGAGAGAATAGTGTTCTGAGCGAGGACAGTTTTAAGGTTCTTTATCGGTTGTTGTTGGGGTTTAAGAACGCTTGGGAGGCCACACGTGGACACCTCAATGTGGCCGCGAGTCGGTGCTGATTGCTCTGGAGTATCGCGACGGCGGTGTGTGTCCAGAGTGCACCGCGGAAATGGCCTGTTGTGAAAGCTTGATCAACTGCATTGATCCCCCTGCAGCATGGTGCGTGTTCAGCCAAGACCAGATGACCACTGAATTTGTGCAAAATGTTTTTTCCGATCACCACTCGACAGGTGGAGGGGGGCGTGCGAAGATTGTTGCTCGTGATGCTCTGCTATCGTGATTTGGTGAGGGACTTCCTGTGATAACGAGAGACGACATCCTGGCGAAGGCGTTGACATTGCCACCTGCCGATCAGGCGTTCGTGGCAGATATGCTGGAGCAGAAAATGGCAACAGGGCATTTCTCGTCGCCGGAGATTGGCGAGGTCTGGTCCAACGAGATCAACCGCCGAATAACGGCCTATGATCGCGGCGAGACTTCGACGGTAGATTTCGATAAATCACTGGAACATTTGAAACAAGCGATTGCAGAGCATCGTAACCGTCAGGGCTCGCCGTGAATTTTCGAGTGCTGCCAGCTGCGGATGGCGAGGCGATCGCCGCCGCGCTCTGGTATGAAGACAGGCGATCGGGGCTTGCTGACGACTTTTTCATAGAAATGCGTTCTGCATTTGATGTGATTCGTGAGAATCCGCTCTGCGCCCCGCAGCTTGAATACTACTCCGGTCCTCATGAGATTCGGCGGCGAATGCTGCATCGGTTTCCTTACGCCGTCGTTTACGTTTGTCGTCCTGATGAAATCGTGGTCGTTGCCGTAGCGCATACTCGCAGGCGTCCGCTGCACTGGCTGAATCGCGTCGATTGACACCCATTACAATTCGCTACAGCAGTCCCGCTTTCTGATTGTCTCAACCCGTGTTCGAATAGAGTTGGCTTCAAGCCTGCGAAACAGAATGTGTGAGTTGCTCAGCCCCAGTGGCGTTTTCACCCGGACGAGCTCAACGATCGGCAGTTCATTTAATCTCAGGGACTGCCTGAAAAGACGTGGGGCAAGGATGATGCCGGCAGAGAGCTTCTGTCCCGGAAATCCCCTGCGACTCAATAACCTTCGTTCAATATCTCGCTGGCCCAACGGTGGTCAAGTGCTCAGATGTTGTCTAATCTCCAGCCCGAAGGCAGACTGAACGTTTTAGAGGCCCAAAACACTTGCCCAGCCGGGATGTTTTTTTGATGCTTGGAACCATACGAAGATACCCCGTCTCCATTGGCGTCATTTTGCTACTGGTCTCCACTGCTGCGCGGGGCCGCACGGCTGAAGAGCTGAATCCGCACCCGTTCGGGGCTGAGAATCCTCGTCTTGATTCAGACGCGACGGGAGAATGGTGGAAGCCGACGACGGTGGAGCGAGGCCCCAATAAGGGCAAGCCACAGGACGCGAGGCTATTGGTGCCTCGAAATGAGGTGGTCGCTTTTGCCCTTTATACGCATGACCATGGAGTTCTGAGGCTAAGCGCCCAGTTGTACCCTTTGAGGCCGGACGAACCACGGACCGCGACACTGGAGTTTCGCGAGGGCGACGAATGGAAGCAGGCTGCAGAATCGCAGGTGATTTATCCCGGCTGGAGTGCGCACTTCGAAGTTGATAACTGGGATAACTCCCGAGATGTCGCCTATCGCGTTCGCCTTGCTCAGCAGTCTTCCTTTGAGGGGACGATTCGACGAGATCCTGTCGATAAATCAACGATTGTTGTGGCAACATTGTCGTGTAATTCGAGCCGAACGCCTGGCCCGCGAGTCACGATCGTGGAGAATCTTCGCAAGCAGGATCCGGACCTGTTGTTCTTCGCCGGTGATCAGTCTTATCACCACACCCAGCATACGTTTGGATGGCTTGAGTGGGGCGTTCAGTTCCGTGACGTTCTGAAAGACCGGCCGGTTGTTTCGATTCCCGATGATCATGATGTGGGACATCCGAATCTTTGGGGAGCCAGCGGCAGGAAATCCAGCAAAGCAACCGGCTCCGATGGCGGTTATTTTTATCCCGCTGACTATGTCAATATGGTGGAGCGATGTCAGACCTGGCATTTGCCGGAGCCGTTTGATTCAACTCCGGTGCAACAGGGGATCGGCGTCTATTATACTCGCCTGCGCGTCGGTGGAGTCGACTTTGCAATTTTGGAAGATCGAAAATTCAAGACCGGACCGGAAGGCACGATTCCTCAACTTGGCCCGCGACCGGACCACATCACAGACCGGAAGTATGATCGAACGGCTGTAGATGTGCCGGGGTTGCAGTTGTTGGGTGAGCGTCAGTTGAAGTTTCTGAATCAATGGACAGAAGACTGGACGGGGGCTCGCATGAAATGCGTGCTGTCGCAGACCGCTTTCTGCGGTGCGGTGCATATGCATGGCGGACGGAACGATCGGCTTCTGGCAGATCTCGACTGCAACGGCTGGCCTCAATCCGCTCGCCGAGCGGCACTGCGGGAGATTCGCAAAGCGTGGGCTCCGCATCTTTGCGGCGATCAGCATTTGGCGGTTGTCGTGAAACACGGCATCGATGATTTTAGAGATGGACCATACGCATTCACCAGCCCGGCGATCGTCAACACGATTTACGGACGGTGGTGGCATCCGGAGGATGAGAAGGCGGGGTCTCATCCGGTTGCGAATAGTCCTCTTCCCTGGACTGGCGACTATCTTGATGGACTGGGCAATCACATGACCATGATGGCCTATGCGAATCCTGAAGATCCGCGTGATGAACTGAAGCGAGCGGATGGTTACGGGATCGCTCGATTCGATAAAGCAAAAGGCACGGTTACATTCGAGTGCTGGCCTCGCTTTGCGAATGTGGATGACGGTGATTCCGCTCAGTTCCCGGGCTGGCCGATAACGGTTGCCATGAAGGATAATGATGGGCGCAAACCTGTTGGCTGGTTGCCGGAGTTGCGTCTTCAGAATTCTGAGTCGGCTGTTGTCCAGGTGATCGAAGAAGCGACCGGTGAGACGCTGTATTCCGTTAGAACCGAGGGGGCGTCGTTTGTTCCGCCCGTTTATCGACTCGGAAATTACACCATCAAAGTCGGAAAAGATCGAGCAGAAAAAGTCGTTGTGGAACACTGTGAAGCCGTGACAAGCCTCTCGGAGAGGTCGATCACTGTCTCCGTGGAATAACGTGTGTTTCTGGCGGGTCTCCTGACCAGGCCTGCATTGTCGATCAAAGTTCTAAAGCGTTTTGGCTGTCTCACCAGAATCGAAGGGATAAAATCTCATGAGCGATCGGATCACATTCCAGTGCGGTGAATGCACTGGCAAATTGTCTGTCCCTTCGACAGCGGCCGGGAAGAAAGTGAAATGTCCGAAGTGTCAGTCAGTTGTTTCCATTCCTGCGGCCAATGTTCAGGAGGCTCCTGAAAGGCCCGCACCTCGACGAGTAACCTCAGCACCGTCGACACGCAGTGCTGCGGCGGAAAGACCGCAGAGCACGCCAACCTCGCGTCCTAAAAAGGCACGCCGTGCCGAACCTCAGGATAATAATTGGGTTGATGAGAAAAGCGACGACGCGTATGGAAGTGACAATTGGGATTCGTACGACAGCTACAATGACGCACCGGCTGCAATGCCGCCGAAGAAAAGGGGACGATCAGCTTCGGCACGTGGATCCGAATCGCGAGGCGATGCCTATGAAGCACCACCATCACAAGCTCGCCAAAGTTCCGGTACAAATTGGGGAGTAATGGGTACTGGAATCCTGATGATGGTTGGTGCGGCCGTCTGGTTTGTTGTCGGATTGATGGGCGACACAATTTTCTTCTATCCGCCTGTGCTGTTTGTGTTGGGCATCATCTCCTTCTTCAAGGGCTTGTTCGGATCGGAATGATAATGTGATTCTGCGTCGGAAAGTTGTCGAGGAAGAGCCGACAGAATCGTGAATCGTGCAAGGTTTCGGCATCGCGGTGACCCGTCGTCCCGGGTTATGCCAGTGCTTGAATACGTCCCGTGGGACTTAATGAATTCTCAAGAGACCGGCCGCAGCAACGGCGTCATTCTGCACCACAACGGGCAGTTCAGATCGCCCCATCGGGTTCCATAGGTGTTGCAGCCTTTTCCGAGGGCAAGTTGACGCCCCCCTTTGGGTTTGGCTAAAACTCAGAAGTAAGCAAAGGCTAAGCATCTCAGATAAGCTGAGTATGTGTCGCAAATTGCTTTTTGCCAGCCCTGTTTTTATAAGCTTAACTTCCTTGAGTGCTTCAAGAGTGGATAGAACCTCAGTCAATCTCCTTAAACGGCTCAAAGAACCCAACGCTGAGAACGCCTGGGAAAGATTCGTGGAGCTGTATACACCGCTGATGTTCTATTGGTCCCGGCAACACGGGCTGAACGCGACCGATGCGGCCGATCTGGTGCAGGACATCCTCGCAACGCTCGTCGTAAAGCTTGCTTCGTTTGAGTACAACGTGAACCAGCGATTTCGAGGCTGGCTGCACACGGTTACGCTCAACAAGGCACGCGATTGGAATCGCCGCAATGTTCTCCGACCGGGCACTGAACACTCGTCCTTCATGGAGAAAGTCGCCTCGGGCCATCGCTCCGATGCATTTGACGAAGTCGAATACCGCAGCTTTCTGATCGAGCGCGCCAAGAAGTTGATTGCCGCAGAGTTTGAGCCGGTCACTTGGACGGCCTGCTGGAAATACGTGGCCGAAGACCGATCCGCAGGGGAGGTGGCTGTGGAACTGGGTATTTCTCCGAATGCAGTTCGTGTTGCTAAGTGCCGCGTATTAAGGAGGTTGCGCGATGAGCTCGCGGGTCTGCTGGAGTAAATCGGGATCGCTCTGAAATGTTTTCGACCACTCGTGCGTAGTTTACAATCAGAAACTCTGTCGACCTTCTTCCGCTGTTGAGATCCGTTATGAATCGCTCAGAATGCCCTGATCCCTCCCAACTGCTGAAGCTGCTGGCAGAGCAATCGGACTCTGATTCCGTTCGCCGGATTGAAGCTCATTTGCTGGAATGCGATCCCTGTGCGCTAAGTGCTGAGACGCTATTTCCGGAAAATGAAATCACCGCGTTTCGGCAAGCCAGCCCGATCCGCTTTGAAGATTCTCGCGACGAAGTGTTAGTTGAGGCTTTGATCGACCGAGCAAAGAAGCTGCGAACTGACTCACCGACATCACTGCCGGAGCAGACCCAGATTGGCATGTCACTGGGCGATGATGATGTTCCGGGAAATTCGAAGCCCTCAAAAGCCGATTTCGATTCCGCGGAAGACATCAGTTATCTAGCCCCGCCGCAGCAACCGGATGAGATCGGGCGACTGGGGAATTATCGTGTGCTGCAGATCCTTGGTCGCGGGGGTATGGGTGTCGTCTTCCTCGCTGAAGATCCGCTGTTGAAACGGCAAGTGGCCTTAAAGGTTATGAAGCCGTCGATTGCCGCCAGTCGATCGGCGAAGGATCGATTTCTGCGTGAAGCTCAGTGTACCGCGGCAATTGAGCACGACCATATCGTGCACATTTATCAGGTCGGGGAAGATCGGGGTGTGCCGTTTATTGCCATGCCTTTTCTGAAGGGCGAATCGCTCAAGACGAAGCTTGAGCGAGAACGTCGGCTGCAGCAGTCTGAGGTCGTACGTATCGGCAAGGAGGTCGCGGCCGGATTGTCGGCTGCTCACGAGCGTGGATTGATTCATCGCGACATCAAGCCGGACAACATCTGGATTGAACAGAAGACCGGGCGAGCAAGGATTCTGGACTTTGGCCTTGTTCGATCTGTCTCCGATGATACCGAGCTGACTCAGTCCGGCATGGTTCTTGGCACGCCGAAATACATGGCCCCCGAGCAGGCTCAGGGGCAGAATGTTGATCACCGCTGTGACCTCTTCAGTCTGGGCAGCGTGCTGTACCATCTGGCGACCGGAAGGCCGGCTTTTGAAGGCAACAATCTGACCGCGACGCTGATGGCAGTTGTGCATCATGAACCGCAGCCGATTGAAGCTCTGTCCCCCGAGATTCATCCGCAACTGGCGACTCTGATTGCTGAGCTTGTGAAGAAGAATCGAGACCAGCGACCGCAAACGGCGAGCCTCGTGAGCCAGCGATTAGCGGACATCGAACAGGCGATGAAAAATCCATCCGCAGGCACGGCAGGCAGCTTGGAAACTCTGAGTAATGGTTCTCGGAGCCCAGTCGAGCCGATCGTCAGTACAAGTATCGCTGAGGTGACGATCGTTCCGCAGCCTGTTGTTCGACGAACCCCGCCACGGCCACCGCGTGGGAACAAGCTGGCTCTCGCGGCTGGTGCGGGCGGCTTGCTGCTGATGCTGGGCATTCTGATCATCACGATCCGCAACAAAGACGGCAAGGAAACCACCATCCGTGTTCCAGATGGCATCGTGGCGGACATTGACGTCCAACCGGGCAGCAAGGTCAGTATTCGTGAGGAAGCGTCCGGTGTGAGTGACGCAACAGACACCAAAGAAATGAAGTTGCCAGTCGTTACCGAAAAGGAACTCCAGGCACACAACGGAAACAATCTCGGAAAGTCAGCGTCTACAGACAAGCCGAAGCTCTGGCCTGCGGGGCCACTACCTTCGTGGGCTTCTGCGGAACCTCGCTGGTCGACCATGAAAGAAGGCTTCGCGATTCCGGGATTGGTTGAGCGTCCGACGGAATTTAAGGGGATTGACCGCTGGAACGTCGACACAGTTCATTCGCGAGGATTGATCCAGGTAGCTCGATACAGTCCTGACAGCAGATGGCTCGCAACGGGCGGTAGTGATGGCCATGTTCGCATCTATGAGGCAGCCAGTATGAAGCTGCACCAACTGTTGCCTGGGATTGGAGGTGGAGATGGAGTTTGTGATTTGTCATGGCATCCAGACAGTCAGCAGATTGCGGTTGCGGCCAGCAGCGGAATACTGCTTCGAATCTGGAAGGTTGATGGGCAACTCGTGCACGAGGAGTTCCTGGATGATTCACGCGGCGCCCCACTGATGGCCGTTGCATGGACCTTTGATGGCGGCCGATTGATCTGTGCCGGAAGGAATCGCCTGGACGTTCGAGACAAAAACGGATTGGTGATCAAATCATTTCCGGAAAGTCCGCCGGTTCTCGATAGTCACTTCGGCATTCTGGCAGTGTCTCCCAATAGCCAGCGATTTGTTGTCTGGAATCTCGACAAGGCCCGGATTTGGAATGCGGACACGTATGAACTGGAACAGACAATTGATATCCCCTCGAGCGGTAATCATCGCATTCGCTGGAGTTCCAAAGACAGGATCTCATTGTCGCTGCCCGATCGGCTTGTGATCTGCGATGCCAATGGGAGTGTTTTGAAGGAATTCCCTTCCGAGACATTCTGTGCCGCCGCATGGCGTCCGGACGGCGAACACCTGACGATCTGGCGGGATAATCTCTACGATCTGAACCCTAAGTCTGGTGAGTCCACGCCCGCCACTGAACGAATCTATGTGTCAGCCGAAAGTGCTACGATCCCTACAGCCATCGACTGGTCGCCGGACGGAAAACACCTGGTCGTTGCCGCAGGTCGTCTGGCCGTGTGCAATGAGTCTCTGAAGACGATCGAGTTTGATTCCGGTGCCACGGTGACAAGACTCTCCTCGATCAGTCTGAATCCTTCTGGGACTTTGATCTCTTCCGTGGGCGAGAACGACAATTGCATTCGTATCTGGTCATCTGACGGAACGGCTCAACGCATTATGCCGCTGAACGAGCCTGCATATGGAGCACGGGTCGCCTGGAGTCCTGATGGAGGTCACATAGCCGTCCTCTCTCCCCATTCAAATCGCCTGCGAATTGGTGAAACGGAAGGCAGCTTCCGGGAGGTCGCCGGGCGGTACAGCAGCCTTGCCTGGAATCCCGATGGGACGCAACTGGCGACAGGAACATGGAACGGCCACATCTTGATCCTTGATAGAAGTGGCCAAACGTTGCACGATATCGAGACTGGCGAAGCCACAGTAGTGACTGTCGGCTGGTCGAAGCAGGGCATGCTGTTGGCTCATTCGGGGAAAAGAATTTATCACATTCATCCGGATTCGACAGAATCAAAAATCTCTCCGCTGACGGAGGTTCCTGGTAATCCCAATGTTCACGTAAATGTTGCGACATGGCGCCCCGATGGCAGAGAGGTGTTTTTTCCGGATGCTTTCCACGTGAATGTTGCTGACGACGTGACGGAACGTGTTCGACAGGCCCCTGCTGCAGCCGCGTGGGCGCCTGATGGTTCGCGATATCTCCAGCTGGCAGGCATTATTTCCCTGTATCGACCGGATGGATCCCGACTTATGGCCCGCAAAGAGCCGCTCTCGCATTACTATTCCGCCAGTGCCTGGAGCCCCGGCGGCGATACCGTTTATGTTGGCTACGATCAGAGCCTGCTGATGGCCCATAATGCTGAAGATCTGCATGTGAAGTGGTCGACCTTGATTCTGCCGAAACAAAAATCCATCACATTCGATGTCGGTGGCTCCGTTCTGGACGCTGATCGCGAAACTCTCGATGGTCGGTTTGTTTACTACACAGCGGACGAAGCAGGCAATGTGAGTCTGCTGTCGGCAACGGAATTCGAATTGAGAACAGGTGAGGAAATTCTTTCTGTTCCGGGGCGATACTTCGACTCGGAGTATCGCTTCGCCATCAGCACAGGCGACGACTGGAAACCGGCGCCGCTGGAATCGGTCACCGTTCCCGGTCTTGCCCGCTCCGCGTTCTCGAAGGCCGGTGGAGTTTCGCTAAGTTTGTTCATCCAGGAAACCGGCGATTTGGTGGATGCTTCGTGGCTGCTGGCCGAGAATGTGAAAGCTCAGGAAGAAAAGCTTTCGGCCACGGTGCTGGAAAAAGAAGTCCGCAAAATTGCCGGCCGAGACGCCATGTGGATGATCGTCGAAGGCCAGGGCAACGGTAGTGCAATCGATGGAAAAGGCCCCGTGAAGACGACTCAACACTGGATCGCCATTCCTCGCGAAAAGGATGTCCTTGTGGCACTGCTAACCAGCCCTTCCGGCACGTTTGCCAGCAATCAGGCACTGTTCCTGAAAGCCATCGAAACGCTCAAGCTGCGTGATATGGCGACGACTCCGTAGTTTAGCGACCACTGACCACGTAGGTTGGACATTCTTGTCCGACTGTCATCCTGCAGTGATTCGACGGGCAGGAATGCCCATCCTACTCAGGAGTGGGGCGGACTGATCATTCGCACACAACAAAAGAATTCCCGAAATCTCTGAAATGAAGCATCCGGCCCGTGCGTAGTCCTCTTCATCAAGAGCCATGCTCTTTCACGCTCATCAGGAATCCGAACATGACCGTTCGCACCGCCCGCATCCGCATCGAAGACCTGGAACCGCTGGAAAACCTGACCGAACAGCAAATGGCCGAGATCTTCGGGGCCGGCCGAAAGGGTAAATGGCAGTTTTCTGGTCAGGCCATGGAAGTGCTCGAAGTTCGACAAGTCATGTCGGCTGTGACGGTGGCGATGTCTCCAACAGACAAGCAGGCCGGAAGCAGCGTTCAGGCTGCGGCTGCTGTCGACCCCCTGGTGCCTCAGCAGATGGTGCCGGCCGTGGTGAATGCCCTGCAACAGATTCGGAAGCAGGCAGGAAGCATATCTGCCGGAAACAATAATATTGCGTTTAACACCGAGGCCGCGCGAAAGCAGTTTCTGAGCGTACTTGATAAGGCTCTTGGTAGTCAGGTTCAGGGACAGACACAGGCTTCGCTTCGTGCAGCGGGGATCACAGTCATTTCCCGAGCCAGCCTCAATGAGATTGATGAATTCCTGTCGAACCGCACAGCCGCCAGGCAGGACCTGATTGTACTTCGGTTCCAGCGAACTGAATCGGAAACAGTTACGCTCAGTACAGCTAAATCCGAGCAGATGAC
>Ga0255094_1000336_pt1 | contig 25922 bp, 19 predicted proteins | sample Colum_Law_RepB_8_2_FD_188434 | JGI IMG/M metagenome (GOLD analysis project Ga0255094, IMG submission 188434) | Freshwater microbial communities from Columbia River, Oregon, United States - Colum_Law_RepB_8d | ecosystem: Environmental > Aquatic > Freshwater > River | place: USA: Oregon...
ACGCAGATACAGCGAGAACGAAAAGAACAGGCCGACGCCCAGAAACAAAGAAAGTGAGAACTCGGGCCGCATGATGTTGCCCAGAGGTCCTGCCGCGACTTCGAGAAACCGGACTTCCAATTGTCCCCAATGTTCACCTGATGCGGTGATGGGGACAATGAATTCACGTGATGAATTTGGAACGGATCCGCTTGTTTCCCAAAGCGTCTGATGTTCTCCAGAGGCAAACAGCAGTTCTCCGTTTTCGTCGGTTCGCACGGCCAGAGATTCGACTTCCGGATTTCGCTGGCGAATCGCGTCAAACGTTTCCTGTATCTGCTTCTCATTCATTCGCGGCGCAAGTGCCATGAAGCTGACGGCCGTGGCTTCGCAGAATGCAGATCGGTTTTTCTGTGCGGCGGTACCGACGTTTGGAATCAGTCCCAGTAGACCGGCAACCAGCAACGCACTAATCGTGAGACTGACAAGTCCCAGAACGATTCGCATGCTTGAGGAGAGGCGGGGCATGAACCTGAACCAGAGAGTGAGGAATCCTGTTGAAAGCTTCTGAGGTGAGCATAGGTCACATTTTTCCGTCGGAAGTCTTTTGTTGCAGATACGCAACAGCGTTCGAAGATAACGGGGGGAGATTCCCCTACATTATTCGGCAGGACTAACCCACGTCGCGGGGAATCCTCGCCCAAATCAGCCCCTACAATCTGCAAAAATGAATCACTGTGCACGATCGAATTGCTCGGCCAAACATTGATCTGCCCCTGCTTGCGATGAAGCTCGACTCAACGAATCCGGCGTGGAATGCAGCGATTTCAAGCCTTGTGCCGTCCGCAAATTGGCGTGGAATCAACGCGCCTCCGGAACTCGGATCTCGATCAGCATACCGGGGAGAAAAACTTCCGGGAGAGAGTCGAGTGATCGGTCATCCAGCAGCGTACAACTCAATTGTTGCTCCGCGGCAACTTCCTGAATTCTGCGGATCGCCGTCACACAACCATATGCGAGCCACATCTGACCGTTGGGACGGAGTCTTGTGCGTGCTCCAGCGACCAGAGATTGCAGTAACTGAAAGTCCGGATCGTAAAGAGCAAATTCTTCGACGCTGACCGGCTTACGGTTCTCCCATGGCGGATTCGAGATAATAAAATCGAAGGTCTCTTCCGGCTTAATCACAGTCCACGCTTCGGGCGCTCGTCGTGGCACCGGTCTGGCTTCGAATCGCTCTGTGAATCCCATTTCAGCGGCATTGAATCGTGCGTTCTCGATCGCTTTCGGATTCAAATCTGACGCCACAACCTTTGCTGCTCCGGCCTGCAGGCAACAGAGCGAAACAATTCCGGAACCAGTCCCAATCTCCAGCACTGTTGACCCAGGCAGGCGAGCATCGTTGAAGATCTTCATACGGAGGCTGTCCGTATCCGCCGGTTCCCAGAAGACCGACTCCATAATCGCCACATCACGATGAAGTCCGTCGACAGGTTCCCAACGCACAATACCCGGAGCTTTCTCGCGGCCCTGTATTCGCGCAACAACGGGGTCGGGACGATCTGTTGCGACGGGTTCTGATGGTGACGAACTTCCGCCGCATCCTCCGAGGAAAAGACCGAGTGGCAACAACACGAAGAACTGTCGAGAGTCGGGAATGATCTGCAGCCTCACCACCATCAGAGCTTCAATCCCTGGCAGGATACTCTATCCCTGAAGAGCTGTCGGACAGAGTATCGAGCCCGCTTATGGTTTAGTGATTCGCAGCTACGCGGCATCACGCATATTACTCGGAACATTATTCCCGCTGCCGGCAGAAGATTCCATGCTGCCAACCTCGCGCGACGTAATCTGACTCAGGAGATCTCGAATCGCGTGTTCCGCTTCCAGACGTTCTTTGTGCCAGCGATTCTGGAGTTCCACGATCTGCGTCTGCAACATGTGAATCGTTGCGGCCTGATCCTGAACAACGGAGTCGGTCGTACGAGAAGAATGCTGCTCTTCGCGAGCGGCAAACCATTGTTCCAGCTCGGCACGATCTCGACGGAACTGCTGCTGACGCTCGGCCACATCACTGGCGGCTTCTTCGACTTTATCTCGATCAGCATTAATCTGCATACGCAGACGATCAAAAAAGGCCTGAACATCTCCGCGAGCCTGCTCCAGTCGTGCGCGAGCGATTTCCGGAGAGACACTGTCACGGACGAGATTTGTTCGTGCTTCCTCGATGACCAGCCGTTGCTCGAGTATCTCCGACTGAGTCTGATCCAATTCTGCTCGCAATCGATTCAGTCTCTGAGAGCGATCCTCGAGGCGGGCGGCCAGATCGGCCATCGCCATTTCCTGCTGGCGTACTCTGCGCTGTCGACTTTCGATATCCTGCAGAATCGCGTCGCGCTCTTCTTCACTGCGTCTCTGGAGACGCTGAATGTCTGAAATAGCAGCCGAGCGTGAACGGTCGATGATTCGAGATTCGCGAGCAATTGATGATTCGCGATCCGTCAGCAGTTCACGAACGTGTTCCAGTTGACGGAAGCGAAGTCGGTGCTGTTCGAGAAATCGCAGCCGCTCACTGCGGAACATTTGCTGCTCACGACGGAATTCACGCAGTTCCGCTTCAAGGTCTTCCTTAGCGCGAGTCAGATGTTCAAACTGAAAGCGATAGCGACGCTGCAGATTGTTCTGTTCGGTCAGTAATCCCTGACGCTTCTTTTCGATCTCTTCTTTTAGCCGCTGCTGTTCTTCTTCAACCTGCTGACCAAATAATTCTCGCTGAGCCTGCAGGTCATCGGCTTGCTGCGCGATTTCCTGAAGCTGGTGCTCATGTGCCAGTTGCCATTCGGCCTTCTGTCGATTCAGCAGCACGATTTCGGCGGTCAGGTCTTCACGAGCCCGTTCGGCTAGTCGCTGTTTTTCATGCTTCAATTCGTCATCGATCTGACGGATGCGGTCAGCATAATCCTGACGTTCGCGTTCGGCCTGAATCCGCAGGCGATCGCGTTCGGCATCCAGAATCGCACGTTCCTGACTAAGCTTCATGCGATCTTCATCAAGCTCTGCACGAACAGAGGCCTTCAGGATGACTCGCTCTTCGGCGAGCGCCCGCTGGGACGCTCGCAGCTCGGCCACCTGTCGCTGCTGCAGTTCTTCGTGCTGTCCGACCTTCTGGAGCCGCTGCTCCAGATCAGCCATTAACTCTCGCTGGTCCGCTCGATCACGTGCGACCTGAGCAGCGAAGTCCTGAGCCCGTTGCTCAAAGGCTCGGCGTTCAGCTTCGAGTTGTTGCTGATCGGCAACGATCTCAGCTCGACGCTGTTGAAGTTCCGAGAAGCGATGCTGGAGAGATTCCGCTGCGGCCGAGGCCTGAAGCAGAATTTTCAGAGCATCCGATTCACCTGAGAAGGGATTCAGCAATTCCGGAGTCGCAGGTGGCGCTGGAGTGAGAGTCTGCCCAATTCTGGCCGCGCCAAAGCCGGAAGCATCTGACATCGTCAGATTCTCAGCATGGTTATCCGCCATGTTCGGGACTCCTTTCCCAAACGACCACAAAGACTCACAACAACCACAATCGCCTGGTTCAGTCATCTGAACCAGGTCTTTAATTCAGAAGATCAGACCGGGATTCATCAGCTCCGTTTGCATCCTGCAAATTTCAGCACGAATGAACCCCAAACCCAATCAACATTGCTCTGCAATTATGTCAGAGCCTTATCCAGCATATTGATGAAGTGCTGCTTTGGAGGAGCACCGACAACTTTGTCAACAAGCTGCCCGTTCTTGAACAACATGACAGTCGGAATGCTTGTGATTCCAAACCCTGCAGCGGTCTGATGATTGTCGTCAGTGTTGACTTTGCCAATCTTGATTCGTCCGGCATATTCAGTGGCCAGTTGCTCCACGGTTGGCATCAGTTGGCGGCAAGGACCGCACCACGGAGCCCAGAAGTCAACCAGCACTGGTTCAGCAGATTCAAGTACTTCAGACTTGAAGTTCGCATCGGTAAACTCGTGCAAATTACCAGCCATCACACCTTCTCCTCATAGATTCAATTTGTTCGCCACTGAAACATGGCCAATATCTTCGTTCCGGAGTTTCCGGATTGTCTTCGTGATGCCGTGAGAACGGTTATTGAGGTTGTGTCGACTAACGAGGCCTGGTGGGTTCAACGATTAGAGTGGAGACGCCCACTTGTACCCAGTTAACGCAAACCAACAATTTCCACTGAACACAAGCCTCGGATTGAGGACAAACCATCACAAGTATCTCGGCAGAAACGCAAAACGTGCAGAACCTTCTGACACGCTCGTCACTGCGTCAGTCGGATTATTGGACAACGTTACGACACTGTCAACGCGGTTAGCGTTCACCATGTTGGACATTCCCCGCCATTTGCCTCCACCGGACCGTGAGCCGGCGCACAGGTCAGCTTCTCAGCCCGAAGCGGCAGAATCGGCCGGAAAGCCCTCGGAAAGGTGCAGGAAACTTCGCACAAGAAGTGAATCGAACAGCACCACGGCCAGCACTGTCCATGGGCAGGAAGCCTGTTTCCCGGTCAACAATCGTTCATACCTCGGTCATTCATGGGATAACTGGATTTGCTGAGCAAAGCACAGGTGCTGGGCAAAGTCGGTCGTTTGAGGCAAAAAAGTGATTTCTATAGACCACTTACACTATGCCTCCGATAGCCTCATTATGGTGAAGGTTTTCGGTATCTGAGTAACGGCCGCCTGCTAATGTTTCCCGGTCCAATTTGACTCGGTTTTATGCCCTTTCCGAATTGCATTGCCATGTTTGGAGATTTGAAAAGTACTCGAGTCATCCTGGCCAAGGGCTTTCTATTCCTCATTGCAGGCCTGATGGCAGCCGGAATCCTGATTTACGAGCACCCTGGCCTCCGGACCGTCCTGCTATTGAGCACTTGTGTCTGGTGTTTTTGCAGGTTCTATTACTTCGCGTTCTACGTTATTCAGCACTATGTTGATCCGAACTATCGGTTCAGCGGCCTTGGGGCATTTGCGCGCTATCTGTGGTCGCGGAGTCGCAGCTAATGCAGACACTCTTTCCTTTCCGATCGAAAGCTATCCAAGTGACAGCACTGGGTTTTTCTCTCGCCGCGTTCACGAGTTGTCTGAGTTCATTCAGCTATCTTGTCCTGTCGATGCAGGGATCTTTCCCGATGTCGATTGCAGCCACGTCTGAGGTAGAACCAGAAAAAGTCTGCACTGTTGAGGACGACGAGATCTCTGAAGCCAGCGGCATCGCGTTGAGTCGTCGACAAAAAGATGCCGTGTGGTTGCACAATGATTCCGGGGATTCCGCCCGACTGTTTCTGGTGGGGTTTGATGGTAAAACTCGAGCAATCGTGACGCTGGATATCGAACGTCCGATTGACTGGGAAGATATGTGCTCGTTCGAGGCCGATGGTGAGAAGTGGTTGCTGATCGGAGATACTGGCGACAATGGCCGGATCCGCTCCAGAACCGAACGAGCGTGTGAACTTCTGTTGATCAAAGAACCGGAGATCAAGCTACGCAGCGGAAGCCCGGTCAGCATCAAAGCCGATGTTGTCAGTCGAATCGAATTCCAGTTCCCGGAAGGACCTGAAGACTGCGAGAGTTTGGCCGTTGACACGCAGTCCAAAGAAGTTTTGCTGCTCACAAAATCTGTTCCGCAAAAATGTCAGATGTTTCGACTGCCATTGTCCACCAGGCCTGGCCAGCGAAAACTTACGGCTGAACCAATTGGCTCTCTGGCCGTTCCCTTTGCAACGTCCATGGATGTTTCAGCAGACAATCAGAGTCTCGTCATCGTCAACATGTTCAGCGGTGCATTGATTCGACGCGGACCGATGGAAACCTGGGCATCGGCCTGTCAGAAGCCCATTACGGTGCTGACCCTGCCGGCGCAGCCTCAGTGTGAAGCAGTCTGCTTCGAATCGACCGGCGCTTCTGTTCTGGTCAATAGTGAGCGTACTCAGCAGCCGCTCTGGAAGATCAAGCTTCCCGAACCAGAAGGTGTAGAAAATAAACAATAGAAGGCTTCGACACCGAATGGCGGCAGCATCGAGTTTACGGCCTGCATCGATGTAATCATCCTGCCCTGAAGACGAGTGTTGCTGGGTGCGCGTCATTCTGCCAGTCTCCGCTGCCCCCCAAGAGAACTGTTAATAGGTTTGCATAGTTCTTTACATTGCTGTTTCATCGCACTGAGTCGTTGACGAAGCCTGGCCTCAATGGAGCGAGTCAGCGGCAGTGCTGACATGCCGTTTCCGTTAGCAGACATCAGGCGATAGCTAACACCATTCTGCGATGCACTCAAAGCGGAATACTCTTCATTTCAGCAGCAATGTGAACTCGCAGCAGGTCTGCCTGACAGGCTTCGCGGCGACGATGGCACAGAGCATTTTCTGAAATTCGTATGTTCGTGGAATTCAGAAGTCGCCAGCATCTGTGTTAGATTCAGTGCCAGGAAATTTTCAGTTTCTGGCAGATTGAATCAGGCAGAGGAGGGGGCAATGAAGATAGCACTAGCATGGATGAGTGTGCTCGCAGCGGGAATATCCCTGGCATGGGTCGGCGGTGCTGATGAGGCGAAGACAGAAGAATCCAGGATTGCAGTGACGGAGCTTCTGCCGTCTAGTAGCTTTCTGCTCGTTACTTTTGATGGAACCGCAGCCCACTTGCCGGCGATCAAAGAGACGGCCGCGTGGAAGGCTCTGGAAGAAACCGAACTAACGGCAAGACTGCTCGACATCGGGCAAATGCTGATTTCTGCCGCTGGTGAAGAACAGGGCGTTCTGGCAAGAGAAGCCATCGAACATTTGCGACAGCAGGGCTTTTCAGTCGCGGGCAGTATGTCAGGCAGCGGTGATGGCTTCAGCCCCTATGGTCTCGTTGTACTGCATGACGCCGGCAAATTCCTTGAAGTCCTTGAGCCGCTGATTCAGCAGGCGGCAGCGTCAGCCCACGAAGAAGTTCAGGTGAAAAGTATTGAAGGTCGAGAGGTGTCGTTTATTGGCACCGACGTTCCCAATGTGGAGTTCAGCTGGTGGAATGAATCGGGACATCTTGTGATGGGTCTCGGGCTCAATGCGAGCGATCAGATTATTGCGACCGCATCGGGCAAGACGGAGAACATCACAAAGAATCCACTTTGGGCCAAACTCAGATCTCATGACGGATATACGGTCGACAGCTTTGCCTGGCTCGACAGCGGCCGCCTGCTGGATCAGTTTGGTGATTTCAGCATGCCGCCTACGCGATCGGGTGAGGTGATGACGATTCGTGAGTTTGCCGCATTGCTGGGGCTCCATAATATTCGTGAGCTAACAATGCAGACGGGATATAAGGGACTGCAGACATGGCAGGATATGCGGCTTAATGCAGAGGGGCCGCTTACGGGGCTCGCGGCTTTGCTGAAGCAAAGAAACCTTTCGCTGACTGAACTGCCACCGATGCCCAAAGCCACTTCTGGTTTTGCCGCAGCAACGTTTGATCTGGGCGGCTCGATTGATACCGTCCTGGGAACAGTCCGCAGCCTGATGCAGAAACTGGAACCTAAGGCAGAAGCAGAACTGGACGAAGGTCTGGCGAAAATCACTGAAGTCTTCGGTGGCGATCCTAGCAAAGAACTGATCGATGGACTTGGCGATGTCTGGTGCATCTATGCAGATCCGGCGGCTCTGCCCATTCCGATCGGCTTTTCGCCGGTTGCGGCGGTCAGCGTCAAAGACAAAGCGATTCTGACAGAGGGGATTGGCCGTTTGCTGGACCTGATTGAGCAGCAAGCTGCAAATCAGGAGTTTAGTATTCGTCGAACCAGTAAGGATGGACGAGAATACTTTTCGTTTAATCTCCCGGGCATGCCCGTCGTCCCGACCATTATGGTGACCGATAAGTGGCTGGTTGCGAGTGTTACTCCGGGATCGGCTCAATCGCTGGCTCAACGAGAAACCGGAAAGCTTCCCTCATGGAAACCCGATGCGAATGTGACGGCGGCACTGGCTGAACTCCCCGGCGAGTATTCCTCAATCACAATTTCCGATCCAGCACCTTCTTATCAGCAACTTCTGCAACTGGCTCCAATGGGGTTTAGTCTGCTGGAGCAGAACGTGTTGCCACAGATTGCCGGAGGAACACTGGAAATGCCGTTCGGGCTGGAGGACCTGCCAGCAGTCGAGATGGTCACTGAGCCCATGTTTCCAAACGTGACCGTTGGTTATGCAACAGAACAGGGACTTGGATCAACCACACGACAATCAGTTCCAGCAAATCCAATGGGGAACATGTCGGCCAGTGTTGGCGTACCGGTAATGATTGCCCTGTTGCTGCCCGCTGTTCAGCAGGCACGCGAGGCGGCTCGGAGGACGCAGTCGAAGAATAATCTCAAGCAGATCGCATTGGCGATGCACAACTACCACGACACCTTCAACGAGCTTCCTCGAGGTACAGTCGAAAACGATGATCTTGAACCAGATGAACGGCTGAGCTGGGCGTATTCGATTCTGCCGTACATCGAACAGCAGGCCTTGTATGAGTCGATCGATGGTGAAGCCGGCTGGGAAGCAGAAGAGAATTCACAGGCCGTACAGATCGCCGTGCCATTTTTCCAGAATCCCAGTCAGCCTGGTGCACGAGCAAATCCTTCTGCGGGTGATTACGTGGCGATGGCTGGAGTGGGTGAGGATGCAGCGACACTGGAAAACGATGATCCTCGCGCAGGTATCTTTGGGTACAATCGTGTGTGTCGCTTTAGAGACATTACTGACGGCACATCGAATACCATCATGATTACAGATGCCTCAGAGCCCAACGCATCTTATCTGGCGGGTGGTCGAGCAACGATCAGAGGCTTCAGTCAGTCGCCTTATCTGAATGGTCCGGATGGGATTGGTTCGCCTCATACGGGCGTCGTGCAAATGGTGCTGGCCGACGGATCCGTGCGAGCGGTTTCGGTAAATGTCGATGAGACACTTCTGGAAGCTCTGGCGACCAAAGCTGGTGCAGAGGATGTGGGAGAATTCTGACTTCCACCTGGGGATGCTTACTTCGCTGCAAACACGTTCCCAGAATTCCATTGGACATCATAAACAGAAAAGCCCGGCCGCTTCTTACGAAGACAGGCCGGGCTTTTCTTTCAGGGACGGCTTAATAAAGGCTACTACAGGCAACCGACGTCAAGCAGGCTGCATCGCGCTGATGACATCCCGCAATCGACCTCGAGCTGTGTGCAATCGCCGCTTGATCGTCCCAATCGGGCTTTCAAACTGCTCGCTCATTTCCTTCAAAGAAGAGCCTTCAAAGTAGAACGCCCACAAAGTTTCCCGATCCAATCGGCCAAGCTGGCTCAATCCTTCGCGAACCTGTGCAATGTCCTCCTGTCGAATCATTGCAGCGAACGGAGTGTCTTCGCACTCCTGAGCAGAATCGAAAGACTCAGGTTCAACGCAGGTTTCGTTAGGTCGCCGGACAGCTCGATTAATGGACAGCCGAACGGCAATCTGGCACAACCAGCCGCCGAATCGTTCAGCATCCTGAAGCTGAGGCAACTTACGGAATGCTCGCAGAAAGACTTCCTGCACCACTTCATCAGCTTCGGCCGTGTTTCGCAATCGCTGCATGACGATCCCGAAGATCCGGGATTCGAACAGCGTAACGAGATCGCCAAAAGCATCCCGGTCACCAGACTGGGCTCGCAAAACAATGGGAGTCAAAGAATCAGTTATCAAAGTAGAAGTAGTCATTATCGTCAGACTCCAGTCTGAAAAATCACGAGCACTGCATCCGGGGAGTTTGCCAGTGGCAGAAACGGATGTGTCGTGAATGAGTTTTCGCAGGAACAGCCGTGAGTGCGAGGTGGAAAGACGCTGAGGAAACAGCGAAAGCCTCGGAAACTCACACGAAGAACATGGATGGCACAACGTGTGCGACCCATTTCGAGCGGTTCGAGCGGAAGAAGATCTGATTTCGTCCGAAGACGGGTAGCACTGTTCTTTGCACAGAACTTTTTGAGGCCGAGTGTTCGCGGGAGATATCCTTTGAACATCGCCTCATGCGAGGCTGTGCATCGAAACTGCTTTTCAGCTTCTGCCGCTGGTACCGGTCAGACAACCCGAACCCAGATGGAGGGTTCGATTCAAATTCGAGAGTAATCTCGAACTGAGGCGACTTAGCGAATTCTGGCAGCGTTTGGAGAGTCCTCCACAACACTGCTTACTATCGCCGGCCGGTTGTCCTGACAGATAACGCCAGCGCATCGAGCGCTTTATGCGTTCCTGTTTCGGTACCTCTGCAAATACCACGGGGGAGGCAGCACCGACGAACAGTCCGGCAATCACATGGGCCGCGACGGCCTGTGTAGATGCAACCAGAGCATGAATCGTTGTGTTGAGCAGCATTGTTCTGCCTCCAAATTTGTCCCGCGTTTGTGACTTTTTGTCACAGAAATTGCGAGTCACTGATGAATGCCGCACGTCGGCGGCAAGAATTGGCGTCGGAAACGACTGTGTTCCCGACAAGTTCGGTCATCTAAAAAAGTGTTCAGTAGAAGATACACCCCGAGCACCGACGGACACTGTCCGATGCCCCTCAGACGCAGGATCGTCTCAATAGGTTCGCAAAGAGTATCCTGAAATTCAAAAAATCTCTCCAGTATTCTTAAAACACTGGTTTTTCTGCGAGACCTTTTCTTTGAGAGTGGGCCCCGCTCGTTGAGAGTTTGATGCCGTCAGCCACGACGCACTGCTGAACATTAGCCACTAAATGACCGTTTTTCAGTCACAATAGAGAGAGTAGGTCAGCTTTGCCTCATTCGTTGACCTGGCAGATCAGAAACTTTGTACGCCGTCTGCGTCATCTTGATTCAGAATGGCACAACTTTGGGCAGCAAAGTCCTTGCCTCATGCAAAAGGCGACGTCGATACCCACGAAACCCCCCGGAATGAGTTTTAACCACATCGTGTGGGCTCAGGGATTGAAGGTTGCAGGAAGTGTCGAACGCAGTGACTCCGACGCTGCCTGCTCACAAGTTGACCAAGTTCGAAGGGCTCAAGGCATTCGGGAGGAATGCGAGGCCTGAGAATTCATGGATGAACGCGAGGGATTGAAAATGGTCCGACGATCATGGAAGTCGCTCATCGCGAGTATGGCACTTGTTGGTGGAATGGCGGTAGGCAATACCGCATTCGCTGACGGGGGCTGCACTCCAGGATGCGGAGACTGTCAAAACTGCGAACAGATTTTTGCTGATGCCGGTCAGAAACTGACCGACCAATTGGCTTCAATGAGCTGCTGCAACGACACCGCAAGCTGCTGTGCACCAGCCTCCGTCTGTGATGACGGATGTGCAGATCCTCTGTCCGATGTCTGCGGCGAAGGCTGTGGAGACGGTTGCGGCGAAGGCTGTGATCTCTTCGGTGAATCAGGCAGCGGAATCGAATTCGGTGGCTGGACTCAGTTCGGCTACCAGGATGGACCGGACGGTGCCTTCACTGGTAACGGCCAGCTCAACGACGTTCGATTCGGTGCTGGTTCACATCCAACAGGCAACGAATGGAATAAATTCAACCTCAATCAGCAGGGCTTGTATTTGAACAAGACTGCTGATGGCAGCAACGGCGTTGGTCTTGGCTTCCGAGCTGAAATGATCTACGGCGTTGACGGTAACGAAGCTCAGTCGTTCGGCAACAATGCAGGCCGATTCGACTACCTGAACGGTTGGGACCATGGCACATACGAGTGGGCCCTGCCTCAGTTGTATGCCGAAGTTGCAACGGGTGACCTGTCAGTGAAACTTGGTCACTTCTACACACCAGTTGGCTACGAAGTCATTCCTTCCGGTGGCAACTTCTTCCTCAGCCGTCAGTTGACCTTCTACAACAGCGAACCGTTTACTCACACCGGTGCTCTGGGTACCTACACTGCTGGCGACAACCTGCAGGTGTTGGGCGGATGGACACTGGGTATGGACACCGGATTTGACCGGTTCCAGGGCGGCAGCGCATGGTTGGGCGGTTTCATCTACACCCTGTCCGAATCAACAACTTTGACTTACATGTCAACAGTTGGCAACTTCGGTCTTCGTGGCGACGGAGCCATCAACAGCTTGATCCTGTCACAGAACTGGGATGACAACTGGCAGACCGTGCACCAGTTCGACGTCCTCGGCACAAATGGTGCCAGCGACCAGGGCTACGACTTCGGAAGTGGCGTTCCAGCGACGGCCGTTGCTGACAACTCAACCGGTCTGATCAACTACGTGTTCTACACGATCAACGACAAGGTCAAAGCTGGTGCTCGTCAGGAATGGTACAAGGCTGACGGCACTTCCTACAACACGATGACCTACGGTGTGAATATCACTCCGATGGACAAGCTTGTTGTTCGACCTGAAGTTCGTCACATGTGGGCGCCAGGTTCCAACGGTGCCGGTGGAGCAGGCCACGATGCTCTGTTCAATCAGACCGTGTTCGGTATCGACGCGATCATCACCTACTAATCTGACTTCAGTGAAGGCGACGGCCTTCCTCTGAATTCACACCACAGACCGCAGCGAGACCTCGTGTTTCGCTGCGGTTTTTCGTTTTGAGGCCATTATTCTGCGGACGCCATCGCGGCTAATACGAAACTTCATCCCTCACCCCATCGCCCCTGCGCTGGTGAGTGATTAACGGAGCGTCTATAACTCGTTTGCGATACGGGAACGATCAATTTCGTTCTGGAATGAAGTCACAAGCATGAGAGACCAGCACTTGCTCAGAATCATTGTTTTGACCGGCAGCGACCGACCGGACATCCTCTCCGCGTGGAGTGATCTGAAAGCTTATCTGGCGGGAGTGCGTGACGTTGAGGTCGTGGGCGTTTTCTCCGCGAACGAACAGATTCCCGAAGATCTCATTGCGGATATGGTCGTAGTGTTGGGTGGCGATGGCAGCATTCTCCGTGGATGCCGGCAATTGGGACAACGTCAATTGCCGATCATCGGCGTCAATCTTGGTCGTCTGGGCTTCCTCACGGACCTCAGTCCCGCAGAATTTCGGAAGGGGCTGCCAGCGTTAAAACGCGGACAGTATTCCATCATTGAACACCTGATGTTTCGCTGTTCCCATCATCAAGCTGACGGTTCAATTGTCACCGACCTTGGACTCAATGAAGTCACGGTGACCTGTGGCGGTGCTTTGAAGATGCTGGACATCACTCTTCGCATCGATGACGAGGATGTCACGACATTCAGTTGCGACGGCCTCATCATCAGCACTCCAGTGGGCTCTACGGCTCACAATTTGTCGGCCGGTGGCCCCATCCTAAGGCAGGAACTCAAGGTCTTTGCAATCACGCCGATCTGCCCGCATACCTTGACCATTCGCCCGATTGTGGACTCGGCAGACCGCATATTTCGTCTGTCGGTCAAGGACGCTCCACCCGGCGTCATGGTGGTGATCGACGGACAAATCCGCAGACCTCTGGGCGCAAACGAAGTGGTCGAAGTCTCTCGCGCCGAGCCAACTCTGAAACTGATTCGGCTTCCGGGACACAGTTACTACGGAACCCTCCATCGCAAACTTGGCTGGCAAGGCCAGTTAGACTATCGCGAACGTCGCGGACAATAAGGCGAGCGGCAGGGCGTCAGCCCTCCGAGATCGCGCGCTACGACATCAACGGCATCGCCGGGAAAACCAAAACACACATGGTGGTGTAACGCCAGCCGCCATCGCCTAAAACAGTTCACGAGCGACACGGGAAAAGTCTCGTCCCTAGTTGCTAATACTTGTGGGACGATTCGCAAGCTCATGTAACCCGGTTGTCGCTGTCATCGTCTTCTCGGGAACGGTGATCACCTATCGCCTCGTCACCTGGCCCCCGTTTGACGTCTCCCGCGACTCATTTGGCCACTACGTCCGCTTTGCTGCCAAACATCTTCTGGGCTTCTGCCTTAAGGTTCGGCACTGCAGAGTAGGTCGCCAGTACACCGATCGTTAGAAAAAAGACTGCGCCAAGGACAAGTGAAATTCGCTGCCACAATCGAGGCCGCAACTCCTGTGGCAACAATGTCGTATTGACCACCAGTGTGTGCAGGCAACTGAAGCCTAAAGCATAGTTGTAAAACATGCCGGTTGCCGTCGTCAGCAGCGTCTCGCCATTCTGGAACAGGATCAGCGTCGTCAGCCCCAGCGCAAAATAGGCGCACAACACACCAAAATAGAGCCGACCAATGTGCCGAGTGTCCCATTTTTGCAGACGCTTGCTGGCGGTCCAGAAAACATCGACCCAGCGCCGCAGGAACCCATCAGCGGTCGTCGCCATACTTGTCGCCAGAATCAGTAGTCCGCAGAACAAGGTCAAATACCAGAACGTCTGTCCCCAGGTTGATCCCACCGCTTCTCTGACGCCGCCGGCCGTCATGCTGGCTGCTTCCCATTTGTTCGCGGGGACAGTTCCACGAGTCAAAAATTGGACCGACAACATGCTCGGCAACGCCAGTCCGACGAAGCAGGCCGGCAGCCATACGAGGTACTGTTCTCGCTGAACATGAGCCATCCAGCCCAACCAGCGCTGAAGTGATTCTTTGGTGACTCGAAACACCTTACCTGCATGCGACAATTCTATCTCATGTCCGCCAACCAGACTTGGGATGGCCCCCACATGCTTGCCCATTCCCCAGCCCTGATCGCGGGTGAAGGAGCTGATCGGCGTATTCGTCAGACCGCCGTTGCCTGAGATCGCAACCATTGACGCCAGAATGCCAACAAGGGTCCAGTCGAACGCAACACCCCGCCCTTCCGACATCGCGACAAAGAAGTTATCAATGATCGGGCCATGCGGAGCTTCTGCCACATCAAGCTTCCCGTCTTTGTTAAGATCTTCTCCGTCATCAAGAACGCCGTTGCCATTCAGGTCTTCAGCGAGATCCTGTTTTCCATTCTTGTTGACGTCTTCCACCGGTGTCACCGGAACGTTACCGAACTTCACGAAGCCCGAACAAATTTCCTTCCACGTCGACATTTCGGAATAGCCCAGTGCCAGGTATACCAACAGCCCGAGGACGAATACGAGCTTGAACGTCATCATCGCTTTGATGGAGTTATAGACTTTGCCTCCGATGGTCAGAGGAATAAACACGGACACGAAGATGGCAATCGCAAGTCCCAGCACCAGTGATTTATGGTCAGGGTTATTTACTGTGTCAGGAATTCGGCCAAGGATCATCGTGGCGGCCGGAATTGCAGCGTTCGAAGCGAGATACGGCAGGACCGATCCAAAATCGAGGACCAGATAGAGCCCCAGCCAGAACAGCGGATGTGGACCGATGCGAAACTTCCCAGTGAAGATCGGTTCGCCGCTATACAGTGTGTAGCGACTGATCTCCACGTTGTAGATGACTTGAAAGATCACGCTCAATGTGGCCAGCCACAACATGGCACCACCATAACGAGCGGTCACAAGCGGACCCGTCAGCCATTCGCCACCACCGATGGCAGCTCCGCCCATCACCAGCCCTGGCCCGAGCATCAAAGCGAGCTTCGACCACTGAAACCGGGGTGCTTCCGGAAGTTCGCCCACGGTCCAGGCCGGCATATGGGACGTGCCCGGCTGGGGAGAGTAGGTTTCTTCAGCAGCGGTTTCGCCAACAGTTGCAGATGAACCTGAGGAGCCAGGTGCGTTCAGGGATGACATGTCAACTCTTTCACTCTCATGGTCAGACGAGTGGGCGTCTGCATGTTGCAGTGGACCGGATCCTGTTTCCGGGCATGGCACTGGTAGGAGAAGGCAGCAAAATCACCATCCATGGAACTGCGGGGCCCGGCAATTGTCCAGGGACGCAACAGACTTGCAAGGAATTCGGGCCATTTCATTCCGAGAACCCTCGAACACACCAATGAAAGGTCCGGTACAATCGGCATGCATTCCCAGCGGGAAACCGTGGGCAGCTTGCTCAGGCCGATAGAAACCTGGCGTGGTCCGGCTAGAATCGTGCGTTTTCAGGATCTCATTGCACTCGACCGGTTTCTCTTTGCAGTGCCGGCCTTCATCTGGTCGTGCTGGAATAGTTCCTCGATCAAAGTCTCTGCCCGCCCCCATAGCCAAAATAGTGAAAGTCTGATGGAAGAAGCGATTCGCAAAGCCAAAGTTCTGATTGAAGCCCTGAGCTGGATTCAGCGATTTCGAGGTCGCTATGTGGTGGTCAAGCTGGGCGGGAGTACTCTGGATGACGTCGCCGCGGTGAACAGCCTGCTCACCGACGTTGTCTTTATGGCGACTGTTGGAATGAAACCTGTGATCGTGCATGGTGGCGGAAAGGCTATCAGCGCGGCAATGAATGCGGCTGGAATTGAAGCCCGCTTTGTCGCCGGCCGTCGCTACACTGATCGCCAGACTTTGCAAATCGCCTCACGAGTGCTCGTGGAAGACATCTGCCAGTCAGTCGTGGACCAGATCAATCGCAACGGGGCTCGGTCAACGGGCTTGCATTATGGCACCGAAAATGTCCTGACGGCCGAGAAGCTGACATTGAAGGATGATCAGGGGAATCCTGTTGATCTCGGACACGTCGGACACGTGACCGAAGTGGATGTCGACACGCTTGTGCGCGTCTGCTCGACCGGCACCATTCCCGTTATCCCCAGCATTGCTCTCAGCTCTGTGGGCCATCGACTGAACGTCAATGCTGACACGGCCGCTGCCGCCGTTGCCAGAGCACTCTCCGCAGAGAAACTTATCTTCCTCAGTGATATCCCGGGGATCCTGACCAACATTAAGGATCCGACCTCTCGGCTGTCACACGTAACTGCCGCTCAGGTGCGGGGACTGATTGCGGACGGCACGATCGCTGGTGGTATGGTGCCGAAGGTCGAAGCCGCATTGGAATCGCTCGATGCCGGCGTTCGCAAGGTACACATAGTCGATGCGTCCATGCTGCATTCTGTGTTGCTGGAGATCTATTCCGATACGGGTGTCGGAACAGAAATCGTCCCCTGATTGACTTTGACTCTAACCTGATTAACTTTGATTCTGAATTGTTCGGGTTTACTTCCCCGGAGCAAAATCGCCTGACGAAACAGCAAGGCGTTAGTGCAGGGAATCTGCAAAAACGCTTACAAGATTGGCATTTTTCTGCTGCTGGCTGCTATTCTTCGGGCCGCATAATTTGAGGCCGGATATTCGTGGAATACATCATTCAGGTCATTGCCACGAACAGAATAACTCAAGGTTTTTGACGTGGGGTGAGTTCCGGAGATTCCGAGGATTCGATAAGTATTGTGGTCCGCCGATTGACAGAGCAGATCAGGGCACAATAATCGCCCTTCCTAACAGGGGATACTTTGAGAATCATCCCCATTTGTCGCCTGTTTGTGAGTCCCCGTTTTACTCCACCACGCCTTCGGATGTTGCCTCTTGCCAGCTGTGAAGAATACCCCGATACCGCTCTACCTGAAAGAGGATGAACGCGAAGGACTGCGAACTGCCGGTCGATTCAACGCGCAGTTGATGGACTTTCTGCGCCCGCATGTCAAAGAAGGTGTCTCAACAGAGAAGCTTGATAAGCTGGCCAACGAATACACTCTTGATCATGGACATGTGCCAGCCTGCGTGGGCTATCTTGGTTACCCCAAGACAATCTGCACCAGCATCAATGAAGTCGTCTGCCACGGAATCCCGAATACTCGCCCTCTGAAGGATGGCGACATCGTAAACGTCGATATCACGACGATTGTGAACGGCTGGTACGGTGACCAATCCGAGACCTTCATGATCGGCAACGTGAGCAACAGTGCTCGTCGGCTGGTACAGTCGACTCACGATGCATTGTTCGTCGGCATTCATGCAGCACGTCCGGGCGGAACCGTCACTGAGATTGGCCGCGCGATTCAAACGTTTGCGACCAAGGCGGGTTATTCAGTTGTTCGCGAATATCAGGGCCACGGAATCGGTCGCGATTTTCATCAGGAACCTGGTGTTCCACATTTCCCTACGCTGAAGTCCAATCGAGATCTGCTGCGTCCCGGAACTTGCTTCACCATCGAACCGATGCTGAATATTGGGTCGTGGCAGACACGTGTCGACAAGAAAGACAAGTGGACTGTACGCACAATCGACGGGGCGTTGTCGGCTCAGTTTGAACACACAATTCTGATGACAGAAGACGGGCCGGAAATCCTGACCTTCACAAAAGACGGCCCGCAGGAAGGGCATAAGTTCTGATCGAGACCGTGCCGTCGTACCGGTGTTTTCTTTCGTGCGGTCCATGCAAATGAATAAAGCATTTGTCCGAGAGCCCGATGCTGACGCTCGCGTCACCTGTCCTCGCTGTGGCTCTATGGGCACAACCGTCGGCAATGGACCCATTGAGCTTTACGTTCCGGCTCCATTGCAGGATCAGATGAAAAATGCCGCGTGGTGCTGCTCCAATGCGGGTTGCGAAGTTGTCTACTACAATATGTTTGAACAGACTGTGCGAGCAGTCGAACTCCTGACGCCCGTCTATCCCTATGATCCAAACGCCCCGATTTGTGCGTGCTTCGGATTCACTCTGCAGGATGTTGAGGATGACGCCGACGATTCCCAGCCGCTCAGAATCAGAGCCCTGCTGGCTCGATCCCAGTCTCCAGAAGCTCGCTGTCAGTCTGTTGCCGTCGACGGCCGTTGCTGTATGCGCGAAGTGCAACGACTGTACATGAAACTGAAGTCATCGCGAATGTGACATCTTCGCATCGGTTGATCGCCACGGACCTCCTGAACGGCTGTCATGCATATTTCATCCCAGGTAGGTATATCCCGCTTTTCAGCGAGGGCTGGGTAAGTCCTCTCTGAATTGCCCGATAGTGACGCCGCGGGTGCAAGGTGTTGCAAGAACCCATGACCCCCACATCTTGATGTTTACAGCGTGCTACGGGGGAATCATGAGGATCCGGTCACAGATCTCGTTACTGCTGCTCTGCCTGGCTGTTCCGTTTCTGTGCATGAAATGGCTGGCTTACTCAGCCGTACTTTTACCGGCGTTCGATCAGTTGGAGAATAAGCAGGCTGAGAAAGATGTCGAACGATTTCTCGATGCGATCGAGAATGAACTTCAGATCCTTTCCAAGCGGGCCAACGACTGGGGTGCATGGGACGACACCTATAAATTTGCCGCTGATCGCAATGAGACGTTTCAACATGCAAATCTGGTCGACGAAACGTTCACAAACACGGATACCGATTTCCTCTGCTTTCTGACCATGCAGAATGAAGTCATCTGGGGTAAGTGCTTTGATCATAAGAGCGGCACTTACCTCGAAGTCCCCGACCTGTTCTCTTTCGTCTTAAATCCCGTCAACGGGCTGCTGCGATTTCGAACCATTGATGATGACTTTACAGGGGTTGCACTGACATCGCGCGGGGCGATTCTGCTGGCTTCACGTCCGATTACGACAACGGATCGCAAAAGCCTTGTTCGCGGCGCTGTCGTTTTTGGACGCTACCTCAGCTCAGATTGTATTGCCGCCATTGCTGATCGAACTCATCTGAAGATTGATCACTGGTCAAAGAATGCGGAATCCATCCCAGACGATGTCAGACAGAATGCAGGACGACTGCATGGTTTTCGCGAAAAGATCATTGTACCTGTCGACAACGAACGGCTGTGTGGTTACGTCGCATTGACAGACCCACGAGGTACTCCAGCCGCATTCGCACGAGTCACAATGGATCGGACCGTAACTCAACTGGGAAAACGAGCGGGCCTTACAGCGACCGGCTTTTCCCTGGGTGCCGGATTAATGCTGGTTCTGGTTCCGTTCTTCGTACTGCGTAATTGGATCACAGGGCCTCTTCAGCAACTCAGCTCCCAGGTCGCCGCAATCAGCACTCAAACCGCGCCTGAGCTGCGTCTGAAGGTCGAACGAAAAGATGAGATTGGCATGCTGGCAGAAGGCTTCAATGCCCTGCTGGATCAGCTACACAACGATCACAAAGTTCGCGAAGAAATCCTGCGGAGCAGTAAGACGGCTTCTCTAAGTCTTGAGACAAAGATTCAGAAGTTCTCCGTTGATGGCTCAAATGTCGCCGCTATTGCCCAACAGACAATGACTGCGATTGAAGAAGTCACAGCAGTGATTGCTCGTGAACTTTCGATCGTTTCGGAGATCGCTGCTCAGACTCATCTCCTGGCACTGAACGCCGGGATTGAAGCCGCCCGAGCAGGTGAAGCTGGCCGAGGTTTCGCGGTCGTCGCGAATCAGATCAAACATCTCGCAAGTCAAAGCGGTAACGCGGCCAGCCGTGTTGGAACCGGGATCAGCGATGCTACGACAGCGGTTCGCCACGGCCGCGAAGCGTCGGACAAAACGGCGCAGGTAATTGATCAGTTTGTCGTGGCTGGGCGTGAGTTCATGCAAACTCTATCCCACAACAAGCCGCCCGAACCAATAACAGAAGCTGCTCAGCCGGTTAATAAAAGTGTCACGATGGCCTCGTGATTCCGCTGGCTTCTGATTCACTCCTTAAGTCGACGCGATTCCTGCCCAACTGCCGAGCCGTAAACAGCCACGGCGCACACAACAACCCTGACAAATGCAAAAGGGCTGCTCAACCAAAAGTTGAACAGCCCTTCTATCGAAACATCAGTGCTCGCACCGGCTATTGGTCTGATCTACTGCTGCTATGAAAGGCCAGCAGGTCAAAAAATCAGAAACCGGCACTCGCCTGCGGAAGAAAACACGCGAGCCGACTAAAGTCAGCTCGTTGACTTCTTAGTACATATCTTCGTCGTGGCTGTGACCGCCACCCTTCTTGTCGTCCTTTGGCTTTTCTGCAATCAAAGCATCGCTTGTCAGCAGCAAAATGGAAACGCTGGCTGCGTTCTGCAGAGCTGTTCGAGTCACCTTGGTTGGGTCGATAACACCGGCCTTCACCATGTCCTCGAACTTGTCTGTCGCTGCGTTGTAGCCATAGTTTCCTTCGCCGTTAGCAACTTTCTCGCAGACAACCCCACCGTCAACACCGGCGTTGTCAGCAATCTGTGTCAACGGAGCACGGCAGGCTCGAACGATAATGTCGTAACCGACCTTCTCGTCATGAGTCAGCTTGCCAGGCTTTACGGCTGTGGAAGCTCGCAGAATCGCGACACCACCGCCAGGAAGAATTCCTTCTTCAACAGCAGCGCGAGTTGCGTGCAGAGCGTCTTCGACGCGAGCCTTCTTTTCCTTCATTTCGCTTTCGGTGGCTGCACCGACGTTGATCTGAGCAACACCACCTGCGAGCTTCGCAATTCGCTCTTCGAGCTTTTCGCGATCGTAGTCACTGGAGCTGCCAGCCAGTTCACGACGAATCTGTTCGATTCGTGCCTGAATGTCGCCCTTCTTGCCGCCGCCTTCAACAACAGTCGTGTTGTCTTTGTCGATCACAATCTTGCGAGCTGTTCCGAGGTCGGCCAGTTCGATGCTGTCCAGCTTGATTCCCAGGTCGTCGAAGATTGCGGTGCCACCGACCATAATGGCGATGTCCTGCAACATAGCCTTACGACGATCGCCGTAACCAGGTGCCTTTACGGCAGCGATCTTGAACGTGCCACGCAGCTTGTTGATCACGAGAGTTGCAAGGGCTTCGCCTTCAACTTCTTCCGCAATGATCAACAGCGGCTTGCCAGAGTTGACAACCTTCTCCAGAACAGGGACGAGGTCCTTAATGCTGGAGATCTTCTTTTCGTGAATCAGCACGTAAGCGTCTTCGAGGACGACTTCCATGCTTTCTGAATCAGTCACGAAGTAAGGTGACAGGTAACCACGGTCAAACTGCAGACCTTCAACAACTTCGAAGCTGGTTTCAAGGCTCTTGCCTTCTTCGACGGTGATAACCCCGTCCTTGCCAACCTGCTCCATTGCGTCAGCCAGAATCTGGCCAATTTCTGAGTCGCCGTTGGCCGCTACGGTGCCAACTTGAGCAATTGCCCTCTTGGAGCGGCAGTCCTGAGCCATCCCACGGAGGTTTTCGATGATATCGGCAACAGCCTTGTCCATACCACGCTTCATATCGAGCGGGCTGACACCGGCTACAACAGCCTTCAGGCCTTCGTTGTAAATTGCCTCTGCCATCACGGTCGCAGTTGTTGTGCCGTCACCAGCAACGTCGCTGGTCTTGCTGGCTACTTCGCGAACCATGCGAGCACCCATGTCTTCGAACTTATTTGGCAGTTCGATTTCACGAGCAACAGTCACACCGTCCTTTGTGACGGTCGGTGAACCAAAACTCTTTTCAATGATCACATTGCGACCGCGTGGGCCAAGAGTTACTTTTACGGCCCGCGCCAGCTTCGTGACTCCACGACGCATGGCTTCCTGAGCTTCCTGATCAAAGGCAATCATCTTTGCCATGTCGAACTTCTCCGATGAGATAAATCTAAAACTTTGAATATCAGACTGAGACGAATAGACAGGTCAGAGCACGGAAGGCTCCAGTCGGAGCCCTTCCAGTACCGCCAAATCAGACCTTCGCCAGAATGTCACTCTCGCGCATCAACAGGTAGGTGACGTCGCCAACACTGATCTCGTCTCCAGCGTAGGAACTGAAGATCACTCGATCGCCTTCTTTGACCGACAATGGAATCTTGCCACCCTTGTCGTTGGTATGACCGTCGCCAACCGCGATCACTTCTCCACGCTGTGGTTTGCCCTGAGCTGAATCCGGAAGCAAAATCCCGCCGGCTGTCTTCTCTTCAGCTTCGGCTCGCTTCAGCACAACGCGATCCCCCAGAGGCACAATGCGAGTGCCTGCCGCGGAAGCCTTCTTCGCCATGACTTTCTCCTGACCTGTCGATCGAACTTCTTGTGAGTTTACAAATTAACTTCCGCTAACCACCGGTCGGCCGTTAAGGCATACCGGACTGTCAGCGGCCAGATTTGCAGAAAATGCACCAGTGACTTTCGCCTCGAAGCGAATTACGTGCCACCAAAGCATTTCATGACGTAAGTTGTTTAAGGAGAACATCTTGCGAAATAGAACGAGGCACCTGCCCGAATCAGAGCAAATTGCAGCCTGCCGTTTTGGCGCGGATTCATACTGGCAGACGAACGCCGGCAAGCATTAAAGTCGTCTCAAGCCGCACAACCATGAGAATAGATACAAACGCCCCAAATTAACATTTCACAATTGAAAAGGGAGTCGCCGCTTGGCTAGAGTGCCGGCTCTCAAATACATCTCCCTCTTCTCGCTGCCTGAACTGAGCACGTCGGATTGCTTCCGAAGCCGAAGATCCCAAGGATTTTTGGCTGGTCCATCCTGGATGGAATTCGTGCCCATGAATTTTGAACTGTTTGGCTTGCCTGTCGTTGCCTCAACGCCCGCCACGCCCGTTTTGCTGTGCTCCCGGGTCCGAACGCCCTCCTTGCCATCCGCGATCCTTGTTGATGGAGCGTTGCCGGTGCTTTGGTTTCAGGGCAACGCGTCTCTGGAACACTTATCGATTGCCGACACAAATGCATTGGAACTTGCCGATCATCAGATCGGCGATACAGCGCCGGGGGTGTCGGCCGAATATCTGTTCCTGTCGGCTCATAAATTGATGGTGGCTGGAAAGTTCGGGATGGCCGATCGCTGCCTGCAGAAAGCTTTGCAGTTGCAATCCACCGTGCAGCATGCTCCCGATCAGAACAAGCCCACTATGGTGTGGATTGTTCTCGCCACGAACTCACTATTGAAGAACGATCTGGATTCGTGTGAGACCTGGCTGAAGCAGGCCGAACGCTCGATGCACGGAAAAGATCTGAATGTTGAGTCGCCGGAGTTCCAGAGAGCGGCCGGTGATTTATTTGCGATCAAAGCTTGCCTGATCGCTCAGACTCGCAATCGAACAAAAGCAGAAACGTTTCTGACTCATGCATTGGCCTGCCACATCAAGGCTGGCGCGAATTTTTCAACGGCACACGATCTGATTTTGCAGGCCCGCCTGAGACTGCTGGACCGCAATCTCAAAGAAGCGGAACTGCTGCTGGCTCAGGCCGAGATGACTCTGGAGCGATGCCTCGACGACAGCATGGCTGATGTCGAACGATTCCGACAGGCGATTCAAAGCGACCGGCAAACTATCACCAAACGCCAACGAGTCCTGATGATGGCGGAATCGAACTGATGCTTTGGTAAGACTTGATTTTTAGCAGGACGGGTATTCTTGCCCGTCGAAACCCAGTCGGACAAGAATGTCCAACCTACACCTGAAAAGTTTGCCAACGCTCCTGGACAGTCGACGCTCATCTCAGCCGCAGAAACGATCTGCCCAACAAACGAAAGCAGCGGAGGAACAGTCTCTGAAAGACCATTTCCTCCGCTGGATTTCTACTGCTTTTAAACGACCTGCTGGCGTCGCTTCCGCCGGCAGGGGACTTCTTCCATCGCCACCAAAAACTACTTCAGTTCCTTGATGCGGATGTTCTTAAACTCGGCCCACATGGGCTTGCCCGCATGCAACTGTACCGCCAGAACGCCTTCAAGCAACGTCAGACTTGGTTCGTTGTCGGTGAAGTCGAGCACCAGTTTGCCGTTCATGTAATGCTGAACGTGATTGCCTTTGGCGATGATCACGACATCATTCCAGTCGTCAAGGCGGAATAGTTTCTTCCAACCGGCTTCGTCAATCAGATCAGACTTCTCAACCTTCTTGCCGGAAGTCTCCCAGGAAGCCTTTTCACCGATCAGACAAATGCGACCCCGCTTGCCGCCTTCGTCGTAAATGAACCCGGAGATATTCGGGAAGCCCACCTCATTGCGAAGTTCATGCTGATAGCCACGCACGATCCACTTGTTCCGAGGATTCCCTTCGGTGATGTGCTTTGAACGGTACTGAATGCCGGAGTTGTTGGTCGCGTTACAGCGGAAAGACAGACGCAGTTCAAAGTCCTTGACGACTCCATCTTTCCAAATCAGAAAGGTGTTGCCGTCGGCCTTCTTTTCTTCCGTCGTCTCACCATGAATCACGCCATCTTTCACCGTCCAGAGATCTGGATTGCCGTCCCAGCCTGTCAGGTCTTTTCCGTTGAAGAGCACCTGCATATCTTTGGTTTCAGCGGGTGCGTCATCAGCGAACGCGAATGATGAACATGTAAGGACCGCTGTCAGAACAAACACCAGACTTCGCATTACGATCTCCTGTGCCAGGCAATTTTTGTGGGACGGTTCAACTCCGCCGTGCATGGTACGCACTGACGTCGTCGTGTTCCAGGCATGGCGATTCCCGGTAGATTTTCCCGGAGAACCGCGATCGATCCTGAACGCCCTCAACAAGCCTTGCCTTCTCAACACGCTGAAAATGGTTGCTGACAGCTTTTTATCCTGTCCCAGATTAGAATCGCTATCTTCTGCATTTGGGGCTCAGTCGCGATCAATCGAAAAGAATCTCCATGGCTCGTATCTTTCTGGCAATTGTCGCAGCAGCGTATCTCGTCCTGGCAGCATGGTGCGCCATCTTGCCCGAGACGACATCGAATTCAGTGGGTTTCACACTTCAGCCGGGCGCAGGGCAGTCCGAGTTCCTGACGGTCTATGGCGGACTGCAACTGGCCATTGGACTCGCTTTTCTTTGGCCCCTGTACCGTCCGTCAGAAATCCGCCTTCCACTATTTCTGTGCCTTTTGATTCATGGATGTCTGGTTATCTGCCGGACTGTCAGTTTCGGGCTTTACAGCGGAGTTCCTGCGACAACAATAGTCCTCGCAGCGACGGAATGGATAATTTTCATCGCAGCTGCGATCTTGTCGTGGAGGACAAGATGAATGCCATGTGTCTTGCCCATGCTTTCCGTTTGTCATATCGGCTAGCACTTCAGGCTCACCAGGGACTTCACCCTCTGCCGTTCGCGTCGGGATATAACCAGTCGATAGTCCGGAGAAAAGAACCTGATGTCGCAAGTCACTCACCTCACGGAACAGGAAATCACGGACGGTTTAGCTCAGGTTCTGAAGTCTCCGCAGAATTCCGGGG
>Ga0255094_1000339_pt1 | contig 25804 bp, 20 predicted proteins | sample Colum_Law_RepB_8_2_FD_188434 | JGI IMG/M metagenome (GOLD analysis project Ga0255094, IMG submission 188434) | Freshwater microbial communities from Columbia River, Oregon, United States - Colum_Law_RepB_8d | ecosystem: Environmental > Aquatic > Freshwater > River | place: USA: Oregon...
CAGTTTTCTGTGAAGAAGATACACCGTTGCTGCTGCCATCAGGCATGTACCGAAGACCCGCAGTATAACGGGAACATGCGTCGACTGCACTTCCGGCACCGCAACAGGGGGCTTTTCGCCTGAGGTACACAAATTTCAGACGGTTTTCTGTTTTGGGACACGTGAGCCCATCCAATTGGTACAACCGGATGTCTCATCTCCGGAATTCCCGGCGAATCCCTCAAAACTTCTGTCTCCTCTGCATTTCAAACGTAGACTGCAACACTTGACATCTTCTGACACATCGCTGGGTTGATTCGACAGATGCTTCTTCTGGTGGCTGAAAACCATGGCAGATCGCGTGGCAAAAGGGCTGAATGTGCTGGCAGACGGATTGCGACATTACGTCGTTGCCCGGGTGCCTGCGCAGGTGCTCAGTAACGCGGCCACCATCCAGGGCAGTGTGCAGGACTGGGATGCTTTGGCGCTGCTGGTGTTCATGTGGGATCACTGGAACGATCTGTTTCGCCATGACTTATCCTTTGTCGAGCGCAGCCTGATCAGCGAACTGCGTGAGTATCGTAACCGCTGGGCTCATCAGCAGAAGTTCTCTGAGGGTGAGATCTACCGGATCATGGACAACATCGAACGCCTGCTGACAGCGCTGGAAAGCGGGCAGGTGGCCGCGATTCGTCGACTTCGACTTGAGTCGCTCAGATTGCTGTTTAACCAGGAAATCGGCGGTCGCGATACCGGCGGATTTCTGTATAAGGCGTGGCCGTGGGTGATGTGCGGTGCCAGTGCGCTGGCGATGGATTCGGCAATTCTGGCGTTCGGTCGTTTTCCCTGGTCGTGGATCATGTCCTTCCTGGTGTTCCTCGCGATGATGCGAGTGGCGTGGTGGCAGACGATTCGCGAAACGCTGCATCGTCGTGGCCCGCATGAATGTGGCATCTGCGGCTGCATTATCTACACCGAGCGTTGTCCGTATTGCCAGCCGGCGAACGTTGAGTCTGGCTCCAGTGCAGTACCGCCGCGCCGTGCCACTGGTTCTCGCTGGGGGACAACTCCGGAGAAAACGACGGTCCCAGGACGCTCCTGAGACTGGACGGATGGTTCTGCTGCACGTAGAAGTGCGGACTGGCAACTCAGGCTTGTGTCCTGCTGCAACTCCGTAAGTTTCGCCCCCGAGATTGTTGATGTCTTTTCCCTCCGGTCTGCTCAGGCATTGTCTGATCCTTGCCGGTCCGACGGCTTCCGGGAAATCGGCTGCTGCACTGCTGCTGGCTGAACAGATCGGTGCAGAGATTGTTTCGCTGGATTCCATGACGGTCTACAGGGGCATGGATATTGGCACGGCCAAGCCCAGCGACGCGGAGCGTCAGCGTGTCGCGCATCACCTGCTGGATATTGCCGACCCGTGGGAAGATTTCTCTGTGGCGGAATATCTGCGTCTGGTCAGGCAGGCTGCAGACAGTATTCTTTGTAAGGGCGGTATTCCGCTGTTTGTCGGCGGTACCGGGCTGTATCTGAGGGCTCTGCTGCGTGGTTTTTCAGCAGGTCCGCAGGCAGACTGGCAGCTGCGGCAGCAGTGGCAGCAGGACGCAGTGCGGAACGGTCCCGCGTGGCTGCATGGGGAACTGCGGCGACGGGATCCTGCGGCGGCCGCGAGGCTGCATCCCAACGACATGCGGCGATTGATTCGCGCAATCGAGGTTTTTGAGCTGACCGGACGCCCGATCTCGGAAGACCAGCAGCAGCAGCCCCTGCCACCTGCTCTGCGGCCGCGACTGGCGGTATGGCTTCAGCCGGATCGTGACTGGTTGGGCCACAGGATTGATCTGCGAGTGCAGCAGATGCTGGCAGACGGCTGGCTGCAGGAAGCGCGCACGCTGCTGGAACTGCCACAGCCCCCGGGACGCACCGCCTCCCAGGCACTCGGATATCGCGAACTGTTTCAGTATCTGCAGATCGGCGGTGATCTGCAGGCCGTGAGCGATGGCATCTGCACGGCCACTCGCCAGTTTGCCAAGCGGCAGCATACGTGGTTTCGCAGTCTGACGGAATGTCAGCCCCTGTCGGTCGGGCCGGGCAGTTCTGCCGAAATTGTCGCTGAACAGTTGCTGGAAAAGCTCGCCGATCGCCCCGGCTGATTCTGGCGCGGTCTGTGTAGTGCGAGCGAAGTCCCGAGATGCATCTTTCGAGTTGTCCCATTTTTTCCATCACGACCGTGGCTGTTTGTTCGCTGCCATATTCAAGGTTAGCATACCGGGCATGGCAGCCATCGAAGTCAGGAATCTGTGCCGACAGTATCGGGTCTATCGCAAGCGCGAAGGCCTGCTGGCCTCCGTGCGCGGTTTGTTTCACCGTGAATACGAAACAGTTCTGGCGGTTCAGGACGTCAGTTTTCGCATAGAGGAAGGCGAAATGGTGGCTTTTCTGGGGCCCAACGGCGCTGGAAAAACCACCACACTGAAATTGCTCTCCGGCCTCGTTGTTCCAAGTTCGGGGACTGCCACCGTACTGGGATATGTGCCGTGGCTTCGGGAAGATCCCTATCGTCGTCGCTTTTCGCTGGTCACCGGACAGAAGGAACAACTGTGGTGGGATCTGCCTGCTCAGGAATCCTTTGCGCTGCACCGCGAGATTTATCGAATCAGTGAAACGGACTACCGGCGTCGCCTGGACGAGCTGACGGATATGCTGGAAGTTCGTCGCCTGATGGCGCGCCCTGTCCGCGAACTGTCGCTTGGTGAGCGTATGCGGATGGAGCTGATTGCTGCACTGCTGCATCGGCCGGACGTGCTGTTTCTGGATGAGCCGACGATCGGGCTGGATGTGGTCAGTCAGCGGCGGGTGCAGGAATTTCTGCGCAGGTATCAGCGCGAACAAAAGATCACGGTGCTGCTGACCAGTCACTATATGAAGGACGTGGAAGCTTTGTGCAGCCGAGCCATCGTGATCAATCAGGGACGCTTGATTCATGACGGACCGCTGGCGGCGATCATTGATCGATTCAGTCGTGACAAGATCGTTGAACTGCAGTTCGCTGCGAATCAGGTCCCCGCACATCTTGAACGATACGGAACTCTGCTGGAAAGTCGTGGACCGCGAGTCCGACTGCAGGTGGAAAGACATCGTGTTTCGGAAAGTCTGGCTGCGATCCTTGCCGAGTCTGAAGTCGAGGACCTGAGCGTGCTGGAGCGACCGCTGGAGGATGTGATTGCCGAACTGTTCGCCACCGACAGCGGCGATGCCGGAGCCGGCGCATGAACAGGCCGGTCCGATCAGACTGGAGTCCGGCAGCAGCCCTGCGACTGAAGTGGCTGGTGCTGCGTACTGCCATTGAGGAACGCCTCGTCTATCGTGGCGACTTTGCCTTCTCGACGCTGGTTCGATTTCTGCCAATCGTGACTCAGATTTTCCTCTGGAATGCCATCTATCAGAATGATCCTGAGCGGTCGCTGCGAGGCTACAAATTCGGTGATATGGTTTCCTATTACCTGCTGGTGATGCTGGCGCGAGCGTTTTCCAGTATGCCTGGGCTGTCCACAGGGATTGCCGGTTCAATAGCCGATGGGTCGGTTCGCAAGTACCTGATTCAGCCGGTTGATATGCTGGATCATCTGTTCTGGCACCGGGTGGCTCACAAGCTGGTGTACTATGCGGTGGCCTGTGGCCCGTTTGCTCTGGTCTTCTGGTTGTGTCGTGAATGGCTGCCCGGCTGGCCCGCATGGCCTGTCATGGCTGCTTTTGTCGCTTCGCTGCTGATGGGGTTTGTGATTGGTTTTCTGATTGAAGCGTGGATCGGGCTGGTTGCCTTCTGGTTTCTGGAAGTCAGTTCACTGATCTTCATCTACATGATGCTGAGTTATTTTCTGTCCGGCCACATGATTCCGCTCGAATACCTCAGTACGTGGCTGCCTTTTGTTGAGTATCTGCCGTTCAGGTTTCTGGCATATACTCCGGCCGCCATCCTGCTGGGACGCATACCGGCGAGCGAGTTGTCCGGAGAACTGCTGCTGCAACTGGGCTGGATTGTCTTTCTGCTGGCACTGAATCGCCTGACATTTCGTCTGGGAGTGCGGAGATACAGTTCGTGGGGTGGTTAGACGCAGGTCTGACGGGAAATGTGCTGTCTGCACCACGACTGACGCCGGATCGGTTCACTGTGGTGACTGCTGAAACACGATGTTGAGAGGTTCAGAGTCCCGGGGGATACGCAGCATCTGCACGGACAGTCGTCCGGCCAGTCCCGTGACGGAATCGAACCATTGCTCAGCGAGGTCTCTGCAGTGCTGATCCATGTCGTTTTCGGCTGCTCGTGAACAGTGTCGGGAGATCACGAGGATAGCTGCATCGATTCCGGCATCGTATTTCAGTTGAAAATCGCCGCTGCTGTCGGCGACACAGAGATCCGCCTGCAGTTCTTGCATGGCTGCCGCTGTCGCCAGCCACGCGGGGTCTGTCGGACCTGGGTGCAGGGTACCGCCCTGGAATCTGAGCTGAGTGGGATTCTTCAGTGGCAGGAGAAACATCAGGGCTCCGGCATCAGGATGCTCCTGTCCATCGCGACGAAAACTGACCCGTCCGCTGATGATCTGCAGCCCCTGTCGGGGCTGCTTTGCAGCTGCCTGTTCAGCAGCACCAGCCATTGGCTGCGGCAGCTCGGCATTTGCAGCTTTGCGGATCCCCGTGCTGGCGGGCTGCGACTGTTGAGCGGGGTCTGCCGAAAACGGCATCAGTCGACCTGTCAGAAAACCGCTGAGGAAGACAACGAGTAACAGGCAGGCCAGCAGCAGTCGACTGCGTTGTCCGGACTCGACGCGGTTTTCACGCAGGCCGTCGATCAGCACCACCGGGGTCGCAGCCGGATCGGATTCGGCAGAATCGGAAGTCTGCGCTGGAATGGTTGCTGGTGTGGTATTGAGATCAGACAGTGCTGACAGCGCCTGCTGCAGCCGCAGGTCGGGGACGGGATTGCCTTCGGCTGGCCGAGGTGATCGGCCCGGGACCCTCTGAGTTCGACCGCAGCGGGGGCAGTCAACGGCGACACCGGCCTGAGAATCAGCAATTCCCAGCAGGCTTTTACAGTAGTTGCAGCGGAATTGAATGGCCATACTTCCGTTCTCCGGTGCAGATCGAGACTTCACAGAGTATAACCATCGTCCTGCGCATAACCCAATGCATCACGGTTGTCGCTTCCGATTGGCGGGTGCGATCGTCAAAGTCATCGCAGCAATCAGGCGAAGCTGCCGGAGCTTCAGGATGCAATTTGATTCACTCGATCTGCAGATTTGTGGCAGGTTTGGTATCCAGCCTCGTCAATCCACGCCCATACTCGGTGGCCTCAGCGAGGCGTATGTCTGGTGTGTGACTGATGTTTCGGGCAGGAACTTTGCGCTGAAGGCGTGGCGCCCGGTTTCGCCGGCCCAGTTGCAGCATCGCCGTGCGGTACGTTGGTGGATGCGAGACGCGTCCGGCACCTACCCTGACTTCGTACCGTCCCCCCTGCAGGCTGGCGGATCTGATATGTCGGGCGAATCGCTGATTCTGCTGCAGGGGCAGTACGCGTGGCAGGCGGAAACGTGGTGTACCGGTGAATCTTTGCGCTGTGCACCTACTCAGGTTCAGTGTGCGGTGGCGGCAACGGCGCTGCAGCAGTTGCATGCCACCGGGCGGGAATTTGCACGATGTCACAGCAGCAGTGTGCTGGCGCTGCAGCGATCGCCGTCACCTGCCATTCTGCGACGGGCGGAGCTGGTGGATGACCTGTTGCAGGGGGGCCTGCAGCGGTTGCTGGTGCTGGTCCGCAGCACGGGTGCAGCCGGTGCGTCTGCCGTCGCAGACTGCTTCCTGCAGCTGCTGAAGAAATGGCTGCCGTGGCTGCAGCAACTGTTGCAGCCGTGGCGATCCCGGACCCTGAATCTGCAGCCGGTACTGCGTGATGTGCGAACCGAGAATCTGCTGTTTCATCGGGAGCAGATTTCAGGAGTTATCGATTGGGATGCAGCTGATGTCGATCACCCGTGTCTGGATGCCGCACGGCTGCTGCGTTCGTGGTATGCGGGCAACAGCACGGCGTTGCCGGCTGCTGCTGATCACTGGGCGGAAGTGTGGCAGTTGTCCTCAGACCTGCGGCAGTTGCTGGCAGTTTTCGATGCAGCGGCCGTGCTGCTGAATCCGATTGTCTGGCTCAGGCGACTGGCTGACGATCCGGCACTGTTCAGCAGGCTTCCGGCTGCGAGGCAACGATTTGAGCAGTTGGTGCAGACGGCAGATCAGTGGCAGTCAGTGTTCCCGCGACGCTGATCGGCCCTGTGCAGCTCGATCGATTTTTGCAGCAGCCCGGCGAGTCACGAGGCTGCGCCAGAAAAACAGTGCCAGTAAGGCGGGTTTCGGAAAGAGTATCCGTGACCAGACGCCGCGCCAGCCCGTATGATGCTCAAATTCAATGTGCTCATGCACTTCACTGGTGTGCGCGTCAATTGCCGAGAAGCGATGGGTGTGTTCCCACCTCTTCATCGGACCGGCCACCTGCACGTCGGTAAAGCCTGAGCGACTGACATTTCTGTGTTCGGCTCGCCAGTGTACGGGCACCGGACCCATCCACATGGTGAAGTCTCCGATGGATCCTTCAGCCAGCGGGTCAAATCGGTGTACCTGCAGCAGCATCAGCGGCGGAGACAGGGATTTCAGAATTCCGGTCTGGAAATGAAAATCCGCCACGGCATCAACCGTGGCGGGAACCCGGAATCGGTAGTCGAAGACTGGCACAGGAGTTCTCAGCGCGGAATTTTGTCAATCAGTTATCACCCCGGGTGTTATAGACCAGTCTTCCGGGCTGGCGAGTGACTGTCTTCAGAAGGGTTCCACCAGAGATACCGTGGATGCTGTCGTTGTGGCCCCAGTGGTCACCGAGCTGAATGCCGGATCCGGAACGGGCGAAGCCGTGGCGGGTGCGGGCTGCGGCGTCCCCGGAGTCATTGGCATGGTGACGGTTCCCGGCATCATGGTACCGACATCGCCGTTCATGATGATCTGGCCGTTCTGTGGCAGCATAGCGGATGCATTGGTCGGGGCCGGTCCGGAGGTGACGACCCACGGTGTGGGCGACGGCTGCCAGCCTGATCCGGCACCCTGTGGGAATGGCAGCATGGCACTTCGCGGTCCCGGCTGACCGGCGGCAGGTCCGAACTGGCCTGCTCCGTTCGGCATACCGAAGGCCATCTGCTGGCGTGGGATTTCACCGGGATGCATCCCGCGACCCATCGCCGTGGCGCCCATGGCCGTTGAGGCTCCGGCAGACTGTGATGCACCGGACAGTCGGGCGTGAATGTCCGGCTGATTCCAGTCCGATCGCAGCGACTGCTGATACATCGTGACGGCCATTTCCGGCTGACCGATGTCCTGATAATGCTGCCCCAGATGGGCGAGTGCTGTGGAGTTTCCTGGATTGATCTGCAGAGCCTTCTGCAGTGCGTTGCCACTTTCCTGATGGTTACCCAGTTCCCGCTGCAGCCACGCCAGTTCAATCTGTGGCTCGGGGTTGTACGGTTGAGAGCTGGCCCAGGTGCTCAGCATGGCGGTGGCTTCCTGACCGCGGTTCTGTGCCAGCATCAGCTCCGCCAGCCCGTGATAGGCCGGCTGGTGCGAGGGCTGCACGGTCAGTGCCTGGCGGTACAACTGTTCGGCCCCCGGGGCATCACCTGCCGTCATGCGAACGCGGGCCAGATTGGCCATGTAGTCCGGATTGTCAGGATCACTGGCCAGAGCCCTCTGGAACTGTTCGCCGGCGGCCATGTAGTTGCCGCGTTCAAAATAGCCCATGCCGCTCGAATTGGCCATGTTGCCACCCATCGAGGAACAGCCGGCGAGCAGGGCGGACACTGTCAGCAGTGAAAGTCCGCGAATGATCTGCGGCAGCGGAAGACTGACCATAACTGTGGGTCCTGAGAAACAGCAGATGAGAGACAGGAGAGAAAGCAGAGAACTTGAGGAGAGATGCGAAACATATTGCGAATTCCTGAAAGTCAGCAACGGGGATTCCAGTGAATTCGCCCGCTGCGATCGGTACGACGACCGTCGTACCGGCAGAAACTGCCGATTTGAGTCTGTGGAGCCCCCTGCAGAGGCAGAATCCGCCGTTTCTTTTCGGGTGATGTCAGTCGAGCCCTTGCCGGCAGATCGATTTTCTGCGTTCGGCTTCAAGTTTTCGCGGGCGACGGAGTGCTGCTGAATGGGGGTGTGGGGAGTTCTGGGTAGTCTGTGGTGTTTCGGGTTTTTCCACTGATTTTGCGGGTGTTTGCGATGCTGCCGGGTGGCACAGGACGTCTGCACCCGCATTCTGCGGCGGTCGATACTGAAAAAATGCGACTGACAGACGGACAATCCGCCGAATTTGAGCAGCAGTGCCTGATGGTACTGAGCTGCTATCAGACTCGTGAGGCCGCGGTGAAGGCGGCTGACCCGGAGTATGCTGGCTGGGTGGATCGGATCATGGAGGCTGGCGAGTTGGATCGTGCGGCCCTGACATCCGTGCACGGTCACCTGATTGCCCTGGGCATGATCCGCATTGAGTTTTCCGGTCGCGCTCGCGGTTTGCAGTATCAGTTGAGCCCGGCGGGACGTGATGCAGTCCTGCGGGGCAGTCTGCAGCCGCCTGAGGACAATCGTGTTGCCGAGGTCGCGGACCGTGAGATTGCGGCAGCGGCCTGATCAGGTTGCAGTGAACGCACCGGTTCTGCTGACAGTTCCGCAGTCTTTGCGGGAATGGATTGTGCGGGCAGTGTGAATTGCGGTGTGTCTTCGCGGAGACAATGAACGATACCAGCATTACTTCGTGGGCTGCTGCGCGCAGATTGCGGGCAGACCCACGGTGAATGCGACGTGTAGATATCCTGAGGACCTGCCATGGTGACCATTGCGGACGGATCGAGTTCCGGTAGTACGGATCTGATCCGACTGAAAACAGAGCTGCATCGTCAGATCATCGATCTGGTGGACTTCAGCAAGGCAGAAGCCCTGTCGGAAGCCGAGCTGCGTGCGCAACTGAAGGCGCTTGCAGAATATCTTTGTTCGCGGCAGCCGATTGCATTATCCGAGCAGCAGCGGGAAAAGCTGGTGCTGGATCTGATGGACGAAATCTATGGTTTCGGCCCGATTGAATCGCTGATGGTCGATCCGACGGTATCGGACATTCTGATCAACGGACCGGGGCGAGTGCTGGTAGAGCGACGCGGGGTGCTGGAAGAGACGAATGTGCGTTTTGCTGATTCTGCGCACCTGATGCAGTTCATTCATCGGCTGGTGGGTCGAGCCGGTCGTCGAATCGATGAATCCAGCCCGATGGTTGACGCTCGACTGCCCGACGGCTCGCGTTTCAATGCGATCATTCCTCCGCTGGCGCTGGGTGGCCCTACGGTTTCAATTCGACGATTCGGTAATCGTCGCATTCAGATGGAAGACCTGGTGCAGTTCGGCACGATGGCACCAGCCATGGCGGACTTTCTGGTATTGGCGGTGCAGGGACGCATGAATGTGATCGTGAGTGGAGGTACCGGGGCCGGCAAGACGACCCTGCTGAACTCCATGAGCCGCTACATTTCCGACTCGCAGCGTGTTGTAACCATTGAGGAAACGGCTGAACTCAACCTGCAGCAGCGTGACGTTGTGGCGCTGGAGACTCGCCTTCCCAATCTGGAGGGACGCGGCGCGGTGACTCAGCGTGACCTGCTGCGAAATGCACTGCGAATGCGACCTGACCGAATCATCGTCGGCGAGGCGCGAGGTGCGGAAGTGCTGGAAATGCTGCAGGCCATGAACACCGGGCACGATGGTTCGATGAGTACTGTGCACGCCAACGATGCGCGTGAAACACTGGACCGACTGGAACTGATGATCGCTCTGGCTGGTGTGGAACTGCCATCCCGGATTGCGCGTCAGTATATCTGCAACGCGGTGGATATTGTGATTCATGTGACGCGTCTGCACACGGGGGAACGGCGAGTGACGCGAGTGTCTGAGGTGTCGGGTCTGAAGGACGGCGAGTGGCGGATGGACGACATTTTCGTGTATCGACTCAGCGGCGAAATGCGTGGCGGACGCCCGGCGGGTGCCTTCTTTGCGACGGGCTATCAGCCCGTGGCATTGCGACGACTGGCTCTGGCCGGGACCAATGTGGAGCAGTATCGGCCGCTGTTCGAGGCTCGAGAACTGACGGCACCGAAAGTCTGAAGCGGCAGATCGGAAGTTATACGAGAGGTGCCCCATGATTGCTCCAAATCCGGAACTGCGTACGATTCCGCGGGACGTCGCGTTCTCCGGACTGCTGAAGGAAGAGATCGGCTTCAATGAAGGGACCGGTGGGACTGCAGATGCGGTGAACGGCTGGTTTGATTCTCTGATGCTGCAGTCCGGAATCCAGACGGCGCCTTCAGTCTGGCTGGCACTCTGCGTGCTCAGCGGGATTTCCTGCGGCGGGCTGTTCTTCGTGCTGACTGATCGGTTGGTGATGAGTTCGGTCATGGCCGCACTCGGACTTCTGCTGCCGATCGTCTACGCGCTGGTGCTCAGATCGCGCCGGCAGGCCCGGATCATGCAGCAGCTGCCGCTGATGGCGGAGGAAATGGCACGGTTTGCGCGTACGGGTCGAAACGTTGAGCATGCGTTCATGATGCTGGCCGCGGATACCCCCAGTCCGCTGGGAAATGAACTGCGCGTCAGTGCTCGCAGAATTGAAATGGGAATGGATGTGGGCTCTGCCTGCCGCGACCTTGTGCAGCGGACCGGAGTGACAACGCTGACCATGTTCACGGCCGCTCTGTCTGTCAACCAGGAAACCGGCGGGGACCTGATTCAGGTGCTGGAACGCCTGTCGACGGCCATCCGTGACAGGCTGCATTTTGTGGCGCGGCAGCGAGCCGCGACAATCTCCAGTCGACTGGGCTCGGTGATGATGATCACGGTGCCGATCATTGTGATTGGATTCTATGTCGCCCGTGACCCCGCGTATCTTGATAAGCTGTTTGCTTCGGGCTGGGGGCGGTCGTCGTTCTGGACAGCCGTGGCACTGCAGTTGGTTGGCAGCCTGATTGTGTTTCGTATTCTGAGCCGTACATCCCGTTTCTGATGATCTGCTGGAGATGCGACTGTGGATTCTGATGAGGGAAAAGGGCGGCAGACGACGTGGGAAAATCGCCGGCTGTTCCATGAGTTTCGCAGCATCGTCGCTGAAGAGCGATTTTCCATCAGCAATCCGGAGCCGGAAGAGCTGCCGATTGAGGAAAGCGACTTTGTGTTCGGGGCCGCCACACCCTCGCTGGCGCAGATGCTGCCGGAGTCGGAATCGCGCAGGCTGATACAGCGAAAAAACCTGACGGCTGCCGGTTATCAGTCCCGCGCGGCATGGCAGAATCTCAGTGCACTGCGTTTCATCTTCGCCTTCTCTGCACTGAGCCTGCTGGGCCTGCTGCTGATTATGGCTCCGCAGGAAGCTGAGCCGATGATTGTCGGTGCGCTGGTGATTGTTCCGCTGCTGATGTGGGCGCTGCCACCGCTGGTTGTGGCATCACGAGCCAGTGAGCGGGTTCGTGATATTGAGATGGGGCTGCCGGACGTTCTGGATATGCTGAATATGTGCGTCAGCCAGGGTCTGACCGTGATGCAGTCGCTCAGACGAATTTCGCGCGAAATCAGTGGCGTGCATCCGGCGCTGGGCGTCGAACTGAGCATCGTGACGCGACAGGCGGAAGTCAGTGACCTGTCTCATGCCCTGAAAGCTTTCTCAGCGCGAATCGAATCGCCGGAAGTGACCAGTTTTACTTCGCTGCTGGTGCAGTCGGACGTTACGGGCACAGCATTATCCCGAGCTTTGACCGAGTACAGCGACAGTATTCGTGCGACACTGAAGGAACGCGCTGACGCGCGAGCCAATTCGGCGTCGTTCCAGTTGCTGTTTCCCGTGTCCCTGCTGCTGATGCCTGCCGTTTTTCTGTTCCTGCTCGGCCCCGCAATCGTACAGATCTCAGAATTCTATGGCAGTCAGTCCAACCCGGTGGATCAGTCGCGGCAGCAGTCACTGCAGAGCCTGAATCGGCAGAACCCCAACGCCGCGAATCAGTAATTGAGGTACAGCGTGGCAGTGGAGTGTTGCGTTTCGGCAACATTCGGCATCACCGCCTGATCAGCGTCCCTCACAGCCATTGTCCAGATCCTGGAACATGTCTGAGCCCGCCTGTGTGCGATTTATCGGGCGTGGGCACGTCCTGAAGTCTCAGGATGGCCTCGTTTGGGCCTTCTGACCGTCCGGGGTCACCTGAGTGGCATTGCGCAGCGACTGGCTGCAGCTTCACGCACGCCGTTTGCAGTACAGCAGACAGACCGATGCGGTTCAGCGAGTGTTGCTTTTCTGCAACATGTCAGCCACCCGGCAGGCTTCGGTCTGTCACGGGCGAAAGTCGCCCAGGAAGTTCGGTGGTGTGGTTATGAAAACGTCAAAGCCCGGGGCAGATCACTGTGGTGATTCCGGTCAGACCATGGCTGTGATCATTGAAAACGCAGAGAAGCGATTTGGGCAGCGTACTGCCGTGGCCGGGATCAGTCTCAGTATTCCTGCAGGTTCCCTGTGCGGATTCATTGGCCCGAATGGATCCGGCAAGACGACGACGCTGCGGATGATCCTGCGGATTGTCAGGCCCGATCGTGGTAAAGTGGTGGTGCTGGGGGCGGACAGTGGCAAGTGTGCTGATCACCGCGTCGGTTATCTGCCTGAAGAGCGTGGGTTATATCGGCGGATGAAGGTTCGCGAGCTGCTCAGGTACTACGCAGCTCTCAAGGACGTCCGCCATCCGGATCCCGAAATCACTCGCTGGCTTCGCAGACTGCAGGCTGACGGCTGGGATCAGCGACGCATCGACGGGCTTTCCAAAGGGATGTGTCAGAAGATTCAGTTCATCGCCGCTGTGATTGCGCGGCCTCAGTTGCTGATTCTTGATGAACCATTCAGTGGGCTGGACCCGGTAAATCTGGAGCTGCTGAAGGGTGCCATCCAGGATCTGCAGCAGCAGGGGACGACCATTATCCTGTCGACTCACGAAATGGAAACCGCCCAGCGGATGTGTGAACGGGTTGTCATGATCTATCGCGGGCGCAAGGTGCTGGACGGAACAGTGCAGCAGATACTCGCTCAGTCCGGCAGTGGTGAATTGCGAGTACGAACGGTGGGCGGAAGGCCCCTGCCGGTCCTGCCGCCGTCCGTTGCCGCCGTCCGGCAGCAGGGGCCGTATCTGCAGTTGCTGCCGTCGGGTTCGCTTACGGCTGCGGAAGTGCTGCGGCAACTGACGGCAGTCGCTGATCTGGAACATTTCGAAATCGTGCGGCCATCGCTGCACGAGATCTTTCTGAGGCTGGTCAGCGATGATGCCGCTGATCAGCCGGCCCCCGTCATTGCGGATTCCGGTGGTCGGCAGGATCTTCACCGAGGCACACTGACGGCCGCGGCGTGGCAGTCGGTCTGCAGCTTCTTCAGACCACTGGGCAATATCGGCAACTAAGAATTCAATCTGATGAACCTGCTGGTTTGGCATATGCGAAAAACTCTGGTGATAGCATGGCGAGAGTATCGAGCCATGGTCGGAACTCGCGCCTTCCTCATCGGTATGGCCGTGATGCCGCTGCTGATGCTGGGCGCCCTCTGTGTGCCGGCTGTGTTGTCCGGCCTGCCGCAGCCCGACATCCGGCGAATCGCCGTGATGGATCAGACCGGTGTGCTGCTGCAACCCCTGCGGCAGGCCGCAGAACAGAGGAATCAGGAATTGCTTGCAGGAACTCCCGACCGCAGCGAGTCCGGACAATCCGGAATGCTGTCAGTGCTGGGCATTCAGGATCGTCACCTGTACGAGTTTGAGGAATTGCCGACGGAGGGTTTTGATGATTCCGATCGGCTGTTGCTGTCAGAAAGGATTCGCTCAGGCGCACTGCATGCATTTCTGGAGATACCAGGTACTGTGCTGCGGTCTTCCGGCCGGTCTTCCACGACAGCGGGGACTGGGACGTTGCTGATGTGGGTTTCTGAGGATGCAGCATTGTCGGAGGCCAGACGGTGGTGCGAGCAACTGGTGGATGTGCTGCTGCTGCAGCAGCGTCTGGCCGACACATTGCCGCCCGCCCTGCTGCCGGCCGTCATCGGTCAACTGTCAGGACCTGCGGGAATCGGCCCGGTGGGTCTTTACTATCGGGACGAAAACGGTCGGATTCAGCGAGGTGCGCAGCAGACGTCGCTGACAGCACTGGCTCTGCCGATCGCTGTCATGGCGATGATGTTCATGGCCGTGCTGCTGTCCGTGCAGCCGATGCTGGAGAGTGTGCTGGAGGAAAAGACTTTGCGGATATCTGAGGTGTTGCTGGGATCGGCCAGTGCCACGCAGCTGATGACGGGCAAGCTGGTCGGTAATGCCGCAGGTTCAATGACCATATTCGGGCTTTATGCCACTGGCGCGATTGTGGCGGTGTGGCAGCAGGGAGCTGCCGACAGGGTTCCGTGGGCGCTGTTGCCGTGGCTGCTGATCTTTCAGTTGCTGGCCGTCCTGTTGTTCAGTTCTGTTTTCATGTCGGTGGCTGCCTGTGTCAGTCAGATGCGTGAAGCGCAGTGTCTGCTGATGCCTGTCTGGCTGGTTCTGATGCTGCCACTGCTGCTGTGGTTCACTGTCATTCGCGAACCCAACGGGACGCTGGCCACAGTGGCCAGCTTTCTGCCACCTGCCACGCCACTGCTGATGGCTGTGCGGCTGTGTTCCGGAGCAGTCATTCCGCTCTGGCAGTCCCTGCTGAGCCTGCTGCTGATGCTGGTGGGTACAGCGTTTGGGATCATGACGGCCAGTCGCCTGTATCGTGCGGGCATTCTGCGGCAGGGACAGGCACCGGGATTTTCAGAGCTGCTGCTGCTGGCATGGCGTGGTGAAGCGGGTGGGTGACGATCAGCGGAGGCCGTATTGCGGCAGGTGTCGGTGGACAGGTCTGTCTGCACTGAGGCGTCAGCTGATGCTCTGACGCAACCGTCTGCGGGCTGCAGTGCGCCGCACCAGCTCGTCGCCCAGCACGCCCAGCAGAATGACTGCACCGATGATCGTGTACTCCAGCGACTGCGGAATTCGCAGCAGCATGATCATGTTGTTCAGCACCTGCATGACTGCCGTCCCGATCACGACTCCGGGAATTGAGCCTTCTCCACCACGCAGACTGCAGCCGCCAAGCACGGCTGCCGCAATTGCATACAGTTCGAACGAGTTGCCGAAACTGGAAGGGGAGATCGAACTGTATTCCAGTGAAAACAGCATCCCACCCACGGCTGCCATCACGGCACAGATCACGTAAGCCATGACCGTGACGCGACTGGTATTGATACCGCTGAAGCGAGCGGCTTCTTCATTGCGGCCAAGTGCCAGCAGATAGCGTCCCCAGACGGTGCGAGTCAGGATGATGGTGGCCACAATTGCGAGCCCCGTCATCAGAAAGAACGGGATTGGAATTCCGAACAGGATGCGGTCACCCTTCAGCAGCAGGCCGACGCGACCGGATGCCACCGGCCCCAGCACACTCTGCAATTCACCGAATCCCGCCGGGTTATCATTGGTCAGCCAGCGGGACGCACCGCGATAGATCAACAGACCGCACAGTGTGACCACAAACGGCTGCAGTCGCAGTCGGGTGATCAGCAGGCCGTGAATCAGGCCGAGGCCTGAGGCAGTTCCCAGCACAATCAGGATTGCCAGCGGTATGGGACATCGCTGAGTCCTGCGGAGGACGACTGCGAAGGACTGTGAGTGATATCGTTGTCCGGGATCCTTAGCCAGAGTCAGCAGCAGTTGATCACCGCGTTCCTGCACAGCCGTAATCTTCTGTCCGGTGACGCCACCATCCCGGCGAAACAGCTGCAACTGGTCGTTGGCTGCGGCGGATGTTGAGGGCAGGGTGACGGTCAGCGTGTCGGCGGCGAATGCCTGCAGCGGCAGAATCCTGACGATGCGGCCATCGCGCTCATCCCGTGCCAGCGATTCGCGCACCACAATTCGCCCGGCAGCAGCCGATTCCACAGTCAGCACCAGCCCCGAACCCACTCCGCCCGTAAAACGAATCGTATCACCGGCACTCAGGGACTGCGTGTCGCCGGCCACCACAATTGTGCGGTCAGCGGCGGTCATGCGGACCACCGACAGCGGTTGCTCGGGCTGATAGTCCACCTTCAGCAGAATCGACAGCAGGACTCCGCACAGACACACCATTGAGCCAATCGAAAGATCAATCCCGCTGGTGATGATCACAAACGCCACACCGATGCCCAGAATACCGTACAATGCAGTACGGCTGAGCAGGTTCATGATGTTATCCAGCGCAAGAAACTGTGACTGCCCTGGATTCCACCACGGATCCGCGGTGGCCATCGTCAGGCAGACGCAGAGTGCTGCCAGCACGGAGAAAATGCCGAGGATCTTGCCCTTCATGGAACAGCCTGTTCTGCAAAAAATCCGGTCGCCAGTTTCATGATGGCCTGCTCGGAAAGCTGGTCACGCTGCAACTGTCCCGTCACCCTGCCTTCGTGCATCACCAGCACTCGATCACTCATTCCCAGGATCTCTTCCAGCTCACTGCTGACGAACAGGACTGCGAGTCCCTGCTGTGCCAGTTCATCCATCAGCTGGTAGATTTCCTGCTTTGCTCCCACGTCGATGCCGCGAGTCGGTTCGTCCAGCAGCAGGACGTTCGGTCGCAGTGCCAGCCATTTGCCCAGCACCACCTTCTGCTGATTGCCTCCCGACAGATTGCCGACTCGCGCCTGATCGTTGGGCATTCTGACCCGCAGTCGACTGCACATTTCCTGCGACTGCGCCTGCTCGGTGGAAAAACTCAGGAACCCGGCTTTCGAGTGTCGGTGTGCTGAGGCCAGTCCGATGTTCTGGCGGATGGCCATGTCCAGCACCACACCCTGCTGCTTGCGGTCTTCAGGAACCAGCGCGATTCCTGCCGCAATCGCATCCTGCGGGGAACGCAGTTGCAGCGGCTGACCGTCAGCGGTAATGGATCCGGCCAGCGGAGCATCGATGCCGAAAAGTGTTCGCAGCAGTTCCGTTCGACCGGCTCCGACAAGCCCCGCAATTCCCACCACCTCGCCAGCGCGGATACTGAAGCTGACCGCATGTGCGGGCCAGGCGGCAGTGCGAACCCCCTGCGCTTCGAGGACCGTTCGGCCCGGCTGACAGGGTTGCCGCGAAAAAATCCGCGAAACATCCCGGCCCACCATCAGTCGCACAAGATTGTCGTGAGTGATCTGACCGCGTTCCAGCGAGCCTGCGTTGGCACCGTCACGCAGCACCACGGCCCGATCCGACAGATCCTGCACCTCTGCCAGTCGATGCGAAATGTAGACAATGCTGACACCCTGCTGCCGCAGGTCACGAATCACGTGGAACAACCGTGCCGATTCGCCTGCGGACAGACTGGATGTCGGCTCGTCCATGATCAGGACTCGCGCATTGATCGAGAGTGCCTTGGCAATCTCCACCATCTGCTGCTGACCCACGGTCAGTTCACGTACCAGTGTATCGGGTGAGAAATTCAGTCCGATTCGACGCAGCAGTTCCTGTGAGCGTCGCCGAATTTCCTGTTCGTCGATCAGTCCCAGTCGTCGCGGTTCGCGCCCCAGAAACAGATTGGCGCCGATGTCCAGATTGTCGGCCAGATTCAGTTCCTGGTGGATCAGCGCAATTCCGTGCTGCATGGCGTCAGCAACCCGATTGAACTGTTGCGGCCGACCGTCCACCAGCAGCGTCCCGGCATCAGGGGCCTGTACGCCGGCAAGGATCTTCATCAGAGTACTTTTGCCGGCGCCGTTTTCGCCCACCACCGAAAGGACCTCACCGGGGAATACCTGCAGGCTGACTTTCTTCAGCGCGCGCACTCCCGGGAAGGACTTTTCAATCTCCTGAACCTCCAGACGCGGAACAACCGGACCTGCTGAAACCATGACGACTACTGGCCCTTCAGACGCTTCAGCTCTTCCCAGTACGTGTCGACGTTTTCTGCGGTGATGGACCGCGGAGCGATATCGATGTAGCGGGAGGGTGGAATCACCTGCTGATTTCCGCTGAGCAGTTCCTTCAGCACTTTCACTGACTGATAGCCGTACTCGTAGGGGTTCTGCACCACCGTGCCGGCGCATTCGCCGTCTCGGATTGCCTGCAGTGTCACGTCGTTTTCATCGAAACCGGCCAGTGCCACCTGTTTCAGGAGCCCGGCCTTTTTGAGAGCCTGGTAGCAGGCTGGTGGATTGTATTCAAACAGCCCGGCGATGCCCTTCAGATCCGGGTACTTCACCAGAGCATCCTCGGCCTTCTGCAGAGCGACTTCCGGTTTGCCCTGGTCGGTCAGCGTGGCGACGATGGTGTATTTGTCACCTTTGAGTTCTTCTTCCACCGGATCAAAGCTGCCGGGGTTGTCCTTGTAGAACTGAATTGTGCGGTCGCGTCCCATCAGCACGTCAATAACACCCTGGCGACGATAACGGCTGTTGTCCTGTTCCAGTCGTCCGATGCAAAGCAGGATCTGGCCTCCGTCCGGGACCGCTTTTTTCAGAATTTCCCCGCAGGCCCGACCGGCGGCATAGTTGTCCATGCCGATGTAGACCAGTCGTTTGGATGCGGGAGCATCGGAATCGTGAGTGATGAGTGGCATTTTGTCAGCGAGGCTGTCGAGCCATTCGATCTGATTGTCGGCATCCAGCGGACTGATGGCGATGGCCTGAATTCCGCCGGCAATGGCATCCTCAACCTTCTGCTTCTGCACCACAGCGGTGGCTTCCGGTGGCATGATGACCTGCACATCCATGTCGAATTCTTTGGACGCTGTGATGCAGCCGGCTTCCGAGATCTTCCAGAAGTCGGCGATCTGGTTGGTGACGAAGGCGACGGACAACCGCTTGCCGGTTGCGGGGGTTTCCGGTGTTCCGGCCGGGGCGGTGGTGCCGGCGGCGGGATCCGCATTTTCGGAAGTCTGGGTGGTCTGGGAATCCTGTACCTGGCAGCCGACGAAGGCCAGTGCCAGCAGCAGCAAGCCGCGTTTCATGGTCTGGTGATCCTGTGGTGGGAATGGAAGGGCGCCTGAGGGCCGCGAAAACTCCACGATAGAGCCCGTGGGGGCCGGGGTCAAATCTGAGCGGGGGATTGCTGCCGTGAAAGTCTGAACAGAGACCGAATTCAGCGGATTCGCCCCCGAATCCGTCTCGTCAGCCCCGATCCGGTTGAATTGGCGGGGCACTCTGGTACAGTGCGGGGCTGAGAACAGACTGTCTGTACAGGTGACTGTCGTGGTGGTCTGTCAGGATTTCGGACAGGTCATCGGTCCCACCCGAAATCTGCGTGTACGGCCTGTTCCGGCATTTGGCTTCGGACAGGTTCCTCAGAAGAATCTCCAGGTCAGGCTCAGAGACGATTCCGCGAACTGTTCCGGATGTTTCTGCCTGAACAGTTTCGACAGGTCTGGTTGCTGCGTCTGGCTGCTGCGTCTGGTTTCACATGCTGTATCTGCTACCCATTCTGCTGATTCTTCTGTCTGTGCGGCTGTGGCATGCAGTGTTGCTGCCGGCGTCCGGGGCAGGTGTGCGGGTGTGTGGCAGTGTGTGTGTGCTGACGTGGCCCGGATCGGCAGTCTGTATTCCGACGCTGTCCACCTTCGTGTGTCCGTGCATGCGTTCCGTTGCGGCGGCGCGTCTGCAGGAAACCGGGCTGGTGATGGCCGGGGCATCGGCGGAATTGTCGACGGTTCCTTGAGATTCAGCGGGTTCAGTGCAGCAGGTTGTCGTCCGCACCCGGACGGGGCGGGGCCGTTCAAAATAGAGGGACGGTTCCATGAGTGAGTTGATTGTCGGTCTGGTGGCCGCTGCCGGTGGCGTGGCTGCCGGTCTGTTTGCCGAGCGAGCCATTCGTGGCCGTGCCTACAAGACTCGTGATGACATTATCGAAGCGGCGCGTCGCGAGGCCGAGACGGTGCATCGCGACCAGGAGCTGCAGCTCAAGGAAGAGTTGCTGAAGCGTCGTGAATCGCTGGAAGCCAGGCTTGAAGAAAGCCACACGAAGCTGCGGGATCGCGAGCGGGAACTGGATCGTCGCTCGGCACAGATGGACGAGCAGCAGGATGCCTTCCGCAAGAAGGAAAAAATGCTGCAGACAACTCAGCAGAAACTGGCCGATCGGACTCGCAGTATCGACGCCCGGGATGCTGAACTGAATCGCATGATCCGTGAAGAGCAGGATCAGTTGTACCGCATCAGTGAGCTGTCGAAGGAGCAGGCAACAGAGCAGTTGCTGAAGCGACTGGATCGGGAGCTGGCGGATCAGACGGGTGCGCTGATCATGAAGCACGAGACCGAGCTGCGTAACGAGTGCGAGCGGCGGGCTCGCGAAATCATCGGCATGGCTGTGCAGCGATATGCTTCCGCACACACCTCGGAAACCACGGTCTCGACCGTCGACATTCCGAATGATGATGTGAAGGGGCGCATCATCGGTCGCGAGGGGCGTAACATCCGGGCCTTTGAGAAGGCTACGGGAGTCGATGTGATTGTGGATGACACGCCGGGTGTGGTGATTGTTTCAGCCTTCGACAATGTGCGTCGTGAAATCGGCAAACGCACGCTGGTCAAGCTGATACAGGATGGTCGCATTCATCCGTCGCGGATCGAGGAGATTGTGGCTGAGACGACGAAGGAGATGGACGAGCACATTCGCAGGCTGGGGCTGCAGGCCAGTGAGGAAGCCGGGATTCGGGGTCTGCATCCGAAGATTCTGGACCTGATGGGACGGCTGCATTTCCGCGTCAGTTACAGCCAGAATGTGCGGCAGCATTCGATTGAGGTGGCCCATCTGACGGGGCTGATGGCCGAGCAGCTGGGGCTGGACGGCAATCTGGGTCGTCGCTGCGGCTTTTTGCATGACATCGGGAAGGCGGCTGACCATGAGATGGAAGGTGGCCATCCCGCGGTCGGGGCTGAGCTGTTGAAGCGGTACGGTGAAGGTGCCGAGGTGGTTCACGCGGCTGCCGGCCACCACGATGATATTCGCCCCGAGTTCATCTACACGGTGCTGGTGGCGGCGGCTGATGCTGTATCTGCGGCACGTCCCGGAGCACGTCGCGAAACGCTTGAAAAATATGTCCGGCGACTGGAGGAACTGGAAGCACTCGTGTGCGGATTTCCGGGTGTTGAGCAGGCGTTTGCCGTGCAGGCTGGTCGTGAGGTGCGCGTGATTGTGGATTCGGCTCGGGTCAATGATCGGCAGGCGGCAAGAATGAGTCGCGATATAGCGACGGCGATTGAACAGACGCTGACATATCCGGGTGAAATCAAGGTGACTGTCCTGCGGGAAACTCGTAACGTCGAATTTGCACGGTAGTGGGTGGCGTGGCCTCAGGTCGTGTGGCTGGGGCTCAGGTTCCGGGGTTAACAGGCAGATGGGACAGGCGTGAGCAGCGGGTCAAAAAAAAATCAGTCTGATCTTTTTCCTTCGGCGGCGGATACAGCAGACGACGAGATTCTGCGGGATCTGCTGGGCTATCTGAATTTCTCGGACGGGACTCCGGGCAGCCGTTTTCGCATCTGCCTCAACCAGTTGTTTCTCAGCCAGCGTGCCGGCAGTGATCCGCAGCAGTTGCAGTCGCTGCTGTCAGGCAGGCTGCAGTCATTGCGCAGTTCCGGTGCTGCGGCATTTGCCGTGACGGATCAGGCTGAACTGATCATCCGGCAGACACTCGGCGAAGTTCTGCCGGCTTATCGAGCGCATCACAGTGACCTGCTGGCGCATTGTACGGATGATGATTTCTTCAGTCCGCTGCTGCTGGCACGGATGTTCGAGACGACGCTGGCGGTGCGTGCGGAGCAGCCCGGGATGGCTGCTCATGACGCGGCGCAGGAAGCCGTTCGCAGACTCAATCATTTTCTGGGCTATCGGCCGGTCGCTGTGCTTGAGAATGGCCGGAAGGCTCAGCCCTACGATCATGAGCGATTCTGTGCGCTGCCGCTGTACATGGCGGATGTGGGCGTTGCGGCGGGGCGATATCATACACTGATCAGTGCGGCCATCAGTTTTATGCAGGGGTTGCCGGAAGATTTTCTGGCTGGTACACACTTCGTTTTCTCAAGGCTCAGCGAGCTGTCCCTTGATGTGCGGGCTCACGATCACACGCACCCGGTCAACAAGCGGACCAACTACATTTTCGGGGAATGGGATCCGGAGGAGATCGACACGAGGGGCTATTACCGTCGCTTTGTGGTGCGGCGTCTGATCCTGGATGCTCTGGTGTCATGGGTTTCGCGGGGCGTGCGTCGGGGGGCCGAACATCCGGAGCGTCTGTATGATGCGGCGGCTGTACTGACCGGTACCATTCTGATGGGCTCGTCGATCAGCGGATCCGGTCCTCAGACCTGGGATTCCTCTGTGTCACTGACGACGCTGCTGCCGATGGTGGCGCGGCAGCGTGACAGCTTTTACAGTCAGTTGCTGGAGCAGGCTGAGGGAGAACGCCGGAAGCGGCTCCGTCGACTGGCGAATCAGACCCGCCAGCCATTCGGGCATGTGCGACACGATTTGAACATGTATCTGGCGAAGTATGGTGCTGATCAGGTGCAGCATCGTCATCTGTCGTGGGTTTTCGCGCGGATGGGTTATGAGCAGGCCAGTCGTGAAGAGGCGTCGGTGATTCCCAGCCTTGCTGCGCGATTTGAGTCTGAGATTTCAGCCCGACTGGTGACCATTCCGCGTCATCTGCGAGCCGGCAGGTCGGAGGATGCAGCGCGACTGATGGACGAATCGCTCGAGTTGCTGGAGCGAGCGATTGCCTGTGGTGGATTTGTTGATCCGTGGAACATCCTTGGTTTTCAGGGGTTGTTTCCGCTGTTCTCGGCTCGTGAGGATTCCATACCGGACAATCGCGTTGATTCACTGCTGGAGCTGATGGGACTGTTGTTTGATGTCTGTGCCCTGATCATGAGTGAAGCGGCGGCTTCCGGGAAGATGGACGTGCATGACCACGTGCTGAAGCGGTTCAGGCAGCTTGCGGAACAGTGGGATAAGTATGCAACGACCACTGTGAATGATCTGCTGAAGGTGGATGGTCAGCGATCGGTGGACGGTGCCATTCAGGTTGCGCGTGCACTGGCGCGCTGGCGCGAGGCGGGCGAGTCTGCCGGAGACATATCTTTCTGGCGGCAGCATGTCGACGAGTTTGCTTCACCATCCAGTTTTGCTCAGGTGGTCACTTCGCTGCTGGATCGTCATGATCATGTGGCGGCGATGGGTCTGCTGATGCAGTGGCTCAGTCGGGCAGATTCGGTGCCGCTGGAAAGCGGGCCGCATTCCATTCACAGGCTGCTGCATCGGCTGCTGAACTGTGTTTGTCAGCACGGTTCTCCGGAGCTGCGATGGACCAGTCTGCGACGATTGTTTGCCTTCATGGAGGCGAATGCCGGCGACTTCTGGGAAGTGCCGCGACTGAGTGCGTATGTGGAACAGCAGCGGAAGACCGGTCGCCGTGGCAAGCCCGGCGACGAACTGGACCTGGAGCACCTGTTTGACGGAAATGATGAGGAGCAGGAAACGCTGGCAGCGGCGTGGGATGAAGTCACCTACCGGGATTCCACCGATGACGGGAATGTCGGGGACACGATGGACTCATCCACCGCTGCTCCGGGAACCACGGAATTCGAGATTCTGTATCGGCAGATTGAGCCGCGTCTGAAGTTCCTGCACACCGTGGGATCTCTCTGGAGTATTGCGGCGGTCTGGGTTTCCCGGCAGCAGGCGCAGATGTCGCAGGAGCATACTGAGCTGATGCGGGACTGGCTGGTTGCGATTCGTGGCCGGCTGCAGGGTCTGGGTGAACTGGTCAGCGAAGTTCGTGACTACGAGATTTCGGTGCTGAGCAGTGGTCTTGAGGGCAATCTGGAGTACGACATTCAGCTGCAGTGTCGTTTTCTGCTGATGCAGAATGCGCTGTCAACGACGGTGGAATTTCTGATGGCGGAGCGGCTGATTGAGGCCGTGGTGGGAAGTCCCGGAAAAAACAGTGAAACGGAGACTCTGGATCAGTTGGTTTCGGCCATCTTCACTGCCGTGTTTTCCCGCAGGCCGGATGATGTGCGGGAGGTTTTTCCGGCCTTCTGTCGGGAGTTGGGGCGGCGGCCCCTGTTGTATGTGCCATTTGAGAACGGCGGACAGCCGGCAGCCATTCTGAAAGCGCGGACACTGCAGGCGATCCTGCGAGTTCTGCTGGGACAGTTGCCTCGACTGGGACTGCTGTCAGAAACGTTCGCGTTGCTGCAGACCGCATTGAAAATGGAACGAAATGCCCGACCGTCCGGTCAGGCTGTGACGGAATTTGACAGACTGTTTCGGCTGGGGCTGCAGCATTCCACTGAGGCTCTGCTGAAGTCGCTTGAGGACCGGCAGGGGGCTGACAGGCTGGAGATTGTCGAACCCCGGCTGCGCAATCTGACCCAAACGTACGCTGATCTGTGGGTCCGCCACAGTGGTTCCATGCGACTGTCGGTGGTTGAGGATCTGCAGGATGTGAACTTTGCGGCGTCCGTGCGGGAATTCATCACACTGTTCGGTGAGGACTTGTTTCCCACGCGACTGCTGACGCTGGGCAACATTCGAGCCATTCTGCATCATGGGGTTGGAGTGCTGTTTGCAGAGCTGGAGGAAATGGCCAGGACACAGCCCGTCACACTGCTGGATCATATCGAGGCCGGGATGGTCGTTCAGGATGATGCTGAAGACGTGACGGAATTTGTGCTGGAATGTCTGGTTGACAACTTTGATCGATTCATGGAGTACAATACGACGACGACCTACAGCGACTATGGCAGCCGGTTGTACTGTCTGCTGGACTTCCTGCGATTGGAGTCGCTGTACGATCGGTTTGAATGGAACCATGTTCCGTGGCAACTGGTGCACGAAGTGCTGGTGCGGCAGTCGGACGAAAGTGTGGCTGCGGCCCTGAAGGACTGGATCGAGCGCAAAACCGCGTCGGAGGCGCGGGAGATTGTGGACAGGCTGACCATTCTGGAGAAGGAATATGGCGTGAAGCTGCCGGCGCTGCATGACCATATTCATGAGCGGATCGTGGGGGTGCTTGAGCAGAATGCGATTGCTGCGATGGTATCGCGGGCATGTCCGGCCGATTTGAAAGGGAATTCCGAGCAGGCGGAAGCCTGCTTTAAGACGCTGCGAGTCCGGATTGCGAACTACATGAAAACTCGCAGCGGGTCAGGAATCGAGCCACCTGAGTGGATGCAGAGACTGGTGTCTGAACTGGATCAGATTCAGGATCGACAGCCAGGGAATCTGAGCACGACACTGTCAGAAGGTGAGTATAAGCGGCTGACGATGAAGCAACTGGATGCACAGCTGGCAAAGATCCGGCGGCAGGAAAAGTAGCAGTTCCCGTGCTGCGCTTCAGCCGTTATCCGTATGCACCGGACGAGGTCTGCAGCCGCTGAATGACGGCAGCGGCGGTTGCCGGGTTGGTGGCCAGCGGAACATTGTGCACATCACAGACACGCATCAACGCCGACACATCGGGCTCGTGAGGCTGAGCTGTCAGGGGATCACGAAAGAACAGGACCGCCGTCATCCGACCCTCGGCCACTCGCCCGCCAATGATCAGGTCACCACCGCTGGGACCATGCGCAACTCGTTCAACCTGCAGGCCCAGTTGTTCCTGCAGCATCCGGCCTGTATTGCCGGTGGCCACCAGAGTCTGCTCGCGAAAAAACGAG
>Ga0255094_1000343_pt1 | contig 25650 bp, 13 predicted proteins | sample Colum_Law_RepB_8_2_FD_188434 | JGI IMG/M metagenome (GOLD analysis project Ga0255094, IMG submission 188434) | Freshwater microbial communities from Columbia River, Oregon, United States - Colum_Law_RepB_8d | ecosystem: Environmental > Aquatic > Freshwater > River | place: USA: Oregon...
CTGTGAGAGTTGACAGACCTCGGGTCCATCAGACGCCGGACAAGTTCATCAACCGGTGTTTCGCTCACATGCTTCAGCGACGGGGCTTTGAGAGTCGAAGCTTCTGCGAGGCCGGAATGACAGGCCGAACAACGCATCGCGTCGGCCAGTAGTCTTCCGGACTCCTGATCCCCGGCTGTCGTATTGGGTGCCTCATGAGTAAACACATCGGCTGGCAAGGGTTCCAATGTAAACTCCGGAGATGACCAGAAAAGCTGAAGCCTGGCATCAACATTCGCTGTCCGTTTGAAGGAAATCTCCAGAGGATGATCACCCGCCGTCAGTTCGATTGGTTCGGCCGAATGAAAGAGACTCTCTCCTTCCGACTGCAGTGCCAACTTTCCGTCAACAACGATGGTAAGTCGTCCGGACACCATCGCGTGGAAGGTGTGTTTTCCCGGCTGACGAACCAGAAGGCGGCCCTGCCACTTTGCCTGATAGTCGTCCCCGAGTCGGCTGTCCGGCAAAGAATCAGCCCAGTCAAACGCAATCCGATCGTCAACCTTCTGAACGATGGATATTGAGTCTGAAAAGATACCGGCTAAACCGGGGCGAGTGGTCTCTTCGTCGGACAGTGCCGACTGATCAACACCACAGAGCAGTATCAGCACCAGCGCGACGTGAGTTGCAGGCGGATTTGATCGACTTCGCATGGTTTCAGGCTCCGGTATGCACAGAATCGGTGAGGCCGAACTCTAGCACAGACAGCGGCAGTCCTGAATCGGGGACCAGAGCCGAATTCCCCGTGGAAATCAGATGTACGGACGAACCGTTGAACGATCTGTCTTTTGGCAGCACCGGCGGCACCCGTCCAGTGCTTCAATGATCTCACGGGCTCACGCCAGGCAGTTCGCGATGCTCCGCTGGTTTTTCAATGGCTTCACTCAGTAATGATGCTGAATGGGCGACTAAATCAGAAGGCTGCCAGTCCAACGGCTCACTAGCCGCAGTCGATGCCTTAAAAGGCCCGATTCTATCAGGCGGCCTGAGCTTTCGCCTCGGATGCACAGTCCATCACGTTGTCCGTATTGCGCAGATCATCAGCAAAGCACAGCGATTTTCTGGCAACGCATTCTTTGCCGAGGTTACTGAGCTGATACTGGAGCCCCACGCTACGGCCTGTGAATTCAAACTTGATGAGCCCCTGAGCAATCAAAAAGCCATGAATCGAAGTCAATGATGAGGACTCAAGTCCAGGCACTTCGAGAATTCTGTCCAGCCAGCCAGCGTAGTCTGTGTTTGTCGCTTTGGCAGCCACGTCTCGCACAGCATAACACTCAAGAACTGTAAGACAGTTCTGATCAAAGGTGTCTGGCGGTGTCTGCGTTGTGCTCATGCAAACTGTATCGACAGGATTCGTCATTGCTTTCAGCAGACGAAGTCTCCGTGGCATGATCGTTACGTTCGTCAAGTACTCTTTGATCGGAAAACGGCATTTTTCGATCGCACCCGCGACGGGACTTCTCGGCATCTGCGGAACCTGCAGGCGACATTTCCTGATCGCTTTGAAAATCTCCCGAGAAACGTTTCGAGTCACTGCAAAATTATTCAAGCAGGAGTTCGTGGAGTTCAATGCCTCCCGCTTTCTGCTTCACCTCGAAAAACTGGACGCGATCCGTCGCATTAGTGAAGGCGTTCGGAGGAACCATGATGGACCATTCACCAGGGCTCGTCGAGGCAATGGATGTTCTTGTTGTCGCCTGAATTCTGCCGTTGACTGCGACAGCAAGAATTGCCGATTTGTCAGCCGACGTCGTACCGCTCACCTGGCCATGAAAATAGCAGGGAACCAGATTCTGCTCGCCAGCCTCAGCAGGCAAACGTCCTTCGCTTAAAGTGAGCGTGAGTTTTGATTGTGCCGAACTCAGAAGTGGCGAAGACTCTCGACCAGACAACTCGGGAAGAAACTGCAGATCGGTAAATTCTCCCTCAACACCTTTGCCAAAAACTTTATGAAGTTGATCAACGTATTCGAATCGACCGGGGAACGCGGCTTCAAGGATGATTGCAGGGGAGGCAACGACCATCTTTCTTGGTCGCTCCGGAACTTCAGTCATCAACGATTCACCATCCCAATTTGAGTCCTTCGGCATTCCCAGAACGTCTGCAATCGTTGGCAGAATATCTATGGTCTCCACGTTTCGATCGGAGATCATCGATTCTGTCTGTTGCGGATACTTGATAAACAACGGAACAGGAATCAGGTCAGAAAGAGTTTCCCCCTGCGGATCTCGTCGGCTGCATCGAGCCCGAAATGCGAAACCATGATCAGCCGTGACAACGATCATGGATTCGTTGAAAAGTCCTGTTTCTTCCAGCCGATCAAGTATTTTTCCGAGACAAAGATCGGCAAACTGGACCTGAAGCAGATACCTCTGCCATCCTTGATTGACCAGCCACTCATCATCACCCCAGGAGCCTTCATTCACTCCGGGTATCTCATCCGGGCCAATACGCATGCGCCTGTATTGTTTTCCGGAATCAAGCCGTGTCCATGGGTCATGTGGCAAAGAGATATGCAGGAATCGTAACGCTGGTTGTGCAGATGGCCTCAGACATTTAACGAAATGATCCACTTGCAGATCCTGATCCGCATCCCAGAGGTAGACAATTTTCCCGTCCAGAACTTTCGGGTCGGCCGGAGCTGGCGGCAGAAGGCGAAACCATTCTCGGGGTACATCAAGAGCAAGTGAGTCCATCAACTGAGGCAGGCACATCCTTTGGTAGACACGAAGAACAGTATCCAATAGATCAAGAGTCTGGCGGGGAAGACTCGCCTGGCGATCCATCCGCTGAAGATGCTCCGGAGCAAGCTGAGTATACGGTTCAAAGATCGACTGCTGATATTGTCGCGAGTTATCGAGAAGCCTGAACAGATTCAGCGGATACTCACTTTCCAGAGGACGTTGAATTCCAGTCGGAAAACTGCCGGACAGTATCGCGGGTAGCGCATGATCCGTTCGTGTATGTACCGTTGAAGCATTGCGATAAAAGTTGCAGCGATCACTCAGTCTTGCAAACGACGGATATCGCGTTCGATCAACTTCGTGATTCTCATCCAGCAATGCCATCCCACTGAGTCCGTCGAAAACAACGAAGATGACAGAAGCCGGAGAGCGTGCGATGACCGGCTGAAAATACTCGCGAGCCGGCACCATGAGCACTTGTTCCTGAACGGCGGGGTTCAGAAAAAACACTGCAGGAAACAGAAGGACGCCAACAGCACTTGTAGAGAGCAGTTGTCGAAAGATTTCTGCCCGAAAGTAAAGTCTTGCCAGCCAGCCAGCGGTGAAAATCGCGGGCAGAAAAAAAACATCCTCCGACAGACTATACAGAGCTCTCCAAAGAGTGGCTGATGCCCAACGCGCGGCATACAACAGCGCGAGCAACATGAGCACGACCATCAGGATAGTACGAATCGCATCTGCGAACTTCGGATAGCCCAGACGATGCAGCACAGCACGTAGACTCAGAAACGAAGCGGGAATCCCCAGTGTGAGCAGTACGACAGCCAGCAGGACAGCCGTTGGTGAGTAATCGTAGTACCGCAGAAAAGCCACATTATTGACAAGGCTGTCCAGGATCGGCTGCACGACCGCAAACGAATTCAACGCGGACAGATGCAGAAATTCCTGAACCATGGTGGGGCGGTAGCTCTGTGCCCGACGGTCGAATGTTGAATCCATTGATTCCATACACAGTATCCGAAATGCTTATGGTTTCAGCGGCTTCAACTGGAACAGAGTACGAGTGCCCGACGGTAATCCAAATTGCTCCTGCACAACAAAGTGGCTCTCAACAAGCCTGAGAAACTCTTCCTTGCTGTAGTCAGTAAAGACATCAGTGCGGTTTCGCAGTAACAGCTGAACCTGTTCATCGTTCCGATCGATAAACTCGATGACGACTGTCGCCTGAAGCGAAGCCAGCCAACGGATAACGTCACTCAGCAGCAGATTGCGTCCAATCACCAGATGATGAATCAATGCGAGACACAGCACAAGATCCGGTCGAGAACGTTGCTCCAGTGGTGACCGCTCCTGGCCTCTCCACCCCAGACCCGGAGAAGGATCGCTCAGGTCTGTCACGAGCGGCACGATGATGCGATTCTTCTCTTCACGCAAAGCTTGATAAAGTCGATTAATCGTTAAATGGTCAGCATCCATCGCCACAACGACTTCAGAACGCTTCGCTGCAATCCGCGAATAACGTCCCTGATTGCAACCAAGATCCCAAACGGTCTTCCAATGGCCCGACGCGCAGACCTTTTCGACGAATTGCTCTTTGTCGTGCCCGTCCCGACTGACAGGCCCTGTGACGTTGTCATAGTCAGACCAGACAGACTTTGCTTCTTTCCATTGCAGGCGGCCCACCAGGCGTGTTAGTCCTGCAACGTTATTCTGTATCATCTGCTTATTGAAGCCGTGGGCCTGCAATGATGATGATGTCGAGACCTGCGTTTCGGCGACTGCCTGCAGGCGAGCATGTAGCCAAACGTGAGTCATGGCGCCAGAACGAAACAGGTCAAACCACGACAAGACTCGCGCAAACTGTTCGGGCAGAATTCCTTCCAGACTGCCTCGCAACCACGGCTGAAAATGAACGCCCTTCCAGGCCTGCAACATCAGCGGATAGAGAAACATCTGACAAAACTGGCGATAGCCTTCCCAGGGCGTCCCGGGATTCATTCGGACGATTGAAGGTGTGTCGATCAGGATCGGCTGAGTTCCCTGAAACTGAAAGTTGTACGCTGAAGCATCTTTCAGAATACAATCTTCCTTCAGGCTCCGTTCCATTAACTCAAGCTGCAGCAGCGCGGCATCGCGCAGCATCGAAAAACACCATTCATAGGGCCACGTGATTAACGGCACACGTTCATGCTGGAGTGTGGCAACGTAGCCAGTGTTCGGCACCAGGCTTTTTTCTGTCGACGCCTGACTCGTTTGAATAATTTTCTGCGCATTCATGGCATCCTGAAAAAATGGCCGGGATGAAACCCAGGTCCATTCCTCAAGCGCCGAGGCATCAATCGCCCGACAGATCAAGCCATCGCTATAAAACACCCGCGCAGACCGGTCTCGAAAAGACCCGTGGGCAAACTCTTGTGTTGGCACCATGGCTGTCAGGCATCGGCGCCCGAAGTATTTGGCTTAAGGGGTTCTCGCGAAACCCGCATCGTTCGCCAGAAATGCCTCACGAGAACCACAATTCCCGCACCGCCACCAACGATCGCCTGGAGCAACATGCTGCCAGTACCAGGGTCCAGATATGCAAATGTCAATATTGTCGTCATTATAAATCCCCTGCAGGCTTCAGGTGTTTAATTGGGTCTTCTTCATGTACTCAACTGCAGGCTTCAGGACGCAAACACTGTTCCATCGTTTGGGTGTCGCCCAATCTTTCAGATTCTCGTGACTCTGGAATTCCTGTGATTACAATCCCGTTGTCAATTCAATCCCCAAGCCGGAGAAAACAGCCCTGAGCCACTCAACTGAACGTGCGATCAGACCTGAAGACACCTTTATTCAGGCAGAATGTGCAGAGAACGAGCATTGCGACCATCACCATGATGGTGAGGTTAGTGAAGAATGCGAATCCGGTTCCTGTGAATCAACAGCAGGCTCTGCCATTCCTGAACTCAGCGCTGCGCTGCCGCGGCAGACAAAGATCCGTGCCTGGGAAGGTTCGCTCGAAGCCGGCTCACGGCCAAATCGTGAAGACTTACCGGCACCTCCCGAACGCGTTCACCGACGCTGGGATCGTCTGATTCGTCTCGTCGGCAATGACGGCATTCGCAGACTGCTGAACTCTCACGTCACTATCTTCGGACTGGGCGGTGTTGGCAGTTATGCTGCCGAGGCACTGGCGCGTTCCGCCGTTGGAAGAATGACGCTCGTAGATTTTGATGATGTCTGCCTTACGAACGTCAACCGCCAACTTCAGGCTTTCCCTGCGACGGTTGGCCAGTCGAAAGCTCAGCTGCTTGCGGAGCGAGTACGAGCCATTCATCCGGAAGCGTGGGTCGACCCCGTTCAGGCGTTTTATGATGCGTCAACTTCTGATGCTCTGCTGACACCTCGCCCTGATTTTGTCATTGACGCCATCGACAACGTCACGTCGAAAGTGCTGCTTCTGGAAACCTGTCTCAAGCAGGGCATTCCTGTCATCAGCATTACCGGTGCCGGTGCGCGAATGGATCCCACGCAGATTCGCATCGACGATCTCAGTCGCACCAAAGTCGATCCTTTGGCACGAGTACTCAGAAAGGAACTGGCTCGACGAGGATTCGCGGCCGAAGGCGATGTGGGGCTTCCCGTTGTTTTCTCTGAGGAAGAAGTTCGAGCTCCCGAGGTTCCTGAATGGGATGTCGAAAAAGGCTTCCAATGCATTTGTCCTCACCGAGCCGATTCGCCGCATGCCTGCGAAAAGCGCCGAGTGATCTATGGAACAGCGACCTTCATGACCGCTGCCTTCGCGATGGCTGCCGTTTCTGTGGTCGTTCGTCGTCTGACAGGCAATCCCGGGCACGCCAGAGTGTGACGTCGGCCGGGCAAGCTTCCTGCAACAAACTTTCGCCCCCGCGCGGGCCTGATGTTTCACGTAGAAACGGTTCCAGTCAGTGCTGAATTCTTTTCTCTCCGGGGCTTTATCGTAGCCATCTCGCTCCGCCGAGATGTGCCTTGCAGGTTTCACGTTCAAAAAGAATGCAGAGACCCATGTGCCAACGCGCAATACGGATCGGCAGGCATGATTACGCGACGATGGGCCCTGCAAGGCTCGTCTCGGCGGAGCGAGACGGCTACATTGGCGCACATGGAACTGCACTTCTTCGATCGCAACGCAGAGTACACCGTCATTGAGCGACGATTGCCTCATTGGCTTCAGCCTGGAGCGGTCTGTTTTCTAACATTTCGCACGGAAGATTCCATTCCGCTGGAGGTCGTTGAACGATGGCGGAGCGAGCGAGGACGCTGGCTGCGATTACACGGGATCAATCCCACCGCTTCCAATTGGCGACACCAGCTTCAGCAACTGGACAAATCGGTTCAAGAGGAGTTCTATGACCATTTCTCGAAACGCTGGCACGACGATCTTGATACATGTCATGGAGCGTGCGTTCTGCGTTGCCGAGAGATTGCAGAAATCGTGGGGAACAGTTTGCATCATTTTGACGGTGATCGATACGAGCTTCTCGACTACATTGTAATGCCAAATCATATCCACGTGCTGGTCGCGTTTTTGAACGAAACCGCAATGCTGGCTCAGTGTGATTCGTGGAAACACTTCACCGCCCATAAGATCAATCGAGAACTCAAGACGAAAGGTCGGTTTTGGCAACAGGACGGTTTTGATCATCTCGTGAGATCAGAAGAGCAGTTCTTCCACCTCCGCAGATACATCGCCAACAACGGCGTGAAAGCTAAGCTACCTCAGCATGAGTATCTGCATTACTCCAAGCCGCTTTCACCAGCCTCCTAACGTAACCATCTCGCTCCGCCGAGATGTGCCTTGCCGGTTTCACGTTCAATAACCAAGCAGAGACCCATGTGCCAACGCCTGGTGCGGGGCCGTGGGCCAGACAACGTATCGCTTGGCCGCATAAAGGCTCGTCGCGGCGGAGCCACGTAGCCATCTCGCTCCGCCGAGATGTGCCTTGCAGGTTTCACGTCCAATAACCAATGCAGAGCCCCATGTGCCAACGTGTAGCGCGGATCGGCGGGCCAGACAACGTATCGCTTAGCCGCATAAAGGGTCGTCTCGGCGGAGCAACGTAGCCATCTCGCTCCGCCGAGATGTGCCTTGCAGGTTTCACGTCCAATAACCAATGCAGAGCCCCATGTGCCAACGTGTAGTACGGATCAGCGGGCCTGATCACGCAACGATGGGCCCTGAAAGGCTCGTCTCGGCGGAGCGAGACGGCTACTTTGTGCGAATCAACTTGGCCTCGCCGTATACACGGCAATCACTCAAACAAAGCCGCCGGATTACTCACCATCCTCTTCTTCAACCGGTGCGATTTCCGGAGCCGGTGTGACAAGTGGCGTCTCTGCCGCTAACTTCGCCACGGCCGCCGCAGCTCTTGCGGCTTCTTCGTCGATCACGTCACCAGGAATGACCGCACAGGACACAAGCGTGTCGTCCTGATCGAGACGGATGATCCGGACACCTTGAGTATTACGGCCGATGGTATTGATGTCCGAGGCTCGAATTCGCTGAATCTTGCCGCGAGACGTCACCATCAGAACTTCGTCGGAATCAATGACGCTCAACACATCCACGACCTTGCCGTTGCGAGCGGTCGTCTTGATGTCACGAAGTCCCTTGCCGCCGCGACGCTGACGACGGTACTTCATATTGCTGCCAGGGCTGGATTCATCACCCGCTTCGGCTTCTGCCGGCTCGTCGGCGACAACAGCATCATCACTCGGTACTACTGAATCATCAGTTGGTACTACTGAATCATCAGTTGGCAAGGCGTCATCCGGAGCCACATCGGCTGGTCCGAATGGCGTACGCTTGCCGTAGCCGTGTTCGCAGATACTCAGCAGTGTGCGTTCTGGATCCGCGACCACCATGCCCACAACGATATCGCCCTTCGACAGGTTGATACCTTTCACACCGCGAGTTGCACGACCAAGCGGGCGAGCGTCTTCGTGGTTGAAACGAATGGCCATACCGGTTGACGTTGACAGGATCAGATCGTTGTCACCTTCAACAATTCGTACGTCGACAAGAGCATCTCCGTCGTCGAGACGAATTGCGATGATGCCGCCCTTCTGAGGACGTCCATAGGCCGACAACGCGGTCTTCTTGATGATGCCCTGTCGCGTTGCGATAACCAGATATTTATCATCCGGGAAGTAGCGCACGTTAAAGCAGTTGGCGATGCCTTCGCCTTCCTCAAGCGTCATCAGGTTCGCCAATGCGCGGCCTTTACCAGTGCGAGCCTGCAGCGGAAGATCGTAAACCTTGATCCAGTGAACCTTGCCTTTGTCGGTGAAGAACAGCAGATAATCATGAGTGCTGGACACGAACAGATGAGCGATCGGATCTTCTTCGTCCGACGTTGCGCCTTTGATGCCTTTGCCGCCGCGATTCTGAGCTTCATACACATCCAGCGGAGTTCGCTTGATGTATCCTCGCTGAGACATCGTCACGACCATCGGCTGTTCAGCGATCAGCGCTTCCTTGTCGTAGTCGCCCAGTTCTTCTTCCGAGATCGTCGTGCGGCGTTTGTTCGGGAAGCGAGCTTTCAGCTCTTCCATGTCGGCTCGCACAACCGCTCGCAAGTTGGATTCGTCAGACAGCAGACGCAGGTATTCTGAAATGTTATCGAGCAGATGCTGGTGTTCGGCAACCAGCTTTTCGCGTTCCAGATTCGCCAGCGAACCGAGCTGCATCGAAACGATCGCTTCGGATTGATTCAGCGACAGGAAGTAATCAGTCGCTTCGCCGTTCTCGAGTACGAATGCCCTGAAACCGTCATCGCCAAGGGCTCGTGAAACCAGCGCCGACGGAATTGGAATCGTCTGCAACGCGTCTTTCGCGGCTGCTCGGCTGGCAGAATCGCGAATGGTCTTGATAATGCGATCGATGTCGATCTGAGCCAGCAACAGGCCTTCAACGGTATGCTTTCGCTTGCGAGCTTCCCGCAGCATAAATTCCGTGCGGCGACGAATCACGTCAACGCGATGACGGATGAACGCATCCAGCATTGTGCGAATCGGCATCAACTGCGGACGATTACCGTCCAGAGCCAACATGATCACGCTGACCGTTGTCTGCAGCGGCGAGAACTCATAAAGCTGATTCAGTACGACATCTTTGTCGGCATCGCGCTTGAGCACGATATGCAGACGCACCTGCCACGACGGAACGTTACGGTCTGTCAGGTCGACGATGCGCGAAATGCCGGCGATACGTTCGTCGCGGACCAGTACTTCCAGCTTTTCACGAATACGGTCGCGAGTTTCCTGGTATGGAATCTCAGTAACAACGATGACGTCGGCTTTACCTTCTGTCTCGAAGTGCGTGCGGGATCGCAACGTCAGAGTTGAGCGACCTGTGATAAACGCCTGGCGAATGCCCATCGTTCCGCAAATGATGCCGCCGGTCGGAAAGTCCGGACCCGGCATCGCATCGAGCAGTTCATCGAGCATCAAATCAGGATTATCGATGACTCGAATCACCGCTTCGCAAACTTCTGCCATGTTGTGCGGAGGAATGCTGGTGGCCATCCCAACCGCGATCCCGTTCGAACCATTGACAAGCAGGTTCGGAAAGCGAGCTGGCAAGACAACAGGTTCGAGACGATCGTTGTCATAAGTCGGCGTATAGTCGACAGTCTCACGATCAATGTCGCGCATCATTTCTGCAGCGGCTGTCGAGAGACGAGCTTCGGTGTATCGCATAGCCGCTGGAGGAAGACCGGCGAGCGAACCGAAGTTCCCCTGCTTGTCGATCAGCACTTCACGCATGACCCAGTCCTGAGCCATGCGAACCAGCGTCGGATAAATCGCGCCTTCACCGTGAGGGTGATAGTTACCGCTGGTGTCACCGGCGATCTTCGCGCACTTCTTACGACCACCGGTTGGGCCGAGATTCAGGTCGTTCATGGCGACCAGAATTCGACGCTGTGATGGCTTCAGACCATCTCGAACATCCGGCAAAGCGCGACTGATGATGACGCTCATCGCATAAGTCAGATAGCTGGTCTGCATCTCACTTTGAATGTCCGTTCGGAGCACTCGAGGATCAAAAGGCAGACTGCTGTCGCTTTGAGGATTGTCGGTGGACAAGCGGAAGATCTCCTAAAATGACTGAGCAATCGCAAGTTCTTTTGCGACAATGATTTATGTCGCACGTTTGCCAAGCGGGAATTGTAGCAGAATCTGCCGGTTTCTCAATTCTGTTGGACGCACACTGTGCAGGGAAAAACCGAACTTGACCCGTTTTTCAAAATCCCCGTATAACCCCGTCTAATCGGGCACTTTTCCACACGCAGAACGGTGAAAAGTGCTGATCGGAAACATGCCGGCGGTTTAAGCCGTGCGAACCTTGCCTTCATCGGCAACACCCATCCCAAAATCCTCTCTCTCCTTCTCACCCTCTTCGTTCCGAGATGACTCACTTCTCAGGAGACTTCGTCATGCAGGATGCATCCATGTCTATCGTCAACAAGCCCGTCACGCGAAATCGCACGGGACGCGGCAGTATTCTGGTTGGCGGTACTCTCGTCATCGTGATTGCCGCCGGAATTGGCATGCAGGTCTGGCGTGCTCGCAGCAGTCAGGCGGCTGAGCAAAAAGCGGCAACAGCGGCCGTCCCTGCTGAGTCTGAAGCAACGAAGACAGCGTTTGCCCGAGTCAACGGCGAAGCGATCACCTACGAAGCCCTGGCAAAAGAGTGCGTGGCAAAGCATGGCAAAGAAGTTCTTGAGAACATGATCAGCCGCACGATCATCCGTCAGGCTTGTGCTGAAAATGGCGTAACAGTTTCAGAAGCTGAAGTGGATCAGGAGATTGTTGAAATCTCCAAGAAGTTCGGTTTGGCTGTTGATCAGTGGTACAAGATGCTGGAAGCAGAACGAGGCCTCAATGCCGAACAGTATCGTCGCGACATCATCTGGCCGATGCTGGCGTTGAAGAAACTAGCTGGCAAAGAAGTCACGATTACTCGTGAGATGCTGAAGATGGCTTACGAAGACAACTACGGTCCACGAGTGAAGGCTCGTATGATCGTGCTGGACAATCCTCGCCGCGCCACAGAAATGTGGGAAAAGATCAAATCGAATCCTGATGACTTCGAAAGCCTGACTCGCGACTACTCTGTTGAAGCCAACAGCCGAGCACTTGGCGGTACGATTCCCCCGATTCGCAAGAACTCCGAGGGAACTCATGAAGCTCTGCGGAAAGCCGCATTCCAGTTCAAGGAAGTCGGCGAAATCTCCGGCATCATTCAGGTTGGCCCGAGCCAGTACGTGATCCTGAAGTACGAAGGCCGAACAGAACCGATTGAGCATTCCACAGAAGACGTCGAAGCTCAGTTGCACGCAGAACTCGAAGAACGCGAAGTTCAAAAGCTCGTCGGGGAAACTTTCGAAAGCCTGCAGAAGTCAGCTCGAGTTGACAACTTCCTGACCGGTGAATCGCGAGGCCGAGTTGAAAAGGCGTCTCGAACTGCAACCGCGGCTGATGAGCCAGGAACACGATAGCCAGGTGAGGATCAAAACGCCCCCGACCCTGCGTCGGGGGTTTATTGGCTTTTGCACCAGTATGATGACGAAGTGGTGCAGAAGCCGTTGAACCACCGGGGCGGGCCCGGTGGCGGGGTGGTTCGAAGAATAGTTACGGGAAGAGCCCGTTGACGGACTGATTGGTGTACCGTACACCCGTCGCTCCGTCGACGGGCTCTCTTCATTTCCCGGCGTTCAAGAGCCGGTTGTAAAGAGCTCTATGACGGTCCACCATCTGATCGACGGAATGCTGAGTCTCGATCAATTGCCTGCCCGCGTTGCCAAGCTTTGCGGCTAATTCCGGAGATTGCAGAACTCGCACAAGAGCCTTCGTCAGCTCAGGGCTTTTTCCAAGTGGAAAGATCAGTCCGGTCTCTTCGTTAGTAATCAGCTCAAGATTCGGCGCGATATCGCTGGCGACGCAGGGAACCCCAAGGCTCATTGCTTCCATCAGACTATTTGACATGCCTTCAAATTCACTGGGCAGGACAAAAGCATCGAGAGCTGTCAGCAGCGGCCATGAGTCTGCTCGATGTCCGGCAAAAACAGTCTTATCACGACAGCCCAGCTGACTGGCAAAACTGGTGAGTGAATCGCGTTCAGGGCCCTCACCAACGATTACCAGGCGAGCATTCTCGACGACCTGATGCAGCAGTTGAAATGCCCAGATCAGATCGGGCAATCGCTTCTGTGGAGCCAATCGACCAGAAAATCCAACGACGCGATCTTCGGGACGTAACCCAAGGATTTCTCGAGCCTGATCTCGAGTATATCTCGCTGGCACACTGGGGATCGCATTCGGGATCACGATGATCAAGTTTCTGCGGACGCCCACTGCTTCATAAAACGAAGCCACGCTGGCAGAGTTTGCCGTCATCGCATTCGTGCGACCGATGAGCCTTCGGTCCATCGCCAGTTGCCAACCGCTCTTCCACGAATCAACACAGCGTTCGGACACAACGACCTGACAGTTCGCAGGTACGATTCCCGGGAGCCTGACGTACGAGTTTGCAGCAAAGAGAAATGACTGCACAATATCCGGCTTGAAGGCTCGCAGTGCATTTTGCAGACGCAAATATGTCAATGGATCAAATCGGAATCGCTTCCCCAGAACCTCCACGGAGATCCCAGCGGCTCGCAATTCCTCCGCAAACGGGCCGCCTCGATTCAACGCGATCACATGAACCGAAAACTCATCCCGTGGCAGCCCCGTCGCCAGCAAAGTGAGCTGTCGTTCAGCGCCGGACTGATCCAGCGTTGGGATGACAAAAGCAATTCGGATCAACACATTTCTTTCAAACGACGCCGGGAGCCTGATTCACCAGAGAACAATATTCTGGGAAGTGTAGCAGGCGATTCCCGTCGCATCAGTCATCTGGCATCAGATTACAACCGCGGCATTAGCCGTAAAGCGTTTCCGCCTGAGCATGATTAATCCTGCGGCAGCGGAGCTTGTCTCCGGCCAGCTTTTCTCCAGCCGGATCGATGTAAACTCGCCCGGTTCGTCCGGGCTTTACGCTCATGACGTGAATATTGAAGATGAACGCCCCGTCATCCATGGCGGTAAACCAGTGGACATTGTCCTTCAGGTCAGTCACGGTGGAATAAGATCCCGATGCGAATGAGCCATCGATTGTCGGCTTCACGATCATGTGGTCTTTTTCGTCTTCCAGTCGATCAAAATGACGACCGTGGAAGTTACCTTTCAGAATCAGAAATGCAGTGGCCATGTTGTCGTGGCCATGGGGAACCACCGAGCGACCCTTATTCAGAGCAAACACCTGATGCCCGAAGACAAGTTTTGTGGGCAGGCCCTCAACTTCCGGCAAAGTGGCCTGAAGGCTCAATTCGCCTCGCTCTTTGAATTTCACGTTGGCTGTGAGCTTTTCGAAGTCAATAAATTGCAGCAACTCCGGAAGATCAACTTTGCTGAAGAGTTCTTCTACCTGCTTCTGCCATTCCAATTGCTCAAGCTTTTTCCCCTTCAGATCAAGACTCATCGTGTTGAGTTTTGCCAGCCACTGAGATGCGACCGGACGAACATCGCTGGCAAACGCATCTCCGGCAAACAGCGTGTCGAGAAGAGACCACGTCAACAATGCTCCCAGAGTCTTCCGATGAAACTCACGCCGCGTTGGTGAAGTCATAGTGGTTGATGCCTTTGACGTGGATGAGAATTCGGAATTCAGATTTCGCGAGTGCCGACGCCTGTGGCCTGACACTAAACAAGGAAGTCATCACACCACCGAGACCAGTGTCGGTCTGTACTCCATGACACGCTACGAGTTTTCTCAGCGACTTGCAAGATGGCGTTGTAGTGATCACGATGTAATTCCGCCACTTGTCCGATATCCCGCCTCTTGTACTTAATGGCTGAAGGAGAATCCGTCATGGCCAAACTTCGTCGTCGTCGATTTCTGCAGACTTCCACCGTCAGTGCTGTTGCGCTGGGAATGGGAAGTCTGGCGTTGTCCGAAACACTGCCGGTTGCCTCGAATACAAACGGCTTGTCCCTGCGAATTGCTCCGTTTCGCTTTGATGTCACGCCACCAATGGGACACTCTTGCTGTGGAGGCTGGATCAAACCGATCGAAGCGGTTGATGATCCGCTGGAAGCGATTGGATATGTCTTGCTGGGAGCCGGTGATCCTGTTGTCGTCTGCGCGGTTGACTGGACCGGTATTCTGAATCAGGCTAATTTGGAGTGGCGAACAGCCATGGCGGAAGCAGCCGGGACGACTCCGGATCGCGTCGCCGTGCATTGTGTTCATCAGCATAACGCCCCAATGGCATGCCTCGACGCCGAAGCCCTGGTCGCTGCCGAAGGCGATCTACCGCACATTGTAGACGTTGCCTTCTTCAGGGAATGTCTCGACAAGGCTCGGCCAGCAATCAAGGAGAGTCTCCCGAAGGCTGAGCCTGTGACTCATGTCGGACATGGCCAGGGCAAAGTCGTCGAAGTGGCCTCAAATCGACGGATCTACGTCGATGAAACCGGGAAAATTCTTGGCATGCGTGGCAGTGCCTGTACGGATCCTAAGCTGCGAGCGATGACGGAAGGTTTGATTGATCCTTATCTCAAAACAGTGGCCTATTATAACGGTGAGAAGAAGCTGGTCTCCTGTCATTACTATGCGACTCATCCGATGAGCTATTACGGTGACGGACGAGCGACCAGTGACTTCACCGGGTTGGCTCGCAAGCAACGTCAGCAGGAAGAGCCCGAGACGACTCATATTTACTTCACAGGTTGTGCGGGGAATATCTCGGCCGGCAAGTACAACGACGGCACAAAGGAGATGCGGCCTATTCTGACGAAGCGGATCTACGACGGAATGGTCGCATCAGAGCAGAGTATTCAGCGACAGCCGGTGGAAAATGCAGAATGGCGAACGGCCGAAATCCTCCCGCCAGCTCGCGTGAGCTTAAACGCGGAGCAATTAGCTGCTGCGATCAGCAACAAACAGAACAATGTCGTGGGACGCAATCGTCCAGCTTATGAACTTGCGTGGCTGAAGCGACACGAGAAGAAGATGCCGATCTTGCTTAGCTCACTCCGGATTAATGATATCACGTTGCTCCATCTACCGGCCGAGAGCTTCATCGAATACCAGTTGCGCGCTCAGGAGTTTTCCAAAGATCGCTTCGTGGCAACGGCTGCTTACGGCGACGGTGGCCCGTGGTACATTCCAACCAAAGAAGCCTATCCGAACGGCGGCTATGAAGTGAGCGTCGCGTTTTGCGAGCCGGCGATCGATGATGAACTGACGGCAGGGATTCGCAAGCTGTAGGCGTTTGCGTTGGAGAAGAATCCCGTCGACGGAGCGACGGGCGTACGGTACACCCGTCGCTCCGCCGACGGGAATTCCCCTGCAAACAGCTGACTGTGTATAAAAAAACGCCCTCCGAAGATGACTCGGAGGGCGTTTTAGTTTTGCTCTTTTGAGTGCCGCTGACAATTGGAGGCTTCAGAGAACCTCGAACTCGAAGTGGTGCAGAAGCCGTTGAACCACCGGGGCGAGCCCGGTGGCGTATGGGGCTCTTCTTCTTCAACGATTAGCTCAGCAGGTCCTTCACGCACTCACGTTCTTCACGCAGTTCGTTGATTGTGATGTCGATCTTGGACTGAGCGAACTCACTGTGAGTCTGGCCCTTCACGATGGAAACCTTCTTGCCATCGCTCACCAGCGGGAAGCCGGTGATCAAACCTGGCTCAATGCCGTAGCTGCCATCGCTGCAAACCGCGGCGCTGAAGCAACTGCCGGCTGCGGTCGGACGAATCACGCCCTTCACCGTATCCAAAACAGCATTCGCTGCTGAAGCCGCGCTGGATGCGCCGCGAGCGGCGATGACCGCAGCTCCACGCTTCTGAACGGTAGAGATGAAGTCGCCCTTCAACCATTCGTGATCGGTGATCACTTCGGTGGCTGGCTTGCCATTGATCTTCGCATGAAAGAAGTCAGGGTACTGTGTTGCCGAGTGATTACCCCAGATACCAACATTGCTGACAGCGGCGATTGGAACACCCGCCTTCTGAGCCAACTGCGAGGTCGCTCGGTTCTGATCCAGCATGGTCATAGCGAACCAGCGATCAGAAGGAACGCCCTTCGCGTTGTTCATCGCGATCAGACAGTTTGTATTACATGGGTTACCAACGACGACCACTCGAACATCAGGAGCAGCCGCCGCAGCAATCGCGCGGCCCGTGCTGGTAAAGATTGGGCCGTTGATGCGGATCAGATCACCTCGTTCCATACCGGCCTTGCGAGGAACGCTGCCGACACACAGAACCCAGTTACAGTCACGGAAGCCATCTTCCAGATGATCACTGTCGGCCTTCACAACGCCAGCCAGCGTCGGAAACGCACAGTCATCCAGTTCCATGTGAACGCCGTCCAGAGCTTTCAGAACTGGAGGCACTTCCACCAGATGCAGGATCACGGGCTGATCGGGTCCGAAGACTTCGCCGGATGCAATGCGATAAATCAGAGAATAACCAATCTGGCCTGCCGCGCCTGTGACGGCAACACGAATCGGAGACACCATGAAACACACACCTTTTTCGGTAGACACAAAATACCAGCGTCGAAACGCTGGAGTGGATGGAAAGGGATGACGCAGTATAGTGTGAAACACCATCGGCGTTCAAAACACCGCCACCGCGATCATTCCTGTGGGTTTTTCAAACGTGGTACGACTGATAGAACAGATTCCTCGCCATATTCTCGTGCGGCGGCGAATCAGGACATGTCGTTGAAATGGCATTTAAAGCCTCAAATTGGTGCGATTCGCGGGCCAAAGCTTCTGCCGGAAACAGGTTTTAAACAGGGCCAGGGAGAACTCCGTTTGCTTGTCACTACGCAGGAAACACGGGCGGAATGAGAGGAATATGGGCACTTCATGGAGACGAAGGGCTTCGCATTTGCCGGTGATTTATTGCCTCGGGGCATCGATTGCCACTCCCCAAAGGTGATCCCACAGGGGTATACTTTGGCCTCGCTGTGTGACAGAGTCTGAATTTTGGAAGACAAAACAGGCGTGTCGACGAGTCTGGCAACAGTCGTCGACGAGAGTTTGATGTGTTCAGGTCGTTTAAACCGTGTGTGTGAGATCTGGAGAATCGCATTATGAGTTCCCAAGGATTGAGCCTTCCGGATTCCACACGTGAGCGACTAGAACAATTTCGTAAGCGTGTTCGAGTTATCAAAATTGCCGAAGGAATTCTGGCTGGTCTGTTTGGACTCGTGCTGTCCTATCTGGCAGTGTTCATCATCGACCGATTCATTGACACCTCCGCCTTGATTCGCACGAGCCTGTTGCTGTCAGGGTCGGTAGGACTAGCAGTCCTGTTTCCTCTGAAGTGCCATCGCTGGGTCTGGGGGACTCGCAGCATGGAGCAGGTCGCACGACTGCTTAAGCATAAATTCCCCGCACTGGGTGATCAGCTGTTGGGAATTGTCGAGCTGGCTCACAGCGACAAGGATCTCGGCAGCAGTACACGACTGGCTCAGGCCGCGATTGATCAGGTCGATTCCGTTGTAAGACAGCGCGATTTCTCCGACGCGGTTCCTCGGCCGAAGCATCGATTCTGGGCGAAGACACTTGCGGTGCCTGCAGTGCTCGCAATTCTGGCGTTGGCGATTGTGCCAGCAGCAGGCTTCAACGCGATGTCTCGCTGGCTGATGCCATGGAGAAATGTTGATCGTTACACGTTTGCTCAGGTTGATGGGTTGCCAAACAAAATCGTTGTTCCGCACGGTGAAGATTTTTCACTGGATGCAAAACTGGCCGAGTCAACTCGCTGGTCCCCAGCATCGGCGTCGGCGAAGTTTGAAGGTCAGCCTGTGGTGAACGCAGGCAAACAGAATCAGAACTACGAATTCAAGTTGCCGCCGCAGACTGAGACAGGAACATTGAATGTTCGTGTTGGCGACCTGACCAAAGGCGTCAATGTTGAAGTGGCTAATCGGCCGGAATTGAGTTCACTTTCGGCGTCAATCACGTTGCCTGCGTATCTGCAATACAAAGAACCGATCAAGGCTGATGTACGTGGCGGCGCCATTTCGCTGTTAAAGGGATCCGTGGCCGAGTTCGAAGCAGAGGTTAGTCGTAACCTTACCGAAGCCACAGTGAAAAATCAGCCGGCCGCCTTTGATAAGAATCGTGTGAAACCGTCACCGCTGACGGTTGGCGAATCTGACGTTCTGGACTTTCGCTGGCGTGATGAGTTGGGTCTGACTTCTCGCGATGCCTTCAGTTTGAAGATCAACGCGATCGAAGACGGCCAGCCAAGTGTCGCACTGCAACAGGACGAGCCGCAGCAGGTTGTGCTCACGACGGACGTGATCACCTTCGACCTGCAGTCGCGAGATGACTTCGGCGTTCGTCAGATCGGGTTGGAATGGAAGGGCGTTGAGCATCCTGTCCATAACCCGAATCCGGAAGCCGGTGAAAAACTGGTCGAAGGCGGCGCGCCGGAGAAGAAGATTCTCTCTGCAAAAGCAACGTTTTGTGCCGACACCGACAAGGTGCCCGCTCAGACGATTGAAGTGCGAGCGTATGTTGAAGACTATCTGAAAGAACGCGGTCGAGTTTACTCGCCAGCTTATGTATTGCACGTGATGACTCCGGATCAGCATGCCGTGTGGATGATGGAGCAGTTGCGTCGCTGGTCGAGCATGGCTGACGACGTGTATGAAGAAGAGGTTCGTCTGCACGATAAGAATCGTGAGATTCGTCAGATGGATCCGGAACAACTGAATGCTCCGGAAACTCGCCGCGAGATTGAACAGCAGGCGGCAGCAGAACGAGCGAACGGCGATCGACTGACGTCCGTGACGGATCAGGGCGATCAATTGCTCAAGCAAGCTCTGCGAAACAAGGAGATGATGGTTGGGCATCTGGAAACATGGGCGGGTGCTCTGCAGAAGCTTCGCGACATCGGTGAGAACCGGATGCCATCGGTGGCCGATCTGTTGAATCAGAGTGCAAAGGCTCCGGGAAAGAAGCCTGCAAGTTCAACCGCCAATGCGAAGTCTTCGCCTCAGGCTGGAAACAATAAGGGCACTCAGACCGGTGAGCCTGGCGAACCGAAAAAGCCAGGTCCCGAGCAGCCAGCTGTTCCAAAGTTGACGGATACTGAGTCAGGATTCAACAAGCAGAATCCAGCCGATGCTGACTCAGAAAAGAAGGAAGAGTCAAAAGCCGGCAAAGGCAAGTTTGGACTGCCTTCGACGGTTCTGCAGGGCGGGCCACCTCCGGAGAAAAAGAAACAGCCTGAGAATTCTGCCGAAGAAAAGGTCGACGAAGCAGTGCAGGAGCAGACCGATCTGCTGGCGGAATTCCAGAAGGTCCGCGAAGACCTGCAGAAGATCATGGATGACCTCGAAGACAGCACGTTCGTTAAGCGTTTGAAGTCGGCTTCTCGCGAGCAGCTTGAAGTGGCCACGGCGTTGAACCGTACATTGTTCGATAGCTTCGGCGTGAGCGAAAAATCGCTCGACGAAAAACAGAAAGATCAGACCGAACGGATTGCCGCAACCGAACAGGGCCAAAGCCAGAAAGTTCGTACGATCCAGGATGATCTGGAAGCTTACCACGATCGCCGTAAGGAAGAGAAATTTCAGCGTATTCTGAAGGAGATGGAAGAGTACGAGATCGTCAGCAAGCTGAACGACCTGGGAGATCGCGTTCGGGATAATCGCAGCGGTGAAGCCATCGCCAAGGCAGAATTCTGGGGCGACACTCTGGATCGCTGGGCTGAGGAACTCGTTTCTGCCTCAAAGTGCGGTCAGTGTAAAGGCTGTAAAGGAGACAGCTTGCCGCCTTCGATCGTGCTGGAAGTGATGCGAATCCTGGAAGGTGAAATGGATCTGCGTGAGGAAACTCGATCGCTGGAGCAGGTTCGCGAAGAAACAGAAGCTGTTGCTTATCAGGACAAGGCAGAAGCTCAGTCGGAGACACAGCGGAAACTCTTCGACCGACTGGAGAATGTTGTAACAGACATTCGCTCGCTGCCGCTCGGAGAGGAGAAATTTGCGAAGGAAATTCAGTTGCTGTCGGCTGCTGGTAATGCGATGACGGACGCGACTCAGATTCTTAGCCAGCCAAATACTGGTCCGCAGGCGATTGCTGCGGAAACGGAAGTGATTGAACTTCTGCTGCAGGCCAAACGAGCGAATCCAAAAGGCGGTGGCGGTGGAGGCGGATCGAATCCCGGCGGCGGTGGTGAAGGCAATACCGATCAGGTGGCTTTGGAGCTCTATGGTCCAGGCTCAGATCCGAATGCTCAAATCGAACGAAGAGAAATTCGTCAGGCCACAGGGACAAACAACGATCAGACACCTGCTGAGTTTCGCGATGGCATTGATGCGTTCTTTAATGCGTTGGAGAACAGAAAGTAAATAAGGGGTGTTGTAGGTTGGACATTCTTGTCCGACTCAGTTTCGACGGGCAAGAATGCCCATCCTACACAAGACACAAGTCTTGAAATGGCGCTGGATCACGACACCGCGAAGACGTATCAGCTGAAGCGAACAACTAAGAACGAAAAACTCCGGAGACTCCGTGTGCTGAAAACCGTGGCCACTTGTTTATTCGCGATCCTGTCACTGAGCGCAGCCTGCTCTGCGCAGGAAACTCAGGTGCGATTCGGGACGGATGTGCCTCGAGACGTCGAGCAGATCTATGATCGTGGTCTCGAATGGCTCGCCACAAATCAGACGCCCGAAGGAACCTGGTCAGGTGGCGACAGCGGTCCCGGAATCACGGGCATGTGCATTATGGCGTTTCTGGCGAGCGGTGAAGATCCGAACTTCGGTCGCTACAGCGAAAACATCCGGCGTGCCGTTCGCAGCATGATTAAAGGACAGACAGAAGCGACCGGTTTCTTCGGTGGCAACATGGGGCACAGCAGCATGTACCATCATGGGTTTGCCATGCTGGGGATGTCTGAAGTCTACGGCGTTCTTGATGAAGATACGTTGTGGGACGCGGAGACAAAGGCCGACGAACGACGCAGCATCGGGGAATCACTGGAGCTGGCTGTTCGCGGCGCTGTGACATCACAAAAGAACAATTCGTTTCACGCATGGCGTTATGGGCCGGAAGCGACAGATGCTGACACGTCTGTTTCGGGCGCTGTCCTGATGGGACTCCTGGCGGCTCGCAATGCTGGTGTCAAAGTGCCTGATGAAGCCATCGATCAGGCACTGGACTATTTTAAGACGATGACGACTAATCGCGGCGAGGTTGGCTATTCCGGAATCGGTGGCGGTGGCTCAGCTAATCTCAAAGCGATCGCAGCTCTTGTCTATTCCATCGGGAAGCGGAAAGACTGGAAAGAGTACAAAGGTGTGCTCGGAGCGATCACCGTCAATCTGGAACACGAAGAGTACAGCTATCCGGAATACTTTCGCTACTACACGGCTCAGGCTTTGTTTCAGGGCGACTTCGAAGCGTGGAACAAGTGGAACCTGAAGACTGCTAAACAGCTAAAAGATCTGCAGAGCGATGATGGCAGTTTTCAAAGCCAGCATGGGCCAGCCTACGGAACGGGAATGTCATTGCTGGCGATGGCTCTGAACTATCGGTTTTTGCCGATTTATGAACGGTGATGTTTTTGGGTAGACAATGCGATGTTGTTATCAAAAACGGTGCGTTTGCGAGATGGTGATTTCGTCGTGTACTGAGTGTTTTCGTTTAACGGCGAGCCGCAGGCGTAGGCGAAATCTGGCAACGACGCCTGCGGCTTGCCGTTAAACGATTAAATCAACAGTCTGCAAACACCCTGTTGTGTATCGAAGATAAACATTCACCGGACGCTAACGCGTGCCGGCTGATCGAGCAAAATCAAGAACCTGAAGCAGTGACTCTTCTCTTAAGTGAACTCCATGATCAAAGCCATTCTGCCAGTCACTGCCATTCTGATTCTCTGCAGCGTTTGTTGTTCCGCAGACGATTCCACTTTGGTCTGGAGTAACGGCGACAGCTTGAATGGAAAGCTCTTGCGAGCGGACGACAAAGTCGTTGTCTGGGAATCGCCGCTGTTTAATGACCCGCTGCAGATTGCGATTGAGCATCTCTCCTTGCTGAAGTATCCGGAAGTCTCCGAGCCAGTAACACCACCGGCAGGCTTTCGCATACTGACGAGAAACGGTGACCTGCTGTTTGGGACATTAAAATCAGCCAACGACACAGCACTGACCTTTGAGAGTTCTCGATTTGGGACCTTCGAGATTCCTCGGAGCCAACTGGTCAGCCTGCAGGGTGCCGGCGGTTCAGGCGGCGTCATCTATTCTGGTCCTCGCGGGCTTGATGGATGGCAGCCTGCGTTCCGACGTGAGACAGAAGAGAATGGCCGAGTCGTGGGGGCCGTGCGTTTTTTTGTGCCCGGTGCAGCCGCAAATCCCGCCGCCAATAAAGACACAGAGAAACCCGTTTCATGGTCGGAAGATCCTGAAGGCGGCATCATGACCACTCGCGCGGATGCGGCTCTGTTTCTGCCTCAAAAGCTTCCTCAGAAATTCGAACTCGAAGTTGAACTGCATTCAAAGAAGACCCTGTCGTTTGCATTGGCGATAGGACGCGATGCCAAAGCCGGGTTGCGTCTGGAATCATGGGTAGATGTGCTGGTGGCGGCCAACGGAAACAAGTTTGCCTCGTTGCAGCAGATCTCTGAAAAGGACCATTTCCTGCACGTCCATGTCTTTGTCGATTACACCAAAAAGAAAATGCAGGTTTACAACCCGGCTGGTCAGAAACTGGGAGAAGTCGCCATCACCGGACTTCGTGGCGGTGCCGAGGGAATTTTGCTGCGGAATGGCGAGTGGGATTTAAGCCTGCGCCGATTGCGAATCAGCAACTGGGATGGCAGTGAACCTCGCTTTGCAGCTGGCAAAGAGAATCGAGTCCAGATGGCCGACGGCACGGTGCACTTCGGTGCGATCAAAAGCTTTTCAGCAGAGACGTCCAGTCTGGTCATTATGAAGGACGAGGCTGAGCTGCCACTGCCAGTTGATCAGGTTGCATCGCTTGTCCTTGCGGTTGATGAGAATGCTCCGATCGCAGCCCGTGGTGCAACTCATCTGGCCTGGGCCGACGGTGGCTTTGTGTCGGGCACGTTGGTTTCGATTGCGGATGGTCGTGCCATGTTGCGACCGGCGTATTCCGAATCGCCGTTAAGCTGTGATCTCAACAATGTTCTGCGACTGGGGCTAACTCCGGGCCAGAAGGAGTCTGCTCAGTCAGATCGGCTGTTTCATGCGGGTGGTTCGCTGCAGGGAAGTCTCGTCGTTGATGGCGAGGCTGACACACCGATCCAATGGAAGCCTCTGGGGGGCCTGAACGCTTCAACGCTGAAAAATGGCGGCGATGCAAGATTTGTGCGAGCCGAGGGCATGAAACACTTTTCAGAGAATCCCGAAATGCTGGCCAGCTTTCCGGACGTCATCTACCTGAAAAACAATGACGTACTGCCGTGCCGTGTTGAGGGTTGCACCGAGGATCAGGTTCAACTCGCACTGCCATTTAGTGACGTGAAGTCGTTTGCTCGAGAACACATCAAGGCGGTCGAACTTTCTGGCACCGGGAGAATCCATCAGAGAGGATTCGGAGCCGAAGGCTGGCGAGGTGTGGCTTCGATGAAGGCGCCGAAGAAAGCCGTGGCGGATCATGAGAAATCCGGGAAGCCGGTTGAGGCTGCTTCAACGGAAAAGCCCGCTTCGTCAGACAAGCCACCAGTGACAGACCGGCCAGCTGTGGCGGATCATGAAAAGCCCGGGATGGTGGAATCCATCGTTCTGCGTGGCAACGCGTCGGCTTCTCATCCGTCAATTTTGACGGGCGACACGGTCCGCTTTCATATGAAATGGCCGGTACAATCCTACGCCAATATGACGGTTTCATTGTTTGGTTCTGGAACTCGCAAAGATGAAACTTCAACACATGTTTCTTTCTCCCTGATGCAGACCAATCTTCAGGTTCTGGATCGACTACCGCCTCAGAACCAGATGTTCTTTCGAGGCTTCGGCGGACAGAATGCCGAAGAGATCATTCGCGCAGCCAGCGGTGAAGTGGACGTGCAACTTGTGGCCCGCGATGGCAATCTGCTGGTTTCGATTGACGGCAAACAAGTCAAGACTATCAAGCTGAATCCCGATGGGGCTGGTTCAAAGGGGCTAGCCTTCAATGCGAATGTCACGATGACGGGGCGAGTCATCATGAATGGAATGGTTCAACAATCGAACGGTGACGGCGTTGAGATTTCGAAATTCGAAATCGACAACATGTCGGGAGCCTCGATTCGTCAGTTCATTGAGGAAGAAGCTCGTCTCGCGACTCTGACGGTTCCGCGATTTCGCCGCGACAATCCTCCCACAAATGTACTGATCGCGGCCAACGGAGACCTGCTGCGAGGACAGTTGAAGTCGATTCGTGAAGCTGACGTGCAATTTGAATCTCGCCTCGAGACATTGCGAATCGATCGTTCGCGAGTCGCCGCGATCGTGTGGCTTGATCCACCGAAGAAGGATTCGGGCAAGAAAGTTGCAAAAGCCGCTGCAGAAAATTCGACTTCCGATCAGGCGAACGCCGCTACGCCAGATGGCGAAACGAAAATTGCACCAGCGGTGTCCGAAGCCACCGTCGAAGAAGATTCTGAGAACGGCTTTGTGATGGGTGATGAAGAAGACTCCGGAATGCAGGCTCTGCTGGCCGATGGCTTCAGCATCACCATGACACCCGCTCGACTGGAGAACGGTCAGATCAAAGGCCACTCGAAGCTGCTCGGCGATTGTGCTTTTCCTGCTGCCACAATCAGAGAATTGTTCCTTGGGGATCCAGAAAGTCGCACAAACATCGCGGCGTTTGATCAATGGATC
>Ga0255094_1000347_pt1 | contig 25520 bp, 14 predicted proteins | sample Colum_Law_RepB_8_2_FD_188434 | JGI IMG/M metagenome (GOLD analysis project Ga0255094, IMG submission 188434) | Freshwater microbial communities from Columbia River, Oregon, United States - Colum_Law_RepB_8d | ecosystem: Environmental > Aquatic > Freshwater > River | place: USA: Oregon...
CAGCCAACTCGATTCCTGGGACCCCAAACCACACGCCCCAGCCGACCTGCGCGGTCCCTACAAACCCATCGCCACCGCTACTCCCGGTTTCCACGTCGGCGAACTCATGCCGAATCTTGCCGCTGTCTCGGACAAATACTGCGTCATCCGCTCCATGAGCCACCGCGTGCCCGTGCACAATGTCGCCAACGAAATGCTCCTCGCCGGATCCTCCTCGCCCCGCAGAGACTCACCCGCACTCGGCTCCATCATCACACGCCTGCAGCCCGCTCACGAAAATATGCCGTCCTACGTCTGGCTGCAGAAATTCGGTGGTGGCGCTGCACCCGCAGAATCCGCCTGGCTCAGCGGCGGCTTCCTCGGCACCAACTGCAGCCCACTGCTCATCGGCGAAAGACACACCGACAACCCCGCCACACCAGGCTTCCGCCCCACACCCTTCGCCTCGGCCCCCGAACTCACCACAAATCGCCTTGAGGCCCGCAGACTGCTGCTGCAGAACACCACCACCACCAGCACCGCCCCGGACCCCGCCGCCACGCGACTCCAGGAACTGCAGAATCGCGCCTTCACACTGCTCCAAAGCAATGCCGCCGCCAGCGCCTTCCACGTGGATGCCGAACCCGAACACATCCGCGATCGCTACGGCAGACACCCGTTCGGACAAAACCTGCTGCTCGCTCGCAGACTGATCGAATCCGGAGTCCGCCTCGTCAGCGTCGTTGCCTGGATGGGACTGGCTCCCAATGACCGCTTCGTCAGCGTCGAAACGTGGGATATGCACGGAAATGCCGGGATCGGCATCTTCGATAATGGCTGGAATGGCCTCGGCTGGGCTCTGCCCCGCGCCGACGCCTCCATGGCCACACTCCTCGAAGATCTTGACGACCGCGGACTACTCGATTCCACCCTCGTCGTAATGGCTGGGGAATTCGGACGCACCCCCCGCATCAGTCGCGGAGCTTCCGCCATCGGTCGCGATCACTGGCCCAACTGCTACTCCGCCATGCTGGCCGGAGCCGGTATTCCCGGTGGCACCGTCTACGGAGCCTCTGACGAAACAGCCGCATACGTCCGCGACCGCCCCGTCAGTCCGGAAGACTTCGGAGCCACCATCCTCGCAACGCTGGGTATCGACCCACGCACCAGACTCAGCCCCGATGGCTTCACACTGCCAGCCAGTGAAGGACAACCCATCTTCAGCCCGTAACCGCGCTGAAAGCAACCGGTCGCCAGCCTCAGCCACGCCCCTGCATGGCACGCAGCATCGCTTCACCCATGCCACCCGGGCTGGGAGACACCACAACTCCGGCGGCTGTCAATGCCGCCATCTTTTCAGCAGCCGTACCGCCACCGCCGGAAATGATCGCCCCAGCATGCCCCATCCGCTTGCCCGGAGGTGCTGTCTGGCCGGCGATAAATCCCGCCATCGGCTTCGTCACATGCGACTTGATGTACTCAGCCGCGGCCTGCTCCGCACTGCCGCCAATTTCACCAATCAGCAGAATCCCCTCGGTGCCCGGATCGTCCTGGAACATCTTCAGCAGCTCAATATAACTGGTCCCGTTGATCGGGTCCCCGCCAATCCCCACTGCCGTGCTCTGACCCAGACCCACTCGACCCAACTGCCACGCGGCCTCGTATGTCAATGTCCCGCTCTTGCTGATAATCCCGATCGTTCCCGGCTTGTGAATGTAACCAGGCATGATGCCGATCTTGGCGATACCCGGAGTAATCACGCCGGGACAGTTCGGACCAATCAGTCGAGATGTCGATTTCTCCAGTCCCCTGCGAACTCGCAGCATGTCCATCACCGGTATCCCCTCGGTGATCGCCACAATCAGCTCCATCCCGGCATCCGCCGCTTCCAGAATCGCATCCGCACAGAACGGCGGCGGCACAAATACCATCGATGTGTTCGCACCAGTCTTCTCACGCGCTTCACGCACCGAATTGAAGACCGGGAACCCGTCCACAGTGGTGCCACCCTTACCCGGAGTCACCCCGCCCACAAACACATCCACCCCAGGCTGACACTCAGCCGCATACTCACGGCACTTCTGACTGTGGAACAGGCCGGAGTTTCCAGTGATGCCCTGAGTGATGACTCGAGTGGACTTCGATACCAGAATGCTCATGACAGAATTTTCGCAAAACAGAGTTCAGTGATCAGAAAAATCAGCACCGCCGCTCATCAGGCATTCAAGGCCCGCACGACCTTCTGAGCCGCATCCGTCAGATCCGTCGCCGCAATGATCGGACGACCACTGGCCTGCAGCATCTCACGAGCCTTCTCGACGTTCGTGCCCTCCAGTCGCACCACCAGCGGAACGTTGAAACCCACCTTCTCGTAGGCATTCAGCAGAGCCGATACGATGATGTCACATCGCATGATCCCGCCAAAAATGTTCACCAGCACCGCCTTCACGTTGCTGTCCGCCAGAATGATGCGAAACGCCTCCGTCACCTGATCCTCGTCCGCACCACCACCCACGTCCAGAAAGTTGGCCGGCTCGCCACCATGCAGCTTGATCAGGTCCATCGTGCTCATCGCCAGACCCGCACCGTTCACCAGACAACCAATATTGCCGTTCAACTTGACGTAGCTGAGCCCCGTGTCGGCAGCACGCACCTCCGCCGGCTCCTCCTCAGACAGATCCCGCAAAGCCACCACGTCCTTGTGACGGAACAATGCGTTGTCGTCAAAAGTGACCTTGGCATCCAGAGCCAGCATCTGGCCGTCTTCAGTCACCACCAGCGGATTGATCTCAGTCATCGAGCAGTCATAGTCGACGAAGAATCTGCAGATCTTCGGCAGAAACTTCTCCGCACTGCGAACCGCTGCAGCATCCAGCCCCAATGCATAAGCCAGCTTCCGCGCCTGATACGGATACAGACCGGCCACCGCATCAAAAGGCTCCTTCAGAATCTTCTCAGGAGAATGTGCTGCAACCTCTTCAATCTCCATGCCACCCTCGGAAGACATGATCAGCACCGGACCACCCGCCTCGCGGTCCACCACAATCCCCAGATACAGCTCACGAGCAATCTTCAGGCCCTGCTCGACAAACAATGTGCTGACCTGCTTGCCCGCTGCACCCGTCTGAATCGTCACCAGCGTATTGCCCAGCATCCGCGCGGCGTTCTGCTGCGCTTCCTCAGCGGAACGCACCAAAACCACACCACGCTGCTCTGGCTGCTCCACAAATCGACCCTTCCCGCGACCACCCGCGTGAATCTGCGATTTGACGACGGCCAGAGACCCACCCAGGGATGTGAATGCCTGAGCCGCCTCGTCGGCGGTACGAGCCACTACGCCCTGAGGAACCGCTACACCAGCAGCCCGCAACAACTGCTTCGCCTGATACTCATGAATCTTCATACTGATGCCGCCAGACTTTGAACTGAAGTCGCCAATCACCGGAAGGCCGACGAAATGTGTGCATGACTATAGCGTGGGGCGGGCGCGTGTTCGAGTTGGCCGGAGAGATCTCGGTCGAATTCCTGAGAAAACAGATGTCAGTCAGGAACAATCGGCAGCGGACTGTTCCGCTCACGCACCAGCGTCAGACACCGCCCGGAATCCGAATAATGGCAGGTACTGAGATATGCCCGCATCAGCAGCAGACCACGGCCACTGGGACGCTCTAAATTCTCCGCCAGAGTCGGATCCGGAACCTGCTCAGGATCAAATCCCTCACCCTCGTCCCGGATCACCACACGCACCTGCAACTCAGATAACTCGCAGCGAATCCAGACCTGCTTGTCCACCGCAAACCGATTGCCATGACGAATCGCATTGCTGATCGCCTCTTCCAGAGACAGCCGCATCGCGAAAATGTCACGCATCGAAAACTGCAGATCCTGCATCAGACCGATGACACGATCCTGCACTGCCATTCCCGCCGACATCTGACTGGGAATCAGTAGCTCGAAGAGAACAGGATCCGCCATTGCGATCAGACCCCCCGCTCACCGAATCGTCAAACGGCCCCTGCAAGAGTCAGAACTTGCCAATCGCCTCGTCCAGATCACTGCAGATCGTCAACACCTTGCCCAGCTGCAGCAGCTTGAACACTTCGTAAATGTCCTTGCGGATATTGCAGAGCACCAGCTTGCCCTTCGCAAGGTTCATTTTCTTTTCAAGACTGACCAGCTTTCCCAATGCCGCACTGGACAGATACTCAACCGCCTTGAAATCCAGCACCACCTTGCGACGACCATCCTTGTCCACCAGTGCATACAACTCCTGGCCCAGCGCCTCAATGTTCGCTTCGTCCAGAATCTTCTTTTCCAGCAGCCGAACCACCGTCACGGCACCAATTTCTTCAATGTCTATGCGACGATCTTTTGACATGCGGGCCTCGGCTTGCACCAGAATGCACAGAAATACTGCGGTCGACATCCACCAGAAAACACCTGAATACCCACCAGATCGGCAAGTGTCAAGCGTCCACACAGTCAACGGCGGAAGATGCGAGGCCTGTTCAGGATTTCCGAGACCAGCATCGCCTGCTGCACCCCCCGCGGACTTTTCAGGATCTGCCTGATGCTCTCAGCACCCCCGGCCTGACTCACCCTCTCCGCACCACCCGCAGCATCCCGACCAAATGCCGCCTCCACATGCTCACCAATATCGCGTCGCACAGACTCACTGATCGCTGAACCCACATGCTGGCGCACATGAGCATTGATCGCAGTCTCCACGTGACGCGCTACCGCACTGCCCGAGGCCGCCCCCGCTGACAGCGACGTTCCACCAGCCGTCTTCTTCGCTGACTTCTGCCCCTTCGCACGCTGCCCCCCTGACCGGTCCGCAGGACGCGAACGCTGCGGACGGGACTGAGTCGGAGGGATCTGAGCCTTCACAGGAGTCTGCGGCACCGCTGGACCAGCCGCAGGTGCACCCGCCTCGTCCGGCGGTACACGCAACAGCTCCTCCAGCATCCCCCGCAAACCACCCGGCCTGCCCAGCTCTGCCGGCTGATCACCCGGAACCGGCACACGACGCGGCCCTGCCGGACCCTGACCACCAGCAGGCTGGCCCGAGTTCTTCAGCATGTCCACCAGCTTCGAAATGCCCACCAGCACCAGAAAAATCAGCAGCTTTTCCACCGTCGCCTCCTGACTGATCAGCGACTGAACAACGCGTCCACAAACCCCACCGGATCAAACAGCTCCAGATCATCCACCTGCTCGCCCACACCAATGTACTTGACCGGAATACCCATCTCCTGACGGATCGCCACCACAATGCCACCACGCGCCGTCCCGTCCAGCTTCGCCAGCACCAGCCCCGTACAACCCGTCGCCGCAGCAAAACTGCGCGCCTGACTGAGCCCATTCTGACCGGTCGTCGCATCCAGCACCAGCAGACTTTCGTGCGGAGCCAGCGGAATCACCTTCTGCATCACACGCCGAATCTTCCCCAGCTCGTCCATCAGATTCTTCTGCGTCTGCAGACGACCAGCCGTGTCCACAATCAGATAATCAGCCCCCACCGCAATCGCCCGCTGCACCCCCTCAAAGGCCACAGCCGCCGGATCCGAATTGCTCTCACGACGCACAATCTCACAGCCCAGTCGCTGCGACCACATCGTCAGCTGCTCAACAGCCGCCGCCCGAAATGTGTCCCCCGCCGCCAGCACCACCCGCCGACCCTGCTGCTGCAGCAGATTCGTGATCTTGGCAATCGATGTCGTCTTGCCCACACCATTCACACCAGCCACCAGAATCACCGTCGGACCCGCTGCCGCTCGCGCCAGCGGTGACAATGGATCCTGCAGATTCCAGCGGACGTCACTCTGACCACGCAGCAGTTCCACCAGCTCGTCACGGACCGTCTTCCAGATCGCATCCACATCCACCGTGCGACCACCATGCTGCTCTCGCAGCTTCGCGACAATTCGAGTCGCAGCGGCGAAACCCATGTCCGTGCGAATCAACCGCGCCTCGAAATCCGTTAACAGTCGCTCGTCCAGGATCTCACCCGAACGAAACAGATCACGAATGTCCGTCCGCAGGATCTGACGAGTCTTCTCGAGGCCACGCTTCAGTCGATCAAACAAACCCATAAACAATCATTCCCGAATCAGTCAGCCAGACCTTACTGGACACGCTCAAAACGCGACCAGACTTCATTCCACGCCGCCGTATTCCGCGGCACATACTCCACCAGACTCTCAGATCGACGCACCACCTCACGCAGCTCAGACAACGAACCAATCTCACCCGCACCCATCGCCTGCACCAGCACATTCCCCAGCGCCGTCGACTCCACCGGACCTGCAATCACCGGCACACCACAGGCGTCCGCCGTAAACTGATTCAACACCGCATTCCGCGATCCACCACCCACCACGTGAATCACCTCCACCCGCTCTCCCGTCAACTGCTCCAGCCACCCCAGCACCATCCGATACTTCAACGCCAGACTCTCCAGCACACAACGGAACAACTGACCCTCGTCCTCCGGTACCGGCTCTCCCGTCCGACGACACTCCGCCTGGATCGCCGCTGCCATGTCGTCCGGACGCAGAAATTCCGCACTGTCAGGATTCACCAGCGAACGAAATGCCTGAGCCCCGGCAGCACGCTCCGTAATCTCAGAATACTCCAGCTGCAGACCCCGCCGCGCACACGATGCTCGCACCCCCTGCACCAGCCACATCCCCATCACATTCTTCAGCAGACGATACGTCCCCTCCAGACCACCCTCGTTCGTTACGTTCCGCTGCAGAGCCGCCTCGGTCAGAATCGCATCACGCACCTCCACACCAATCAGACTCCACGTGCCACTGCTGATGTAGGCCCAGTTCGCACGACCCGTATGCACAGTCGGTACCGCCGCCACCGCCGATCCCGTGTCATGCGTCGCCGGAGCCACCACCTGCACATCCCGCAGTCCCACCGAATCAGCCACCTCCCGACGCAGAGCTCCCAGCCGAGTCCCCGGAGAAACAATCTCCGGAAACATCCCCGTCGGAATCTCCAGCCGACGCAGCAGATCCTCAGCCCACGTTCGAGTCGTCGCGTTCAGCATCTGAGTCGTCGTAGCATTCGTAAACTCCACCACCCGACTTCCACACAAACACCAGTTCAAAAAGTCCGGCACCATCAGAAAACGAGTCGCCTGAGACACCAGCTCCGGATCCCGACGACACATCGCCAGCAACTGATACAGCGAATTGATCTCCATGAACTGCAGACCCGTCTGCGCAAAAATCTCGGCCCGCGAAACTCGCTGAAATGCCAGATTCAGCATCCCGTCCGTTCGCGAATCCCGGTAATTCCACGGCTGACCCAGCAACTCGTCATTCCGGTTCAACAACACAAAGTCAACACCCCAGGTGTCCACCCCCACACTGGCAACCGAACCACCGTGCTCAGCTCCCACGCGACTCAAACCTCGCTGAATCTCCTGCCATAAACCCACCAGATTCCAGCGCAACGTACCACCCAGAGACACCGGCCCGTTCGGAAAACGATGCAACTCACTCAATGAAACCGTGCGGCCGTCAAAACAGCCAGCCATCACGCGACCACTCTCGGCTCCCAGATCCACCGCCGCAAATGTTTTGACCGACATCACCAAGCCCCAATCGCCAGACACAAATTCAACACCCCAGTCCGCTCAGCCCACGACCACACCCACCCATCATAGCCAGCAGATCCGCATAACGAAATCACCCACGACCCGCAGAATTCCCGTTTCGCTCCTAAGATCAGCCCGCCGGTTTGACAGCACCGATTCTCCCACACGCTCCGGCGAACCACACAAAAAACGATCAATGACCGCAAAACGAGCACTTATCATAGGGAAAACCTATGACCGTTCGCGAGTTTCCCCCCATTTCATCCGCAATTGAATTGGACGTTTTCCGTTCACACTCAAGAATTTCGATATGTTCTTCCATCCACAGTCCTCGGGAAATGCGACAGAAACGGAAGCAGGAATGACGGTGTCCTCGGCAGCCTCGACCAGCGAAACCGACCTGATCGACGTTTGCTGGATGTTTGAACAGATCACCTCGCGGCAGGGTGTTCATGCAGATCGGTCGGCTATTCGCCGTTCGGTGGACGAGGGTGCTCGCTTCGCCGCCGAATTGCCCGACAGCACCTGGAGTCGCTGGCTGACCGAGACAGCCACCAGCCTCGGCTTCGTAGCCCGCGTTGTCGAAGGACAACTGCCGGAACTGATCAGCCTCGCTCGGGATGGCATGTCCGTGATCGTGCATCTTCCTGACGGTGGCTGGCGGTTGCTGGCAGGCCATGGCGGACGCCGGATACTGCTGATGCAGCCCCGCGGACAGCATCCGATCAGGACTCTGCGGCCCCGCCAGATCAGTGCCCAACTGCAGTCCGCAGGAGTGGAAGGACTGCTGCGCTGCGTGGTGATCGAGCCGCACAAGGTCAGTGCCCACGGACAGCACGATGATCACCACCACGCCTCGCCGCTGTCACGCCTGATCAGCCTGATGAAAGCCGAACGGACCGATATCTGGGTGGTCGTCACCTTCGCCCTCGTGTCCGGCCTGCTCAGCATGACCACGCCGCTGGCCGTCGAAGCTCTGGTCAGCACGGTGGCTTTCGGACGATTCCTGCAGCCGGTGATCGTCCTTTCACTGATGCTGCTGGTATTCCTGCTGTTCAAAGCCGCCCTCAAGGCCATGCAGACATGGGTTGTCGAACTGATTCAGCGTCGACTTTTTGCTCGCCTCGCCGCGGAACTCGCATGGCGACTGCCCCGCACGTCACTGAACGCCTTCCACGACAGTTACCCTCCGGAACTGGTCAACCGCTTCTTTGATGTGGTCACCATTCAGAAAACAGCATCCGGACTGCTGCTCGACGGAATCTCTCTCATCCTCAACATGGCGGTGGGGATGACCGTGCTGGCATTCTACCACCCGTGGTTGCTGGCCTTCGACTTTGCTCTCGTACTGCTGATGCTGCTGGTGTACCTGCTCGGTCGCGGTGCCATCGCCACCAGTATCACGGAATCGAAATGCAAGTATGCCATGGCCGCATGGTTTGAAGATATAGCCCGCTGCCGCAACACATTCCGCTACGACGGTGCAGCCGAATTCGCACTGGATCGCTCTGACGCCCTGATCTACGGCTACCTTGACGCACGCCGGCGTCACTTCTCCGTGCTGATGCGGCAACTGCTGGCAATCCTGCTGGTTCAGGCCCTCGCCAGTACAGTGCTGCTGGCAATCGGAGGCTGGCTGGTCATCACCGGGCAACTGTCGCTCGGACAACTGGTGGCCGCTGAACTGATTGTGGCCATCGTTGTCGACTCCTTCGCCAAAATGGCCAAGCACATTGAAAGTTACTACGACCTGCTGACATCCGTGGACAAGATCGGCCACCTGCTGGATCTGCCGGTGGAACGGGCTGATGGGCTGCTGACAATCCCGGAAGGTTCGGGCATCGTCATCCAGAAACTGCGTCTGCCAGGCGCTGAAGACAACCCGGTCTCAATGGAAATCCGCTCGGGTGAACGAGTCGCACTGGTCGGCTCCAATACCCGCGCGAAAAGCCACCTGCTGGATATGCTCTTCGGATTGCGTGAACCAGCCGGAGGTCTGATCAGCCTGCATGGAGCTGACCCTCGCGACCTCCGCCCCGATGTGCTCCGCCGGCACGTCGTCATGGTTCGAAATACGGAAATCTTCGATGGCACAATCGCCGAAAATGTCCATCTCGAACGTTCCGATGTCTCCATCGCCGACGTACGCTCAGCACTCGAAACCGTCGAACTGATGAACCTCGTGCAGGAACTCCCCCAGGGACTCAACACCCGGCTCAGTCCCGACGGCCTGCCTCTGACTCCCATACAATGCCGACTGCTGATGGTGGCCCGAGCCATCTCCGGCAGACCCGAAGTCGTACTGATCGATGAACTGCTGGATCTGCTGCCGGAAGACGTAGCCGACAGAGTTCTGCGGCGTATCACCTCCGCAGATCACTCCTGGAAACTCATCCTCGCCACTTCCAACAATCGCCTGCAGCAGCTGATGAGCCGAGTCATCGAGCTGCCCGGCGAATCGACAGCCACCGCTGCCGCCACTGCTTCCCGACGTGATGCCCACTGACATACAGGTTCCCCATATGACCTCCACAACTCACGAACACGGAACCCGGACCGCCGCACTGCCGCTGGCTGCCGCTCCCCGAAAACGATCCGCCGGGTCGCCCACGGCACTCAGCCAGCCGCTGTTCCCCTCACTGCAGCTCGCTCGCTCTTCCCGCTGGGCACGCCGGCTGGCCCTGATCCTGCTGATCATGCTCACACTGTGCATCCTGCTGATGGCCTTCGCCCCATGGCAGCAGACCGTCCGCGGTGCCGGTTACGTCATGGCCTACGCACCCCGCGAACGGCAGCAGACACTCGAAGCCACCATCGAAGGTCGCATCGTTCGCTGGAACGATGATCTCATGGAAAACACTCACGTCAAAAAAGGTGATTTCATCGCTGAAATCCGCGACCTCGACGCCGATTACTCGACCCGCCTCAACGCTCAGCTCGAAAACACCACCCTGATGTTTGAGGCGGCCGGGAAAATCGTCGCAGCCACACAGGGGCAACTGGACGCCTACCGGGAAGTCCAGCTCCAGGTCGTCAAGGCCCAGGATGCCTACGTACAGGCCGCCACCGAAAAAGCCCTCGCCGCAGAACAGAAACTGTCGCTGGCCCAGGCCGCCATACCGCAACTGGAAGCCGCCCTCGAACGCTACCGCGGACTCCAGGAAATTGGCAACGTTTCACTCGAAAAACTGCAGGAAGCCGAACGCAAACTCAACGAATCCAATGCCAAAGTCCGCGAAGAAATGGCCAATGTCTCCGCCGCCAGATCTGACCTGCAGGGAAAACAGAACGACCGACTGGCCTACATCCAGAAGGCCGAAGCTGATGTCCGCTACTACGAAGGAGCTCTCGATAAGGCCCGCGCGGAAGTTGCCAAAGCTGAAAAGGAACGCCTCGAACTGCAGTCCAAAATCGCTCGCCAGGATACTCAGCTTGTGACCGCACCCTTCGATGGATACCTCGTCGAAATCGGCCCCAATATCGGCACCCAACTGGTCAAAAAAGGCGACCCCATCTGCCGCATCGTACCCGACACAAAGGACCGCGCCGTGCAGATCTGGCTGGACGGCAACGACGCACCACTGGTCAGCCCCGGCAGTCACGTGCGACTGCAGTTCGAAGGCTGGCCAGCCATCCAGTTCGCCGGCTGGCCCTCAGTCGCTGTCGGCACCTTCGGCGGCAGTGTCGTGTCCGTTGACATGATCGACGACGGCAAAGGCAAATTCCGCTGCCAGATCCTTCCCGATGCCACCGACGAACACAACTGGCCGGAAGATCGCTATCTCAGACAGGGCGTGCGAGCCAACGGCTGGGTACTGCTGAAACAGGTCCCGCTGTGGTTCGAAGTCTGGCGCCAACTGAACGGATTCCCGCCGTCAGTCGATCCGCCAAAGGACTCGGCCGGAAAATCCAGCAAGGACTCAGGCAAATAAACGGATCACCCGAAATTCCTGTGGGAGGGCGAGGCTCCCGGCGAGCCGAACAGACCCCTGGCCACCGACGTCACCGGCTCGGCAGGAGCCTCGCCCTCCCAAATCCACACCAACTCACAACACGCTCAAATTTCCGTGTTACGCTGAGCCAGATACACCAGCCGACCACGCAGTCAAACCGCACACTGCTCAGGAACGCTGCGCAATCAACTGGTCCAGCTCAGACTTCAAACGCGGCAGAATGGCATCATACGGAAACGCTCCGATCGTGTCTTTACCACGCTTGAAATTCACATGCGTCGGTCCACACCACAGACCCAGATCCGCGTCGTCCGTCTCCCCCGGACCATTCACACGACAACCCATCACCGCAATCGTAATCCGATGCTGCTCAGCATATCTGGTCATCTCGCGAACCTGCTCGGCCAGTTCCACAAAAGCCTCGTTCTCCACTCGTGAACAACTGGGACAACTGATGATATTCAGAGTCTTCAGGCCGTAATCCACCACACTCCGCACGCGCCCCGCCGCAATCTCCTCCAGTATCTTTCGACCCGCTGCAATCTCCTCCGCCTTGCGGTTGTTCGCCACCGTCAGCGACACACGTATCGTGTCACCAATCCCGCGACTGATCAACTGCTCAAAGGCAATGCGAGTCTTGATGATGCCGTCCGGAGGCATGCCAGCCTCCGTAACACCCAGATGCAGCGGCACATCCGGACGCCTCTCCGCAAATCGCCGATTCACCTCAATCACCTTCTGCGGATCCGAATCCTTCAGCGAAACACAGTACCTGTCAAAACCCAGCTCGTCCAGAACCGCACAGTGCTGCCACGCACTCTCCAGCATCGGCGATATCGAATCGTCCTCCGCAAATCGCTCCTTCACCGCCGGATCCACCGATCCGCAATTCACACCCACACGCATCGCACAGTCATTGTCCCGCGCGACCTGCATCAGATAACGAACCTTCTCCTGCCACGGCCGCTCTGACTCGTGATGATACAAATGACCCGGATTGTACCGGATCTTGTTGACATGCGGAGCGATCACTTCCGCCAGACGGTAGTTCTCCTGCAGGTCCACCGACAGATTGCAGGACACCTGACGCCGAATCTCCATCAACGCCTCAGCATCTCGCCGACTGTCAATCGCCACCCGCACAACATCCGCTCCCGCCGCCTCCAGATCATGGATCTGACGCACCGTGGCGTCGATGTCCTGAGTCCGCGTCGCAGTCATGCTCTGCACCGCGATCGGATGCTGACTGCCTATGCTGATGCTGCCAATCGACACACTGCGAGTCGGATTGCGGACAATTTCAGGCCGCTGAGGCGAATTCATCCGGGGAAACTCCGGTAAAACAACGGTTCAATACGGTGACAGCAAATGCCACCAGCCACCACAGAACCCCCAAAATCCTAGTCCGCCCGACACCGATCGCCAATAACACACCCGCGCAATCTCGCAGATGGCCAACCTCCACCCGGAATTGCGGATGACTCTGTCTTGTTTCTGCAGCCGACAGCGTCAGCCCGACTGACGCATCAGCTCCGGAATCGGTCGACCCTTATCCACGATCGGAGTCGGGCGCCCGTTGAAGTCCGTAATCATAGTCTTCGCAGCATCTATCCCCAGATGATGATAAATCGTCGACAGAAAATCCTCCGCACTGCAGATCCGCTCGATCGAGTCTTCCCCGCGCTTGTCCGTCGCCCCGATAAAACCACCAGTGCGAATACCGCCACCCGCCCAGATGTTCGAAAATGCCCGCGGCCAGTGATCACGGCCGGGCTGCTGAGTCCCTGCGGGGGCACTGGCATTGCCCGCACCCGTGCTGGCAGCATAGTTGATCTTCGGCGTCCGACCGAATTCTCCCGTCACCACCACCAGAACCCGCTTGTCCAGCCCACGCTCATACAGATCCTCAATCAGCGCACTGACCGCCTGGTCATAGGCCGCTGCCCGAAACTGCAGCCCCTCAAAGACGTGATGATTCACGGCATGGTCATCCCAGTTCTGCACGCGACCGCACAACGGACCGTTCAGACTGGTCGTCAGCACATCCACTCCCGCTTCCACCAGCCTGCGCGCCAGCAGCAGCTGCTGACCCCACGTGTTGCGCCCATAACGATCACGAACACGATCGTCTTCCCGCGAAAGATCAAATGCCTCTTTCGTCTTTGCATTCGTCAGCAGTGTCATGGCCTGCTCTTCAAACTGATCCAGAGCACCCAGCTCCCCCTGACGGTCAAATGCCCGATCCAGAGTATCCAGGTTCTGACGCAGTGCTGACCGGCGTCCCAGACGCCGCACCTCGTTCTGATCCGTCAGCCCGATGTTCGGTACGGAAAACGACGGATTGTTCGGATCGCCGTTCACCGTAAACGGAGACCACGCATCGCCAAGGTAGGCCGGCCCATTATACTCGAGCGGCGGATTGATCCCGACATACGCCGGCAACGGATTGCTCCGCACACCACCCCTCGCACGCAGATAATTTGTCACCGACATCCAGTCCGGCAGCCGCGGTTTCGGCTTGTCCCGAGTATCCGGGTCTCCGGACAGCATCTGCATCGAACCGGCCGGATGCCCGGCCGCCGTCTGACGCATCGATCGCAGCACCGTAAACCGGTCAGCGATCGCCGCCTGCCGCGGCAGCAGCTCAGTGAACTGCATGCCCGGAATTTTTGTGTCGATCAGACCAAACGGACCCCGATATTCCGCGGACGCTTCCGGCTTCGGGTCGTACGTATCAATGTGCGAACAGCCACCCGGCTTCCACACCATGATCACCGCAGTCCGCTCCTGAGACTTCGCGGAGTCGTCCGCCTGCACAGCCCGTGCACGCAGATTCAGCAGCGCCGGCAGCGGCAGGCTGGCAAACCCGCCCAGTCCAAATCTCAGAAAACCCCGCCGCGATGAATGCCCGCCGACATACGGTCCGGGACAGATGCTGCTTGCGGAAAATGGATCGCTCATTTTGCCTCCGCCGGTACAACTCGAATCGAAACTGGTTCGCTGACAATAATCTCGGCGGTGTCCTTCGGCGTCGCAGCATCAGCCGCAGCCTTGTGCTTCGCCTCGGCAGCCGCCACAGTTGCATCGGCCGCCTTCAAAGCCGCCTGAGCCTGCTGCAGAGACTGCTCCGCAGACGCCCGGTTCTCCGCAGACGCATTCGCCAGATCCGCCGTCAACTGCTCCACCAATGCCGCCGCTGACTGCCGGGACTGCTTCGCTGACTCAACGGACTGCAGCGCCTGCACGGCCCCCTGAGGATCATAGCTGTAGCGAGCAACTGCACTGCCGTAAAATGCAATCTGGTAGTCCCCCGGTGCCACCTTCAGAGCCGCCGTGTCAAGCACAGCCTCGGAAGTGTCTGCCGTCAGTGACACATCAAACTGCGGCTGCTGCTCAAACCCGGCACCCAGAGTCCTTAACTGCAGAATGCCGCCGGAAAATTCTGATCGGCGAGTCTGAATCAGCGGGATCGTCAGCTTCTGACCGGCCACCACCTCATACACCCGACGCTCACGCGGAGCGATCGACAGCGGAGCATACTCACTGCCGGAAACCGAAATCGCCAGATCGTCCAGCAATCGCGGACTGGGAATCTCACTCCACGCATCCACCACCGGCCACGACATCGCCGCAATCCGCCCCGGCCGACGCACCTCAGCACCCCCGATCACCGCCACCCCCGCAAGCTGCGCAAACGCAAACGATCGCGGCGCATTCTGATCGGCCGTAATCAGCACCATACCACGGTTCTGACCAGCCGGAATCCTCAGACCACTGGCCGTCACGCCCTCAGGCAGACCCGCAATCGACAACTCAATCGCGTCGGAAAATCCATCCCGTCGCAGTGCTGTCACCTCCAGCGCCGTTGTAATGCCTCCACGCAGTGCCAATGGCTTCGACAGCGCATTGCGGTCTCCGTTTCGCAGCTCCATATGCAGACCCCACGCACACAACGCGAAATCCGGAGCCGCCTGACGAATCACCAGACGATACACGTTCGCAGGATCCGTCCGAGTCCCACCGAACAGATCGGTCAGACGCAACTGATAACGACCATCCTCCGGAGCTTCAAAACGACCCAGCGGATCAGCACTGCCACCATCATAAGGCGGTCCGTCATACGAATATCCGTTGCTGGACGGCTTCAGGGGACTGGGGATATCACTGAACTCCGCCACATCCACAAACTGCTCCGCACCCGCTGCACCCACCACCCGCTGAATCACCACCGCCGGATCCGTCGGACGCCCCAGTCGCTCCGATGCCACCTCCACCCACCAGACCTCACCCTTCTTCGCTGTGAACTCAAACACATCCGTGTCCGCCGCCGTGGCAAATGATCCCTGCACATCGCAGGGCAGGGTGATGGGCTGAACCACACCAGCACTGCTTTCCGGCTGATGCTCACTCAATGACGCCAACGCCGGCAAACCCGTCGGTGGCCACGAAAACGATCGCACCGGACGAATCGATGCCAGCGCAGGAAGTGACTGATCCGCTGACAACTGGCGAACCGCCAGACGATAGTAGTAGCCAGCTCCGCCCTTGTATGTCAGTTCATGCACCTTGATGATATGCGATCCGCTGACCTTCGCCGTAAAGTCAATCAGCCCCCGCTGCCGCTCGACCAGCAGGTCCTGACCGCTGGCATTCGCCAGAACCAGCACAGGATCCAGCCGCGATTCAATGCTGCGGGATTCACAGACAATCACGTAGCGAGTACCCGCTGACGCCTCAAAACGGAAGTGATCGATGCTGCGCGCCGTCATCTGCGAATTGCAGACACTGTTGACCGCCAGCGGCATCGCCGTCGCCACCGTCGTGCTGCCCGGCTGCTGCACCTGTTCCGACAGGTCACCCACGCAGAAGACTCGCGAAGAAGATATTCCCAGCCGCGTCAGCAACCGCGCTTCATACAGACCCGGTGGACAGTCTGCCGGAATCGTCACCCGGAATTTTCCCGAGACAACAGCGCCATCAGGTGCCCTCTGAGCAGCCACAGACAGACGCTTGTCCGAAAAGACCAACTGCGGCTGGTCATCCAGAAATTCACCGCTGACCGTCACATCCACGGAAGTTCCAGCCTGTCCACCCATCGGAGTGATCGAGAGCAGCCGCGGCAGCGGCAGACAAACCGTCTGACCAGCCACCGGAGACACACAGGGCAGGGCACAGATCAACACAAGGGATACAGCCAGAGCTGTCGTCGCCGATCGTGGTGACATACGGCAGTCTTCCGGAAATGCAGGCGGGGGGGAGGGAGAATAGCGGGCAGGACAGCAGTCGATTTTCCGCGTCCCAGCATACAGCATCGACCCGAAGCGGGGAAATCGATTCTGAAAAAAAGACACGAATCTGCGTTTCTACCGGTTTTCCTGCGAAATCGATCAATTCGACACAGACCCTGAATTTGTCGGTTTTGCAGCGATCGACACTGGCGAATCAAACGCTTTCCGGAAAAGATAACGCACCGGCAAACGTCCTCCTGTGACGTCCTGCCCGCCTGACAGTTCCCACCGGTCCTCGGGAGACATCCACGTGACTCAGCGTTTTTCCTTCCTCCGCCAACTGGCATCCTCGGTTGCACTCGGCCTCTTCGCCTTCCCCGCGTTCTCCGCACCGCTGCCGGCAGCCCCGCCACGGCCCCTCGCATCCAGTCCCGTCATCACCACCGAAACACCCGGACACAACGTCCCGCTGCAGGCCGACATCCGCAATGTCCGCAACCTCTACCTCGTCGTCTCCGACGCCGGCAACGGCTTCGGCTGTGATTGGGCAGACTGGGCCGAACCGCAGCTCACCGGTCCCGCCGGAACTCTCAAACTTACCGACCTGAAATGGAAGTCGGCTCAGGCTGAATGGGGCAAACCCGGTATCGGCGTCAATGTCGCCGGAGATCCGCTTCGCATCAACGGAAAACCTGTGCCCTTCGGCATCGGCACTCATGCCAACTCCGTCATCCACTTCGAGATTCCGGAAGGCTACGAAAAATTCACCGCCCGTGTCGGCATCGATAACGGCGGATCAGACCAGAACAACGGCAGCAGCATGCAGTTCTTCGTCTACTCCGAAGCACCCGGACCGGTGGCCACGGCGACGGCTGTCGAACGTTCTCCCGAAACAGCAGTCGCCGGCCTCGATCTCGCCGCAGGACTTGATATCCAGTTGTTCGCCGCCGAACCCATGCTGCTCAGCCCGTCCAATATCGACGTCGACCACCTCGGACGCATCTGGGTCTGCGAAGTCGTAAACTACCGCAGATTTGCCAACGGCAATAACCCGGACCGCCCGGAAGGCGACCGCATCCTCGTCCTGGAAGACACCGATGGCGACGGCAAAGCCGATCGACAGACGGTCTTCCACCAGGGTCGCGATATCGATTCCGCACACGGCGTCTGCGTCCTCGGAAACCGCGTCATTGTCTCGGCCGGAGACAGCGTCTTCAGCTTCTACGATGACAACGGAGACCTGCGGGCCGATCGACGGGAAGTCATGTTCACCGGCATCAAAGGAACTCAGCACGATCACGGCATCCACAGCTTCACCTTCGGACCCGACGGACGACTGTACTTCAACTTCGGCAACAGCGGAGAAGAGCTGCATACTCCCGACGGAAAAATCGTCGTTGATCTCGCCGGAAACGAAGTGCGGGCTGCCCGCAAACCGTACCAGGAAGGCATGGCCTTCCGCTGCGAACTGGATGGCAGTCGAGTCGAAACGCTGGGCTGGAACTTCCGCAACAACTGGGAACTCTGCGTCGACAGCTTCGGCTCCGTCTGGCAGTCCGACAACGATGACGACGGCAACCGAGGCGTCCGCATCAACTTCGTCATGGAATATGGCAACTACGGCTACAAGGACGAATTCACTGGCGCCGGCTGGCAGGCTCCCCGCGCCAATCTGGAAACGGAAATCCCGCAGCGACACTGGCACCTGAATGATCCGGGAGTCGTGCCGAATCTGCTGCAGACCGGAGCCGGTTCACCCACCGGTATCCTGATCTACGAAGGCGATGCACTGCCCGCACGCTACCTCAACCAGTTGATTCACTGCGACGCCGGTCCCAATGTGGTCCGCAGCTACGCAGTGGCTCAGGCCGGAGCCGGCTACACCGCGGAAATCAATAATGTCGTCAACGGAGCCCGTGACCAGTGGTTCCGCCCTGCGGATGTCTGCGTCGCTCCGGACGGGTCACTGATTGTCGCCGACTGGTACGACCCGGGCGTGGGCGGTCATCGCCAGGGTGACGTCGAAAAAGGACGGCTGTTTCGAGTCTCGCTGCCGGATCGGAAATACACCGTTCCCAAAGCCGATCTGACCACCGTCGCCGGCGCCGTGGCAGCACTCAAAAGCCCCAACACCGCCACTCGCTATCTTGCTTACACAAAACTCAAAGCAGCCGGACAGCAGGCTCAGACGGCCCTGCAGCAGCTTTACAGCGATCCCAACCCCCGCTTCCGCGCTCGCGCCATGTGGCTGCTGGGACAGATTGAAGGACTCGGCCCGCAGACGGTCGAAAACGCTGTCACCGACTCACACCCCGACATCCGTATCGCCGGACTGCGTCTCGCCCGACGTCTCGGCATGGACGTTGTCCCCGTGGTTCACAAACTGGCCGGTGATGCGTCCCCGGCTGTGCAGCGAGAATCTCTGATCGCTCTGAGGTCCGTGCCGACCGCACAACGCACAGCGCCACTGCTCGCGGTCATCCGACAGATCGACCCACAGGATCGCTGGCTGCTGGAAGCCGCCGGCATCGCTGCCGAAGGTGCATGGGATGAGCTGTTTGCCGCATGGTCAGCACAGGATGCCTCCCGCGGGCAGGCCACCGCCGAAAGCGAAGCACGCTGGCGACTGACTCGTCAGGAATTAAGCTGGCGCAGCCGCGGCTCAAAATCCGCTGATGACATCACCGGTTATCTGCTCGCCAGCCTCGCCCGCGATCCCGTCGAACAGCCGGCTGCTGACCCCCGGTTGGCCCGCTGGTTCCGCGCCCTCGACTTCCAGTCCCGCGAAGCCGTTGACAAAGCCGCCAGAACTCTGCTCACTGCTGCCGCAGATACAAAGCTCCCGGAAGCCGTCAGCGAATGGCTGGCCGCAGAATCGCTGCAGCGAGTCAGCGGAAATCCCCTCCAGGATCCGACACTCGCCGCTCAGGTTCGACAACTCCTCGATCGCTCCGCCGGAACTCCCCGCTTCGTCCAGATGGTCCGCAGGTTCTCCGCCACCGATCGCTGTCCGGATCTGCTGGCAATCGCACAGCAGAAACCCGCCGAACAGATCGGAGTCGAAGCCATGACGGCCCTGCTCGAACTCAAACAGTGGGACCTGCTGACCACTGCACTGGCCACCGGAGACGCCGCAGCAGTCGCCACCGCCGAAGCCATGGGCAACACCGCCAATGGCGCCATCGCCGCACCACTGCTCGCTGTCATCCGTAACCCGGAACTGACCATCGATGTGCGTCGAGCCGCCGTCCGCGCTGCCGCCCGCGTCAATAACGCAGCCCTCGAAATCGCCAAACTGGCCGAGGAAAAATCACTCGACAGTGATCTCGAACAGGCCGCAGCAGCCGCACTCCACGCATCACCGTCACGACAGGCACGCGAGCGGGCACAGCAGCTGTTCCCGCTGCCACCGTCACGCGACAATACACCCACACCACCCATCAGCGAACTCGCAAAGATGAAAGGCGACGCCGGCAACGGACGAATCGTCTTCTTCTCCACCGGCACCTGCCACAAATGCCACGTCGTCGATGGTATGGGCCGGGAAATCGGACCCAATCTGACAGAAATCGGCAGCAAACTCAGCCGCGAAGCCATGTTCGAATCCGTGCTCTACCCCAGTGCCGGGATCAGCCACAATTATGAAATGTGGACCGTCGTACTCAGCTCCGGAACAACAGTCAACGGTCTGCTCGTCAGCAGCACGGATGCCGAAGTTTCACTCCGCGGCGATGATGCACTCGTTCGCAGATTCCCCAGAACAGACATCGAAGAACTGGTCAAACAGAAGATCAGCCTGATGCCGGCCGATCTGCAGAAGACCATGACCAGCCAGGAACTGGCAGATGTCGTGGAATACATGCAGGGGCTGAAGAAAAAGCAGGTGCCATAATGCTCACGGGCCCGATCCGCAGCCGCTCACGGATGTCCTGTACCACTCGCAGTGCGCTGCTGCGAGTGGTCTTCGCCTGCTCCGGCCTCGCACTGATTACCGCTGGCACACCATCGCTGGTCTTTGCCCGCACCGTCGCTACGCCCGCACTGCAGGATCCACCCGCAGTGGCTCCCGATCAGCAGGAAACGGAAGAACGCGAACTGCTGCGGCAGGTTCAGGAAACCGAACAGCTGCTGGCTGATAAAAAATGGCTCGAAGCCGCTGAACAGTTCGAGGCTGCCTGGGATCTGGCGGCAGCCAGTGGCGATCCCGTGCTCGAAAAACGCGGCGCCGATGTGCGACAACTGGCCCCGGGACAGACAGATGTCGTCGCCGGCGGACGCGCTCGACTTGAAACGCTCTTCCGCAGCGCCGCACCCGAATTTCGCACGGAATACGCCCGACAGTTCGAAGTCGCGGCACTGCAGAAAATGCAGCCTGCCATCGCCGGCGGAAACTCCGACACGCTCCGTCGCATGGCCCTGCGTTTTCAGTTCACTCAGGCCGGTCGCAATGGCCTGAAAACTCTGGCACGCCTGTTCGCCGATCGCGGAGATTTCGTCGAAGCCGCGGTGCTGCTGGAACGCACACGACTGGCCGAAAGTGACTCCGCCAGACTGCTCCTGCAGACCGCATGGTGCTATGCCATGGCCGGACTCAGACAGGACGCCACGGACCTCAGCCATCTCGCACGCGGCGAAAACTTCGCACCCGCGGTCGCCGCCGATCCCGTGGCTCAGGCACTGCAGACCGATATCGAACGACTGCTCAGTTCCCCCGTGGCCACCAGCAACTCCGCAGAAGGCTGGAGACAGCCCAACGGCAACTACCGCCGCACCGGACTCCAGAATCTGGCTGCACCCCGACTGCGCAATGCGCAGTCCGCCAGCCTGTTCGAAGTCACAGATGTCCTGTACGCCGAACAGTTGAACCCACAACTGGCTGCACTCATCGAAGCCTTCAGCACTCAGCACCTGCAGGATCTGAAACTGAACAATACGGCTGTTCCCGCCACCGGACTCCTCGTCGCCGGCGAACTGTACTACGTCCGCACTCCCATCGGAGTCCAGGCTCGCAGCCTGCAAACCGGCCAGCTTGTCTGGGAAGTTGTTCGCCCCGATCGTCCGCTGCGGGCACTGCTCAGCCCACCGCAACCAGCCGATGCCGCCAGCGGCGAACTGCAGTTCTCACGACAAATGCGCGCCGCTCTGTACTATCAGTTGATTCGCACCACGACCTGCGGGCAGATGGCTGTCAGTGGCAGAACACTGTACACACTCGAGGAAAACACTTCGGCCGTTAATGGACTGGGAGCAGTTCGAGGTCTGAATGATTCCGCAGCGCCGCAACTGCCCACAAATTACCTGCGGGCCTACGATGCACAGACCGGTGTTTTCCTCTGGCAGGCCGGGGGACAGACGCAGGATGCCAACCCGCTCAATCGCGGACAGGCAAACCTGCTTGCCGGCTACTACTTCCTCGGGGCACCGCTGATCCTCGGCAATCGCATCTACGTCCTCGCGGAAAACAGCGAAGGCATTCACCTCATCAGGCTCGGTGAACCGCAACCGGGACGGCCGGATGCCAACCCCACGATCCTCGCGTCACAACTGCTGACTCTTCCTGAAAACCCGCTCAGCCTGCATCCCCTCAGAAAACATGCCGGACTCACTCCGTCATTCGCCCAGGGACTGCTGATCTGCCCGCTGTGTGATGATCGAGTCGTGGCGGTGACCGCAGAAGATCTCAGCATTCGCTGGATGTTCCGCTACAGTGGCATCGTGCAGCGTCAGGAATTCGGAGGCCCGGATCTGGTGCTCCGCGGTTCCATGGACCTCATTTCCGCATCCGCTGTCGATCGTCAGAATCGCTGGATCGATTTTCTTCCGCGCATCGCAGATGATCGCGTCCTGATCACGCCGCGCGACGCGGATCAGATGTTCTGCCTGAATCTCTCAGACGGACGACAGCTCTGGACCCGCCCCCGTGGCACATTTCACGCCATCGCCGGAGTGACCGATGAACGAGTTGTGCTGATTGGCAATCGCTCAGCAGCCGCCTTCAGCCTGAACACCGGCGAGGCACTCTGGAATACCGAACTGCGACACGGTGTGACCAGCGGCACCTGCAGTTTTGATGGCACCGTACTGCAGATCCCCACAAACGCTCCCGCCATCGTCACTCTCGACACTCGCAACGGACGCGAACTCGTGGCCCTCGCATGGCCCGGTCCGGAACTGCCCGGAAATCTGCTGTCTGCACCCGGAGGACTCCTGTCCGCCGGACTCACCACCATCACCAGACTGCCCGCCAGTGGCGGTGAACCACTGCCCGCAGAACAAGCCGCCGAATTTCTCGTGCAGGGACGGCGGGATGATGCCCGCAAACTGCTCGAAGAACACCTCGCACTGCAGCCGGATGACAGCCCCGCCAGAATCATGCTCATCGACCTGCTGCTCGAAGTCCTCCGCTCCGACTACAGCAGCAATCGCGCACTCGTGGATCGTCTCCGGAACCTGCTCGCTCAGTCATCACGGGATCTTGAACTGGCCCCCATGCTGCACTCGCTGCTGGCGATGGGACCGGCCGACGCCATCCTGCTCGGTGAGCAGCTCAGAGCCACCAGTCGCAGGCAGCGACAGGAACTGGGCGAAATCATCGCCCGCGGTGAACCCTTCGCAGCATCACTGCAGTTCCCCGACTTCCTGAACCGGGTTCGTGAACGGCTGCCACTGCTCGCCGCCGCCAATACCGCCGCCACCGCCACAGGCAGCGTCGAACGCAGCGAAGCCGATGTGCTGGCCGGAGTCCTGTTGCGCGGACTTGAATCCAGAACACCCCGGGAACGCAGCCAGATTCAGCAGATGCTCACCTCCGATGCGGCCACAATCGCCGCCGGACTGCAGAACACCCGCGACAGACTGGCTTTTGTGCAACTGCTCATTCGCGGAGGACTGCCACAGACGGCCGTCGAACTGCTCAATGATGCCTCCCTGAAGTGGGATGCCGCTGAGATCCGAGTGACTCTCAATATCGCACTGCTGGAATCCGCTCGACAAACCGGCGCCGCTGCCCGGCAGGCCGCCCGACAACTGCTGGCAAACTTGCAGGCGGCAGACGCCCACTGGCAGGCCTCAACATGGCTCCACGATCTCCGGCTCTGGCAGCAGGATTCTCCGCATGCAGCCGGCTGGCAACCCGGCGGACTGGACGAACAGCAGGCCATCCTGCAGCTGGCCGGCACCGAATTCCCAGCCCTGCTCGAAACACCTCAGTCGCCGTGGCAGGGGACTGTCGCAGCAGAACCCTCGGATGATCGCACCATGCTGCCCGTCCGTGAATTCGCCTCCACAATCCCGCATCGCGCGATCCCGATCTTTGGTCACAGTGGCCTTTACCGCGGCTGGAGACTCATGTGGGTGCAACCCGGAGACCGCATTGCCGCATATGACCCACACGGCAGAATTCGCTGGATTTTCAAGCCCCTGGGAGTGCAGGCCGCTGATTATCAGGGGTACAAGCCGGACTCCTCGGCCTTCACTTCCGGAAACCTCATCGTGCTCTGTCTGCCAGGCCTGCTGCTGGCTGTGGATGGAGTTCACGTCGGCCCTGATCACGCGCCCCACGTGCTCTGGCAAAAACTGGCCGAACCGGAAAGCCAGACCGAGGACCCGGATAACCCGGACCCTCGCGACTTTATCCCGGCGGAAAATCGAGTGGAATCCTTCGCCTGGAATCCAGGCGGACAGTTCCCGGTCGGACCAGTGTCGGCGTTTGGAGTCCCCGTCATCAGCAACCGACGCCTGTCCATGCTCGACGCTCGCACGGGACAGCGTCTCTGGGCCTGCGACAGCATTCCCCCCGATGCCCGACTGCTCACAGTTGGCAGCCGACTGCTCGTCCTGTCCGAATCTGCCCGCACAGTCGATGTACGCTCTCAGGTTGATGGCGAACTGCTGGAAACAACCAGACTGCCCGACTGGTGGGCCGAAGCCAACGCCAATGTCGGCAGCTCAGTGGAAGACATCGAAGTGGAACCCGGCAGCGAGACATTATGGCGAGTCGACGTGCAGGATCACTGCTGCATCCTGTTTCGACTGACCGCCGGCTCCGCTGTCCTCGAATCCCGGGATCTGCTGCGGGATCAGCCGATCTGGTCCATCCCGCTGCCCCAGCGCACCGTCTTCAGCAATCCTCAGGATGGAATCATCGCAGTACTGTGCGAAGGCCAGCGACTGCTGCTGGTCCGCTCCGAGACCGGTCGCATCCTCACCGATCTGCAGGTGCAGCCCATACCACGGCCCCGACAACTGCACCTGCAGCAGGCACAGGGAAAATTCCTCGTCCTGCCGGAAGCCCGCTCCGAAGAAGATCCCTCCATGGACTTCTTCAATCCGCTGATTGATGCCGTACATGTGCACGGCGCCATCTACGCGGTCGACCAGCAGTCCCTGCAACTGGCGTGGCAGCAACCAGTCACACATCGACAGGTACGCGGACTCACCAGCACACAGGCCAGACCACTGCTGTCCACCAGCCCACTGCTGGTACTGCTGTCACGCAATCGCACACCCAAACCTGGCGGTGGCTTCTCGGTACCCGTAGGCGCTCAGGTGCTGGAAGTACACACGGGACGACTGCTTTACGAAGATGACAGCACCGGACTGACCCAGAATGAACTCTGGCTCAGCCCCAACCCCGAAAACCACAGAATCTGCCTCAGCTTCGACCGACGCATCGTGATCTTCCAGTGGAAACAGCAGCCTCCAGCCGCTGCAACAGAACAATAAACCCGGCTCGTTCTGCAAAAA
>Ga0255094_1000353_pt1 | contig 25295 bp, 19 predicted proteins | sample Colum_Law_RepB_8_2_FD_188434 | JGI IMG/M metagenome (GOLD analysis project Ga0255094, IMG submission 188434) | Freshwater microbial communities from Columbia River, Oregon, United States - Colum_Law_RepB_8d | ecosystem: Environmental > Aquatic > Freshwater > River | place: USA: Oregon...
CTGTCAGGGTGGTATCCAGACCGAAAGGGTTGCCGATGGCAATGACCTTGCGCCCGACTTCCAGCAGCGACGAGTCGCCCACCTGCAGCGGCTGCAGCTTCTCTGCCGGTGCCTGAATGCGCAGTACTGCCAGGTCCTTGTCAGGTTCAGCACCCACCACTTCGGCGTCCCAGGCACTGCCATCCTGCAAGGTAACAGTCAGTCGCGAGGCCTGCTGGATGACGTGGAAATTGGTCACCACATAGCCGTCGCGGCTCCAGATGAAGCCCGAGCCGCTGCCCTGGGGAATCTCCTGGGGGTTCAGCGAGTAGAAGGAGCGGCGCACCAGGCGTGAATTGGTGATGTACACCACGGAGGGGCTGGCTTGCTTGAAGACTTCGATGTTGTTTTCTTCGTCATTGGTCTTGAAGGTGGCATAGTCCTGCTGTGCCACTGCGCTGGCGGCGACAAGACTGGCGCTCAGCAAGGCAATCAATGCGAGCCAGTAATGACGGTGTTTCATGGTGCGCAGTACTCCTGATGCAATTGGCGTGGGCGTTATAGTGGGAGTGCCGGCCCATGGCTTCAAGGGGTCCGGACAAATTCCGTGACCCTGTCACAATCGCCCCCCTATAATTTCGGCCGCTGCAATTACCAGGAAATTGAGCATGAGCATCAAGATCGCCTTCAACGGATTCGGCCGCATGGGTCGCCTTGCCCTGCGCGCGGCATGGGACTGGCCAGACGTCGAGATCGTCCACATCAACGAGATCGCCGGCAGCCCCGCAGACGCCGCGCATCTGCTGACTTTCGATTCCCAGCACGGCACCTGGCACAAGGATGTCAGTGCCACAGCCGAGGGCCTGCGCATCGAAGGCCGGCCTGTCCCGTGGTCCCGCAACACGGCGCTGGCGGATACCGACTGGGCAGCCACGGGCGCTGATGTGGTGGTGGAATGCACTGGCAGGGTCAAGTCCCGGGAGGCGCTGGCCCCGCTGCTGGCCCAGGGCATCCGCCGCGTGGTGGTTTCGGCGCCGGTCAAGGACGGCACGCTCAACATCGTCATGGGCGTCAACGATCATCTGTACGACCCGGCACAGCACCGCATTGTCACAGCGGCCTCCTGCACCACCAATTGCCTGGCGCCCGTGGTGGACGTGATTCACCGCAGCTTCGGCATCCGCCATGGCAGCATCACCACCGTGCATGACATCACCAACACCCAGAGCGTGCTGGACGGCTATCACAAGGACCTGCGCCGCGCCCGCGCCTGCGGCCAGTCGCTGATTCCCACCAGCACCGGGTCTGCCACCGCCATCACCGAGATTTTTCCGGAGCTGAAGGGCCGACTGAACGGCATCGCGATTCGCGTGCCCATCACCAATGCCTCATTGACGGACTGTGTCTTCGAGCTGGAACAGTCCGTCACGGTGGAGCAGGTCAATGCTGCCCTGAAAGCTGCCGCCGAGGGCCGGCTGCAGGGCATTCTGGGCTACGAGGAACGCCCGCTGGTATCGGTGGACTATGTGAATGATCCGCGTTCCAGCATTGTCGACGCACTTTCCACCATGGTCATCAACGGCACGCAGGTGAAGATACTGGCGTGGTACGACAATGAGATCGGCTACGTACACCGCATGATGGAACTGGCCCTCAAAGTGGGGCGGAGCTGAGAGCAGTGGGTCTGAGCCTGCGCCACAATCCGTTTGCCCAGTACCTGGTGATCACCGCCAGCTACTGGGCTTTCACCCTGACCGACGGCGCCCTGCGCATGCTGGTGGTGCTGTTCTTCCACGGCCTGGGTTTCAGTCCGCTGGAAGTGGCTTCGCTGTTCCTGCTGTATGAATTCTTCGGCATCGTCACCAATCTGTTCGGGGGCTGGCTGGCCAGTCGCATAGGCCTGAACGTGACCATGCACATCGGCCTGGCCCTGCAGATAGTGGCCCTGCTGATGCTGCTGGTGGACCCGGCGCTGCTGACCGTGGTGTGGGTGATGGTAGCGCAGGCGCTGTCCGGCATCGCCAAGGATCTGAACAAGATGAGCGCCAAGAGCAGCGTGAAGAGCCTGGTGCCGGACGACGCCCAGGGCACACTCTACCGCTGGGTGGCGCGGCTGACTGGCTCCAAGAATGCACTCAAGGGCGTTGGCTTTTTCCTCGGCGGGGCGTTGCTGGCCAGCGTCGGATTCCACGGGGCCATTCTCATCATGGCAGTGCTGCTGGGGGTGGTGCTGCTGGCCAGCCTGCTGCTGCTCGAGCGCCAGAGTGGCGTGGCAAGTTTCAAGCCGAAGTTCCGGGAGATATTCTCCAGCAGTCACGCCATCAACCGGCTGGCCACGGCGCGCTTCTTCCTGTTTGCAGCGCGGGATGTCTGGTTCGTGGTGGCCTTGCCGGTGTATCTGCAGAGTCAGCTGGGCTGGAGTGCGCTGCAGGTGGGAACGCTGCTGGCCGTGTGGGTGATTGGGTATGGGGCAGTGCAGGCGCTGGCGCCGGGATTTGTGGGGGGGAGTTCGCGAGCAGGGCTCGCTCCCACAGCAGGGCTTGCTCCCACTGCAGGGCTCGCTCCTACCGGGCGCACGGCCTTCGTGTGGGCAGCACTGCTGTGTCTGCTGCCGGCGCTGATCGGCGCGGCGCTGCTGGCGCAATGGCAGGCGGAACTGGTGCTGGTGGGCGGACTGCTGGTGTTTGGCGCCGTGTTCGCCATCAACTCGGCGGTGCATTCCTATCTGATCGTGTCCTGGGCGCGCAGTGACGGTGTTTCTCTGGACGTGGGCTTCTATTACATGGCCAATGCCGCCGGGCGACTGCTGGGCACCGTGCTCTCGGGCCTGGTGTACCAGAGCGCCGGACTGGCGATGTGCCTTTTCGTCTCGTCCCTGCTGGTGGCGGCTTCTGCCGTGCTGGCCCGTCGTCTCTGAGCCCGGTTACTGCGCGCGACCGCCCAGTTTGCGCATGGTCGCTTCCCAGTGCGTCACCTTCTCCGGCGCCATGCCGGCTACCAAGCCTATCAAGGTCTCGCGAACCGGTGCGAAACCGACAAAGCCCAGGACATTGCGCTCCAGTGCCTTCACACTGTGGGCGCGGAAATACCAGCGGTACACCAGGGCAGGCATGCCCATGGTGACGATAACGCGGGCGCTGCGTCCACCCAGCGCTTTTGGGCCGAAAGGGTTCCGGGCATCCCGGCGAAAGGCAAATCCAGGCCGTGCCACCTGCTCCAGAAAGCCTTTCAGGAGCGCCGGCATGTCGCCCAGCCAGAGGGGAAAGAACAACACCAGATGGTCTGCCCAGAGAATGTCGGCCTGAGCGTCCGTCAGGCCCGCAGGCCCCGTGCCCTTCTCCCAGTCGTCCTGTGTCCTCAACAGTGGAAATTCGAGATCGGCGACAACCAGTGTCCGCGTCTCATGCCCCGCCGCTGCCGCACCCTGTGCATAGGCGTCGAGCAGAAGATGATTGAGATGGCGCTTGCTGGTATCGGGATGTCCCTGAATGAGCAGGATGCGGTGAGTCATGGCGATGCCTCTTGCAGCAGATCATTGGGAAAGTGCCATCGTGACGGCGCGCGCGGCGTGGATGGCTGTCGTATCGTACAGCGTCACTGACGTGTCCCGCTGCCTGATCAACAAACCAATCTCTGTGCAACCCAGAATGACAGCTTCAGCACCCTGTGCCGACAGGTCGGCCACGATATCGAGATAGGCCTCCCGCGATGCTGGCTCGGTGCGCCCCAGGCACAGCTCCTCATAGATGACCCGGTGGACCAGACGCCGTGCGTCCTGTTCCGGCACCAGCACCTCGATGCCGTAGCGGCTGGCAATGCGCCCCTTGTAGAAATCCTGCTCCATGGTGAAGGCCGTGCCCAGAAGTCCGACGCGGCGAATGCCCTGCCCCTGCAGTGCCTCGGCGGTGGCGTCCGCTATATGCAGAAGAGGAATGTCGATGGCCGCTTCGATCTGTGGAGCCACCTTGTGCATGGTGTTGGTACAGAGCATCAGGAAGTCGGCACCCCCGGCCTGTACGCTGCGGGCGGCAGCTGCCAGTTGCTCGGCAATGGCATCCCAGTCGCCGGCATGCTGAAGGGCCTCCAGCGGGGCGAAGTCGACACTGTGCAGCAGAATCTTCGCCGAGTGCAGACCGCCGCAGGCAGCGCGCACGCCCTCGTTCAGCGCCCGATAATAGGTGCTGGTGCTTTCCCAGCTCATGCCGCCCAGCATGCCGATGGTTTTCATAGTGCCAGCCTCGCGCCCGGCAATGTCATGAGAATCAACAGACCAGGTCCCAGCAGGCCGGCGAGAATGAGAAGAATCCAGGGCATGTGATAGACATCAGTGACAGGCAGAGACCCGGGATCATGGCACTTTCGGGTATTGCGGGGAAGTCGCGCGCTGCCGGCTTCAGGCCGCACTGCGCAGGGTTTCGGGAACGCCGAGGAAGCGAACCGTGTTCTTGCCCGACGCCTTGGCCTTGTACATGGCCTTGTCGGCCCGTGCCAGCCACTGTTCCACGGACTCGTCGGCAATGTATTCCGCCACGCCGAGTGAGGCGGTCACCGGCAGGGCTATGTCCGCAAGCGCGCGGGCCACCAGATCGCGGATATCTTCGGCTAGTTTTGCCGCCGTCTCGCCGGTGGCACTCGTGGCCAGCACGACGAATTCGTCCCCGCCAAAGCGGTACAGATTGTCGGTCAGACGGATGCGCGTGGCGATGATGTCGGCGACCCGACGCAGCACTTCGTCTCCGGCTGCATGGCCGCCTGCGTCATTGACGATCTTGAAGTTGTCCAGATCCAGCAGAATGGCCGACATCGGCATGGCCGTGCGGCGGTACGTCGCCACGAGCTGATCCAGCTTCTTGTTCAGCGCCCGGCGATTGCCCGCACCGGTCAGCGGGTCTTCCGTGGACAATTGCAGCAGCTGATCGCGCTGCCGGTTGCGCTGCTGCGCGAAGGCAAAGGCAAAGAGGATGCACCCGAGGAGGGACAGGAAGAATTTCGCGAAATCGAAAGCCGTCAGCCCAGAAAACAAGGCCAGGGACGACGCGAGCAGTGCCGCCGCCGTGAGTCGCAACGCGGTGGCCGGCGGTGTCAGGAAGAAGGCGGCGATAGTGACCGGGTACAGAAAGTACAGATCCCGGGGGCCGAGAAAGAAGAGATTGGCCACCATGCCTGACAGTGACAGCACGGCAATGAAGAAGCCGGGTATCTCGGTGCGGCGTGTGCGCCAGACATACGTGAAAGTGGCTAAGGATCCGATGACGCCTGCACTGTCCACAAGGCCGACAGCCCAGTCCCCCGTGCTGAAACGCACGATGGCAAAAGGGAGCAGGCCGATCATGGAGATCAGCGAGAGGACGAGGACAATTTCCTCTTCGGAGGTTCTTTTCTGCATGGTACTGCTCACGAGGAAAAAGACCGCCGGGATTTTAACAGGATTCTCAGGAATTCCTATCCTGTAGGAAAATTGCCATGCCGTCAGGGCGCATTGCGCTCGCGCATCTGCGCCATGCGGGCTTCTTCGGCCTCGCGGAACTTCGTCATCTGCGCATCGGTCAGCACAGTGGCAAGAATCTCTTCGGTTTGCCGCTGCATTTCTGCACGGCGCTGCATGCCCTGGCCTTGACCCCCGCCTTGCCCCTGTCCTCCGCCCTGACGCATCGCGCCCATCGCGGCCATCTGCATTTCAGTGACTTTTGCCATCGCTGCGCGGAACGCGGGTTCCTGCTCTGACGTGATTTCCAGTGCAGTGATCAACTGCTGCACACGGGCCTCGGGGTTCATGCGCATGCCGCCACCCCCTCCCTGGCCGGGACCACCCCCCTGGCCACTGCCCGGCTGTGCCTGCAGGACGCTGGCGGAAAGAGCGAGGACGAGCGACATAATCAGTGCGAGCAGTGCAGTCTTCATGGTGTGGCTCCTGTGTTGGACGTGTGTTGTTGAATGCTTGTTGTGCGGGCCCTGCCTGTGGGAGCGGGCCTTGCCCGCGAACTGGTCTAGAGATCTGTTGAAGCAATTCGCGGGCAAGGCCCGCTCCCACAGGCAGGGCCCGCTCCTACAGTGTTTCCAGCTGCTCACTTTTTTCCAGCCAGAGAGTTTCGACACCCTCGGCCTCGGACTTGAGCGCGGCCTGCTTCTGCAGCAGCGCACTCAGGTCCTTCTTGCGGCTCTCTTCGTACAGACTCGCATCGCCCAGCTGGGTTTCCACCTGTGTCAGGTCTGCGTGCAGCTTGTCGAGCTTCTGCTCCAGCTTCTTGATCTCATTGCGCAGCGGCGCCAGTTGCTGGCGGGTAGCAGCGGCCTGCTGGCGCAGTTCCTTGCGATCGCCCTTCCGGTCGTCACCCGCCTCCGCAGGTTTCGCCGCCGTGCCCGTGCTGCCCTTGCTGTTCTCCTGCATCCACTTTTCGTAGTCGTGCAGATCGCCTTCGAATTCCTGACAGCGCCCATTGTGTATGGAGTGGAACTCATCGACGGTATTGCTCAACAGGTGACGGTCGTGGGACACAATGACCAGCGCCCCCTCGAATCCCTGCAGCGCCACTGTAAGCGCGTGGCGCATTTCCAAATCCAGGTGGTTGGTGGGTTCGTCCAGCAGCAACAGGTTCGGCTTCTGCCACACCACCAGGGCCAGTGCGAGCCGCGCCTTCTCGCCACCAGAGAAATTCTCGATGGTCTCGGTGATTCGATCTCCACGGAAATCGAATCCGCCCAGAAAATCGCGGATGCTCTGGTCACGCGCCGCCGGATCCAGTCGCTGCAGGAGCAGCATCGGGCTGGCGCGCTGATCCAGCACGTCCACCTGGTGCTGAGCGAAATACCCCACCTGCAGAAACTTCGAGCTGCGCATTTCTCCGGCCAGGGGAGCCAGATCGCTCGCAATCGTGCGCAGCAGCGTGGACTTGCCGCAGCCGTTGAAACCCAGCAGACCGATGCGCGTGGTGTCGCGAATGGTCAGTCGGATATTGCTGACCAGTGGCGAACCATAGCCGACGCTCACCTTGTCCAGCGCCAGCAGCTCGGCAGGCAGGCGCTCCGGTGCCGGGAACTCGAAATGGAATGGCGAGTCGATATGCGCCGGCGCAATCAGCTGCATGCGGTCAAGCTCCTTGAGGCGACTCTGAGCCTGCCGCGCCTTGGTGGCCTTGGCACGGAAACGCCGCACGAAGTCCTCGATCTCGGCCACGCGCCGCTGCTGCTTCTCGAACATGGCCTGCTCCTGGGAGAGCCGTTCTGCACGCTGCGTTTCAAAACTGCTGTAGTTGCCGCGATAGAGTGTGAGTTTCTGTTGCTCGACGCTCACCACATACGAGATGACTTCGTCGAGAAAACTGCGGTCGTGGGAAATGATCAGCAGCGTGCCCTGATAACGCTTGAGCCATTGTTCCAGCCATAGCGTGGCTTCCAGGTCGAGGTGGTTGGTGGGCTCGTCCAGCAGCAGCAGGTCGGAGGGTGCCATCAGGGCGGCGGCGAGATTCAGGCGGATGCGCCAGCCCCCGGAAAAGCTCGAGACGGGATTGTCGAACTGTTCAGCCGAAAAGCCGAGTCCCGATAGCAACTGCATTGCCCGGAAACGAATGTCGTAGCCGCCAATCTTGTCCATGTCGCTGTGCAGATGGGCAATGGCCGAACCGTCGCCCTTTGCCTCCGCCGCGTGCAACAGCCGTTCGATCTCGCGGTAGCGCGCATCGCCATCAATCACGAAGTCCACCGCCGACGTGGCCGAAGCCACGGTCTCCTGACGCATGTGCGCACACCGCAGACCTTCCGGCATGGACAGATCGCCCTGATCCAGCGCCAGTTGCCCCAGAAGACAGGCAAACAGGCTGGATTTGCCGCTGCCATTGCGACCAATGACGCCTATCTTCTGCCCATTGTGAATGGCCAGACTGGCATCGCGCAGCAGCACCAGTTCGCCGCGCATCAGCGTGGCATTGTTCAGGGAAATCATCGCGATCACTCGTAGAGGGAGGGCCTGCACGGCCCGATGGCGGGCAATCATACTACCGCTGCCCCTGCCAAGGCACTAGCGTGCAGCGCCAGCCAGTCTGATTGATTTCCCCTGGCCGACTTCGTACACTCGGTCAGACTTGCATTCAGGGTGCGGCATGAAACAGATTCTGCTGATAGATGACGACGAGAAACTCGGACAGTTGCTGACGCAATATCTGGAGCGCTATGACATGAAGGTGACGGCAGCCCATACGCCGTCGAAGGGTTTCGAATACCTCAAGCGCAACAAACCTGATCTGCTGATCCTGGATGTCATGCTGCCCGAAAAGGACGGTTTCGAAATCTGCCGCGAGATTCGCGCCAAATCGTCACTGTACGGCCAGCTGCCCATCCTGATGCTTACCGCCCACGGCGAAGTCACTGACCGCATCGTCGGGCTCGAGCTGGGTGCCGACGATTACCTGCCCAAGCCATTTGAACCCCGCGAACTGGTGGCGCGCATCACCAATATCCTGCGCCGCACCAGTGATGAAGCACGCAGCCAGCTGGATGTGCCGAGAATTCAGGGCCTGGAAGTGGACACGGTGCGGCGCCTGGTCAAGCTGGATGAGGAGATCGTCGAACTGACCACCATGGAGTACGAGCTTCTGCTGCTGTTCATGCAGTCACCCAACAAGACCTTCACCCGTGACGAACTGATGAACCGCCTGCGCGGCATCGACGCAGAATTGTTTTCGCGCGCCGTGGACACTCTCGTCAGCCGGCTGCGCCACAAGCTCAAGGACACCTCGAAGACGCCGCGCTTCATCAAGACGGTGTGGGGTCGCGGCTACACCTTTGTGGGTGAGCCAGGCTGAGGCCTGCGCCGCACCAGTGGCATCACCATGAAGACTCTGCCTGGACGCATCAACAACTCTCTCTTCTTTCGCCTGTTCCTGATCTTCAGCGTGACGGTGCTGGTGTTCTTCCTGATCATCACCCTGTCGATCCGCCAGATCGACGAAAACTGGCGCTCCGAACGGCTGAATCCACTGCCCGATTTCTACCTCGACAACATCACGCTCATCGTCGACAACATCGGCGTGCCGCCCGATCTGCAGCGCGCCACGCAGCTTGCATCCGAACTGTCGCTGACCATCATCATCCGCAGTCCTCACATCAACTGGCAGTCCGATGACCAGAGCGATCTGGACGTGGACAGCGCGGCCTTCGTCCGCACGCTGTCGCGGGAAGCGCAGATCATGGTGGTGGGTGACGAGGAAGTGATTCGTGTGGCACGCGGCGCTTATGAGTACTTCCTGAACCGGCGCGTACCGACACTCAGCGACTATGACTACATCGTGGTGTACATCGGACTCGCCCTCGCCGGTTTCGCATTGCTGCTCAATTATCTGCTCGTGCATCGCCTGCTGGTAGACCCCGTGCGCAAGCTGCGGGAAGGTGCGGAACGCATCTGCGACGGCGACCTGAGCTACCGCGTGAAGACGCGCCGCACAGACGAGCTGGGCGAGCTGACCCAGAGCGTGAACCACATGGCCGACTCGCTGCAGTCAATGCTGGAGGCGAAGCGCCAGTTGCTGCTGGCCATCAGCCACGAACTGCGCACGCCGATTACCCGCGCAAAACTGCAGCTGGAATTCATGGACGACGACTCCGTGCGCGAAGCGCTGGCGGACGACATCAATGAGATCGACCTGCTGATTTCCGATCTGATCGAAGCCGAGCGCCTGAGCAATCAGCACCAGGCATTGCTGGCAGAACACGTGGATTTCGCCGATTACATCGGCCTGGTGCTGGAGCCCTACTTCCACAACTATGCGCCGGGCGTGGACTATCAGCGCCCGGAAGAAGACGCCTCGATCTCCATCGACAAGCTGCGCACACGGCTGCTGCTGACCAATATCGTGAACAATGCCATCCGGCACGGTCGGGACAAGCCCATCTGCGTGCGTGTGTCATTCACTGCGAGCGAAGCGATTCTGGAAGTACAGGACGAGGGTGAGGGCATCTCGGCGGAGCACATGGAACATCTGAGCGAGCCCTTCTATCGCGCCGACAGCGCGCGCCAGCGCAACACGGGTGGTTTTGGACTGGGACTTTATCTTTGCCGGCTGATTGCACAGGCCCACGGGGGCCGCCTGGAAATCAGCAGCGAGCTGGGCGTGGGCACCCACGTAAAGGTGTTCCTGCCCTATGAGCAGGAGAAGGACCCGTCCTTGTAGGAGCGGACGCTGCTTTGTAGGAGCGGGCTTGCCCGCGAACCTTCGCGGGCAAGCCCGCTCCTACAACCGCACCTACGCCGTGCGGCGCCGCCCGCGCAGGTAGCCCATCAGCAGCACGAAGCCAATCAGCAGAATCGGCACCAGCGCCGTGTTCACAAACTTCAGCACCGAGCCCAGGCGCTCGATGTCCTGATTCAACTGCAGCTGCACTTCCCGCAGACGACGTCGCGTTTCCAGCTGCTGCTCGTTGAAGCGGTCGATCTCGGCGCGCTGCTCGTCAGAAAGCTGGTTGCCGTCCTGCGTGCTCGACAGTGCCACAATCTGCACTTCCGTCTGCTGCAGATTCTGCAGCAGTTCCGTCTCTTCCTCACGCAGACGCAAGTCGGCTTCCCGCTGCAGTTCCATCACGGTCAGGAAAGGACGTGCATAACGGCCACGGCTGCGGATAGTGACCAGCTCGGCATTGCCTGAGAGATTGTCCAGCGAATTCATGATGAAGTCGCCATTGCTCGCGAAGGCCTGGCCGATGCGCTGGCCGAAGAAGGACTGGATCTGCACCCACAGTCGATCGTTGAGCATGTCCGAGTCGGCAATCAGGATGATATTGACCGGGCCGTTCGATTGACTCAGATGGGCCGCCACGGGCTCCTCGACAGCCGGTGTCGGTGTCGGTTCTGCGCTCGCCACCGCATCTGCGCCAGCAGTATCGGCAGCGTCCACAGCAGGCTCTGCTGCCGGCGCCGGACGTCCCTCGGGGAAGGCCGACTGCACGGGGCCGGAGACGCGCGCCGCAATGGTGTAACGCTCGCCGGTGGCCTGGAAGTCATCCAGCAGAATGGTCGGGTCGGTCAGCGCCTTGAACAACGGCGCCTCCATCAGGCCAGCGTCAGCACTGCTCTGCAGCAAAGGCTCGAAGGTGGTCTGTGCGCCCTCGAGCGGCGAGATCGCGCCGGCGGAGGACAGGTTCAACACCTGCATTCCCGTGGTCACGATGTCATTCGCGAAACTGCCGCGCTGCAGGCCCATCATGCCGTAGTGCGTCACCGGGCGCGTGGACTCACCCAGATTCACCAGCAGCGCCTGCTCGCGGTCGGCCACCACGCGGGTATTGTCGAACTGCACGCCCCATGCTGCCAGCAGTGCTGCGAGGTCCGAGGCCTGATTCGGACGCGCCACAGGCACACCGTCTTCGCCCGGCTGTGCCTGGGAGTCGGCGTTGGGATCGAGGAAGGCCAGCACCTTGCCGCCACGCAATACGAACTGATCGATTGCGTACTGGGTCTGCAGGCTCAGCTCCTGCGGATGCACCAGCATCAGAATGGTGATGTCCTCGTCGATGCTCGTGGCATCGGGTGCCACCCGCCGGGCGGTGTACAGCTGACGGATGGTGTCCATGATCATCAGCGGCGCCACCGGCTGCATCGTGTCGGGATTCATGCCGCCATCCACGGGAACGCTGGACAGGAACCCCACCACTGGCGGCGTGGGGTTCGCCACCTGGGTAATCAGTTTGGCAACTTCGTATTCCAGAAACTCTTCCTGATCAGGCCGCACCAGGGCGATGGTCTTGAAGATTTTCTCCGCCTCGGCTTCCTCGCCTTCTGCCTCAACGGTGGACGGATCCACTGCCACGATGCCGAAGAACACTTCCTCGCCGCCTTCGCTCAGCGGCACGCGCTGCACGCCGTACTCTACAGCTTCGTCTTCTTCCTCGGAGAACGGCACCGGGTCCACAAGGCGCAGTGTCAGGTTGCCCTCGCTGGCGATCTCCATTTCCTGCAGCAACTCCTGTACGCGGGTGCCATAGGTGCGCAGCTGGGGCACATCGGCCGTCGCCTCTTCGGAGTAGAAGAACAACAGCTCGACGGGCTTCTCGAGATTGCGCACGATATTGCGGGTGCCATCGGCGAGGGTGTAGAGACTGTCCTGCGTCAGGTCGACGCGCAGCCGGGGAAACACGCTGATCAGCGCCACGCTGACCAGCAGGAAGGCGCCGGTGATCACCAGGCCTTTTCCAGAAAACATCATCTTGCTGTTCATCATCAGACTCCTCAATTCGCTTTCTTGATTTCGATGACGATGGCGGAGGCAAACAGCCACGACGCCATGAACACGAGGAAGAACAGAATGTCACGCACGTCGAGCACCCCTTTGCTGATGGCGTCGAAATGCGTCAGAAAACTCAGTGCGGCCACGGCATCCACCAGCACTTGCGGCGCCCAGTTGAAGGCGTTCAGCACAATCTCGGAGCCCGAGGCCACGAACACGAAGCAGATGGCCACGGTCAGGATGAAGGCAATCACCGAATTGCGCGTCATGGCCGACATGCACGAACCGATGGCCAGAAAACTGCCGGCCATCAGCCAGCTGCCCAGATAGGCCGCGACGATCACCCCGTTGTCAGGGTCGCCCAGATAGTTCACGGTGATCCAGATGGGGAAGGTCAGCAGAAGTGCCGCACCGCACAATACCCACGCGGCGAGGAATTTGCCGAGCACCGCATCGGTGAGCTTCACCGGCAGCGTCATCAGCAGTTCGATGGTGCCAGTCTTGCGCTCATCGGCCCACAGGCCCATGGCGATGGCCGGAATCATGAACAGATACAACCAGGGATGGAAACTGAAGAAAGGCATCAGGTCAGCCTGGCCGCGCACGTAGAAACCGCCCAGGTCGAAGGTGAAGATGCCGTTCATCACCAGAAAGATCACGATGAACACATAGGCGAGCGGGGTGGCGAAGTAGCCGGCCAGTTCGCGTTTGAAAATGATCTGCAGAATTCTCATTGCGTCACTCCTGTCTCATGCTTCGGGGCACCGCCAGTGACCGTGCCCTGTGTCACACTGCGGAAGTAATCTTCCAGCAGCCCTTCCACCAGATGAAATTCCGCCACTGGCCAGCGCTCGTTTTGCGCCAGATCCAGCACCTTGCTGAAGATCTGCGCGCCCTGCTGCGGCAGCAGCACGTGGCGGCGTCCGCTGGCATCACTCAGCTCGATGCCGCTGACTTCCGTCACACTCGCCACCGCCTTGTGCAGATCGAAATCTGCCGTCAGCTGCACGCTCACAGCGCCGTAGTAGCGCGAGCGGGCCTCCAGCTCCTTCGGGGTGCCATCGGCCAGAATGCGCCCGCCGGCGATGATGATCGCGCGGGTGCACACGGCACTGACTTCTTCGAGGATATGGGTGGAGATGATGACGATCTTGTCTTTGGCGAGGTTGCGGATGAGCTGGCGGACCTGGTGTTTCTGGTTCGGGTCGAGGCCATCGGTGGGCTCGTCCAGAATCAGCACCTTGGGGTCATGCAGGATGGCCTGGGCCAGTCCCACCCGGCGCTTGAAACCTTTGGAGAGGGTGTCGATGGTCTTGTGGCAAACGGCCCCCAGCTCGACGTCCCCGATCACCTTGTCGATGCGGCGCTGCTTCTCCTGGCCGGTGAAGCCGCGGATCTCGGCGATGAAGTCGAGGAACTGCAGCACCGTCATGTCGGGATAACAGGGCGCGCCTTCGGGCAGGTAACCGATCAGCCCCTTGACGGCCAGCGGGTCGGTGGCGATGTCGTGCCCGTCCACCTTCACCGAGCCGGAGGTGGCCGCCAGAAAGCCAGTGATGACCTTCATGGTCGTGGACTTGCCCGCGCCGTTGGGCCCGAGAAATCCCAGTACTTCACCTTCCCGCACCGTGAAACTGAGATTGTCCACGGCTGTAAAATTGTCGAATTTTTTCGTTAACTGATTAATTTCAATCATGATTATAGTTCCGTATACGACAAACGAGCCGCCTTTGTGGGGACAGCGATGCGTGATTTCAAGTCAGATCAAGCAGCCTGCAAGCCTCGACGTCGTGGCTTTTGCGACACGTCTGCGGCTATAATCCCGGCACTTTCAAGAACCCGGACAAGCCCACAACCGTGACCAATTCCCTGCGCCTGACACTGATGCTTTTCCTGTGCTGCGGCCTTTTGAGCTGTGGTCAGAAGGGCCCCCTTCAGCGACCCGACCAGAGCGCCTTCACGGCCTCCGTGCGCTGATTGACACCTCTTTCCACCGACTCCCAGGACGCTCATCAATGGATCCGTTCCAGTACCGTGACAATGCCTTGTTTGCAGAAGACATCCCAGTCTCCGATCTTGCCCGGCGTTTCGGGACGCCATGTTACATCTACTCGCGCTCCGCACTGGAGCACAATCTTCTGGCCTATGAAAAAGCGCTGTCCGGCACGCCACATCTGACCTGTTTTGCCGTCAAGGCCAACTCCAACCTGGCGGTGCTGAACGTGCTGGCGCGCCTTGGCGCAGGCTTTGACATCGTGTCCGGCGGCGAACTGGAGCGCGTGATCCGCGCCGGAGGCGACCCGGGCAAGGTGATCTTCTCGGGCCTTGGCAAGACGGAAGACGAGATCGCCCGTGCGCTGACACTGGGCATCTGCTGCTTCAACGTGGAGTCCGAGCCAGAACTGGACCGCATCAATGCCGTTGCCGCGCGTCTGAACCTGCGTGCGCCGATCTCGCTGCGGGTGAACCCCGATGTCGATGCGGGCACCCATCCTTATATTTCCACCGGACTGAAGGAAAACAAGTTCGGCATCGCCATCGACACCGCCGTGGACGTCTACGGGCGTGCCGCGAAGATGAGCCACATTGACATCGTGGGCGTGGACTGCCACATCGGCTCGCAACTGACCACCATCGCTCCTTACCTCGACGCCATCGATCGGGTGCTGTTGCTGGTGGACACGCTGGCCGCTCAGGGCATCGCCATTCGTCACTTCGACATGGGTGGCGGACTGGGGGTGTGTTATCGGGACGAGAAGCCGCCCGCACCGGCGGAATTCATCCACGCGGTGCTCGGGCGCATCGCCGGACGCAGCCTGAGTCTTTTTCTGGAACCAGGGCGTTCAATCTGCGCGAACGCCGGTCTGTTCGTGACGAAGATCGAGTATCTCAAGCACAACGCCCACAAGAATTTTGCTATTGTGGACGGCGCCATGAATGATCTGCTGCGGCCCGCACTGTATGGCGCCTGGCAGAATATCGTAGCCGTGCAGGAACATGCGCCGGACGCTGTGCCGACCCGTGTGTACGATGTGGTAGGTCCTGTCTGCGAGTCCTCCGACTTCCTGGGCAAGGAGCGCACGCTGGCCATTGCCCAGGGTGATCTGCTGGCCGTGCGCACCGCTGGCGCCTATGGGTTCGTGATGAGCTCGAATTACAACACGCGCAATCGTGTCGCAGAGATCATGGTGGAAGGCGACGTCGCTACCGTGGTGCGGCAGCGCGAAACTCTGGAGTATCAGCTGGCTCTGGAGTCAGTGCTTCCCTGACGAGATTTTATGTACTTACCGTTTACGAAAATGCACGGCCTCGGCAACGACTTCATGGTCATCGACCTGATTTCGAATCCCGTCGTGCTGACCAGCACCCAGATCCGTCGCCTGGCCGATCGCCATTCCGGCATAGGCTTCGACCAATTGTTGCTGATCGAAGCCCCGACGCGACCCGACGTGGAATTCAACTACCGCATCTTCAACGCTGATGGCAATGAAGTGGAGCACTGTGGCAATGGCGCGCGCTGTTTCGCCCGCTTTGTGCTCGACAAAGGCCTGACTGCTCACCGTGAAATGCGCGTGCAGACCATGCGTGGCGTGATCGTGCTGAGTGTGGGAGATGATGGTTTTGTGACCGTCGACATGGGCACCCCGGATTTCACACCCGCCGCCTTGCCCTTTGTGGCAGACCAGGCACCGGTCTATCAGCGCACGCTGACTGTCGAGGGTCAGCCGCTGAGCGTCTCTTTCCACGCCGTGTCGGTGGGCAACCCCCATGCGGTGATCGTGGTGGACGATGTCGCTGCCAGCGCGGTACGCGCGATCGGCACCGCGCTGGGCAGTCACCCGGATTTTCCCCGGGGCGTGAATGTCGGCTTCATGCAGATTCTTGACCGCAGCCGCATCCGCCTGCGGGTGTTCGAGCGTGGCGCGGGCGAGACGCAAGCCTGCGGCACCGGCGCCTGTGCGGCTGTAGTGTGCGGCCGGGCGGCAGGACTGCTCGATGCCGACGTGCTGGCCCACCTCACCGGCGGCGACCTGCGCCTGAGCTGGGCCGCAGCGGGCCAGCCTGTCATCATGCGCGGCCCGGCCACCAGCGTGTTCGAAGGCAGCATTGATCCTGACCAGTTTTCGTGAAGCATTCCCCTATCAATCCGTGAGTGAAGACAGCGTATGAGCGAGACCTCTCCACAGCACAACAATGACAAGAACAGCCCGCTGAGCGCCGATCAGGTGGCCAGTTACCTGAAGCAGCACCCCGACTTCTTCATCAACCGGGATTCCCTGCTGGCCGAGATCACCCTGCCCCACGAAAGCGGCCATGCCATCTCTCTGCTGGAACGGCAGGTAAAGATACTGCGCGAGCGCAGCATCGAGTCGCGCCACACGCTCAATCAGCTGCTGGAGACCGCCAAGTACAATGATCAGCTCTTCAATGTCACCCGCGCGCTGATTCTGGCACTGCTGATGGAAGACGAAGTGGCGCAGATTGCCAGCGCCACCGAAGCCAATCTGTGTACCCAGCCCGGCATCGATGCCTGCAGCGTGATCCTGTTCCAGGCCGATCATCTGCGCAACGTCGAGCACACCCGCCTGGAGTCCGCCGAATTCCTGCAGGAAAACTTTCCGACCCTGCTGCGCGACCGCCGCACGCTTTGCAAGGCAGTCAGCAAGGACACAGCGGCGTTCCTGTTCCCGCACCGCTCGTCCAGCATCCGCTCCGTGGCACTGTGCCCGATCGGCCGCGAACGCATGCTGGGCGTGCTCGCCATCGGCAACAAGTCCCAGGACTATTTCAACGAGGACCTCGACACGCTGTTCCTGGACTTCATTGGAGAAGTGCTGGAGTCGATCATCATCCGCAAGGTCAGCTGAGCGATCGCGATGGAATCACGCCTGACGCCCTATCATGCCAGTCCCCTCATCGAGTGCCGCGCCGCCCTGGTGTTCGCCCCGCACCCCGATGACGAGGCGCTGGGCTGTGGCGGGCTGACGCTGGCGCTGTCGCAGCGGGGCATACCGGTACAGGCTGTGCTGCTCACCTCTGGCGATTACGGCGAACACGGCAAGGCCGGCGCCGGAGTGCGCGAGGCCGAGACTCTGGCGGCCGCAAAGGTGCTTGGCCTCACGCAAGTGCACTTCTGGCGCGAACCCGACCGGGGAGTGGTGTGCGACGAGCGCACGCTGGCGGCCGCAAGGCAGGCCATTCTGACGGCCGGCGCCGATCTGGTCCTGACACCCAGCATCCACGAGATTCATCCTGATCACCGCGCCACGGCCTGGATCGCCATTGAGGCCACCCGGCGCCTTGTGGAGGAAGGACACGCCCTGCGCGTGGCGATGTACGAAATCGGCGCCCCGCTGCAGCGGGTCGATGTGCTGGTGGACATCACGGCCCATGAAGCGGGCAAGCGCACGGCCATTGCCTGTTACCCCTCGCAGCTGGGCATCCAGCCTTACGATGAACTTATCTTCGCACTGAACCGTTACCGCACCTACACGTTGCCGGCGCAGGTGCGCTATGCCGAGGCGTTTTGTGTGCTGACACCCGAGTTGCTGTGTCAGCCCGAGCTGCTTACTGAACATGAACTGCGACGCCAGGAGCGTCTTGCCCTCACGAGTGTGCCGACGCCACCCACTTACTTCCACGGTAAAAAAAAAAGACTCTCCGCAATGACCCAGCGCCCCTCTGACGTACTTTCTCAATCCGCCTCCGGAACGCCCGGTCTCGTGTCCATCCTGTGCCGCAGCATGAACCGGCCCGAGCTGGCGCAAGCCCTGCGTTCGGTAGAGGAGCAGACCTATCCGCACATCGAGATCGTGCTGGTGGATGCCTCTGGCAAAGGCGTGAGTGCCTGGCGCGAGATGGACCTGACGACCCCAGTGCGTGAAGTGGGCGGGCAGTCGCCCTGGAACCGGCCCGCCGCTGCCAATGCCGCGCTGGATGCGGCGCAAGGCGAGTACCTGATGTTTCTGGACGAGGATGACTGGATTGCCCCTGGGCACGTGCAGACCCTCGTCGAGTGCCTGCAGGCGGATGCCGCACTGGGCGTGGCCTACAGCAGTACCCGGAACACCGCCCCCGATGGCACGCTGCTGGACGCGACGCTGCGGATCGCATTCGACCCGGCCCGTCTGCGCCGCGACAATTTCATTCCGATTCACTCTGCGTTGTTCCGGCGCACGCTGGTGCAGGCGGGTTGCCGCTTCGACATCACCCTCGACATCTTCGAAGATTGGGATTTCTGGCTGCAGTGCGCGGCGCTCGCCCCTTTCCGGCATATTGATGTGATCAGCGCGTTTTACCGCCAGGGTGGCGAATCCAACACCGCCTCTCAGGACCCTCGCACCCGCTATTCGCCGGAGCACCCCATCGCCAGGGCGAGGGCCCGCGTCTTCGACAAGTGGCGTGCGCGCTGGAGCGGCGCACAGCTGAATGAGACTCTGGGCAGCCTGGACGAGACACCATTGGTTCAAAAGCTGCACGGCGATATTGCCCGGCTGAACAGCGATGCAGTCGCAGTGCACGAACACTCCCGCGCCTTGGGCGTGGAGCTGGCCATGGAGGCACAGCGTCACAACGAAGCGCTGGTGCAGATTCACGAGGAGGCCCGGCGCCTGCAGAACGAGATTCGCAGCCTGCATCAACAGTTGAACAAGCTGGGCCACAGTCTGAACAAGCGCACTGCTGAACTGGAAGGGTCCCGTGCCCAGGCAGCACAGCTTTCGGCGGACCTGCACATGATCCTGCATTCGCAGTCCTGGAAAGTCACCAGACCACTGCGCTGGGCGCGCCGCAAACTGGCCGCGATGGGAAACCACCCTGCGCCGGCGCCTGCCGCAGTGGTTTATGTCGCAGCGGTGCCCGCGCCAACCTCACCGCTGCTCGATGAGCCCCTTGCCCAGAGCGACCTGACGCAGGCAAACCCGGTTGCAGCAGCTCAGGCGCCGGCGGCACCCATCGTTGTCACTGTCGCAGGATCGGAGCTGATTCACTGCAATCTCGACATCCCCAGTGCCACGCAGAATGAGTTCCCCGAGTTGATCAGCCTGCAGGGCTGGTGCTGCGCCCCATCCGGCATTGCGCAGATAGAGGCGAAGATCGACGGCCTTCTGCACGCCAGCTTCAACACAGGCGTCAGCCGGCCAGACATCGCCGAAGTGTTCAAGGACATTCCGGATGCCTTCTCGGCGGGCTTCTATCAGGAAATTGCCCTGCCCGATCTGCCGGCGGGCGCGCACCAGCTGGAACTGGTCTTCACCGACAAGGCCGGCCATGTCCGCACGCTGAGCCGCGGGTTCGTGCTGTTCAAGAACGATGATCTCTACAACACCTGGTACTGGCGCAACACGCCAGACGACGCCGAAGTGTCTGCCATGCGCGCGCTGGCCGGCACTCAGTCCAACACAGCCAGCTTTCACCTGCTGGTGGAGGGCACTGGCGATACCGACGCGCTGTTCACCACGCTGAGCAGCCTGGCCGGGCAGTCGTGGCCTTACCTCGACCTGCAGGTCGTGGCGACAGCCACCCCGGAACTGGAACAATTCGTCGCGAAAGCACTGCCCACCACGGCGACTGTGCGCTGGTCTGCAACGGTGAATGCGGCGCTGCAGGACATGAGCACGCAGCCTGGCTGGAGCATGTTCCTGCGCGCTGGCGAGACACTCGCTCCGCATGCGCTGAGTGAGATGGGACGCGCAGCACTCACGGCCGACACGCAGCTGATCTACAGCGACCACGACCAGGTGAATGCCACCGGCACGCATCTGCAGCCCTGCTTTACACCGCAATGGGCGCCTGAGCACCTGTATTCCAGTGATTACATCGGCGGCGTGTATGCGCTGCGCAATGACGTGCTGCACAAGGGGACGGCGCGCGAGTGCAGCAGCCCTGCCTGGCGTTATGCCTGCCTGCTGGATGCCAGCCTCGGCATGCACGGCACACAGGTGCACCGCATTGCGCTGATGCTGTGGAGCGCCCCGGAACCCGGCAGCAACAGCGATGTGCTGCGGGCGGCGGAGCTCGCCGCGCTGCGTGCCCACCTCTCCCGTCACGCGCCGCTGGCCGAGGTGCTCGAGCAGTCCCATGGCCTGCGCGCCGTGCACTGGCCGCTGCCGCAGGGGAGCGCGCCGAAAGTCTCCATCATCATCCCGACCATGGGACGACTGGCACTGATCACGCCCTGCATCGAATCGCTGCTGGCGCTCACGCAGTATCCGAATTATGAAGTGGTGATCCTGGACAACGGCCGCGGCAAATACCCCGATGGCATCCAGTACCTGCGGGACAAGCAGTTCACAGTGATCGAGTGCAATGAGCCATTCAACTGGGCGCGCCTGAACAACATCGGCGTGCGCCACGCCAGCGGCGAGCTGTTTCTGTTTCTGAACGATGATATCGAAATCACCTCGCCCGACTGGCTCGGGCAATTGGTGCGGCAGGCGCTGCGCCCCGAGATCGGCAGCGTTGGCGCCCTGCTCTACTATCCCAACGGCGCGCTCCAGCACACGGGGGTGCTGCTGGTCAATTACGGCGGCGGCGGCATCCATCTGCTGCACAATCGCATGCCTTCCGACACCATCTACCGCATGCTGCACGCCACCGTGCGCGAAGTGTCAGCCAATACCGGCGCGTGCCTGATGGTGAGCCGGGACAAGTTCGAGAAGATTGGCGGCTTCGACGAAGCGCTGGCCGTGGTGGGCAATGATGTGGACCTGTGCCTGCGTCTGCTCGACGCCGGCTATCGCAATCTGTGGACGCCGCTGTGCTCGCTGATCCACCACGAGAGCATCAGCCGCAAGACCAGTGTGCCCAAGGAAGACGAGAAGGCCATGTGGCAACGCTGGAGCAAGCGCTTCATGGCGGGCGATGCGTGGTACAACCCGAATCTGTCGGCCGACAAAGGTGACTTCACGCTGCAGGTAACCAGCCTGCGCAGCAGTGTCGGCGCCACCGCTGCCGCCGGTGATGCAGGCACACCCGGCACGCCCGTGGCCCTGCAGGCCGGGGTGAATCTGATCGGCTACACCCGCGCCGAGATGGGCATCGGCGAAGGGGCCCGCAGCGACGCCAAGGCGCTGGATGCAGCGAACGAGCCCTTCGGCATCGTATGCTTCCAGTCCCACAACCCGTCGCGCATGACCGATCTGAGCTGGGAGCACAAGGAGATGCAGTCGGCGCCCTATGACGTGACGCTGTTGCACATCAATCCCGATCACGCCCTGCAGGCCATCAACGAACTGCCGGCGGGATATTTCGACGGGCATTACCGAATTGGCTACTGGGCCTGGGAGCTGCCGGAGATTCCGGTGGACTGGGAGAAGGCCTACTGGTATTTCGACGAGATCTGGGTGCCTTCCCACTTCGTGCAGGAAGCCGTGGCCATGAAGTCCCCCATACCCGTGGTGCGCATACCCCACGCAGTGGAAGTGCATGCGGACCCGGGCCTGAGCCGCAGCAGTTTCGGCCTGCCAGAGGACTGCTTCCTGTTCCTGGCGATGTTCGACACCTACAGCCGGCCCGAGCGCAAGAACCCCTACGGCGCGATGCGTGCGTTCCAGAACGCCTTCAGCCCGGACGATCTGTCGGCACAGCTGGTGCTGAAGGTGAACAATCCCACGCCGGATGCCATGCGCAGTATCCGCGAGGCCATCGGCGCGCATCGCAACATTCTGCTGCTGGACCAGGTGTACAGCCGTACGCAGGTGAATGCGCTGATTGGCTGCTGCGACTGCTATGTCTCGCTGCACCGCTCCGAGGGGTTCGGCTTCGGGCCCGCCGAAGCGATGGCGCTGGGCAAGGCCGTGATGGCCACTGCGTGGTCGGGCAACATCGACTACATGCGGCCTGACAACAGCATCGGCATTGACTACACGCTGGTGACGCTGGCCGAAGACTACGGCCCCTACAAGAAGGGCCAGACCTGGGCCGAGCCGGATGAAGCCCACGCGACCCGTGCCATGCAGCAGCTTGCGGGCGACCCGGCACTGAGCCGCCAGCTGGGCGAGAACGCGCGGGCGACCATCGCGGCCGAGTTCGCGCCGCTGCCGGTGGGCGAACTCATGCGCAAGCGTCTTGCCGCGATCCGTCAGATCCGCGCCAATATTCGCTGAGGGTGGTGTTGACAAGCAGTCGCCGAGGCAGCAGTTGCGAGAATCGCGCGGTCAGCGCGAAAGGAAGAATTTCAGCGCCAGTTTCCGTACCAAAAGGCTGTGACTGGCAAGCGCCATGGCCATGCGCAGATCCAGGCGCTGGGCAACACTCAGAGCGCGCGCGTGTGCCGCATGAAACGCTTGTGCCTGAGCTGCGAGCCCCTGCAGAAGTGCGCGGTGCCGGTCATCCCGCAGCCGTTGCCAGAAGCCCTTGAGCAAAGGTGGCTGTTTGTACTCCTTCGCCCCGATGGTGTTTGCGCCATGCTGCCGGTACTGCAGCAGCGGCGCGTCGATGTAACTCAGCCTGCCAAAAGCCCCCGCCACCAGTGCCAGCCACCAGTCGTGCATGACGGCCTGGGCCGGCACGGGCAGCGCGCGCATGAGCAGCGCCTCATTGCACAGCGCCGTACACCCCGTGACAGTGTTGCTCACCAGCAGACGGCCGAAACTGTTGCGCAGGGGCTTCAGACCCTGGTAGCGCACAAAGGACGGCGCCATCTGACACATTGCCTCGTCCACCACTTCCAGGTCGCCATGCACCAGAAGCGGCTGGCCGGGGTAGCGCCCCTCCAGTTCCAGCATGCGCGTCATCGACGTCCGCAGCTTGTCGGCATGCCACACATCGTCCTGATCGCTGGGCAGCACCCAGGCACTGCCCAGCCCTAGAGCTGCTTTCTCCTGCAGGGCATAGGCCATCAACAACGCGAAGCTGCCGCTGGCGCCCAGATTGCGGCCATCGGCGGGCACGATATGGAAGCGCTCGGGGAAGCGGACAGCATAGTCGGCGATGATGGCGGGGCTGCTGTCGCGGGAGCCATCGTCGCGGCTGACGATGATGAAGTCCGGATAGTCCTGGGCCAGCAGCGAATCCACCTGCTCATGCAGGTATTTCTCGCCATTCCAGGTAGGCAGCAGAATCGCGACGCGGGGCAGCGGCATCAGCCCACGCTCCGTGCATCGGCCAGCCCCTTGCGGATGTTCGTCCAGTAATCCCCGCGCTGCGGCGAGAACAGCAACAACCACAGCGTCTTCAGCAGGAAGCGCGGAAAGTCCCGCAGCTTCCAGCCCCAGGGTGCATAGGGTTCGCGATACAGCGCGAAGCGGTTGCGCGTGGAGTAGTAACTGCGCTGCGGGCTGTGGCGCACCATGATGCCGGCGCGTACCAGTGGCTCGTCACTGGGCTCGCCGATGCGATGGAAGAGCGTGGCATTGTCCGTGCCGGCCACCGCGTAACCCTTGGAACGGGCGCGAAAGCACCACTCCAGGTCCACGTTGTCGATGAAGTAACTGTCCCGCATCGGACCGATGGCCTGCAAAGCGCTGAGAGAGATCAGGCAGCCGGAGGAAATCAGGAACTCGGCCTGGTACAGCCGGTCACTGCCGCCCAGCTTGCGGTCGGTGCGACCGAACCAGCGCGAAAACAACTTGAAGGACATGCTGGTGCCCGACGTGGGATTGGTAATGCGGGGCCCCACAGCAGCCACCGGCATGGGGCTGAGGCGGCTGGCTTCGATGTAGGACGCATACAGATTGGCGAAGAAGGACACGGGCACCTGGCTGTCCTGATCGAACAGCACCGCGTAGCCAAAGCCACGCCTGGCGGCCTCTTCCAGCCCCAGATTCAGCGCACTGGCCAGCCCGATATTGGCGTCGAGCAAGCGGACACCCAGGCAGCGGGGCGTGGCCTCGGCAATGCCGCGAAAGTTCTCGATGTTGCCCGAGTCATTGTCGATCAGCAGAAACTCGCACTGGGTGCCGATCTGGCGCAGCAGCGAGGTGAGCACGTTCGCATCAGGGTTGAAGCTGACGATGATGGCGCAGATGCTGAGTTTGTTGCTGTGCTTGGGCATTCTCAGACCACCGCTGGCGTGCAGACCTGACCGTGCAGTCAGGCCGGTTGTTTGCGAGTCACGGCGCCAGGGCGGCGCTGCCGGACTCAGGAATGTCGGTGCCCACGTCGGGACGCTCGGGGTGTCGCAGCTTCTGCCACAGAAAATACAGAATCGAGCCGATGCCCACCACCAGCCCCGTCACCACGCCCGCATCGACGATGCCGCGCCAGGGCTGCGGCAACATGCGCACGATCAGTACGAAACACACAATCATGCTGGTCAGCCCGAACGACAGCAACTTGCGGCGGCGGGTGGCGTGGATATAGCCCATGCAGAAAGCCGGCGCCAGCAGCACGTGCAGAGGGCGCGGGTGCTCGCTCAGATAACTTGCCCGGGCGACGACACGAGGCGCGAAGCCACGATGAAAGCCTTTGTAGCCTTCGGCGTAGGACATGTAGAGCACACTGAATACCAGCGCAGCCACATGCAGCGGCTGCAGTTCCAGCGCGGCAAGCTCAAACGCCATGGGCGACAGGCGCACCACTGCAAAGGTGAGAAGCAGGAGTATGCCTCCAATTCCCCAGGCGAACCCCAGTTTCTTCAATGCGTTCCTACCCCACCAGCTTCACGAAGCCGGCATTATAGCGGCATCGCACGATTATCCCCAAGCCCAGAGTTTTCGGGCATTTGCAGCCAGAAGCAGGTGCCCGTCCCCGGTGTACTCGACACTGAGACACACCCCCCAAGCGCCTCGATTCCCGCCTTCACGGCCGCCAGACCAAGGCCATGACCCGCATGGACCTGCGCACGCCGACAGGTGCTGTAGCCCGTCTGGAACAGCCGCTCCGTGACGACCAGTCCCTGCCCATCGTCTTCGACACCCAGCCGCCATGGCCCGTCGCCGCCCTCGAGCAGCACCCGCACGCGACCGCAGGCCGGCTTGCCAAGGGAACGCCGCTGGGCAGGTGATTCGATGCCGTACACGACAGCGTTGCGCAGCAGATGTTCAAGTGGCGCCACGAGTTTTTCCAGCAGCCCTCGGTTTACGCTGCGGCCAGCGTCGCAGATTTCCAGCCGCGCCGACTTGCCCTGACGGTTGGCCGTATCTTCCAGCACCCGCCGCAGTC
>Ga0255094_1000354_pt1 | contig 25221 bp, 9 predicted proteins | sample Colum_Law_RepB_8_2_FD_188434 | JGI IMG/M metagenome (GOLD analysis project Ga0255094, IMG submission 188434) | Freshwater microbial communities from Columbia River, Oregon, United States - Colum_Law_RepB_8d | ecosystem: Environmental > Aquatic > Freshwater > River | place: USA: Oregon | collected...
GGTGGTTTTCAGGGTTGGGTATGGGTTGTTGTGGGGTGCAGCAGCCAGACTTTGGGTGAGCGGATGCCGGGTCGGATTTCGCCGCTGGGGATGATCCAGAAGTCATCGACGGCGACGGTGGGTGTGGTGACGACGGCGGGTGTGAACGGGGTGGTGGTGTCCCAGGCGGTGTGGTGTGGTGGGTTGAGTGAGAGGCTGAGTGTGGTGTTTGGGAAGCCGCGGTGTGAGCGTGGGTCGCTGTTGGCCTGGCTGCCATCATCGCCACCGAGCAGGATGATTGATTGCAGCAGGTTGGGTGCGGGTGAGGGAGTGGCGACGCGTGGTGCGGGCAGGTCGGGTAGTTGTTGCCAGCCGTTGTCGGGTGACCACCGCCACGCGTCATTGAGCCACGTGCGTATGGGTTTGCCGTCTGGTCCGGGCTTCAGTGAGGCTCCGCCGATAATCCGGAAGTCATTGCCGTTGGTGGCTGCGGTGGCGAGGATGCGGGGTGGACCGGGGCAGTCGGGCAGTCGGTTCCAGCCCTGTTCAGGTTGTGTGAGGTCGAGTGTCCACGTGGCGGATTCGGCGGGAGCGGAGTTGGGTGTTGTCTGTCCACCGGAGATGAACAGCAGGTTTCCGACGCGAGTTCCGTGGTGATTGGCGAGTGGGTTTGGCAGGTCGGGCAATTGTCGGAATGTGAGAGTGGAGTTGTGGTAGCGGACGGCGATGACGGAGTTGTGGTGTTGAGTGGCGTTGCTGCCACCGACGCAGAGGACTTCGTTGTGGTGTGTGACGGAGACACCGTAGCCGCAGGGTGTGGTCCAGCGTCCGGCCAGTTTCCAGGGTGTGCGGTTCATGAGCAGTGCGGGGTGCGTGGGTGTGTGGCCGTGGCGGATGCTGCGGGGGATGGACAGAGGCAGCGCGTAGACTCGATCGGACCAGACTTTGGTGCCACCGTCCCAGGGTTTTTTATCGGGGAAGTTGGCACCGCCGATGACGAGCAGGTGAGTTTCGGAGATTCCGGCGAAGGATCCGGCGAAGCCTTCGGCATCGGGGAGAGGTGGCAGTTCTTTGAGGCTGAAGGCGGGTGGTGTTGTGGTGTTGTCCGGTGTCTCCGGGGTGTTGACGGTTGGCATTTGTGCCAACGTGGTTGCGGAGTGATTTGTGGCGAGGGTGAGCAGCAGAATCAGCGGTGTGAGTGGCTTGCAGCGATGGGTGTGAGCGTGAGGCATGGTGCGACGTCGGCTCCGGTGGATTCTGTCTGGTTCAGTGAAATCCTTTGGGCAGATGTTATAGTGGGTGGGGGGCATTGGGCGAGTGGAAGCGGCTGAAAGTGAGCGGTAGTTGTGGAGGCTGAGTGATGACGGCGACGACGGCGACGGTAACGATGGAGGACGTGCATCTGGCGGAGGAGCGGATTCGTGGGCATGTGTATTCGCCGCCGCTGATTCGATCGTGGGCGCTGGAGCGCTGGCTGGGTTTCCCGGAATCGCGGCGTGTGTGGCTGCGGGACTACGGGTGGACTCCTTCGGGTTCCTTCAAGTTATTTGGTGCCTGCAACTGGATGGCTCGTCATGCCCCGGATCTTTGTGGCCGGCCTGTGGCGGCGCATTCGTCGGGCAATTTTGCAGCGGGGATTGCGTATGCGGGGATGCGGTTTGGTGTGCGTGTGATTGTGGTGATGCCTGATACGGCTCCGCGGGTGAAGTTTCAGCGGACGCAGTCGTTTGGTGCGGAGGTTCGCACTTACAACATTGCTCGGGATCATGAAACGGGCGAGCGTGACCGGATGACTCGTGAGATTGCCGAAGTGGAGCGTGCTCTGCAGGCGTCACCTTATGACGATCCGTACGTGATTGCGGGCAATGGTGTGGGTGCAATGTGGACGGTGCGTGAGTTGAAGCGTGAGGGGCGGGGATTGTCGGCATTTCTCTGTCCGGTGAGTGGTGGTGGGCTGATGTCGGGTCAGGCGTTGTCGATCAGCGATGGGTTTCCGGAGGCGGAGATTATTGGTGTGGAGCCTGAGGGGGCGGATGATTTCCGGCGGTCTCTGGAGGCGGATCAGCGCGTGCGGCTGGAGCGTCCGGCGAGCATTTGTGATGGGTTGTTGTCTTATGATGTGGGATTGCACAACTGGCCGATTCTGCGTCGTCTGGTGCGTCGTTCGCTGGCGATACCCGACCTGCAGACTCGTCAGGCGATGCGCTGGCTGTACGAGCATCACGGGTTGAAGACGGAGCCATCTGGTGCGATTGGTGTGGCGAGTTTGCTGCGAGGTGGGTTGTCGCTGGCGGGTGATGGTGATGTGGTGGTGGTGGTGAGTGGTCGGAATGCGGACGAGGAGGCATTTCGGGGTTGGATTGACGTTCCGGCACTGGAGCGTGCGTGAGTGTGCGGGATGGTTTGAGGTTGGTGTTTGGGGGCGTGCGGGCCGGGCCGGCTGTTGTCTGCCTGCGGTCGATTCCGTGGGATTTTTCGTTTTTTCCCGTCTTTTCGGTAAATTCCGCAGACTTTACGTGACCGGATTTCCAGGTGTTCCGGGGTGGATCGGACTTTATTCAGCGTAGCGGTCAGGAGATCTGGGTTATTTGCAGTAATCGGGCTGGGCGGGGGATTTTGTTGATTTTTGTCGTGATTCACGGCGAATACTTGTCCATTGGCATTTTGTGTCCTAACCTGTTTTTGCTGGATTCCCGAGCTTGCCACTGTCTATTCCAGCCTGCGGGAATCGAAACGCCTTTTCTTTGGGGCACCACCTGACATGAGCAAACGTCTGTTGAAGCGTCTGTCGTCCAGTTTCAAGCGTCGCAGTGTTCGCAATTACCGCGAGTCATCGGGAGCGGGCCTCGTGCAGGTCCTCGAGGTGCGTCAGCTGTTGACGGCACCGACCCTGGATACTCTGTATGACCTGACCCTTGCCGAGGACGCGCCAGAGCGTGCTGTGGATCTGACGGGTATTACGGCGGGAGCCGGCGAAGTTCAGCCTCTGCGAGTGACGGCGATTTCCGGTAACACGTCGTTGATTGCCGCGCCTGCGGTTGACTACACGTCGCCGAACTCGACCGGCACGCTGCGGTTCGCGCCTGTGTCCAATGCTCATGGTTCGACGACGATCACAGTGACTGTGGAGGACGGAGGTCCGGACCTGGATCTTGGGACGTCCGGGGACAACGAGACGTTCAGTCGCACATTCAACGTCACGGTGACTCCGGTTAACGACGCCCCGACCCTGAATTCTCTGCCAGACCTGACATTGAACGAAGAGGCGCCGCAGCAGACGGTGTCTTTGTCCGGGATTACTGCGGGTGGCGGTGAGAATCAGCCGTTGCGTGTGACAGCGACCAGCAGCGACACGGCGCTGATTCCGAATCCGACAATGACCTACACATCGCCTCAGGTGACCGGTTCCATCCGGTTTACTCCGGCTGCCAACCGTTACGGCACTGCCGTGATTACTGTGACGGTAGAGGACGGCGGTCTGGACTCGAAGCTCAGCACTGCCGCCGACAATGCCACGTTTTCCCGCACGTTCACGGTGACGGTCAACAATATCAACGACGCTCCGTTGTTTGATGCGATTTCTGATCTGACAATCAGTGAGGATGCGCCTGAGCAGACGGTGAATCTGACGGGAATTCAGGCAGGTCCGTTTGAAGTGCAGCCGATGCGAATTTCGGCCAGCAGTTCCAATCCCGGTCTGGTTCCCAATCCGGTGGTGGACTACACATCGCCGAACGCGACTGGTGCCCTGCGACTGCAGCCGGCAGCCAATCTCAGTGGCACGGCATTGATCACCGTGTTGCTGGAAGATGGCGGGCAGGACGAGGATCTTTCGACGTTGGCGGACAATCTCATGGCGACCAGGACCTTCCTGGTGACTGTGAATCCCGTAAACGATGCACCGACGCTGGACCCTGTGGGCAATCTTTCTCTGAGCGAAGACGATGCTGAGCAGACGGTGAACCTGTCCGGTATTTCGGCGGGTGGTGGCGAGACGCAGACTTTGCGTGTAACGGCATCCAGCAGCAACACGGGTCTGATTCCGGATCCTGCGTTGACCTACACATCTGCGGATGCGACAGGTTCGATTCGATTTACTCCGGTGGCCGATCAGAGTGGTACTGCGTTGATTACGTTGACGGTTGAGGACGGCGGTCTGGACTCCGATCTCAGCACTGCTGGTGACAACGCCACGACGACTCGCATTTTTTCAGTGACCGTGGCTGCAGTAAACGACGCTCCGACGCTGAATACTCTGTCGGATCTCAGCATCAATGAGGACGCTGCGCAGCAGACCGTGAATCTGAGCGGTATTTCGGCGGGTGGTGGCGAGACGCAGACTTTGCGAGTGACGGCATCCAGCAGCAACACGGGTCTGATTCCGGATCCTGCGGTGACTTACACATCTGCCGATGCGACAGGTTCGATTCGATTTACTCCGGTGGCCGATCAGAGCGGTACTGCGTTGATTACGGTGACGGTTGAGGACGCTGGCCTGGATGGTGATCTGTCGACGTCGTCTGACAACCTGACTGTAACTCGGACATTTCTGGTGACAGTCGCGGCGGTCAATGACAAGCCGACGGTGAACACTCTGGCGGATCTGCAGTTGCAGCAGAACGCAGCAGAGCAGACGGTGAATCTGAGCGGTATCTCGGCGGGTGGCGGAGAGAGTCAGCCGCTGAAGGTTTCGGCTGTGAGCAGCAACACGGGTCTGATTCCGGATCCGGCAACCACTTACACATCGCCTGAAGCGATTGGCAGCATTCGGTTTACTCCGGTGTCGGCGGCCAGTGGTACAGCGATGATCACGGTGACGGTTGAGGACGGTGGACCGGATAATGATCTGTCCACTGCCGGTGACAATGAAACATTTTCCGTGACGTTTACGGTGGTGGTGAATGATGCGCCGTCGCTGGATGCGATTTCGGATGTGACTGTCAGTGAAGATGCGGCCGAGCAGTCAGTGGGTTTGACGGGTATATCAGCGGGCCCCGGCGAATCGCAGGCTCTGCGTTTGAGTGCATCCAGCGGTGACGCAGTTCTGATTGCGAATCCATCGATTACGTACACGTCGCCGGATTCAACGGCCACGCTCAGGTTTACCCCGGCGGCTGATCTGAGTGGATCAGCGGTGATCACGGTGACTCTGGAGGACGCTGGTCCTGACGGCGATTTTTCCACGCCTGCCGACAATCGTTCATCTTCACGAACATTCACGATTACAGTGACTGCTGTGAATGATGTTCCGACTTTGAACACGCTGTCGGATTCCACGATTGCCGAGGATGCAGCTGAGCAGACTGTGAATCTGGGTGGTATCACGGCTGGTGGCGGGGAAACGCAGCCTTTGCGGGTGACGGCTTCCAGCAGCAATACGGGTTTGATCCCGGATCCTGCGGTCACATATACATCGGCTGATGCCACGGGTTCAATTCGCTACACGCCGGTGTCTGATCTCAGTGGCACGGCGACGATCACGGTGACGGTTGAGGACGCCGGTCTGGACGGCGACCTGTCAACGTCCGGGGACAATCTGACGGTCAGCCGCACTTTTGTGGTGACGGTGACGGCGGTGAACGATGAGCCGACGCTGGATGCTCTGTCAGACCTGACGATCAGTGAGGATGCGGCAGAGCAGACGGTGAGTCTGGCGGGTATCACGGCAGGCGGCGGGGAAACTCAGCCCCTGAAAGTCACGGCCAGCAGCAGTGTGACGGGTCTGATTCCGAATCCAGTTGTGACGTACACATCGGCCGACGCCACGGGTTCGATCCGATTTACTCCAGTGGCGGATCAGAGTGGAGCAGCGACGATCACGGTGACGGTTGAAGACGGCGGTCTGGACGGCGATCTGGGAACGTCAGCGGACAACGGCGTTTCGTCGCGGACGTTTGTGGTCACGGTCGCGGCGGTGAATGATGCTCCGACTCTGGATACTCTTTCTGATGTGACGATTGCGGAGGACGCAGCCGAGCAGACTGTGAGTCTGAGTGGGATTTCGCCCGGTGGTGGCGAGGCTCAGATTCTGAAGGTCACAACGTCCAGCAGCAATACAGCGTTGATGCTGGCACCGACGGTGGAGTACACATCGCCAAATTCGCTCGGCTCGATCCGGTTTGCTCCTCTGGCCGATCAGTCTGGCACGACGACAATCACTGTCACGGTGGAAGATGCAGGTCTGGATAATGACCTCAGCACGACAGCAGACAATCTGTCATTCAGTCGTACCTTTGCGGTGACAGTGACATCAGTGAATGATGTTCCGACGATCGACCAGCCGGCAGATCTGACGCTGGACGAGGACGCGGCCGAGCAGACGTTGAATCTGACGGGTATTACAGCGGGTGGTGGGGAATCCCAGCCATTGAAGGTGACGGTATCCAGCAGTAACACCAGCCTGATTCCGACTCCGACGCTGACCTACACATCGCCGGACAGCACGGGTTCGATCAAATTCACGCCGGTGTCTGATCTGAGCGGTGTTTCCACGATTACGCTGACGGTTGAAGACGGTGGTCCGGACCTGGATCTGGGAACTGCCGGTGACAACCTTGTGACGACGAAGACCTTTGTGGTGACAGTGCGAGCGGTGAATGATCAACCGACACTGGATGTGCTGTATGATCTTACGGTGACGGAGGATTCGGGTGAGGCCACAGTGGATTTGTCCGGGATTACAGCGGGTGCGGATGAAAGTCAGACGCTGCGAGTTTCGGCGACCAGTGGTGACGTGGGCATGGTTCCAAATCCCTCGGCTGTCTACACATCAGCCAACACCACCGGGGCCATCAGGTTCACTCCGGTGGCCAACCGGCATGGGATTGTGACGATTACTGTGACGGTTGAAGATGCTGGTCTGGACGGGGACATCAACACGACTGCGGACAATGGTTATTTCAGCCGGTCTTTCCCCCTGACGATCACTCCGGTGAACGACGCTCCGGACTTTGACCAGCCGGTCGGGGTGACAGTGGATGAGGATGCGGCTGAGCAGACAGTCAGTCTGACGGGCATTTCTGCGGGTCCGTGGGAATCCCAGCCGTTGAAGGTCACGGCTTCCAGCAGCAACACGGGTCTGATTCCGACGCCGGACGTTACTTATACGACCCCGGATACCACGGGCACTTTGAAGTTCAAGCCGGTTGCGGATCAGAGTGGTACGGCGGTGATTTCGGTGACAGTTGAGGATGGTGGCGGTGATGGCAAACTGGAATCGTCGGCTGACAATGTGACAATCACGAAGTTGTTCACGGTGACGGTCAATGCGGTGAATGATGTTCCGACGCTGGACGGGCTGTCGGATGCCACAATCAGCGAGGATGCGGACGAGCAGACGGTGGGTCTGAGTGGTATTTCGGCGGGTGGTGGTGAGAGCCAGCCGTTGCGGGTCACAGCATCCAGCAGCAATCCGGGGTTGATTGCTGCTCCGACAGTAATTTACACGTCTGCGGACGCCAGCGGGACAGTGAAGTATACGCCGGTTGCTGATCAGAGCGGTGTGGCTGTGATTACGATTAATGTTGAGGACGGTGGTCTGGACGGTGATCTCAGCACGGCGGGAGACAATGCAACGACGACTCTTACGTTCACTGTGACGGTAACCGCCGTGAATGATGCTCCGACGCTGAATCAGCCGTCAGACGCAACGATTGACGAAGATGCTGTTGAGCAGACAGTGAATCTGACGGGCATTTCAGCAGGTGGCGGTGAAAGTCAGCCGCTGAACGTGACGGCCAGCAGCAGCAATCCGGGGCTGATCGCGACCCCGACAGTTGTATACACATCTGCAGATGCGACGGGTTCATTGAAGTACACCCCATCTGTCGATCAGCATGGTACGTCTGTGATCACGGTGGTTGTTGAGGACGGTGGTCCGGACGGGAATCTGAGCACGACTGGCGACAATCTGACGGTGACGCGCACGTTTACGGTGACGGTAAGTTCGGTCAATGATGCTCCGACGATTGATTCGCTGTATGATTCGACGATCAGCGAGGATGATGGGGAGCAGGTTGTTGAGCTGACGGGAATCAGTGCTGGCGGTGGTGAGATCCAGCCATTGAAGGTGACGGCATCCAGCAGCAACGTGGGTCTGATTCCTGTGCCGACGATTGAGTACACATCGGCTGACGCGGTGGGTTTATTGAAGTACACCCCGATTGCGGATCAGAGTGGTTCTGCGGTAATCACGGTGGTTGTCGAGGATGGTGGTCAGGACAATGACCTGAGCACGACCGCTGACAACGGAACAACGACGCTTTCGTTTACCGTGACGGTGACACCGGTGAACGATGTGCCGACGCTGGACGAGTTGTATGACGCAACGATCGCCGAGGATGCTTCGGAGCAGACCGTTGATCTGACGGGAATTTCTGCCGGTGGTGGTGAAAGTCAGCCTCTGCGTGTGACAGCGACAAGCAGCGATACCGCGCTGATTGCTGATCCGACGGTGGTTTACACTTCGGCGAATGCGACGGGTTCGATCAGGTACACTCCAACTGCGAATCTCAGCGGAACGTCGCTGATTACCGTTTTTGTTGAGGATGGTGGCCTGGACGGCAATCTGAGTACGGAGGGTGATAATCTGACGGTGACAAAGACGTTTACCGTGACAGTGACACCGGTGAACGATGATCCGACTCTGGATCAGCCTGCTGACGTGACCATTGGTGAGGATGCTGGTGAGCAGACGGTGAGTCTGACGGGCATTTCGGCCGGCGGTGGTGAAAGTCAGCCGTTGAAGGTGACGGCGACCAGCAGCAATACGGTTCTGATTCCGGATCCGACGGTGATCTATACGTCGGCTGACGCCACGGGTTCGCTGAAGTTCACTTCGGCAGTGGACCTGAGCGGCACGTCAGTGATTACTGTTGTTCTGGAAGACGGTGGTCTGGATGGCAATCTCAGTACGACGGGTGACAATCTGACTGTCACGAAGACATTCACGGTGACGGTGAATGCCGTGAATGATGCTCCGACGCTGAATCAGCCGGCGGACGTGACGATTGATGAGGATGCTTCCGAGCAGACGGTGGGTCTGACTGGTATTTCGGCGGGCGGTGGTGAGAGCCAGCCGTTGAGAGTGACTGCGACCAGCACGAATTCGGGCCTGATCCCGGATCCCACAGTGACATACGCGTCAGCGGATGCTACTGGCACTCTTGCATTCACGCCGATTGCGGATCAGAGTGGTGAGGCATTGATCATTGTGACGATCGAGGACGGTGGTCCCGACAATGATCTCAGCACCACGGTTGACAACGCCACAACGACTCTGGTCTTTGCAGTGATTGTCATGGCGGTCAATGATGCTCCGACGCTGAACCAGCCGTCAGACGTGACGATTGACGAAGATGCGTCTGAGCAGACGACGGATCTGACTGGTATTTCGGCGGGTGGTGGCGAAGTTCAGACACTGCGCGTGACGGCGACCAGCAGCAATACGGGTCTGATTCCGGATCCGACGGTGATTTACACTTCTTCTGACGCGACGGGTTCCCTGAAGTATACTCCGATTGCAGACCAGAGTGGCACAGCGGTGATCACGGTGGTTTTGGAGGACGCCGGTCTGGACGAGGACTTTTCGACGACCGATGACAACCTGTCTGTGACTCGAACGTTTACCGTGACGGTGAACGCGGTCAACGATGTTCCGACGATTGATTCCATCAGCGATGCAGCGATTGATGAGGACTCACCGGAGCAGGTTGTGAATCTTGGGGGCATCTCTGCCGGTGGCGGGGAAATTCAGCCGCTCAGTATTACAGCGAGCAGCGACAACCCGGGTTTGATTCCTGATCCATCGGTGATTTATGCAGCGGGCGATGCTGCAGGTCAGTTGCTGTACACGCCAGTAGCAGATCAGAACGGTGTGGCTGTGATTTCGGTGAGGGTTGAGGATGGTGGTCTGGACGGTGATTTGTCAACGACTGGTGACAACGCCGTGCTGGTGATCTTCTTCACGGTCTCTGTGGCTTCGATTAACGACTCCCCGACAATTGATGTGCCGGGCGATGTCACGATTGACGAGGATGCACCAGAGCAGACGGTGAATCTGTCTGGAATTGCTGCGGGAGGCGGGGAATCTCAGCCGCTGAAGGTGACGGCATCCAGCAGCGACTCGGTGCTGGTCCCGGATCCTGTCGTGATCTACACGTCGGCAGATGCCGTTGGTTCGCTGCTGTTTACGCCGGCCTCGGATCTCAGTGGTGTGGTCGTAATTTTCGTGACGGTTGAGGATGGTGGTGAAGACGGTGATCTGGAGACTCTGTTTGACAATTCCCTGACAACCGTGACGTTCAGCGTAGTGATCAATCCGGTGAACGACGCACCGACTCTGGATGAAATAGCGGATCTGGAGATTGACGAAGATGCTGCTGAGCAGTCGATTCTGATGACCGGCATCTTTGCGGGTGGCGGTGAGAGTCAGCCGTTGCGGGTGACCGCCACCAGCAGCAATATCAGCCTGATTCCTGATCCTGCGGTGCTGTATTCGTCTCCGGATGACCTTGGTCTGCTGAACTTTACTCCGCTGCCCGATCAAAGCGGTGTGTCAGTGATTACGGTGCTTGTGGAAGACGGAGGCCTGGACGGTGATTTGAGTACCACGGGTGACAACCTGGCGGTCAGCCGCAGCTTCACGGTGGTTGTGAATCCGATCAATGATGAGCCGACTCTGGATCAGCCATCTGATCTGGTGATTGATGAGGATGCGAGCGAGCAGACGGTCAATCTGACGGGTATTGCTGCCGGTGGAGGCGAGTTGCAGCCGCTGGAGGTGGTGGCGGTCAGCGGCAATGGTGATCTGATTCCGGATCCACTGGTAACGTACTCCTCAGCGGACGCGACAGGTTCACTGAAGTTCACGCCGACGCCGAATCTGAGCGGTACGGCAAGCATCTATGTGACAGTGACAGATGGTGGTCTGGACGGTGATCTATCGACGCCGGATGACAACCTGTCGACCGTCAGGGTGTTCACGGTGGTGGTCACGGCAATCAACGATGCTCCGACAATGGATCCGGTGGCTGATCTGACGATTGACGAGGACGCACCACAGCAGCTTGTGGATCTGAGCGGTATTACGGCAGGTGGTGGCGAAACGCAGCATCTGCGAGTGACGGCTTCCAGCAGCAATCAGACTCTGATGGCGGATCCGAGGGTCACTTACACTTCGGCCGAGTCCACTGGTCAGTTGCGATTCATTCCGCTGCCGGATCAGAACGGGACGACAATCATCACGGTGACGATCGAGGACGCGGGTTTCGACGACGACATGTCGACAGCGGGTGACAATGCCACTTACAGCTACAGCTTTACGGTGACGGTGCGACCGATCAATGACGCGCCGCTGCTGGATCAGCCGGCCGATCTGACGATCGCTGAGGATGCGCCACAGCAGACGGTGGGTCTGACGGGTATTGCAGCCGGTGGTGGTGAATCTCAGCCACTGCGAGTGACCGCGACCAGCAGCAATACGACACTGATTCCGTCGGTGGCCGTGGATTATCTGACACCGGCTGCGGTGGGTTCCGTTCGGTTTACTCCGACTGCTGACCTCAGCGGCAGCTCAGTGATTACGATTGTGGTGGAAGATGGCGGTGATGATGGTGATCTGGCAACAGCCGGGGACAACCTGACAGTCACACGCACATTCACAGTGACAGTGACACCGGTGAACGATGTTCCGACAGTGGATCAGCCGGCTGATCTGACGATTGCCGAGGATGCTCCGCAGCAGACGGTAACGCTGACGGGCATTACCGCAGGTGGCGGCGAAAATCAGCCGCTGAGGGTGACGGTGTCGAGCAGCAATACCACGCTGATTCCGACTCCGACGCTGAATTATGTGACTCCGGATTCCACGGGATCCATCCGGTTCACGCCGACTTCTGATCTGAGTGGCACCGCCGTGATCACGCTGTCGGTGGAAGATGGTGGTCTGGACGGCGATCTGGCGACTGCCGGTGACAACCTGACGGTGACGAAGAGCTTCACGGTGACAGTGACGCCGGTCAATGATACTCCGCTGCTGAATCAGCCTGCGGATGTGACGATTGCGGAAGATGCAGCCCAGCAGACGGTGAATTTGACGGGTATTGCGGCGGGTGGCGGTGAAACTCAGCCACTGAGTGTGACTGCGACCAGCAGTAATACCGGATTGATTCCGAATCCGTCCGTGACATACACCAGTGCCGGCGCGACTGGTTCCATCGCCTTTACTCCGGCAGCCGATCAGAACGGTACGGCAGTGATTACGGTCACTGTCACTGATGGTGGTCTGGACGGTGACCTGAGCACAGCGGGGGACAATTTGTCGTTCAGCCGCAACTTCACCGTGACGGTGACTCCGGTCAATGATGTTCCGCTGATCGACACGCTGTCTGATCTGACGATCGCCGAGGACGCTCCACTGCAGACGGTGAATCTGACGGGTATTGCTGCGGGTGGCGGTGAGAGCCAGCCATTGAAGGTGACGGTGAGCAGCAGTAACACCGGTCTGATTCCGACTCCGACCCTGAATTACGTGAGTCCGAATGCAACCGGTTCGATCACGTTTGCTCCAGTGGCAAACCTGAGTGGTTCGGCAGTGATTACCGTGGTTCTGGAAGATGGAGGTACTGACGGTAATCCTGCGACTGCTGCGGATAATCTGTCGGTGACTCGCACATTCACCGTGACGGTGACTCCGGTGAATGATGCCCCGACGCTGGATGCACTGGCTGATATCACTCTGGACGAGGATTCTTCTCAGCAGACGCTGAATCTGCGGGGTATCAGTGCGGGTGGTGGTGAAAGTCAGCCTTTGAAGGTGACGGCTTCCAGCAGCAGCACCGGCGTGATTCCGAATCCGACCATTGTTTACACGTCGGCGGATGCGACGGGTCTGCTCCGATTTAGTCCGGCACCTGATCAGAGTGGTGTGGTGGTGCTGACAGTGAGGGTGGAGGATGGCGGCCTGGACGGCAATCTCAGCACGACATCGGACAACGGAGTCTTGACTCGCTCATTCACCGTGACGGTAACTCCGCTGAATGATGCTCCGACGCTGAGTCCGCTGTCGAACCTGACGATTTTTGAGGATTCGACAGAGCAGACGGTGAATCTGAGCGGTATCACGGCCGGTGGTGGTGAGAGCCAGCCGCTGAATGTGACGGCCGTCAGCAGCAATGCCGTTCTGATTCCTGCTGCCAGCGTGACGTATACGTCAGCAGACAGTACGGGAACATTGAAGTTTACGCCAACGGTTCGCACGACCGGTATCAGTACGATTACGGTCACGGTTGAAGATGGTGGACTGGACCAGGATCTGTCAACGACGGCCGATAATCGGACGTTCAGCCGCAGCTTCAGTGTGGCGGTTCAGGCGATTCGTCCGGTGATTCTCAGCCCGATCGGTTCGACTCCGGCACAGCGTCCGATGTTTACGTGGACTTCTGTCCCGGGCGCAGCTGCGTACAAAGTGTGGGTGAAAAACGTGAGCACGGGTGTGAATCCGTTCCATCAGGCGACCAGCATTTCGACTCAGTACCAGATGCCGTTCAACGTTGGGATTGGCAAGTTTGACGTGTATGTGCAGGCGGTGTTTGCGACAGGTGCTGTGAGTGACTGGTCGTCGATCAATCGCTTTAATGTGGTCACGCCGGTCATGGTGGCTCCGCTGGCACAGCGTCAGCCTGTATACCGGCCGACGCTGACATGGGCGGCACTGACTGGTGCCAGCCAGTACGAGATCTGGCTGGACAACCGTTCGACGGGTCAGAGTCAGGTGTATCGAACCTTTGTGACGACGACATCGTGGACGCCGGATGCTGACCTGCAATTGTCTCGCTATCGCTTCTGGGCTCGCGGCATCGCGGTGGATGGTACCCCGGCGGGGTGGAGTCCGCAGACGGACTTCCTGGTGGTAACTCCACCGCAGCCTGTGACGCCGCTGTCATCCACATTTGATCGTCAGCAGACGTTCACGTGGACGACGGTGCTGGGAGCGACTTCATACGGCGTGTACCTGCAGAACACTTCGAGTGGTGCTGTGGTGGCAAATGTTTCCGGACTGTCGACTCCGAGCTGGACACCGACGGCTGCTCTGGCTGACGGCAACTATGCATGGTGGTCGATTGCTGAATCCACGATTGCTGGATTCCGCAGTGACTGGTCGGTGCGTACGGACTTTTATGTGGGTGGTCGCCCTGTCGTGACGGCTCCGATCGGCCAGGCAGCGACGCTGCGTCCGACGATTCGCTGGGCGGATGTGGTGGGTGCTGACAAGTACGACGTGTGGTTGAATCGTACCTTCGGCAACCAGATTGATTTCAACGTCTTCAAGCAGTTTGGCGTGACGGGGAACTCGCTGCAGGTGCCTGCGGATCTGGTGAACGGAGCAGAGTATCGAGTCTGGGTGCGGGCTGTGAGTGCGACCGGCGAAGTGTCACCGTGGAGCAATCCGCGGGACTTTTCGGTGTTGGTGCTGGCACGGCAGGATGTGGTGCCGCAGTCGGGCGGTTCAGGCGGTCTGCAGTTGCTGGCAGCGGAGCCGGCGGTGGTGCAGATACCGCAACTGCAGTCGTCACTGGTCGCGGAAGTTGTGCGAAGCGAACGATCTGTTGTCAGTGTTCGGCGGTCTGAGCAGGATGAACTGGACATTGAGCGGTCGGCGGTTCTGGCTGCTGCAGCTCAGCAGGTTCATTCGGCGGCAGCGGTCGAGGCAGATGACTTCGGTGCAGAGACGGCTGTGGACCAGTCGATTCAGGAGATCGTGGAGGCGCTGCTGTCCGGTGGTCTGAATCTCAGTTGAGTCTGAAGTTCAGCGAGTAATGAATCTGTAAAGCCGGCAGTGAAAACTGCCGGCTTTTTTATGGATCTGGACAATCTCCTCCGGGTTCGCAATCATATTGGGGCATGACTCGCTGTTGAAATCAACTTTGAATCCGCAACTCAGGAGTGAATTCATGAAGACCAGCGTCCCGGGACTTCTGTTGGAAGCCGGACCGAACGGATTGTCTCGGTTGCGGGTGCAGACAGGCGTGGCCAGTGGGGAGTTGTTTCTGCATGGGGCCCATTTGACCGGGTGGCAGCCTGCGGGTCACCGGCCGGTGCTGTGGCTGAGTGGTTCTTCGTGGTTTGAGGCTGGCAAACCGATTCGGGGCGGGGTACCGATTTGTTTTCCGTGGTTTGGTCCGCACCCGCAGGACTCGTCATTGCCCGCGCACGGAACTGCTCGGCTGCAGGAGTGGCAACTGCAGACGGCATCGGCCGGGGTCGATGGTGCGATCAATCTGCTGCTGCAGGCGGCGATTGGCAGTTTTAGTGTGCAGTATGAGCTGGTGATTGGCAGAGAGCTGCACCTGCGTCTGACATGTGAGCTGCCTGCTGTGGCGGCGGAGTCCGAGCGATTTGAAGCGGCGCTGCACACATACCTTGCCGTTTCGGACATTCGTGCGGTGGAGATCACGGGGCTGGAGAACGCGGGTTATCTGAACAAGGTGCCGCAGCTGCAGTGGTGTGAGCCGACAGGTGAACCGATTCGATTTTCGGCAGAGACGGATCGGGTGTATCAGAATACGACGGAAACGGTGGTGCTGCATGATCCGGGAATGCAGCGGAAGATTTCTGTGAGCAAGCAGGGATCCATGTCGACTGTGATCTGGAATCCGTGGATCGACAAAAGTCGGCGGATGCCGGATTTTGGCGATGATGAGTGGACCGGGATGGTGTGCATAGAGACCGCGTGTGTGGGTGATCAGGCGATTGTGCTGCGGCCGGGTCAGTCACATCAGATATCAGCGACAATCAGCGTAGCCGAGTGAGGCGAGTATCGGCTGGTGCCGTCGGCCATTATTCCGGCGTGGTCTGATCGGCAGCGGTTTCGCGATTCAGTCGCAGTTGTCCGCAGGCGGCGTCGATATCCGCACCTTTGCGTTTGCGGACTGTGGCGGGGATGCCGCGGCGCAGCAGGATGTCGAGGAATTTCTGGGTATGTGGTTCGCGCGGGGCGGTCAGAGTGAGCTCGCTGACGCCATTCATGGGGATCAGGTTGACGTGAGCCGTGCGGCCCTGCAGCAGTGCTGCCAGTTCTTCGGCATGCTGTGGCTGATCGTTGACTCCGGCCAGCAGCACGTATTCCCATGACACGCGTCGTCCGGTCTGCTGATGGAAGTCTTCAGCCGCCGCCACGATTTCTGCAATGCCGATGCTGCGATTGACCGGTACGATCTGAGTACGCAGATCATCGTTGGGGGCGTGCAGTGAGATCGCGAGGTTATACTGAGCTCCGAGGCGTGCGAATTCCCGGATCTTTTCGGGCAGACCCACTGTGGATACGGTGATGCGACGGGAACCGAGTCCGAAGCCGTCATCGGCAGTCAGTACATCCAGTGCGGCCGTCAGCGAGCGAAAGTTGGCCAGTGGTTCGCCGATACCCATGACCACGATATTGGTGATTTTTTCATCCGGCTGCAGCAGTCGGTGCAGAACGAGGACCTGTTCGAAGATTTCGGCCGCCGTCAGATTGCGACGAACTCCCAGCAGACCACTGGCGCAGAACACGCAGCCCATTGCGCAACCGACCTGTGTACTGATGCAGACTGTGCGACGATCGGTTTCGCGCATCAGAACGCATTCCACCAGTTCGCCGTCCTGCAGTTTCAGCAGCAGTTTTTCGGTGCGGTCTGACGCAATCTGATGATTCAGTATTTCGAAGGAACAGAAGCGGAAATTCTGCTGCAGCAGTATTCGCAGTGCGGCCGGCAGATCGCTCATACTGTCGAACGAAGTGACTCGGCGCTGAATCAGCCATTGTCGAATCTGTTTTGCACGGAACGCGGGCTGGCCGACGCTGTGCAGCCATTCGATCAGGGAATCGGGTGAGGATTCGAGGATCGCCGGCAGCATGCGGGTCGCCGGAGCCGGTTCTGCTGTCATGACAGGCAGCAGGTTATGAGTTGTCTGGTTGGTAGTCACGGCTGGCCGGACGTCCTTTCCGGAGCAGGATTGCGTGAACGAGCCAGATTGCGGCGATAGCTGCGAATCATCCCGGAATACTCGCTGTCAAGAACTTCCCGCCCACCATCCTTCACGTCATTCTCCAGTTCATCCTGCAGTTGTCCCCATTGTCGTCGTTGTCCGCGTTTGACGGTCACGTCAGGAACAGCGCCGTCAAACACCGCCGCATTGCCGCGTGAGCCGGGATCGGATGAGGACTGGCTGCTGTCAGACCCCAATTGGCCGGGGGCGAATCTGGCGGGCAGTGAATTCTTCGCGGCATTTTTCAATGATTTGGCGGCATCGGCGAGCGACTGGGCACTGCCCTGCCCCGGTTGCTGTCCGGTTTGCTGTCCGCCCGGCTCGCTGCCCGGCTGTCCCGGCTGACGAGACTTTCGGCTGTCCTGACTGTTGCCCTGTTGCCTGCCCAGGGCATTCTGCTGTCCGGGCTGTCCGGCAGTCTCGGGCTGCTGCGGCTGGTCGCCAGCCTGTGGCTGCCCGGCCCCGGGTTGTTCCGATTGCCCTGCTTCGGTTTGTCCCGGTGCACCGGATTCACCGGGCTGTCCTGAGCCTTCAGAGTCCTGCGTGACGGCCGGCTGCTGGCTGTCTTCCTGGGCCATACGCTGGGCTGCCTGCTGCAGATTCTGCAGTGCTTCCCCGATGCTGTCACCCACTTCCTGGGGGACAGGGTTGGACGGATCGCGTAAGCCCTGAGCGGCCTGGGCCGCCAACTGACCGGCTCGACTGAGCTGTCCGGCCGCCTGTTCAGCCGCCTGCCCTGCCTGTTGTAACTGGGCCTGCTGCATGTTGCCTGCGGCCTGTCGCCCACTGCTGGTTGCCTGCTGTGCTGCCTGAGCGGCCTCCTGCGACGGGCGTGCCAGGTTCTGCAGTCCGAGAGCCGGGTGATTGAGTCGTTCGGACAGTGACTGTAACTGCTGCGGCAGTTCCCCAGCCTGCTGATTGACATTCTGCTGAGTCTGTCGCTGAGCGGCCGTCTGTGCTGGATTGCTGGACTGCATTTGCCGCAGTGTGTCGGCCATGCGAGTCAGATCATCGCGCTGCTGCTGCAGTTGTGCGATCTGATCCTGGAGTTCCGAGGCATTCATCTGTGCGGCTGCCTGCTGAGCGTCTTCAGCGGCGGATTTCAGTTGTTCGGCGGCGCGCTGAAACTGGCCGGATTCGGCTGCGCGCAGGGCATCACCGGCTCTTTGTGCAGAACGTTCCGCACCGGCCTGTGCGTCCTGCGGGCTGTCAGCGTCCCGTTGCAGTGTCTGAGCCTGCGGGCTGTCAGCGTCCCGTTGCAGTGTCTGAGCCTGCTGGCTGGCAGCGTGGGCCAGTTGATCCAGTTGCTGTAACATCGCTGCCGTGCCCCGCTGCTGCTGCCCCGGCTGTTCCGAGCGTTCGGCTGCCAGTTGCTGCAGCTTCTGGTTCAGTTGCTGCAATTGCTGCTGTAACTGCTGAGCCTGCTGTTGCGGGCTGCCGGGTACCTGCTGCCGGGTGGCCTGATCCAGTTGAGCGGCGGTTTGCTGCAGGACCTGCTGCGGTGCGGCGAGGTTGCCCTGACGCAGATCGCGGACGGCCTGATCGAGTGCGGCAGGGTCAGGTTGAGATGAGGCCGGCGACGCGGAATCGGCGGGCTGCTGTTTCAACTGCTGCATGACGTTCTGCAGATCGCCTTTCAGTTGCTGCAGTTGGTTGGCGAGCTGTTCCGCATCACGACCGGCATCGCGAGCCTCTTCCTGGACTGCAGTGGCCACACCCTGCTGTCGCTGAGCCAGCTGTTCGAGCTGTTTGGAGAGTGCAGCGGCCTGATCCAACTGAGCTTCGCGGGCGGCCTGCAGCAATTCCTGTTGTTTTCTGAGCAGTTCCTGCAACTGCTGATCCAGTTGCTGCTGTTCGCCCTGCAGCCGCTGCTGCTCGGTGGCCAGTTGCTGCTGAAAGTCTTCCGGTGACTGTCCGGCTGCCGGCTGTCCCTGCTGACGCTGCTGCTGGTGCTGCCGTGAATCATCGGCCAGTTTTTCCGCGTCGAGTGCGAGGCGGTTGAGTTCGGCGAGGTCCTGTTCGAGTTTTGCGGCGCGTTCCATCTGAGCGGCTGACTGGTCCAGTTCATTGCGAATCTGCTGCAGGCGGTTTTCTGCCTGCTGCAGATGCTGGACAGCCGGGTCGCGTTCAGCTTCTGCAGCTGCATTCAACTGTTCGGCAACGTCACGACGCAGTTGCTGTGCCAGCGTCGCCAGCTTGTCTGCGGGCTGTTTCATCAGCGGGTGCTGTGCCGTTTCCTCCGCCAGATCCTGCAACTGATTGCCTTGTGTCTGTTCCTTCTCGCTGAGGCCGCGGACGTCATCGCGGGTTTTTCGGTCGAGGTCCTGCTGCGCCTTTGCGCGGAGTTGTGCGGCTTTGGCAGCGTCGAGCGCCAGTTCCTGGGACAATTTGCGGAGAGCTTCCAGCAACTGGCGATCTGCCTGCTGCAGTGCCTGCAGTCCGAGTGGTGCGGCGGTGCTGGACACCTTCAGGATCCACGGACCCTGCCAGACAGTCTGGGGTCCGGGGTTTGGTCGCTGGTCGGCGGTGCGAGCGCGCAGTTCGAGGGTATCGCCCTGCTGCAGCCCGAGCGGTTTGAGATCCAGCCGGAAGTCGCTGGCGACTGCTGCGGTACCTTTTTCAAGTGGCTGGGCCGGCTGAATGCGGAAGGCATCCTGATTACGGCGGAAGTGCAGTTCCAGTAACCCGATGCCGATGTCGTCTGTGGCGATGGTGTTGAGCGGGACGACGTCATCCGGCCGAACTTCGAGGCCATCCTGAATTCCGGCAGCCTGCAGTACGGGCGGTTGGTCCGCCACGGCGGTCAGACGTCGATCGGCAGGTTCACTGATGGGCAGGCCGACCTCGTCGCGGGCCTGAAACAGGAAGCGTCCGCCCCCGGTGACGCTGAATGTCAATTCGGCCTGCAGGCGATCGGGTGACCACTGCATTTCGGGGATGGCAGGATCTGCGATGGCCTGCTGGCTGGCTTCCGCCATGGGCTGTCCGGCGGCAGCGGCAGCAAGTTCTTCGGGCAGCAGCTGGCTGTTTTCGCCCGGTGTCATTTCTTCGCCCGTGCCGGCTGTATGCGCGGGCAGTGGCTGCCAGTTCTGCCAGACCAGTTGCAGATCGGCGATGGGTTTACTGAATTGCAGCAGCATCTGAATCCGGCTGCTCTCGAAAACGAAGATTTCGCCGGTGATGCCATCGACAATCTGCACAGGTCGACGAGTGTAGGCGGGGGGAGTTTCAGTGAGTGTGGCGGCGAGGATTCGGGGTGCTTCGGCGACTGTCAGGGTGTGCCATTCGGTGAAAGTGCCACCCCCGGTGACACGGTACTGCAGCGATTGTCGGGCATCACTGAGCACGGTTGTGTACTGCTGTTCGGCTTCGTTCCAGTTCATGCTGAGCTGGTCGAGGCGACCGTCCTGTGTCTGCAGTTCGAGTCTGACCTGCTGCGGGCGAGTCCCCGGGATGGCGGAACGCCAGCGCGGAGTGGCAGCGAAGGTGACGTCGGAACCGACGGCGGCAACCTGCTGTGGCAGGGTGATTTCAAACCACAGGTTGGTGGGTGCGGCCAGATTGGCGAAGGGTGTCAGCAGTCGCCATGCCAGCAGCTGTGTGCCCGCGGGCCAGCAGACCATTGGCAGGATCACGGCCAGCAGGCAGGCGGTGGCCTGCAGTGAACGACGCAGGGTTTTTTGACCGGGGACGACCTGGCCGGGCTGGATCTGAGTAAGTTTCTGAGCGGTGCGCTGCACGAGGAGGGCCCGCATCAGTTCCGAACCGGATTCGAGTTGTGAAACATCGGGGCGATTGAGTGAGGCGAGTGTGGCGAGTGCTTCCTGCAGGTCCGGGAACTGCAGGTCGACGGCGGCAGAAAGTTCGTCTTCGCGAAGCGTGCGCAATGCCGGCAGCAGCAGTCGGCGAATACAGACAGTGCAGCAGGTGCAGACGGTGATCAGCAGCAGCAGCAGTCGAAGAGTGGATGGCAGCAGCAGCAGATAGTCGATCAGGCAGGCCAGCAGCAGGGTGATGGAGGTGGTGGCAATGGTTTCGGCCGACCCGCGGAGCACGGCCTGCAGTCGTACAAGTCTGCGGCACCGCAGCAGCAACCGGGGAAGTCCGGGGATCTGGCTGAGGGTGGCGGAGGACATGGGGAAACCTGCGGCGGCGAAAAACGGAGGCTCAACGTGCACAGAAAGTCTACCGTGCCGGGCTGCAGACCTGCCACACTATCCGGGGGATTCTGAGCGGTTCATAACGCAAAAACCCGCGTTCCCCGGGAGGAAACGCGGTTTCAGGTCAACAACAGCCGGCACGCTGATATCAGTAGATATCAGTAGCGGTAGTGTTCCGGCTTGTACGGGCCGGTCGGCTTGACGCCGATGTAGGCGGCCTGTTCCGGAGTCAGGACTTCCAGTTTGGCACCCAATTTGTCGAGGTGCAGACGGGCAACTTCTTCATCCAGTTCCTTCGGCAGCAGATGCACGTCAACCGAGTACTTGCCAGGGTTGGTCCACAGTGCAATCTGAGCCATGACCTGATTGGTAAAGCTGTTGCTCATTACGAAGGAGGGGTGACCGGTTGCGCAACCGAGGTTCACCAGCCGTCCTTCGGCCAGCACGATAATGGCCTTGCCGTTCGGATAGACGTACTTGTCAACCGGACCGCCTTCATCAGCAGCCGTCTTAATGCGGATGCGACGAACCGACTTGTGATTATTCAGGTAGGCAATCTGAATTTCCGAATCGAAGTGCCCGATGTTGCAGACGATCGCCTGGTGCTTCATTCTGTCCAGATGTTCGCCGCGGATCACATCGATGTTGCCGGTGGCGGTGACGAAGATGTCGCCGAGGGCAGCAGCTTCATCCATGGTCAGAACCTGATAGCCTTCCATCAGCGCCTGCAACGCACAGATCGGGTCGATCTCGGTGACGATCACGCGAGCACCCAGACCGTCCATGGCGTCAGCACAGCCCTTGCCCACGTCGCCGTAACCGCAGACCACGACGACTTTGCCGGCGACCATGACGTCGGTGGCACGCTTGATACCGTCGGCCAGCGATTCGCGGCAGCCGTACAGATTGTCAAACTTCGCTTTGGTGACTGAGTCATTGATATTGATCGCAGGTACTGCCAGTTTGCCGGCAGCCTTCATCTGACGCAGGCGATGCACACCAGTGGTCGTTTCTTCGGACAGGCCGACGATACCCGGCAACAGTTCCGGGAACTTGTCGTGCACCATCGTGGTCAGGTCGCCACCGTCGTCGAGGATCATGTTCAGCGGCTGGCCATCCGGGAAGACAATCGTCTGCTCGATGCACCAGTCAAATTCTTCATTGGTCATGCCCTTCCATGCGTAGACTGGAATGCCCACAGCAGCGATGGCCGCGGCAGCGTGATCCTGCGTGGAGAAGATATTGCAGCTGGACCACTGGACCTGGGCACCAAGTGCCTTGAGGGTTTCGATCAGCACAGCCGTCTGAATGGTCATGTGCAGGCAGCCAGCGACGCGAGCACCCTTGAGTGGCTGCGAGTCGGCGAATTTTTCACGAAGCGCCATCAGTCCGGGCATTTCGATTTCGGCGATTTCAATTTCTTTTCGCCCGAGTTCGGCCAGTTCGATGTTGGCCACTTTATAAGGCAATGACGATACGGCGCTCATGTAAATCTCACCTGCAGGACAAACTTAAAAGATTCAGGCCCTTGGCCTTTCCGCTGAACAACGCCCTACTTTAACCACGGTTTTCCCGGAAACTCCAGGGAAAAGCCATTGTTTTGCCCGTTGCTGCGGATGGGAAACGGGGGAAATCGGCACAACTGTCAGACTCAGATGCCTTTCGAGCGACTGAGGCGTTTGCGTTCCGTCTCGGTCAGCAGCGTTTTTCGCAGTCGAATGACCTGTGGAGTCACTTCGACGTATTCGTCCCATTCGATGTATTCGAGTGCAGCTTCAAGTGTCATCTGGCGCGGCGGACGCAGGATAATGGCCTCGTCGGCGCCCGTCGTCCGCATATTGGTGAGCTTCTTTTCGCGGATCGGATTGACAACCATGTCATTGTCACGGCTGTTTTCTCCGACGACCATGCCCTCGTAAACCTCGTCCCCGGGATTGACGAACAGGTCGGCTCGTTCCTGCAGTTTCCAGAGTGCGAAGGCGACGGCCTTGCCACCTTCCTGAGATACCAGTACGCCGTTCAGGCGATGCGGGATCTCGCCTTCCACCGGCCGGTACTCCTCAAACCGGTGGTGCATGATGGCTTCGCCGCGAGTGGCGTTGAGCATTTTGGTGCGGAGCCCGATCAGTCCGCGGGCCGGAATACTGAATTCCACGTGGGTCATGCCGGTGGAGGTGGAGTTCATGACTTTGGCCTGACCACGCCGGGACCCAACCAGCTCCATGACGGGGCCGAGGTCCGAGGCTGGTACGTCAACTTCCAGCAGCTCGTACGGTTCGCATTTCTTACCGTCAATTTCACGAATGATGACTTCCGGTTTGCCGACGGACAGTTCATAGCCTTCGCGGCGCATGGTTTCGATGAGCACGGCCAGATGCAGAACACCGCGACCGGAAACCTTGAAGGCTTCCATGTCGTTCGTCTCTTCGACTCGCAATGCCACATTCGACTGCAGCTCACGGAACAGTCGGTCCCGCAGATTGCGGCTGGTGACAAACTTGCCGTGCTGCCCTGCGAGCGGTGAGCTGTTGACGGTGAACTTCATAGCCAGTGTGGGTTCGTCGATGGCGATGCGTTCGAGCGCGACGGGGGTCAGCGGATCAGCGATTGTGTCACCGATTTCCGGATCCGGAATCCCGGTGACGGCGACAATGTCTCCGGCTGCGGCTTCAGCAGTGTTATTGCGGCCGAGGTTATCGTACAGCTGCACCTGTTCGACTTTGGCCATGGTCTTGACACCATTGGCACGCATGACCGCCACCTGCTGACCGGTACGGATACTACCGGCGGCGATGCGTCCGGTGGCGATGCGGCCAACGTAACGCGACCATTCCAGACTGGTGACCATCAGTTGCAGAGGATCGTCGGGGCGGACGACAGGGCCAGGGATTTTCTGCAGCACCATATCCAGCAGGGGGCGAATGTCGCCACCCTTGCTGGCCGGGTCATGAGTGGCGTAGCCTTCGCGGGCACTGGTGTAGATGTAGGGAAAGTCCAGAGTTTTATCATCGGCACCCAGTTCGACCAGCAGGTCAAACGTTTGCGACAGGACTTCGTCCGGGCGACAGTCCGGGCGGTCGATCTTGTTGATGACGACCAGCAGTGACAGTCCGCACTGCAGGGCTTTCTGGAGCACGAAGCGAGTCTGCGGGCGGGGACCTTCAAAGGCATCGACCAGCAGCAGAGCACCGTCTGCCATTCGCAGAACGCGTTCGACTTCGCCACCGAAGTCGGCGTGTCCCGGAGTGTCAATGATGTTGATGCGGACACCATTCCACATCATGGCGATGTTTTTGGCGAGGATCGTGATGCCGCGTTCGCGTTCGAGGTCATTGGAGTCAAGCAGGCAGGTCTGCATCGTCTGGTTTTCGCGAAAGACACCGCTTTGGCGAATCAGGCAGTCCACGAGGGAGGTTTTGCCGTGGTCGACGTGGGCAATGATTGCGATATTACGCACATCGGTCCGCCGCAGCTGACCATCGGCGTCGACACTGGTTGCACTTTGAGCCACAGACATGAACACTTCCCGGAAACAGATCGGCTGAGAAAGAATTCGCAGGGCCACCGAAATCAGGGGAACCCTGAACAGGCCCGGCGAAACACGCGGCAGGGTCGAGCAGCGACGCCGTGGAAACCGCGGAAAAGCCGACCAGAGAGCCGAGGCATGCTATCGACAAATCCGCCCCATTCGAAGATCGGCCTGTGAAATTCACGTGAAATTCCAGGGTAATGGAGGGTTTTTTGGTGGAAGAGTCGGAAAAGGAGGGCAGCGAGTGGCGGGAAGCCGAGTCCAGTTGTGCGGTCAGGCGCTGGTCAGGGTGTTTCCAGGGGGCCGAGGAGTAAAGGGAAAAGCCTGCAAAGTTCTGCTGAAAACCGTCGCTGAGTCGTTGCAGGAGTTGCCCACCGAGCGGCGGGGATTGATGGAAACACTGCGGCAGGTGGTTGCTGACAGCAGAGATCCGCGATTTGTGGAGACAATGCAATCCTGCATGATGACGTGGGTCGTTCCGAATTGGATCTATTTGGTGAATATGTCTTACGACAAGTCGCTGGAAAC
>Ga0255094_1000355_pt1 | contig 25187 bp, 19 predicted proteins | sample Colum_Law_RepB_8_2_FD_188434 | JGI IMG/M metagenome (GOLD analysis project Ga0255094, IMG submission 188434) | Freshwater microbial communities from Columbia River, Oregon, United States - Colum_Law_RepB_8d | ecosystem: Environmental > Aquatic > Freshwater > River | place: USA: Oregon...
GTGTAGCAATGTGTCGGGTAAAGTGTAGTAACTGTTTGCTCCGTGCGGATGCAGGTCGAGCAGACCGCGGTCGCGAAGTTTCCGCAGGATTAGACTGGCGTTGAGTGTGTCCACGCCCGTAAGCAGCCTCAAATCGGAGTTCTCGACCCGACCATGACGCTGTGCGTGCAGTAATGCCCTGAATTCGTCATCGCTGAGTTCTGCGCTTCCAAGTCGCGCGACGAAGGCACGGTCGTCGGACGTCAGGGTGGGAGTGTTCTGCAGGGTGACATGGACACTGCGCGAACTGGTGTCGATTCGGGGCGTTGGCAGGAAAGCATCCAGCATTTCTGCGAACATTCGGGGAATGCCTTCGCCCTGATCCCGGGCCACGCCGAGGTCGACCAGGGTTCTCATCACGCGTGGGTTGCGGCTGTGGTGAATGCGTTTCAGCGAAAGAACGACATCCAGAGTCAGATCGCCGGGCAAACCGCCAGGACTGACAATTTCCAGTCGGTCTTCAAAGAGCCAGATCTCTGTGCCACTTCCCTCGATACTGTAGTCGCGGTGGGCCACGGCATTCAGCGGTGCTTCCTTCCACGAAAACTCGGGGTATTCCGGAGCGGACCGAAAACGGGTCCCAACAAGCCGTGACGGTCGACGTAGTAGTCCGCTGACAGCATTGAAGGCATCCTCGATAACGGCAGGCAGATTGCCCTCGATCCGGGGACGCTCCTCGACGTTATGCTCCGGCCCCGTGCGTCGTTCGGTACCGATGACTCGAAACACTCGGACGCCAGCGTTCGGGTGATCAGGGCCGAGGCGAGCAAACAGAAGTTCGGCTGCCCATCGGAGCTGTATTCGTTCACCGCGACGGTCTGCGAGTTTGCGTTTGAGCAGATAGTCTTCGTCGGTCCATGCTGCAAGCCCCGCACCCTGCCGCGCGCGTGCGAGCAACGCACGGTCGAGATCCTCCATTCCGCAGGTTGAAAGACGGCTTTCCCAGCTTTCCGCAAGCCCCTGCAGTTTGAGTGCACGGATTTGGGTTTCACTGGCGTGGACAGTCCTGTCGCCGATGCGTAATGGAAAGCCGTCACCTGTTACCTGCACTGGAACATCCGACGACGGCACATCAAAAACAATCAGCGGCTTGCCATCACACTCGACCAGAAAACCCATGGGTTGCGGCGGCAACAGTCGCGACCGTGGAGTTGTCAGCAGTGTCGAAAGGACATCATCAGGGAGATTGTGCCCGGTGACCGTATGATCATCTTCGATGCCCAGAATCAGAATGCCGCCTTCCGCATTCGCAAATCCTGCCACATATTCCGCCACCTGATCCCGAACCGCACGCCGATCCCGCGGGCGTTTGCCACCCTCAAGCCCCTCAAGCAGAGACTTGCGTTCAAAGTGCTGGCCCTCGTCCTGATGAAGGAAGGGTGTGACATCGAAGACAGGAATGCTCACCGATTCTCCCGGATCACGGACGCACTTTCTTCACGATTCCTCTGGGGCATAGTTCGACAATCAGATTTCGAAAAACAAACGCAGACAGCGTTTGAAGATTGAAATACGCACTCAGCGATGCGGCAGAAGGATACACAATCAGAGTGATTTTCGCACTATCCCCGGTTGATTTTCATGCAAACTGTGGGCCGGGGTTTTCTGTTGACGGCCTGAGTGCGGGCTGAGTGCACCTTTTCGGCGGCGGGTATGCCGCCTGCGAACGTGGGGGTGGATGTCGGGGACAACTCCGGCCGTTCCGGTGACCAGCGACAGCCGTCGAGACAGTTCGCGTGGTTTCGTCAGTGACCGACAAATTTGCTTCATCCAGACACAGGCTCTCAGGGCATAGGTACTGCGTGGCCTTTGCTCGGCCTTTTAGTGCGGTTTGAGGCAATTGCAGCGGGAGTGAACTATCATGCGTCGGTACTTTCGCAGTCCTTTGTTTGTTCTGGTCTCGACGGATTTGTTGCTGGTGTCTTTTGATCTGCTGAGGACCGTCCAGCTGCTGGCCACCTGAGCAGTCTAATGGTCGAAAAACCGGATTTCGCAGGAATCTTAAATCTTTCAAAGATTCCGTCATCCAAATCGGCGGCGGGCGGCATTAGAGAGCAGGTCAGGTGGCTGGCGGTCAGCCACCTCATCGCTCCAACGGCCTTCCGGCCGTCTTTTTCCACGAAAGTCTCAACCATGAAACCGGTCACTGCCAGCGATGTGGCACGCCTCAGCAACGGGCGGGTCACAGACGCAGACGAGCAGAATCGCATCTTTGATGCGATCGCCGCCGATCCGGAACTTGAACGATTGTTTATGCTGCTGACTGAGGATCTGGACGACGACGACACGCCCGCATCACCCGAGGAATCTGCCCGACTGGCGGCTGCTCGCGAACATCAGACGCTGCTGGCAAAATCTCGCATGTGCGGGTTGAGCCGCGGTCTGCCCTCGTCCTCGGACCCTGCCCCGTCCGCTGTCAGCATGAATTTCCTCTGGCGCGACGATCGCGAACCTGCGACCTGCACTTTCAAACCACTGGCAGACCAGCCGGGAGCATGGCGTCTCAGTACCAGTCTGCCCGCTCACGTGAAAGTTCTGGCTGTCGTCGTCGCCGTCCGCCGATTTGAGGATTCTGACGATCTGACTCGTCGCAACGTGCACACCGACTGGAGTTCCCGTCCGATTCCTGCGACAGCACTCGAGGCACGGGGGGCTCGCATGGCTGCCCTCTCGACCGAGCTGGCCGCTCGGGCATCCGGCGGAAACACCGAGCATCGTGGAGAAACCATCAACCTCGTCGTGCTCAATAATGAACCGTGGTCTGCCCGAGTCATTCGGTCCACGGCTCGTCCCGGAGAGACAAAGCAGGTCCCGCCCCTGCCGCTGCTGCTCACAGCATTCGACGCCGCCAATCGGTCTGTGGCCAGCGAGGCACGCCTGATGCTTGAGGAGACGGAACTTCTGACCAATCTGTTCCCCGGCTGCGTCAGGGCAGTCACTCATCTGGAAGTACGGCCACTGGGCCTCAGGCACCTTTATCGCCTCGGTTCCACAGAATCCGCCACACTGATTGGCTCTTCTCCATACAGTGTGCGGATCACCAGCGACATCGCAGCAATTCCCGGTGAATACATCGTGAATCTTGGCGACACCGAGGTTTGTGCACACCTCGACCACACAGACTCAGTCGTCTGCCTGCAGATCGCCGAACTGGAGCAGGAGGTGCAGTATGAACTGGAATGAGCTGGCAACAAAATCTGCGGATGGTGATGCACAAGCATTGAACCAGCTGTTAACCGAGACTCGCCCATGGCTGGTAGCTCAAGCAACGCGATGGCTGCAAGAGCTTAAGGCGAACGTCCATCTGGCTGAAGACATTGTACAGGCCGTACAGATGGCACTGTCGAGGAAGCGGTCAGTAAAGCCCGACGAGAAAGTGGCGGGCTGGCTGTACACAGTCCTGTTACGCACGACCCTGAAAGCGGTCCAGAAAACCCGCCGTATGCGGTCGCTGATCTCCACCAACGCGGATGGTGAAGAAACGTGGCCCCACGAGCCAGCGGATCAGAACGGCAACCCCGAGGATCAAGCCCTGTATAAGGAAGTGCGGAGAGAGGTTCGGGAATGCCTTGCAGAACTCCCTGAAAATCTGCAGCAGGCTATCATATTGAAGGACTTCGAAGACCTGACACAGGAGCAGGCGGCAGAGGCTCTGGAACTTCCACTGGGAACCTTCAAGAGCCAATTGAAGAAGGCACGCGAACGCCTGAAAGAGTGCCTCGAGCGGCGTGGCGTGGCGGGCCATTAGTTTCCGGCAGGCCTGCCGCATAGCACCGCCGCGTCAGGCCTGAAACCGGCCGCCTTTCACAAATCCGGCGTCAGCCCTGCTGACGCCGGAATCCCAAAGATCATGCAGCCTGCAATCTACCGCTGCACGGGTTTGTCACTGGTCTTCCGCGTCCGCGGCAAGTCACCTGCCAATCTCGCTTGACCATTTGATAAACACGGGCAGAATCTTCTCTAACCAGCAGCATCGCTGCCACCAACCATCACCGTGCCGGATCCAGCAGAAAGTCCGTCGTCAATGTCCGCCGTACTGCCAAACCTGAGTTCCCTGCTGAAAACTGCGGATTCTTTTCCGCGCCTGTTCCTCAGCCAGCACTGCCCGTTGCTCTTTGCGGCGCGCGAAGCCCAGCAGAATGGTCTGCAGTCAAAGCTCGTCGCAATGCTGACGGGTTCAGAATTCCAGACGTTTATCGACGATATCGGAAACAGCTTTCCAGCGTTTCCAGGTGCTCCGCCTCACCTGCAGCCGGCAGGGCTGTTGAACGCCCGTCGCGATCTGGTGCTGGCGGCACTTGGGATTGAACCGCTGCAGCATCTGCAGCAATGCGTGACCGCCGTTCAGGCAGCGACCAGCAGCCAGCCCGTGCCACAGTTGCAGGCTGTCTGGGGTTCCCCCAGCAGATTTCAACAGACAGAACTCCACAGCAGACTGGCAAGGCACGTTCCGAACGAAGTCCAGTGGTTTACGCAACTGGCTCAGCAATTCGGCGGCTGGAACCCGGCACTGCTGTCGACGGCGGCTGCGTTTGCCAGTATTGTCACCACAGCACCGGCTGCGTCGCACACTGTGATCACGCATCTGCTGTTTGCGGAACAGCGAGGCCGACCCGGTATGGTGGTGCGTTTAACTTTGCGGCGCTACGACTTCGACACAGACGCCGGCGGTGGTGCCTGCTATCCCGATCCGCTGGCGCTGGGGTATTACAAAAGCCTGCCGGACTTTCAGGCGGCCCTGCAACAGGCGTGGTTTCGCGAACTGGGACCTGACACTGCCAATAGTACCTTTGACGTCTGCTGGTCCCTGCAATGCGTTGGCGATCCGGGTGTCGAGTCCCATGATGTCAATCTTCTGTATCACCGCATGGCCCTGCAGCAGCCTTTGACGGGGCCTTCGGCCGGTGCAGCCTTCGCCTGTGCATTTCGTGCCCTGCGACTGCGGGAGCCGCTTGATCCGCATATTGCAATCACTGCTGACTTCAAACAACACTGGCTGCTGTCCGACCGCCTGCTCGCTGACGTAGGAAGTGTCCCCGAAAAATTGCTGGCCGATCTGGAACTGGCGGGAATCGACGAGGTACTGACAAGCAGCGACCATCCGCTGCTGCAGAAAACTCAACCGGATACCGACGGCAATCGCTGGATTCAGCCGCATCGGGGGAAATTGAGATTGTACGGTATCGCTGATCTGGATGCCTGTTACCAGCGGGCTTCGCAGCATGCCAGCCAATCCGCCACGGTCAAACGGCATCTCGCAGAACGGGCAAAACATTTGCTCAGCACCACCTGCACTCCCTACGTGCGGTCGTCGCTGTCCACCCGCCGCCGAGGCGATCCACAGCAGCAGGAACCGCCGGAGGTTCTCGTGCCACTGAACTCAGAAGCCATTCAAGACGTCCTGCATGGTCGGCTCACAGGCGCAAAACGCACCCGTCTCTGGGCGGAAAGTGGTTTGGGCAAATCGTCTCTGCTGATCGAGGCCGAAGGGCTGATTGCCAGCGAATCGGGCCCCCGCATTCCCATAAGACTCGGAGCCGGGGCGTGTTCCGTGCAGGATGATGGCAGTCCGGTGCGACTGCCGCTGTTATCAGAATTTGACTGGCACAGGCCATCCTTGCTGCTCACCGAACTGGCAGAACGATTATTGGGCGATGTGCTGACGGACGCCAAAACCCGGGACGCGTGGATTCAGCGTGCCGTGCAGCGCGGCGAGGTCGTGTTTCTGCTGGATTCGCTTGATCAGACCGATGGTGATATCAAGCTGGCGAAGTTCTGTCAGACTGATGGGATTCGCCACTGCCCGATACTGCTCACAGCCCGACCGGAAACTCTCACGACAAAAAAACAGGGGTACGAAGCGGTCGAATGGAGCACGCTGTGGGTCGATCCCTTTGATGAAGCACGCATTCGTGAGTTTTGGGGAACGGCCCCACTGCTCGACCGCCTGCTGGAGCAGAAAGACTGGGACGCACTGCGTTCGGTTCCGGTGCTGCTGCAGCAGATGAAGAAACTTGCCGTAAATGGGCGTCTGGAACACCTGTCAAATCGGGAAGCGGTTTATCAGGGGACACTGGAACTGCTTGTGCAGCATGGGCAGGACAGCATGACACAACCGTTGCATCGTGCTGCGATTCAGAAAATGCTCGCAGAACTGGCATGGAAAACAATCAACATCGAATCTGCCGGGAAAAACAACGGCGAAGCGACCTTCACGGGGGAACTGCGAGGCAGTGAATACGCAGGGATTGCCAGCCAGTATGCAGACATCCTCAGCCAACTGGACCAGCTCAACCTGACCGTTCGCCCAACTTACCTTGACGAGCTCGGAATCCGCCAGGAACAGCTTGCGTGGCGGCATTTTTCCTTCTGCGAATGGTTCGCCGGGCTGCATCTGGCCGGTCTGTCGACCAGCGAGCAGCAGGCAGTCATCGCCCAGCACGCGGACGATGACCGCTGGCGCTGGATCTTTCGCTTTGCCCTGTCGGGCGCCCAGCGTCTGGAGAAGCTGCAGACCGTTACTGTCCTCGCTGAGGCCCTGCTGCGGCAGGGCCGGCCATTCCTGCTCTGGAAGGCCGTGAAGGAAGATCAGATCAGGCTGGACGAAGAATTGGAGCAGTTATGTCGTTGGCTGGTGGATCGGGACAGTGAGTCGTGGACTGTCGACTGGGACCGAGACACTTCCCCGTGGGCTGATCAACCGACTGATTCCCGGCCGCTATTCACACAGCGAACGGCCAGAATTCTGAAACACATGTTCCGCACCGGGCAGGCTGAACCATGGCGGAATCGGGACAGCCGCTGGCTGCATTCCGCGTGGCAACTGGTGGTTGAGAATCTTTCAGACCCCATTTGCGCTGAAATTCACACCGGTTTTCTGGGGGAATTTGAGACGCGAGTTCGGGCCGCGGCTGAACGAAATCGTAGCCGTTTTCGCAAAGCATGGTTGACTGACGACCAGGGGCTGCTGCAGCTGCTTCCGGACGATGTGCTGCTGGATCTGGGCGTGCTGCCCTCAAACACTTCTGATGGGCGTCCTACCCAACAGGTTCTGCAGCAATGGCCGTCACCTGACAGCGGCACCTATGAGGCGCGCCGTGACAAGTTCAATCATGACCTGCACAGCCTGCAGGCAAACTATTGCCTGTGCCCGCCAAAAGGCTGGGAACATCCATATCCTGGGAAAAACAGCAAGTCGCGTGATCCCCGGGAATGCAAAGTGACGGCGACGGAGTTGCGCCGCGGGCGAGATGGTGTCTGGCTGTCGGATCAGACGGCCGTGCATCATCTGCCAACGGCCTACCAGATGCAGCGGACGCCTGTGACCAATCTGCAGTTCGAAGCGTTTGATCCACTGCATCGTCGCTTTCGGCGCTGGGAATGGTATCGACCTGAGATGGAAACCGAGGGGCGGAAACTGGACGATCATCCTGCTGTAGGAATCACGCCTTATCAGGCTGATATGCTGGCCATCTGGATGACGGGCCACGGAACCTTTGGAACATTTCGGCTTCCACTGGAAGAGGATTGGGAAGCCTGCTGCCGCGGCGGTCGCGACGGCACACGGGACGAGTTCGGCATACCGTGGTGCGACGACCAGCAGCGTCCGATCAGGGACAAAGCGGGCCACGAGCAGTATGATTCGCTGTCCTCTTACGGGGCCAATTTTGATGGCGGATACCCTGCTGGGCAAGCTGAGAAAGGTCCGGATCTCAACGGTACAGTGCCAACAGATCGCTGTCCGGCAAACGGTTTTGGCCTCTGCGATATGCACGGCCAAGTGTGGGAGTGGATGGACAACGAATATGGAGGACAGCAGCGTGAAAAGCGGAAGATGGCGGCAGATAACGCCGATCGCTGCGTTCGTGGGGGCTCCTGGTACAGCGACGCCAGGGGCTCCCGCTGCTCGAACCGGAACAGGATCGTTGACCGGGACAACAGCACTGGTATTCGTCTCTCCAGGACCAAGTAACACTATCCTCTCTTGCCCTTTTGCCCTGTTCCCTTTGCGATTTGCTTTTCCCTTTGCGATTTCTGCGATTCGCTGCGATTGGGTGATCCGCGACACGCGCAGCGTGGCGCGCGAGTTTGAAAAACGGAAGTTGACGGTATGAAGCCAGCCGATGAGTTACCAGTCATTCGCGAGTGGTATGAATTCATGACATGGATGCTGCCCAAAATCAGCAAATTCCCTCGCGACCAGAAATTCCTGCTGGGGGACCGATTGCAGACCCTGATGCTTGATGTCCTCGACGACCTGATCGAAGCAAAATTTCGTCGCGATCGACTGCCAATTCTGGATCGCATCAATATTGATCTTGAAAAGCTGCGGTTCCTGCTGCGACTCTGTCATGACCTTGGTCACTTGACTGTGAAAGTCGTCGGTGATGCAAGCGAAAAGTTGCTGCACATCGGAACTCAGATTGGCGGCTGGCGGCGGGCTGCGGAATCACGAGGCCGTCCATGAGAAGAGTCGGTCAGTTGCCACGCCACTCGATCCCTCGCCCCTTTGGGAGGGCGAAGCTCCCGCTGAGCCGAACGCCTGTCCCGCCACTCGGTTCCTCTCCACTTTTGGGAGGGCGAAGCTCCCGCTGAGCCGAACGCCTGTCCCGCCACTCGGTTCCTCTCCCCTTGGGAGGGCGAAGCTCCCGCTGAGCCGAACGCCTGTCCCGCCACTCGGTCCCACGGCTCGGCAGGAGCCTCGCCCTCCCGAGGATCGGATCCCACGGCTCGGCAGGAGCCTCGCCCTCCCGAGGATCGGATCCCTCGGCTCGGCAGGAGCCTCGCCCTCCCAAGGATGGGATCCCTCGGCTCGGCGGGAGCCTCGCCCTCCCAAGGATGGGATCCCTCGGCTCGGCAGGAGCCTCGCCCTCCCGAGGATCGGATCCCTCGGCTCGGCAGGAGCCTCGCCCTCCCAAGGATGGGATCCCTCGGCTCGGCGGGAGCCTCGCCCTCCCAAGGATGGGATCCCTCGGCTCGGCGGGAGCCTCGCCCTCCCAAGGATGGAAACATCGCCGTTCCAGGGGGCACAGAGCAGCAGTTCAACGCCCCCCTCCAGCCACGAACACCCGTTGTTCGAACCGGAACAGGAACGACAACCGTAATAACAACACAGGTTTTCGTCTCTCCAGCACAGCACAGGTGGGTTTCCGCCGACCGGAATTCGGTGATCCCTGTGATCACCGAAGCGAGTCCTGTGCAGTCCACGGCCACTGCTCCTGTGTCGGAGTCATTCCGGCCAAATGATGCGAGGCGGGTGGGGGCTGGTAGCACTGTCGAACGTCCCCACCCGCCGCCTCGCGTCAGAGCAGACCCTGTTGTCCATCATGCAGGCCTCCCCGCTGACCCGCACACCAGACAGTCTTCTGATCCCTGCACAGCAGTGCCTGTGACCTGCAGTGCCCCGCCGATTGGCCACGTGATGCGCTGCCACCACGAGTCAATTTCGCCGCGCAGCAACTGCAGCCACAATTCCACGGCGATACTGCATGCCAGAGTATTCAGGTGAGCCAGTGAGCCTGAACGCTGGGAAGACCACTGCACCGGTTCACCGCGCTGCAGACTGCCCACGGGGGCATTCAATTCGTACCACGCGGCATCCGCGTCAGCCAGTCCCCCGACACAGGCAACACAGCTGCCCGGCACCAATAATCGAATATCCGCAAACAATCCCGGCGGTCCGCTGGCTGATTGCGACTGCCGCACAAGAGTGCCAACATCCAGATGCGGTGTGAGTGTGCGATTTGCCAGCAGACTGACACACAGACGTGCCGTGTCATTGTCGACGGTACTGACCAGCAGATCGCTGGGACGCTGCAGCACCTGTCGGGCGGCCGTGGAATTCACTGGATGCTCGCAGCAGGTCACCAGCAGGTTCGGCTGAAACTGCAGCAGGCGACCGGCCAAAGCTGACGCCTTACCCTCGTACTGGTCCTCGACGGTAAGACCGGGCATGCCGTCCAGATTTTCCGGCAGAAGAACGTCGGCATCCACCAGCCGCAAACGACCAACGCCAGCGGCCGCCAGCAGGAAACTCAGCTGACTGCCACTGCGTCCCGTTCCCACGATTGTGACTGTCGCAGACCGCAGTCGGTCGTGCAGCTGTGCGCCAAGGGCGCCCCGGGTGCGACTACTGCGTCGCTCGTCCGGTGCTGACGCAGATTCCACGTGCCGCTCCAGTCGCAGCATGCCCGCTCCTGCAATGTCGCAGGAATCCAACGGATGCAACGTGCCCGCGTGCCACAGCAGCAACCGACACGCTTCCGGAAGCTGCCGATCAAGCAGCAGCAGGACCAGTGTCTGAGAGGCTCGCGGCTGCAAACCTGAAATCAGACGATCGATCGGCAGCGATTCCGGACTGCCCGCTGTCACCACACACCAGTCTTCCTGAGGCGAACGGAGTGCCCCGCCGCGAACCGTGTCACCGACCTCCAGCTCATCCGCCAGAAATAACCAGCCGCCGGGAATGGCTTCCCGTCTGAGTGAACCGAAGGCAAAGTTGGTACCGCGACCGAGCATTCGCCGCAGAGCAGGTTCCCACGCACTGCGGCGAATTCGCAGACGACACGTCGCACGCTCTGTGATCGCGGCACACATACTCCCTCTCCTCAGAGATCCCGCCCGCTTCACGCAGACACTTCAATCAAACCGAGCCAGCTCACGTTCCCGGGCCAGTGCTTTCTGACGCTCAGCATCCAGCACACGATTCTCTGCCTCCAGTAACCGACGCCGATCTTCCGCCAGCTCATGAGACTTCAACATGGCCATTGCCACAGTGGACTGCGCGGCCACCTCGGCTTCCGCTGTCGGCGGTACCGCCACGGGGACTGCTGTTCCCGTTGGCAACGCCGCCGGACTGTCAGCACCCGGATTCGGACCAACCCCCGCCATTTCAACGCCCTCTGCAATGCCGTACATGATAAAACTCCTGTCAGAACTGCCATGGTGCTGCGGCCGCAACTGCTGCTGCCGATAGTCCCCTTATGCCGGTTGCGAAACACTTCAGATGAGAGAATCCGCAACAATTCTCAATGCCACCACCCAAATGGTGTCATCCATGAGTTCGCTCAGGGGAATTCTGTACTTCAAGGGAGGTGACAGACATGGCCTTTGATCAACGGTACTTTGATGATCAGACACAAGTTCGGCTGCATTGTGACGGGCCAGACTGCTGGGCCGAGATTCTGCGAAGCTCCTCCGGCCAGACCAGCGAATGTTCCACCGACGAAGCACAACAACTGCGGGTGGAACTTGAGTTTCTGCTGCAGCCGCGGGATAATGCCCAGCGACCCGTGGGACCACCCCTGCTGCTGCACTCACTGCCCTTACAGTTGACACCCAGGCCGCAGACCGGCTGGCTGCACGCGTGGGCATGGCTGCCGCCACTGCTCACGCCACCGCTGCTGAAAAAGTGCCACCTGCGACTGCAGCTCCCCGTCGGGTCAGCAACACGGCCGCAACAAACCTGAGACAATCCGATGTCAGATTCACCATTTTCACTTGACGAATGCCTTAACAGCCTGATTGAGCTGTTTTCGAAGCATCGATCCCAGTCCCTTCCGTTGTTCCTAACGGGCTTTCTTCCAAAAACAGCCGCTGCCTCGAATCGCACAGCCGACTCGCAGCAGCCACAGGCCGTGGAATTCCTTGCAGCCTTGCAGAAATCAGGCTGCAGGCTCACACAGGCACAGCGTGAACTGCTGCTGCAGGCAATTCACACCGTGGAAAAATCACTGCCGGAAACGGACAAGCACGAAAAACTGCGACAGGCTACCGGTCTGCAGTACCCGGAAACCGATCAGCGTCAAGCACTGGTGCTGCAGTTGCACCATCGGCTGCTGGGGCTGCTTTACGGTGCTCTGACTGCTGTCTACCTCACCGACCAGCGGTCCCCCGAATCAGCAAACACATTGCCAACCGACCGCCAGAAACTGTTGACCGCCCTGAATGACTGCGGACAGCATTTCGACAAAACATGGCAGTTTCCACTGGAGGACGCGTTGGCGGTTTCTTCCCGCAAGGCTGACGGTGATGGCTCGACGATTGCCGATGTGGATTCCCTGTTGTCCGCTGCCGCTGCGGTTCACTCCGATTGGACCCGACACCTGACCACCTGGAATACTGTTCGCCGTCTGCTCCGCTTTCTCATGGTGGAAGCTCAGACAAACAATTCGCCCGACGAACAGCAGACCCTGCCGGTGCTCTGGGTCCGCCGCTGTGACGCCTCCCACGACGACCTTCATTCTGTCGGGGTCGTGCGTGGCATCCGAATCTCTTCGGAAACCACGTCACTCGGCTGGTACATGGACCCGGTCAGTTTTGGTGTGACGCTGACGGATCAGGCGCTGCAGCAATCCGTCGAAATTGCCGGTCGTCTGTCATGGCCGGGGCTAAGGGATCGACAGATCGCTGTGCAGATCAGTCCGGGCTTGCTGTCGACCGGGGAATCGAGCGGTTCCCGCAACCTGCTGCTGTCGGGTGATTCTGCTGGTGGATTACTGGGATGCGGCATGTATGGTTTAAGTCGCGGTGAAAGGCTGGATACGCGGCTCACTGCCAGCCTGTCCCTGAAACTTCAGGATGGTACCGAACTGTCCCCCAGTCGCAACTCCCTGACTGTGGCGGACATTGCCTGCCATGGCGTCGGCGGTGGTTTTCACAAGCTGTGCGCTGCGAATACTGCGCAGCTTTCGGGCGTGGCCTTGCATCCGAAGAATGGCGGTGACGCCCAGCAGTTCAGGCAACAGTATCCGGGCGCCGCATGTGTTCCGGAACTGCTGGATTCGTTTGCCGCACTCTATCAGTATCTGACGCGGGGCTACCGCATCAACCACGCAATGCAGCAGTGCAGTCAGCGGTACACAGCATCGTGGGCCGCTGCGCGAAGGCCCCCAGCATCGTCAGCCGCCGCGCGAGAGGGCACAGCAATCGGGGGCGAATCGCACTGTCTGGACGTCTTCGTAAAACCCAGAATCTCAATCCGACAGCAGCAGGCTGAAGAGAAATCTGCCGAGCGCGAACACTGGCAACCGCTTCCCGCTGGAGTGCAGACCTTAATCAATCGCTGGATTCTGCCAGAGAATCGCTGGCTGATAATCACGGAGGATGCCGGTGGCGGAAAAACCGTGCTCACGTGGTACCTTGCCGCTGCCCTCGCCCGACTCAGCCCCGCGTTTTTCATCGTCCGCTATGAAGGCCACTTTCCTGATGATCTGCGAGCAGATCTGCAGCAGCGAATTGCCAGCGATTCTTCCCTGCTCAGCCTGCTGCAGACCGATCGCTGCACACCGCACCAGATTCTGGACGATCTGCTGCAACAGCGACGAGTGATCGTGATCTACGACGCACTGGATCAGGATAACAGCCACGCCGCTGCTCAGCGGATCCTGTATCTGCGTCGTAATGCGCCCGACCAGACACTACGAAGCGGACTGCGGTTGATCGTCACCAGCCGCCCGTATGCTGTGAACCAGAACCACACCGCCGTGTTTGCCCTCGACGACTGGCTGCACTGCCGCCTTGAACTGTTCGACGATGACCAGCAGCAGGCCTACGAGCGGCAGGTCGCCAGAGTCGCCGAGGCTGCAGGATTTGCCAGCCGCGAGACTGTCAGTGAACAGTACCGCCAGTTGATTCCGAACCGCGAAACCGTCGCGGAGCTGCTGGCCTATCCCGTCGTTCAGTCACTGCTTCGAAAACTGGTCCTTAACAACCTCGAGGCTGCCGACCATCCGACACACAGGAAAATTCGCCAGATTCGCAACACAGGCGACCTGTACTGGCAGGTGGGCCACGGGCTGCTGGAACGCGCATTCAAAAGTAACCGACACACACAGAACTCTGAAGACCCAGCCTCGCTGTTCCAGATCCTTGCCTGTTACGGTTATCTGATGATGCTGTGGTTTCGCGATTCAAGGGTTCCGCAGGCAGAGATCCCGAAGATCCATGCTGAAGTGCGGCAACGAGTCAAATTCGACAACGAAAAATGGAAACGCTTTGACGAGATCCTGCGGGATACCTGTCTGACCGAACATCTGCTGCTCAAGGAAAACCATGACCGCGAACTCTCCTTTCCTTCCCTCAAAATGACCGAGTTCTTCGCCGCTGTCTGGCTGGCCTGCCACTGTGACGAAAGTGTTCAGAAGGAACTTCAGCCATGGAGTGGAAACCAGCAATGGGACAATGTCTGGAAACTGGTTGCAGAAATGCCTGAGACGACAACCGGCGAGGGCAACAGTGTCTGCCAGCCGGCCAGTCTTGAGCACGCGTTGCACGCCCTGTTTTCCGTCCCTGCTGCCGGCCAGACGCGACCGACAGAAATGATGTTCCGCGCATGGCAGGTACTGACCAGAAATTCGTCATTGGCCACAGTCCGTCACTCAGTCCTCCATCGCTGGCGAGCACAGTTTCGCAGTTTCCTGGTTGACGGCGTGGTCGAAGGGCAACCCACGGAGCGGGCCAGAAGTGCAGCCCAGGTCCTGCATCGGGACGATCTGCAGTCGTTGGTTGAACAGGCCCTAGACGAGCAGTTGCACCTGCGTAACTCGCAATTGGATGCGTTGCAGAAGGACGGGAATTGCAATCGGGCCAAAAATCCTAAGCTTGAGGTGTTGAAAAAAGAGCAAAATGTGATTATGGAGTTGAACACTGAGCACTGGTGTCAGTTGATCGCACCGGCGGAGCCCGCCTATTGCCTGTGCTCTGACCAGCTCAATGGCGGTGACGTGGGCTATCTCAGTTTTTGGATGGGGGCGTCACCGCAGGATGGCAATGCAAAAAATTTTGAGAAACCGTGGTCGCAAGTCAGGATCGCTGCCTTTCACATGGCAGCCACCTGCGTCACAGTGGCACAGTACCGACTGTTCGACAATCAGCGGGAACATCAGCACCAGAATTTCAAAAAATACGCCTCGAAACCTGACTGCCCGATGATTTACGTCAACTTCCACGACGGCATCTGTTTCGCGCTGTGGCTGGGGGATGCCTACTGTCTGCCCAGCGAAGTGGAATGGGAAGGGGCCGCGTGGGGTGGCATCAACCGTGAACAGCACCAAAACTACGTCATCGGCGTGCCTCCTTTCACCGCCGCATTTGATTCCCTTCACGTCAATTTCGACGGGAACTACCCGATTGCAGGCCAGAAGTCATTGTATCGTCAACACACAGTTTCAGTCCGACACGCAGAGTTTCAGCCGAATGGATTTGGCTTGTGGCAAATGAGCGGAAATGTCTGGGAATACTGTCGCTCAGAATGGCACTATTCTCTTGGCGATGTGAAGTTGGCCGCAGATGATAGCCTGGCGGCGGGTTCTGCCGAATTGCCTCGCTGCGTTCGTGGGGGCTCGCGGGCCTTTTTCGCCACGTACACCCGTTGTTCGGACCGGACCTGGTACGACGACCGTAGGGACAACGTCGGTTTTCGTCTCTCCAGGACCAAGTAACACTATCCTCTCTTGCTCTTTTGCCCTGTTCCCTTTGCGATTTGCTTTTCCCTTTGCGATTTCTGCGATTCGCTGCGATAGGGTGATCCGCGACACGCGCAGCGTGGCGCGCGAGTTTGAATTTGGAACTTCAAGGTGTCACTCTGGGACTCAATTGACAGGGGCAAAAAAACGGTTGGCTCGAACATTTCGAGCCAACCGTTTGTCATGATGCAACAGCCAATCAGCATGCACTAAGGAACCAGTACGATCTGGTCCCGGTCGAGTGGCGTGGTGATTCCCGCACGCCAGATTTCCATGCGGCCACCGTTGAGAATTCGCCCAGCACCTACCGCTTTCAGGAAGACTCGGGTCTCACCGCTGGCAAGCTGTTCGACAGGACGAGTTCGGATGTAGGGCTTCGTGGCAAGTCCACGCACATCCTCCATAAACACCGGCCAACCGGTGCTATCGAACACGATAAGAACATCATTAAAGCGGCCAGTGACACTGAACGGCAGATCTCCATTCACTCGACCGCACACCACCGTGGCACTGCCCCCAGCGGATGTCGACCCCTGCAACTGCAATTCGTGGGCGACAGCTGCAGCAGGCAGAGCACCTGACCACAACAAAACCCAGCAGGCCCTCCGCAGGACAATTCCCAGCCCGCCGTGAAATAGTTTCATTGCAAACTCTCGTTCAAACAGGGTTCAATCAGGAACGCGATATCAACAGCGATATCGCCCTGGAACACACCGAGGGACACAGTCTTCGGGTGCATTCCACACTCTGACATAAGCCTCCAATTCCAATGTTGGATGACAGAAAATCGGATCAATCCGAAATCAGGTGGACACATGCAAATTCCAGTAACAGAGGTAGGGATCGCTGTTCGTGCCTTTTACCGCTTTTGTGATGCAAACATGGCCTTACCTTCTCCCTCCCGTCAGCTTCCCCCCAGCCGGACGTCTTGCTCGCCCCTTGGGAGGGCGAGGCTCCTGCCAAGCCGAACGTCAGTGTTCAGTAATCAGTGTTCAGCAATCGCAAAGTCCGCCCCTCGGGAGGGCGAGGCTCCCGCCGAGCCGGACGTCAGTGTTCAGTAATCAGTGTTCAGCAATCGCAAAGTCCCCCCCTCGGGAGGGCGAGGCTCCTGCCGAGCCGGACGGACGTTCGCCGCCGCACGCCGGGGCGGCACCGGTCTGCAGGCGATGGCTGGCGACGTTAGGTGATTCCGCGGGAGCGGCACAAGGGGGATCGGCTCCGCGGGAGCGTCGCCATCCCAGGGAGCGCCATCCCAGGGAGCGCCATCCCAGGGAGCGCCATCCCAAGGGGCACCCTCCCAAAGCCAAGCGGATCACACTCAGTTCACATCGCGACCAGTCAGTCTCTGCTCAATCGAATCGGCACGGCTGCCCAGCTCAAACACACTGCGACGAATGTCCTCGGCCGTCACTGTGCCCCTCGGGTAGGTGTCCACCATCACAAAACATGGCCGACCGTCAATGTCGCGAATCGATATTCCACCATGCTGCAGCGAAGCATTCAGCCGCAGCGCTTCCTCGTAAAATGATGGACGCGCCTCACAGCACAGACTGTAAATCAACAGCAGTCGCTCACCCACAGAATGCTCACTGTTCTCCAGATGCACGACCTGACTGCGCTCGTCACGAAATGTCAGATGCACCCGAAAACTGCCGTCAGCCTCCTCGTCCCACACAGCACCCGGCAACCCCTGAAATGCCTCGTAGACCAGATCGGTCAGGTCCCGAGTTGTGCCAAGTACCGCACGCAGCATCTGTGCCGCAATGGTGCCGTCACGCGGTCGCTGCTGCGGATCCCGCTGCATCAGTTGCGCCACACACTCGGCCATGTCCAGCGGAATCTCGGGATTCAGCCGGCGGACACCCACCGGCGACTGCGTCAGAATCGATCGCATCACCTCGGAAATACTGCTGCCCTGAAACGGCAGCCGACCGGTCAGCATCAGATAATAGCAGACCCCAAGGGCATAGACGTCGCTCGCCGGCGTCGCCGCTCGCCCTTCAAAAAGTTCGGGCGCCATGAAGTACGGAGTTCCGGCCAGACTGGGCGTCGGCAGATCCTCACCCACAATCCGCTTCGCCAGCCCGAAGTCCGAGATCTTCGGAACGCCGGCCGGAGTCACCAGCACATTGTCCGGCTTCAAATCGCGATGCACCAGCTGCAGTCGGTGCGCCATCGCCAACCCCGCCGCAATCCCGGCAGCCATCGAAGTGGAACGAATCGGACCAATCGGGCCCTCACGATCAATCTCGTTCTGCAGCGAACCACCCGGCACATATTCCATCTCCAGAAAATGGAAGTCATCCGTCTGGCCGATGGCATGAGTCGTGACGATGTTGGGATGCACCAGCGCCGCAGCCGCACGACCCTCGTTCTGAAAACGCTCGATGAAATCGTCGTCCTGCTCCACCCGCTTCGGGGACAGAATCTTCAGAGCACACAATCGCTGCAGGCTGGTATTGCGAGCCAGATAGACGATACCCATGCCCCCTCGACCCAGCAGCTTCTGACACTGATAGATGTCCAGCATCTGGCCCGGCAGCAGCAGCGAATCCAGCTCCACATCCACAGAAAACTGCTCGTCCGCAGCATTCACCGAGCTGACAATGACGGTGTCACGTTTCCACGACAGGTCCGAGCCGCGCAGGGCAATGCCACAGCGGGGACACTGCGAGAAATCCGCGGAAAATTGAGCGTTGCAGGCGGAACAGTACACCGTGGCCACAGAATTCCTGTCATCCGGCAAAAAAAGGCAGTCGGTTTTGAGCGGCACCGGCATTCTGCCTTTCGGCAGGCGAAATCACAAGACAAACGGGCCTCCGATCCGATACACTCACCCGCTCTGTGTCCCCGTCAGCCCCCGTCAGCCGGCACCCTCACAAATCTTCAGTCTTCTGACTCACTCTTGCAGAAACACGCCATGCCCAGGATCAAACCATTCAATGCCCTGCGACCGCTGCCGGATCAGGCGGCACTCGTGGCCTCCGTACCCTACGACGTTGTCAATCGCGACGAAGCCGCTGAACTGGCTGCCGGAAATCCACTCAGCTTCCTGCACGTCGTGCGGCCGGATATTGACTTTCCACCCGCACACAACCCCTACGCGCAGGAAATCTACGACAAGGCTCGCCAGAACTTTGATCGGCTGGTGGACAACGGAATCCTCACACGAGATGGCAGCGACTGCCTGTTCGCCTATCGCCAGATTCAGGGCCAGCATGCGCAGGTGGGTGTCGTCTGCTGCGTCCACATCGATGACTACGAAAACAACCTGATTCTGAAACACGAAAAAACCCGCCGCAGCAAGGAAGACGATCGGACTCGCCATGTGCTGGCACTCAATGCCAACGCCGGACCCGTGTTTCTGACCTACAGACAACAGGAAGCCGTCAATCTGCAGGTCGCTCAGGCCATGCAACAGCAGCCCCTTTACGACTTCACCGCCGTCGACGGCGTACAGCACACGGTCTGGCGTATCGCACACTGCGACGACCTCGTCAGTCAGCTCAGTGCCGTGCCGGTCTTCTACATTGCCGATGGTCACCACCGGGCCGCCAGTGCGTGGCGGGCCGGCAACGAGCTGCGCCGCAGGCTGCCCGACGGAGGCACCGGCAACGAAGAATGCAACTGGTTCCTCGCCGTCCTGTTCCCGTCCACACAGCTTCGCATCATGGCCTACAATCGCGTCGTCCGAGATCTCAATGGATTGACTGTCAGTGAGTTTCTGGAACGCCTCGATGCTCTCGGAGATCTGCAGCCAGCCGAAAGTCCTCGCCCCGCAGCCCCGGGAACCTTCTGTTTCCTCATCGATCACAAATGGTGGAGCCTCACAATCGCTCCCGATCCGCTCTTCGTCAATGACCCCATTCGATCGCTCGACGTCTCCATCCTTGAACACCAGGTACTGCAGCCAATCCTCGGCATCGAAGATGTCCGCACGGATCCCCGCATTGATTTTGTCGGCGGAATTCGAGGCACCGCAGAACTTGAACGGCTGTGCATTCCCGGCGACTGGGCCGTCGGCATTTCCATGTACCCCACCACACTCGATCAGTTGATGCAGGTTTCCGATGCCGGCGAAATCATGCCCCCCAAAAGTACGTGGTTCGAACCGAAACTGCGCAGTGGCCTGCTGATACACACTCTCGAATAGAAAACGGTTCTCCCGGACACAGTTTTTCCGCTCGCTTCCACCCACCTCCCGGACACCTACACATGCAAACCCTGCTGCTGTTGCTGCTGCTGCTGCCCAATGACTGGCCGAAATTCCGTGGCCCTCACGCAGATGCCCACGCCGCCGGACCACCGACGCCCATGCAGTGGTCCGACTCACAGAACGTTCGCTGGAAAGTCCCCGTCCCGGGATTGGGCTGGTCCTCACCGTCCGTTGTCGGAAAACGACTGTGGCTCACCACCGCAGTGCCCGTTGACGGCGGATTGTCCCTGCGGTGCCTCTGCCTCGATGCCGACTCCGGTCAAACGATCTGGGACACCGAGGTCCGCAGGGTCGCAGAAGCACCGAAAATTCACACCAAAAACAGCCATGCCAGCCCCACGCCGATCATCGACAAAGGCTCGGTCTACGTGCACTTCGGTGCACTCGGAATGGCCCGACTGAACGCCGCGGACGGAAATATCCTGTGGCTGAATACTGAACTGGCCTATCCGCCACTGCATGGAAGTGGCGGCTCTCCAGTGCTGCATCATGGCCGACTGGCAATCGTCTGCGATGGCAGTACAGATCCCTTTGTGGCCGCCGTGGAAGCCGAGACCGGCAAAGTGCTGTGGAAAAAGTACCGGTCCGTCAAAGCCCGCATCAGCCACTCCTTCGTCACCGTCTCAGTCGCTGAAGTCGATGGGCGCCCACTGGTCATGGCCCCCGGACCCGATCATTTCGCAGCCTATGATCTGAACAGCGGTGACGAGGTCTTTCGGGTGCTGGCCCCCGGTTGGTCCGTCGTGCCTCAGCCCACCGTCGCCCACGGACTGGTCATCTACAACCACGACTACGACAACCCGGAACTGATGGCTGTGCGACTGGGGGGCTCAGGGGATGTCACCGAAACACATGTCGCATGGCGGCAGAAACGCGGAGCCCCCAGTACACCAACCCCGCTGCTCATCGGTGAAGATCTGTTCTACGTTTCTGACGATGGCATCGCGTCCTGCGTCAATGCCGTCAGTGGCGAACGCTACTGGATGGAACGCCTGGGAGGAAACTTTTCCGCTTCACCGGTGTTCGCCAATGGACATGTCCTGTTTCTGGACGAAACAGGACACGCTACCTGGGTCAAGCCGACCCATACGTTCGAAGCCGTCGGAAAGTGCGAAGTCCCCGGACGAACGCTGGCCACTCCGGCCTTCGCCAACGGTTCCATGTTCCTGCGCACCGACGAATTCCTGTATCGAATCGCTGCTCCCTGAGCGGAAGTGGCCACGGCACCGGATCAATGCAAACGGGGTCGCTTTCCTGAAGAAAGCGACCCCGTGCAGTTTGATACCCGCGACACACCGGCGAAGGCTGAAATCAGCCTTCCTGCTGCTCGCGATAGGCAAAGCACATACGAATCAGGTGCGCCACATTGTCCGCTCGCATCTTGTCATTGATGCGGGCCCGGTGAGCCTCGACGGTTTTGGTGCTGACGTCCAGCTCCGCAGCAATCTCGCGGCTGGAAAGTCCGTCCACCACCATGTCCAGCACCTGACGCTCGCGACCGGTCAGACGGTTGATGCTTTCTTCAGTCTCTTCCAGCTCGTCTGCGTACAGGTCCTCGTCCACTTCGTAGAAGTAGCCGTAGGCCCGAGCCACAGCGTCGGCCAGCTCTTCCACACGGACTGGCTTGCACAGAAAGTCAAATGCGCCGTTCTTCATGGCACGCACGGCCATCGGAACATCTGCATGTCCGGAAATCATCACAATCGGCAGGTTGAACTTGTCGCCAGCCAGCTTTTCCTGCAGTTCCAAACCCGTCATTCCAGGCAACCGCAGGTCCAGAATCAACACTCCCGGCACGGCCTCCCGGTAGTCCCGGTAAAATTCCATCGCCGTCATGTAATCACGAACTTCAAGCTTGTGCGCCTGCAGAGACTCTACGAGAGTGGCGCGCACTTCCTGGTCATCCTCCACCAGAAAGACCGTGAAGGGTTTGCGTTTCTTTGGTTGTTCGAACTCAGTCGGAGGAGGTGCTTTCTTTTCCGTCTTCCTGAGTCCACGTCGTTTTCGCTGCATGAAAACTTCTCCAGTTATGGCCCTGCAGGACGCAGAACCGTGGGGTAGAGGGGGGAAACCCAACCGCCCCGGAGTCGGGACATCGGCGTCGCGCCCCGTCGGCGCACCGCGCTACAACTACATACTGTGACATCCGGAATCCAAATTGCCACCAGCCAGTCCCCGCAGATGGAAATTATCGTGAAAATGCGATTCGTTCGTCCTTATATTTTAACGGGGGATTTCCCGCAGAATTCCCGATCGATGCGGGAATATTCGCCATCCGCACAACTCCACACAGCCCACACGCTCCGCCAGAACTGCAATTTTTCCGCCCGTTCCTTCCCACACTCCAGTTGCTTTCCCGAAACAGACCCAGCAGAATCCAGCACACGGCAGACCTGACCTGCAAACCGCAGCTCAGTCTCGAAACCCCATATCGATAAACGTATGTCCCGTAGACTGATCACCAGTATAGCTGTCGTTCTGCTCCTCTGCATTTTCGCGGGATCGCGACCGCTCACACCCGCTGCCTGTGCTGCACCGCCGGATCAGCGAACACAGGCTGCCATCCAGCAATCCCTGGATTACCTCGTGTCTCTGCAGAAACGCCAGGGGTATTGGGAGGCCAATCAGGGACAGTATCGCGTGGCGATGACTGCACTGGCCGGTACAGCCATGCTGGCTGAAGGTTCCACGGCAACATCCGGGCGTTACGCCAAACCGATTCGGCTGGCGGTTGATTATCTGTTGTCCATGAGCCGCCCGAACGGGCTGATCGGATATCGCGAGGATTTCCATTACACCTACGGCCATGGTTATTCCATGGTGTTTCTCAGTCAGGTGTATGGCGAGGAGGAGGACGAGCGAAGGCGTGAGGAGTTGCGGGGTGCGCTGACGAAAGCAGTGCAGTTCTGCGCTGATGCTCAGACCAGTCGTGGTGGCTGGGGATACGTATCAGCCTCCGAGGGCAACGACTTCGACGAAGGTTCCACCTGCATCACTCAGGTGCAGGGCCTGCGGGCCTGTCGCAATGCGGGCATCCCGGTTTCCAGAGAGATCATCGATCGGGCAAAGAAGTACATTGAGGAGTGCACGACCAGCGAGGGCGGGGTGCAGTACAGCATTCGCGGCGGCGGGGCTCGGGCGCCCATCACCGCCGCCGCTCTGGCCGCCATGTTCAACGCCGGGGAATACGACACGGAAGTCACAAAACGCATGCGGGAATATTGTCGACAGCGGATCTGGCCCGAACGCAGCGTATCGGCCACAGACGGCTTCTGGCACTACATGCACTTCTACTTCGCTCAGGTGGTGTATCGCACGGGCGGAGATGACTGGAACAGGTATCGCGGAGAGCTGCACGAAAAACTGCTGCAGGAAATGCAGCAGGGTGGTGGCTGGTCCGACCAGCAGGTGGGCCCCGTCTACGTCACCGCCGTCAACTGCATCATGCTGCAGCTCGATCGCGGGTTTCTGCCGATCTATCAGCGTTAGGATCTGTCTATGACTGCAAACCGATCTCTGATCCTGCTGACCACCTTCGCGCTGGCAGTCGGATGCTCTGAAACTCCTGATCAAACCGCTGCTCAGCCTGCGTCTCCGCTGGCCACGTCAGCAGCCAGCCCACCCGCAACAAACGCGGCATCTGCGGCGACAGCGACGCCGGCGGAATCCGCGCCACAGCCGGCAAAGCAGTTTCGTCCGCTTGCTCTCAGCGGGCTGGGTTCCACGTCGGCCAAAGCCGGCACCGACGCCAGTCAGATGACAGCCAGCCAGAAAATTCAGTCCGTGATCAGTCACCTGCAGCCCATGCAGATCCTGCTGGGCAAATGGCGAGGCACCACGCGGCGTGAATACGAAAGTTTCAAGGCTGTGGACAGCCACGAGTGGGTCTGGGACCTGCGGACCGATCCTGAGCAGCCAGCCCTGGTCATGGCATCCGACAAAAGCCCATACCTCCGCAGCAGTCGCCTTTCCTGGGACATCGCAGCCGGGAAGTTTGTGCTGACCGGAGTGGATGCGGAAGGTCGCCAGCGTCGACTCTCCGGCGACTTCACGGAAGCACCGCATGAAATCACAGGCAGCGATGACAAACAGCATCGCATCTTCCGACTGGAGCTCAGCGAAGAAACTTCGGACTCCGCCGAGCAGTGGCAGCTTGCCATCGCACAGCAGGAAAACAACCGTTATCTGCTGGAAGTCGGCAAACGTCGTGGAAAAGCCGACTTTGCGCGATTCGACACCGTTTCGACGCAGCGCGACGGCACCTCGTTCGCGCTCAGCGACACCGACTACGCCGAACGCACGTGCATCATCTCAGAGGGGCTTGGAACCACCGAAGTCACGTGGAAGGGACGCTCTTACTGGGTCTGCTGCTCCGGCTGTAAGGCCGCTTTTGACGAAGATCCTGACACGTGGATCGCCCGCGCGGCTGAGCGAGCCAAAGCACAGAAATGAACGCGGTTGCGGCAATTGACATCGGCAACACCCGAGCCAAGTTCGGGCTGATCTCCGATCCCGCTCTCGGACCGGTCGGCGAGGTTACAGCCACAGTACTGGAGGACGGCCAGTCGCTGCCAGACCAACTGCTGGCGTGGTGGCACAGCACAGCAGCCGGGCGAGCCTGTTCCTGCGTGATCGCCGGCAGTGACCCGGACTGCCGGGATCAGTTGCTGCAGAACTGGCCAGTGGCGCTGCCACAACCCCTCGTCATTCGGTCCGGATCCCAGATCCCGGTCCACGCAGACGTGGACTATCCCTCGCGAGTGGGTATCGACAGACTGCTGAATGCCTATGCGGCGCAGTTCCTGCTGACAACCGATCAGGCCGCGATCATCGTGGATTCCGGTACCGCCACCACCGTCGATCTGGTCACGCCAGGTCCGGTTTTTCGAGGCGGCAGCATTCTTCCCGGACTGCGACTTGCCGCTCGCGCACTGCACGACTACACCGCCCGACTGCCACTTGTGGACGTTGATGAATCGCTCACTCAGCTTCCCGTCCTGCCCGGTCGCAATACCGAAGATGCCATCATGGCCGGACTGTTCCTTGGTCAGCTTGGCGCGGTACGTGAAATTGTCGCAGGGCTGCAGAATGCCCTGCACGTCATTGCCCCGCAGTGCGGTTCGCCTCGACTGATCATCAGCGGAGGTGGCGGGCGGCAACTGACCAGTCACCTGCCGAACGCTTTCTTCGCTGACAGTCTCGCACTGCACGGTCTTGCATGGCTGGCACACCAGCAGGGAGCAGCCCACAGACACGTGTGCCGGATCAGTGCTCACTGACGCTCGGCGATCGCCGCATACTTCGGTGCTGCCGTATGAGCCAGACGGTTCCGCAGCGATTCGGACAACAACCCCACCGCATTCCATGGCTGAAGTTCGTCACGAATCCGCGCATAGGCCGCCTGGGAATCGCTGTCGCTGCGACTGTTTTGGCACAGCAGATAACAGCGTTCTGCCGCAGCTCGCAGC
>Ga0255094_1000356_pt1 | contig 25173 bp, 19 predicted proteins | sample Colum_Law_RepB_8_2_FD_188434 | JGI IMG/M metagenome (GOLD analysis project Ga0255094, IMG submission 188434) | Freshwater microbial communities from Columbia River, Oregon, United States - Colum_Law_RepB_8d | ecosystem: Environmental > Aquatic > Freshwater > River | place: USA: Oregon...
TGATCAATGTGAGCAGCGTCGCGGCACGATCACCAGCGTCAGGGCTTCCGAGGAACAGCCAGTTCTTTCTGCCTGTCGCAACCTGCTTCATCAACTGCTCGACGTCGTTGTTGTCGATCGGAATGCGATCGCGGCGTTTATTGATGAACAGAAACAAGTGACTGTCGAGCACGCTGCTTCCGAACACTGCGGTGATCACACCGGTCAGCCCATCAAAGCTCTTGCGAAAATCCACCGGCGTGGTGCAGAAGTCAATCGGCAGATGAGTCGGACAGGTCAGCATGACACGCCCTCCATCAGTGCATCGCCTTGATTCGCCACAGCACAAGGCAGAGCCGGCAGTCGGCCGACCGCGCTGATCACTCCGTCCAACGCGTTCGGTTCAGTCCATGGTACCAGGATGCAGACACCATTCGGCAGTCGGACTTCGATGCGAGCTGTCGTCGCCGGGACCGTGTCACCGTGCCTCGTTCGACGTGGGTTATTGACTGGGAGCGTCGGCACGCCCGCAGTTGCCACGGACCTTCTTGCCACACGAACTGGCAGGAAGCACTCGCGGCTCAGTGGACCAATCAATCCCGACGCGCCTTCTGCGGTGGCCGCACTTCCTTTCGATCGTCGCCCTCACTGTCCACCGCCCAGCTTCTTTCGCCACACGTAAAACGCAGCGACCGACACGCCCTCCACAGAATTCGGTTGAAGACAAACAGAAACCGAATCAGTGTGAGGACCATGGCTACAATGGTTGTGGTGTACGGTTACTCTGTTTCGGAGAGACAAATCGCTGTCAAACGCGCCGAGATGGTGAGAGAGGTCTGAATTGGGGTGTCTCTGCTTGAGACCAGAGGCACAAGACCCAGTTCGGGGCTGATCGCAAGTTGTTGCGGGAAAGCGGGATACGTCGACGCTTTTCCCGAGGCTCAAACATGAGCGCAAAAAATAACCCCGGGGTCGAAACAAGTTTCGACACCGGGGCAAGTGGACCGGGCTTCGCGTCAGAAGTGTCCGCACTGGGTTATGACTGCGTTGTCAGTGCCACGCGATGTTGTCAGTTGACGGATTCCATCCTGAGCAGTTCACCGGTTTCGGGAACCGCCTGCAGAGGTAACTCTTTGCGGGCATCGTCAGAGTACAGCACCATGGTGACTTCGTTGCCCCGTGCGCTGAAAAACAGTTCGTCAGTAAACGCCCGCATGATCAGCAGCCCTCGACCACTGGCCAGCATCAGTTCGGGGTCATTGCAGCGTTCAAACGCGGCCTCGACATTGAACCCGTTGCCCTCATCGGAAATGGAAATCCACAGGCCGAACAGACCGACCAGCTCGGTTATCTGCACATGCCGACTTTTCCACGGTTCAAGCTGCTCACGCTGGCGGGCGAGGTCAAGAAACCGCGAAGTCCCGTCCTCCTTCAGTTCCGAGCTGATTTCCAGATTGCCGTGGTAAAAGGCATTGTTCAGGGCTTCTTCCAGAGCCATGCAGAAATGGTTTTCCCGTGATCCCGAAACCACCTGAAATTCGGCGATGGCGCTCAGCAGTCGCTCACGCAGCGGTGAAATCAGGCTGCAGCGGGTGGGGACCACGAACCGGGTCAGCCGCAAATGCTGCGAATTGATGACCTGAGTTTCCTGCCAGTGGGCTGCTGTCATAACGGTACCGTGACTGAGTTAACCGGAAGGAAGCTGAGAACAGACCGGGAATCCCTGTAAAAATGACACTGTAGCCGTGTTTTCTCCCATACCGGCTCGCGACCTGCAATCGAAAATGATGAATTTTGGGCTGTGAAGCGACGGTAGGTCGCAGGAAATTCCGCAGGATTCCCCGGACCAACTCAGCACCGATCGTCGCGAAAACACCCCCAGACGGTTGAAGTCCCGCCGATGTTTGCTTTAGTACGCCCTGAATTACCTGTTTTCCCGGCTCATACGGCAACGGCAGCACTCACGGACGCATCGGTCGTGTCGGGATACGTGTTTTCAAAAACAGTCTACAATCGTCATTCGCTGGAGTCGGGCCGAAAGAATGCAACGGATTTTCATTTCGGGGATCGGGGTTGTCAGTTGTCTGGGAAATGATCGTCGGACGTTCTGGAAAAACATCATTTCCAGCCAGTGCGGCATTTCCACGCTCACCGAGCACGACACGAAGGATCTGGAAGTCAACATCGGTGGCGAGGTCCGCAATCTCAACGACGCCCGCGTCAGCGTGAACGACAGTGTGTCAGCGCGGAAAATGGACCGAGCTTCGCAGTTCGCCGTGCACGCCTCGTATGAGGCCCTTGAAGATGCCGGGCTGCCGGTTTCCGGAATTGGCGAACGTGCCGCTGTGATTCTGGGCGCTGGACTCGCCGGACTCGAAACCTACGAATTCCAGCACGAAAAGCTGCTGACAAAGGGGCCCTCGCGAGTCAGTCCGTTCACTATTCCCATGCTCATGCCCAACGCCCCTCCGGGAAATGTCAGCCTCGCTTTCGGAATTCAGGGGACTGCCTACACCACCAGCAGCGCCTGTTCGTCTTCCGGACACGCCATGATAGATGCGTTTGAGTATCTGCGACGCGGCGACGCCGACTTTGTCGTCACCGGCGGAACTGAAGCCTCACTGACCCGACTGGGTATCGCGTCTTTCGTCAACATGCGGGCCATGAACAAAACGATGAATGACCGCCCAAAACAATCGATGCGTCCCTTTGACGCCGAGCGCGGGGGGTTCATCATGGCGGAAGGTGCCTCAATACTGATCTTCGAAACAGAGGAGCATCTGCGCAGGCGTGGCGGTCGAGCGTGGGCGGAAGTCCTCTCCGGTCGCTCCACCAGCGACTCCTTCCACCTGACGCAACCAGACCCTCAGGGACGGCAGGCGGTGCGTGCCATCCAGTTGGCACTCCAGAAAGCCGGCCTGAACCCGGCCGACATTGCTGCCGACACTTATGTCAGTGCCCACGGCACCAGCACCCATTACAATGATGCCATGGAGACGGTTGCGCTGAAATCCGTGTTCGGCAGCGATGCCTCGAAGCTGCACATCAGCTCCATCAAATCCATGCTTGGACACATGATCGGTGCCGCCTGTGCCGTGGAAATGTCCGCCTGTGCTCTGGCCCTCACGTCCGGCATCCTGCCACCCACCATCAACTACGACACCCCGGATCCGGAATGTGACCTCAACTACATCCCGAATACAGCGGTCAACCATGCCTGCCGATACGCGGTCAATAACAGCTTCGGCTTCGGCGGACACAATGTTTCACTGGTGATCGGGCGTGTCAGTGATCCGGAGCTGCAGCGAACAGACCTCTGAACACCGCAGTTTGACTTTTTCTCCGACGATCCTAAAACCCATCGGGGATTGTCCAATCATCACTCAGTGTGAACGGAGCAGGTTTGTGGTCACGCAGACAGTAGCAGTGTCGGGGGCTTCAGGACTTGTGGGCGGACGAGTCGTGCAGTTGCTGAAGTCAGCCGGCCACACCGTTCTGCCGATCAGCCGTCGATCCACAGACAGTTCCACCATCCTCTGGGAACCAGATCGCGGGTTTCTCAATCCGGCTCGGCTTGAGGGCGTTGATGCCATCGTGCACCTCGCAGGCGAAAACATTGCTGCCGGGCGCTGGTCACCTGCTCAGAAACAGAAAATTCGCGACAGCCGCGTGCAGGGCACCCGCAGCCTTGTGGAATCACTGAAAAATCTCACCAAACGTCCCAAAACACTCGTGTGTGCCTCCGCAATCGGCTTCTACGGTGACCGGGGTGACGAGGTCCTGAACGAGCATTCGGCACCCGGCAGTGGCTTCCTCGTCGATGTCTGCCGCGAATGGGAAGCAGCGGCGGCGACTGCCACCGACCTTGGCATGCGAGTGGTCCAGGTGCGGTTGGGAGTGGTTTTGTCCGCACAGGGCGGAGCGCTGCAGAAGATGCTGTTGCCGTTCCGGCTCGGAGCCGGTGGCATCGTCGGAAGTGGCCGACAGTACTGGAGCTGGATCGGCGTAACGGACGCGGCTCGCGTGTTCGCCTATTGTGTCGAACACTCGGAAATCAGCGGCCCGGTGAATGCTGTCAGCCCGCACACCGCCACCAATTTTGATTTCACAAAAACGCTCGGGTCGGTACTGCGACGCCCCACCATTTTCCCGCTGCCCGGCTTCATGGCGAAAATCGTGCTTGGGGAAATGGCCGGACCGCTGCTGCTGGCCAGTGCCCGCGTGACTCCCGATGCACTGCGAAAAGCGGGGTTCACATTTTCTCAGCCCGGTCTCCGTGAATGCCTCGAAGCCGAACTGAAGTGATTACCGCTGCTGGGCAGCAGGCCCCCACGTGGATGCGGATCTGCCTCTGGGCAGCCGCTCTGCAGTGCCTCGTCTGGGGCCCGTTCATCATTCTGGCACCACAACAGTCAGCAATCGCCTATGGTTATGCCACGCCGCCACAGGATCTGTTCCTCTGGCAGGGTATGGGGCTGATTATTCTGCTGTACGGTGTTGGCTATCTTGTGGCCGGTACCGACCCATTGCGGCACTGGCTGACCGTTGCACTGGGACTGCTGGCGAAGACTCTGGGCCCCATTGGCATGGCGTGGGCCGTGCTGCAGGGGCAGACGTCTTCCGGAGTGCTGCGGCTGATCCCCATTCACGACGTGATCTGGTGGTTGCCCTTCGCTCTGATTGTCCTCCGCGGTATCCGCAGCGTCAGCCCTGCAGCTGCTGCAGCAGTTCCAGCACCTTCGTCTCGATCAGATCACGCACCTGCCGGAATTCTTCCGGCGGCATCTCACGAGGATCCGGGATTTTCCAGTCCACCCGCAACGCTGTCTCCACCAGCGGACACTCGTCACCACAACCCATCGTAACGGCAGCGTCAACCTGTCTGCCGTTGAACTCACTGAGCCCTTTGCTGTCGTGAGTCGTCAGGTCATAGCCCCGTTCCTGCATAGCCGCAATGGCCTTTGGGTTGATGCGACCCGATGGCCGTGATCCGGCACTGAATGCCTGAATTCCGGCTCCCCCGTGCATCTTCGCAAAGGCTTCGGCCATCTGACTGCGATTCGAATTTTCCACGCAGACGAATAATACTGTCCTGACTGTCATGACGTATTCCAGTAATTACAGCAAAAGAGTTTAAAGCTTTCAGCAGCAACCTGTCGGACCACAGCAACCGCTGGTATTGGGCAGCTGCGGCAGACACAGCTCAGGTGCCAGACACGCCGTGTGCTTCAATGCGAGGGAAAACAGCAGACCGGACGGAGTCTGTTCGATGGCTGACAGTGGATACACCACCGTCACCGACGTCTCGTACTCCATTTCGACTGTCAGGTCGTCAGTGCCCAGCACCGGCTGAGCCAGCTCAAGGATCTTCTGCAGCTTCGACGAGGTCAGGCGATGATCCACGTCATCCGCCACCCAGATCTGCAATGTGCAGGAGGCGGTCGAGCGTCGCGTGCCACCACAGTCGACGAAATCCTTTCGCACCAGCGCCACTTCCGTCACATGAAAGTGAGCGGGCACAAAGCTGCGATCCGGCAGCATGATGTGCAGCCGGGAATCCGGACAGGACTGCAGAAACTGCAGCAGATGGTTCAATTGCATGACACTTCAACTTTCATCAGAAGGTTTCAGGCTGCTGGTTCAGGCCCCGCACCAGTTGCAGCGTCCACACGGAAAAAATCGCTCCTGCCGTCGGTGCCACCAGATAAATCCAGAGTGACTGCAACTGGCCGGAAACCAGTGCCGGCCCCAGTGAACGAGCGGGATTCATGGAAGCACCGCTGATCGGACCGGCAAACATGGCTTCCAGTCCCACAATCGCCCCCACAGCGACCCCCGCAAAGTGCTGCTTCACCGACGACTTCACCGAAACATTCAGTATCACAAACATCAGCAGCCACGTCAGCAGGAATTCCAGCACCAGCGACTGCAGAGCAGATCCGTGCGGCAAAGTGCCTCCGAGCGAATCAGCATCCGGGAACATCAGTCGCAGGCAGACACTGGCTACCAGAGCCCCCCCGCACTGCATCAGAATGAACGGCAGCAGATGCGGAACAGGCAGCCTGCGAGCCACCGTAAGAGCCACTGAAACGGCCGGATTCAGATGACAGCCGGAAACATCTCCCAGTGCATAGCACAACGCCATCACCACAAGTCCGAAAGTGCAGGCGATTCCGGGGTGAGTCACCGCGCCACCGGTCACACTATTGATCACAATCGCACCTGTTCCGGCAAACACCAGAGCGAAGGTGCCGAAAAACTCGGCCGCCAGTTGTTGCCTGAAAGCGAAGGTCATCAGCAGCACCCTTTCTGATCACAACGACCTGCCAGCGATTCTTCCATCAGGCATAGCCCCTGCTCCAGCAGCGACCGCACGCACAGATCCACCAGCCGATAACAGATACTGTTGCCGTCACGCCGCGAGGCCACAATTCCCAGATCCGCCAGCCGCTGCAACTGATTCGATACAGCCTGTGGCTTCATGGCCACCGCATCCGCCAACCGCCCGACAGGCAGCTCGTCCGATCTGACCAGAGCATGCAGGAGACGAATGCGAGTTTCGTTGGCCAGTACCCGGAACACAGCCGCCAGCCCACCCGCCTGTACCGGGGACAACAGCGGACGCGATGCCAGTGACGGCCGACTGCCGCACGAACGCCGACCGAGTGACCGGCGCGCTTCCCCGGACGAACTGCGACTGCGAACACTGCGCACGCCCTGAGCCATCACAGCACCCATAAAAGCCACGAACATTACCCCACTGCAACACTATTACACGATATTGTGGAATAGTGAAGGCGAAATGCGGTGCCGACACTGGGAATTCCGGACACTGGCGCGCACTGCGGTGCAAATCAGCCGCAGTCTGCCGCACTGCTCAGGTCACGGACACGTCGATCATCGCCTTCAACACACCGCTGTCCGGCTTCGTAAACGACTCAAACTCCGCCGGAACCCGGCCAAATGGAACTCGATGAGTAATCCATGGGGTCGTGTTGATGGTGCCCGACTCAATCAGCCCGATGATCCGCCGGAAATCCCGAGGCAACGCGTTGCGGGATGCCTTCAGAGTAATCTCGGGGCGATGCAGGGTCGGATGAGTAAAACTGATCTCTTCCGTGGTGATCCCGACATAAACCAGTGTGCCGGTGTGAGCACAGTAGCGGAAGGCTGTGGACATCGAGCCGCGGTTTCCTGTCGCATCCGTCACCACAGCAAACATGTCACCATCTGTGATCTGCTGCAACTGCTCCAGCTCACTGCCGTCCCCCCGCGACAGCACCGTACTCTCGATCCCGTACGTCTGACGCACAAACTCCAGTCGCTGCGGAACCATGTCCATCACCGTAATCTTCGCACCGGTCAGCCGCGTAAACTCAAGAGTCGCGAGGCCGATCGGACCGGCTCCGATGATCAGCACGTGATCACCAGCCACCGCTGCCCCGCGATCACACGCATGACAACCGATGGCCAGAGTCTCCACGAGCGCCAGCTGTTCGTAATCCAGTTGCTCAGAACGATGCAGCTTGTCTGCTCGAATCAGAAATCGCTCACACAATCCGCCGTCCACCATCACCCCGATGACATTCAGAGTCGAACAGCAGTTGCCCTGCCCGCGACGACACGCATAACAGCGGCCACAGTTCATGTAAGGCTCAACACTGCAGCGATCACCCACTTGCAGACCCTGCACATCAGCACCTAAGGCCAGCACTTCCACGCCCAGTTCGTGTCCCGGAATCCGCGGATAACGAAAGAACGGAAACTTACCCAGGTACCCGCTGGTGTCCGTCCCGCAGACACCCATCCGATGCGTCCGCACCAGCACTTCACCGGGACCCGGAGCCGCCGGTTCAGCGATGCTGACAAATTCCAGCTGACGAGGCTGCTCAAGTCGAATGGCTTTCATGGGCTGACCGCTTGCGTAGGCAATAAGATGACAGAATTCAGATTTCAGATGATCCACAGCCGGGGCCGGACACCCGACACGGCGAGCCCCAGACTGTAAAGACCGCGGGGACACAGCAGAAGTCGAACCGAGGCGAATTCCTGAGGCCATGGACAAAAAGGAAACCCGGGCTGCGTTTTTGTCCTCGGCGGCATGCTTGCCCTCCAGCGATCGGAAACCTGAGAGAGCAGGCCGTGAGTAAAAACGGCTCAACGTAAAATGACGTGCAGGGTGTGAAGAAGCCTTTGAATCACGAAAGACACCAATCGTAGAGGCATCCACAGGCGAGCCATTGGCGGAAGCCAACGGGTGTTGTATTGAAGGGTGGCACCGAACTGGTGCTCGGTGGCTCCCTATGGAAAATCGAGGCTCCTGCCCCTCGGATTGCAAGGATTATGTCCTTGGGAGGGCGAGGCTTCAGTCCTTGGGAGGGCGAGGCTCCTGCCGAGCCGGATATCAGTGACCAGTGACCAGTGACCAGTATTCAGTAATCGCAAAGTCCCCCCTTGGGAGGGCGAGTCTCCTGCCGAGCCGGATGTCAGTGATCAGTGATCAGTGATCAGTGTTCAGTAATCGCAAAGTCCCGTCCCCAAAGACCCAACACCAACGCCGTCCCGAAGGGTGAAAACCCATGCGCCGGAAACCCCCTTCTTCGGGGTCGTTGCGGTTCTGCGTGGACCACTCTTCGTCAACTCCTGTGGCAATGCAATCGGCAGCTGCGCGCAGGATTTCGCGTTGATCCGTAAAAACGCACCCCGCAGGCCCACAACCGTCCGCTGCTGCCGACGATTCACCCACCGCGAAAATCTCTCTGTGGCCCTCGCGGATCCTGTTGTGGCTTGACCGCGGAGGGGGCTGTGGTTGGTCGGTGTATGGATTACTGTCGGCTCGGCTGCGTTCGGAACCAACTGCAGAGCCATCGCCAGATCCGTCGTGGCACCGATGGATGCAGTACCTGCTCAGTCCACGTCTTCCGCGATGCCGCAAAGTTATTCCACGCCAGATCTGCATACGGCTCAAACGTATTCCGTACCGTTCCGATCACACCCTGCCGGTGCACTTCCACCAGAGCCGCCGCATAGTGGCTGAAAATGTTGCGGTTGATGATGCGGCCGGCCACAAACAACCCCGCCAGTGTGCCTTCAGTCACACCCCGGATGGTTTCCACTGTCTGCATCGCCAGGGCCCCCGAAACACCCAGCAGCGAAATATTTTCGCTGGCCGCCAGTCCCTTCATGTCCAGCCATAATCGCCGAATTTCGGACTCCGGAATCAACTGTGTCGGATCGATTTCGTTGAGGGCGGCGCGAGTCTGAGTGATGCTGTCTTTGAGTTCCTGAATGGACAGCGGTGGCAGGTCGAAGGCCGATGCCGCGGTCCCGCTGGCCTTCCGCACCGATTCCAGCAGATCGTCCACTCGGTGAATCGTCGAACTGTTATCAATCAACCCCTTCTTCTGCAGCTCTGCCGCCAGTTCCTGCACATAAGTCCCGGTGCCGTAAGCGGCATCGCTGACAATCGCCAGAATCCACAGCGGTGAGATGTGCAGAGTCGTCAGGCCGGTAATGTCAATGAAATTCGCGATGGCTTTCTTCGCCACAAACCGCCCCGGATCGGTCTCCGTTCCCGGCACGGTCGCAACCGGAGTCGCCGGGGACGCAACTTTCAGACCATCAGCCTGCTCATCCGGCACCTCCGCCACCGACTGCAGCAGAAAATTCAGCGAATTGCGGATCGCCACCTGATAGCTTTTGGAATTCTGGAACGCCTGCGGAATCACAAACTCCGCGATCTCGCGAGCCGTTCCGGCAGTCAGTCCGACCGCACTTCGCAACAGCCGTTCCGGCAGCGAAATTCCATACAACACTCCATCAATCAGTTGATCTACCGTCAGTTTCTCCGTCATCGCTGTTTGCCTTGATCTGAGTTCACCATCAACTGCCTGCCCACTCGGCAGCCACCGGATTATGGCTTTCAGGCCCGAAAAAAACACGCGGACCTGCGGTCCGCAAACCCAGCGCGAACCCCGCAGGCTTCACAAAATCCCCGAAATGTGAAAAACGCCCTTTCTGCGGCCGAGGACGATCGTCGTGACAAAATGCAGATTCTAGACTACTGCGGTAGCGTGCGCAGAATTTGCCTTTCGGGGAAGTTTTCCCAAAAGGGCAAAGATTCTGCCGTTTGTCGAATGTGATGCGGCTGACGGAATTCAGCGATCCGGAAAGATTCGGCGACGATAACGCAGGAAAGCATCAGGCCGATCAGGCCAATTCGTGCTGTAATAAGGAGATTTCAGTGGGCAGCACGCAGCCGTCCGGGCTTTGGGGAAAACGCAGTACAGCTCTGCAGGTACTTTTTGCTGTGGTCGCGGTCGTCACCGTCTGTGCCGGGTCACAGTGGTTATCCGCGCGGTCGGATGAAACGGATGCAGCGTCGCAGGCGATCCTGCCGCGTCCTCGTGATATGGCCGCTGAAACTCTGGACGCTGCCAGTCCTGAACTGGCAGCCCGCATCGAAATGCTCTGGAATTCTCAGGCCTCCGGTGACGAGCGTCGCAGGGCCCTGACTGAACTGCAGGCACTGGTGCCCGCCATCCCCACTGATGGCCCGCATGCGTCACTGCGGCAGCGACTGCTCCGCCGACTGGCACTGCTGTCAGCCACATTCGATGCCGCTGCCGTCTCCAGCCTGCAGGCTCCCGGCACGGATTACACAGCACAACTGCAATCTGCCGCCGCACAGCTTGCGGCAGTGCTGAGCACCACCCCCAATGGACGTCTGTGGATCGAGTACCTGGCCCTCAACGGACTGACTCAGCCCATCGACGATGGCACCAGCGAACGCATCTCGGCCTTCATGACTCGTGTTTCCGCCATCGATCAGATGTCCCCTGAACAGCAGGGCTTTCTGCTCAGCAGTGAAGTTCAGGATCTGAAAGCTTCTGCCGAATCGGCCGTGGCGTACCGCCAGACCTTCGCCTCCGACGACGAAGCTCGACAGGCGCTGACCCGGCAGATCGACCATTTGCTGCGCGGCCTGCTGCAGAATGAAGCGAACCCCAGCATTGCCGCGGCTGATCGAGCCCGCCATGCGTGGCGTTCCATCCGAGCCCGCTTTCCCGCCGCTGCTGATGTGCTCCGCCCCGGACTCAACGAACACTACCTCAACAACAATCTGCACGTCACACTCTCTGAAACACTGATCGCACGACTGATTTCAAATTCACGCACCGAAAGCGGGCGAGTCGCAGATACGATTCTGGGAGCGTGGGTGACCGGCACCCAGACCACCAGTGCTCAGATCTCCGTCGATGTCATTCCCTCCAGCAGCACAGCCTCCTTTGCGCTCAGACTGAACGGAAACACCAAGTCCAGCACCGTCGCTCAGAAATCTCCGGCAACCGTCTGGACCAGTGGTGACCACTATTTCAAGGTGGAGAAAACGGTGGTTTTCGACGGTTCAACTGTGGCGCTTTCCGCCAGCAGTTTTGATGTTGATACCAACAATCGCACCACCGGATTCCGCACTCGCTATGACGACATGCCCCTGTTCGGCGGCCTGGCACGAAACATGGCTCAGCAGAAGATCGCGGACAGTAAACCCCAGTCGGATGCGGAAACTGCCCGCCGGCTGCGTCGGGATATTGTGCCGAAATTTGATGAAGAAACCGGAAATCGCTTCGGCACACTCAACGCTGATCTGCAGAAAACTCTGACGGCCCTGAAGGCCAGAAATGCCGGACCTGACAACATCAGCGCCCGCTCCAGTGGCTCACACATCGCAGTCAGCAGCCGCAGCATCGGATCCGGCAGACTGGGTGGTTCCACACAACCGGTCCTGCCACTGCCGGACGAGGGTGGCGCTGTTCAGGTGCACGAAAGTGTGCTCAACAATACACTAGATGCCCTCCGACTGCACGGTCGCATTGTCCCGGACGATCAACTGACCGCGGAGCTGGAAAAGGCCCTGTCAGACCTGCTGCAGCGGGAAGTCAAACTGAGCAAGCCGGCTGACCCGGCAGTGGTTCAGACAGCACCCTCGACTGAGGCTCAGGCTGCCGCGCCGGCCGAAGGCACCGCGGCTGACGAACCGGAAAAGTCCACATCTTTCATCTTCAGCAAGGCTGATCCACTGCGGGTCCGCTTTGACAATGGTGAACTGACCCTGCTGATCCAGGCTGGTATTCGCCAGGAAGGCCGGGAAGATCTGCCCGTGCACACCATTGTGGTGCCCATCGCCATCAGCCTTGCCGACAGCAAAATCGTGATGACGCCACGTCCTGTACGTGTTCTGTCCGCACCGATCACCGTGGCCAACCAGCTGCGGAAAGTGATCAGCCGACGCATTAAGGCACGCGAGTCCGATGCTGTTATGCAACTGCAGTCGGGTACGGACAAGGAACTGTCCGTCACGATCACGCGCATCGAACTGAACGACGGATGGCTCACCACGGAATTCCGATAGACCCCAACTGCCCGTCACATCCACCGAAAATCGAAATCCACCGATTGCCGACCTGTTTGGGTCTATGACTTTTCCGGAATGCTGCGGTAAAATCGCGGCATGGCCGGTACCCGACGAATCTGCATTCCGCAACTTTCCGCACTGCTGCTCTGCTGCTGCACCGTGCTGCTGACTCAGCATGCAGCGACCGCCGCACCGCAGGATTCCGCCGCAGCCACACCCGGCGACGATTGGCGCAATGGGTACCGCGGATTTCGGATGCTGCTGGAAGAGCAGGGTGTGCAGGCCGAAAACGATGCGGAACAGGTACTGCGATTTCCTCGCCAGTCTGTCATCCTCGTGCTTGGGCAGCTCAGCGACTTTCCAGCCCGGGACTGGCTCCGCCTCCGCCGTTTCGTGGCTCAGGGCGGAGCATTGCTGGTGGCTGGCGAAGAATCATTTCGACTGCCCGGTGTCACCACGTTCATGGCTGGTCCGGCCGAATCCATCGATGCCCGCGAATTCTACCTGCAGCACAGCGACGTACTGGCATTGCCCTGCGAATCCGGAACTCCACTTACCAGCGACCTGCGCACAATCGTGGTGAATCGCACCGCGTGGATGACGGCTTCCGAGGATGAATCGCTCACGTGGACGACCATCGCCCGTCTGTCCAAAGCCACAATTCCTTCCGCCGCCGCCGGACAGCCCGTGCTCATGCTGGGCATGGATCCTCAGAACAACGCAGGTGTGATGATTCTGTGTGCCGACGGCAGTCTGTTTGCTGACGGTATGCTCTGGCACGGTGAGAACTCGATCCTTGCCATCAACGCCGCTGACCTGCTGTGCCGTGGCAACCGTCGTCGACTGGCAGTGCTGGAATATGGCGGTATTCCTCAGCCCGGTCTGGACCAGCCGGATCCGCTCAGTTCCATGCCGCCCAACTCATTCAATCCCAATCCGTTCAATCCTCCGCCACCGAACCGACTGCCGCGCAGTCGCCCGCAGCCTCGCCGTGATCAGGTGCAGACACCGCCACCACCGCGGGACCTGAAAACCACCATTGCCACCATGAATGCTCTGCTGGACAAGGTCCAGAAAACCAATCTGCTGAACGAAACACTGCGTGATCGACCGCGCAGTATGCCTCCCGGGGCATGGCTCCGCACGATCCTGCTGCTGATCGGCAGTTGTGCTGCCGTTTGGTTGCTGCTGACACTGCTGCGCAATCGCCGCAGTCCGCTGCCCGCATGGCAGGCTCGCGCCATGCAGTCACTGTTCGGCGTCACCAGCAGCCGTCAGATTGCCGATTCGGAATTCGGACCTTCCGCCGAAATCCTCTGTCGCGAATTCTGCCTGCAGGTCACTGGCTCGGATTATGAACTGGACTGGCTGAAACTCAGATCTGATGCACACAAAGCACCGCTCGTCGAAAACCTCGCTCGCGCCCAGCGAACGGCACTGAATGACATCGTCAGCATCGCCACCAATGGATCGCCCCCACAGATGACTCGCAAACGCTTCGAACAACTGGGCGCTGCCATCCGTCAGTTGTGGCAGCAGCATCGGCAAAGATCACTGCTGCCCGCCAGTGCCGTCACGGTCGCTGCAGATTAGGCTCGCAGCAGACCCTGCAAAACCTCGCCATGGATGTCCGTGAGGCGATACTGACGACCCTGATAGCGGAACGTCAACCGCGTGTGATCGATTCCGCACAGATGCAGGATGGTCGCCTGCATGTCGTGCACATGCACAGGATCACGTACGATGTTCCACGCAAAATCGTCGGTCTCACCGTAAACGGTGCCGGGCCGAGCACCCCCGCCGGCCAGCCACCACGTAAACGCGCGACCAAAATGATCCCGACCCCGCGGATTGTTCGGATCACCCTGACCAAATGGCGTCCGACCAAACTCGCAAGCCCAGACCACCAGAGTATCCTCGAGCATGCCCCGTTCACGCAGGTCCTGAATGAGCGCCGCTGCAGGACCCTCCGTGTCCCGACACTGCTCTTCCAGTTGAGTATGCAGGTTGCCATGCTGGTCCCAGCCGGCATGCATCAACTGCACAAATCGCACCCCCCGCTCCAGCAGCCGCCGCGCCACCAGACAGTTGTTCGCAAACGTGCCCTTCACCAGAGCGTCCGCACCGTAACGCTCCACAACCGACTGCGACTCACCCGAAAAATCCACCAGCTCAGGCACACTCGACTGCATCCGGAACGCCATCTCGTACTGGGCAATCCGAGTTTCAATCTCCGGATCACCATAGTCCGCCAGATGTCGACGATTCAGCTCGGCCACTTCGTCCAGCAACACTCGCTTCGACTGCGCCGACATTCCCGGCGGATTGTTCAGATAAGGCACCAGATCGCCCGTGTTCCGGAATCGCACGCCCTGATAGCGACTGGGCAGAAACCCCGCACCCCAGTAGTAATCAAAAAACAGCTGTCCACACGTCTTGCCCTTGTCGCTGGAAGTCATCACGACAAACGCCGGCAGATTGTCGGTCTCGCAGCCGAGGCCGTAGGACAGCCACGCACCCATGCTGGGACGACCGGGAATCTGGGACCCCGTTGTGAAGAAGGTCACACCCGGAGCATGATTGACGGCTTCGGTACGCATGCTGCGCACCACACACAGCTCATCCGCCACCGCACCCAGGTTCGGCAGCAGCTGGCTCAGTCGAGTCCCGCACTGGCCATACGACTGAAATCGGCGAATCGCCGGAAGACAGGGCCACCGCTGATAACCGGACGACATGGTGGAAAGTCGTGTCGTGCCGCGAACAGAATCCGGGATGTCCTGACCGGCCATCTGCCGCATCATCGGCTTTTCATCGAACAGGTCCACGTGCGAAGGCCCGCCACCCTGCCACAGCATCACCACGCGTTTGGCAGAAGGTACCGTTGTGGGAAAGCCTGCAGTGCCCGGCGGAGCAGCCGCGCAGTCACGCCCCAGCAGGCTGGCCAGGGCCGCCGTACCCACACCTCCCGCGGTTGAGCCAAACAGGGTTCGTCGAGTCACCCGGGCCTGATTCAGCTGCAGCAGGTCATTCATCGCCTATGCCCTCCAACGTTTTCAACGAGCCGGGGAAATCAGCAGGCGGCCGGCCACTCGAGTCCGCAGACTCCACAGGCTGCCGCCAGCCGTCACGAACAGCGTCCTGCCATCATCGCCTCCAAAACCGCAATTCGTCGTTTCATCCCGCGGAATTCTGACAAACTGCTGCAGCCGTCCCTCGGGCGAGAAAACATACACACCCGCCGTCGGCTGTTCGGCCGTTTCCGCAGGCAGATTCGGCTGATTCAGGCCAGCCGCCACATACAATCGACCCTCCACATCAAACTTCATTCCGTCCGGACCACGAGTCGTTTTCCAGTCGTGGATCAGGGTCTGGGTCGCGAGGTCAGGCTGACCATCCGGCTGCAGATGAAATCGCCACAGTTTCCGAGCCCCGCCCACATCGCTGTTGTTGTTATCCGCTACAAACAGAAAACGGTCATCAGCCGAAATCGCAATTCCGTTGGGACGGTCCACTTCATGAGCAATGATTCGCACCACTCGACCGTCCGGATCTATCCGATACACACCCTCGATCGGCCGACCAGACTCGTCCAGCAACTCCATACCCTCACGACTGCCATAACGCGGATCCGTGAAATACAGGCGGTTCCTGGAATCCAGAGCGAGGTCATTCGGCTGGTTGAACTTTTTGCCGCCAAAAGTCTCCGCCAGCACCGTGGTTACGCCGTCTGTGGTTCTGCGCGAAACACGTCGTCGGACCGGTTCACACACCACAATCCGACCTTCGCGATCCACCAGCAGCCCGTTCGAACCGGCCTCTGCGACGTAAACGGATACGGTCCCCGATCGATCACGCAGATTGATATTGCCTTCGCCACTGGTCAGCAGGCCCAACTGCGGATGCCATGCCGGACCTTCGCCGGCCCCGGTTTCCGACAGCAGCTGCGGGGACCCCTCAAATACGCTGGATGCCACTGCCGGCTTCAGTCGCACGACCGCTCGCATCGGATAGTGATCTGACAGCCGAGCCGTTACGGGATCACGCAGTATCACCGGTGATTCGATCGACCCCGCCAGATTCGCCGAGGCAAACATATAATCCAGCCGACGGTCTGTGCCGTGATCCTCATCACTGACCAGCGGAGTGGGGAACGATCCGACGAATTTCTCGGATGACCAGCGCGCAGCAGCCAGTACATCCACATAACCCTGCTGCACAATGGCCTCAATCCCACCGTAATCCATGCGCCCGTTGTTCAGGTTCCTGGCTTCCGGATTGCGAGCATCCAATTGCTGGAAGAAGGGTACCAGCCGAGCATCAGCGTCGTAGTACGGGCGATCGACAGGTGAAAACCCGTTGAAGTCCCCCGCCAGCAGAATTCGCGGATCAGCATCCGGCAGACTGGCCACGTCCGCAGCCAGCAAACCGGCTTCAGCGATCCGCCGCTCAAAGTTCGACGGATGAAAGTGGATGACATAAAACCACAGTCCCTGAATCCGACATCGCAGCAGTCCATGGTGAAAACCATCCCGCAGGATCCGCACGTCAGAAATCGGATAGCGAGATGTAATGCCCGTTGGAAAACCATCCTGTTTCAACAGAACAGAATGCGAATGTCCCCACGCTTTGGCGTCGGAAGCCAGCCGCTCTGCGGTATAGCCATTCAATTCCTGCAGCGACACCACATCCGGTGCCTGCGCTGCCATCCACCGCAGCCACTCCGCATGACGCGGCTCGCCCTTTTTCGTAAAGCCGTACCAGACATTGTGAGTCACAACGGTGAGTGTTTCCGGACTGTCCGGAGCCTGCCCCGGCAGGGGCGACACACAGGTGCAAAACAGCACGAACAGCAGGAGACGTCTGAGGGACATCAGGGGACTCCGCAGCAGAAATTCAACGGTTTGCAGATCAGGAAACCAGCATCATGCAGTCTGTCGGGCAAAGATGAAAGTGAACAGCCATGCTGACAGGGCTGTCATTAACACCACTGCCCCGGCTCCTGCTACACTCCACCCTCCGTCCCCGCCTGCCCCATGTGTGTTCATCGATGATTCAAGAACGCAAATTCGTCGCTTTGTCCTCGCTGCTGACAGGCGTAGAGTTTCGCCATGTCAGGGACCCCGGACAGCTTCAAACTCTCTGTGCCCCACCACCGACATCTGAAAACTGAAAACTGCCCCCCAAATCCTCGAAAAATGCCGGACTCCGCTGCAGATCGGATCGCGACTGCTGACGGATCGGTTCCTGCTTGCGCCCCTTGCCGGTTATACCCATCTGGCTTTCCGTGTCGTCCTGCGACGTCTCGGAGGGCTGGGGCTGGCCACCACGGATCTCGTACAGGCGACGATGCTGTGGTCAGGGCACGGGCGTTCACGCGAACTGGTGGCCACAACGCCGGAAGACCGCCCGCTGTCTGTCCAGATTTTCAGCGGTCGCACGGACGATCTGATCCGAGCGGCAGTGTGGCTGCAGGAGCAGGGGTATGAGGGTGTGGACATCAATATGGGTTGCCCGATGGCGAAGGTCAACGGATCGGGGGGCGGAGCTCGCCTGATGTGCAGCACGGATAATGCCGTCCGGATGGTTGAGCAGTTGATCGCGGCAGTGCGACTGCCGGTGACAGTGAAGATGCGGCTTGGCTGGGACGCCACCACTCTGACTGCTCCTGAACTGGCGGCGGCTTTTGAACAGATCGGAGTGGCGGCGGTGACGATTCACGGCCGTACCAGAGCTCAGGGGTTTCACGGTTCTGTCAATCGCGACGGGATTCGTCAGGTGGTGCAGGCCGTTCGTACGATGCCGGTGATTGCCAACGGTGATGTGCGAACTGTCGACGATGCCCTGCAGATGCTGCAGGACACAGGGTGTGCGGGAGTCGCGATAGGTCGCGGCGCCATGCTGGATCCCTGGATTTTCCGACGGATTCGTCAGCGAGTCTATGCTGAGTCAGAAGCCGCCGACGGGGCCGATACTGACCCCAGCCCGGACGAGCAGATGCAGTTTCTGGAGCAGCATTTTGAACTGATGCAGCAGCAGCATGCCGAGCGATCGTGTGTGTTGTTCCGCAAATTTGCTGCCTGGTATGGCTGCACACTGGGGATCCCTGAGGACCTGGAAGATCGGCTGCGGCGATTTGAATCGGCAGCAGAATTTGCGCGCATAGTGAACGAGATTCGTCGGCGTCATGGCGAACGAGCCCGCAGAGTACCGACCGCCCTGCTGAAAGTACCGAACGGCCCCGTGGAACACTGGTAAAGCACTGAAGAACAGAAGGCGTCAGCGCTGCGTGGCGACATTCCGAAAATCCACTACCGCTTCCGCCTGCCGTTCAGCAACGCCCCCAGCCACGTGTACCGCACCAGCCACTGATAACTCAACAACAGCAATCCCGTGCACACAGCACACGACAGACCAAACTTCAAAAACGGAGACATGTTCCATGACCGCAGTGGCGCCTGAATTGCAAACAACAGCGGCAAATGCATCAGGTACAGCCAGTACGAAGAATCCGACAGCCAGCGAATCCACCTGCTGCCACCCATCAAAAACCGCCTGAAGAATCCCAGACAGCCAAAACTCATCCACCACGCAAATGCTGACTGGATCAAAGCCGACAGCAAACGCGACTGATCCGGTAAAAAACTGAGCGGCAGCAGTACCAGCAGTGACAGCGACAGCGTCAGCCACCACCACCGCCCCAAATGCGCTGCACCATCAGCCGCCGCGAAATACAAACAGCCAAACGTGAAAAAGATTGCGTAATACAGCAGCACATGCGGCTGTGGCACGATCCCAACTGATGTGTCCGGGCCAAACGCCGGACCAAACAACCCCATGAAGCACATCGTCAATACGGTTGGCAGCAGCCACACACACTGCAGCCACCCCACCGTCAGCAAACCGGACAGCCGACCGGCAGCCGCACAGCAGCCACTGAGCCGCTTAGCCAGTGGTGCCAGCAAGGCAAAACCGGCCACCATCCAGCACAGAAACCACAGGAACCACAGGTGGTCAAAAACCGGTGTCAGCAGCAGATGAAAGGGCTGTGAATTCTCGGCCGAAAAAGCACTGAGATTCCAGCGCGGCGAGGTCAGAAATTCTCGATAGCCACCACGCAGCTGATCCAGCAGTCCGGGCTCTGAAACCTGACCTGCATCCGGCAGTGGCGGCAGCAGTTTCAGACACTCCTGACGACCGGTCATTGTCTCCTGAGGATCGCGCGGAGGCAGTCGCAGCAGGCTCTGGATAAATCCGGTCACCGCGGCGTCTGCCAGAGCGGATTTTGCCGGAGGATCCCCGGCCAGATTGGCCTTTAGAGGATCAGCCTGCCGCTCCAGCAACAGTCGCACTATCTCGGGATGCCCCGTAAACGCCGCCCCATGCAGCGCCGTCGATCCGTCCGCATTGCCCCCGTCAATCTCCGCACCTGCGTCCAGCAGTAGCTGCACAGCCTGCAGATTACCATGCATCGCCGCCCACGACAGCGGACGCACCTGAAACTGCACATCCGGCTGATTGGCCGCAGCCGCGTCCACCAGCAGTGACTTCAGTTGAGACATGTCGCCCGCACGCACTGCCGATGTCACAGTGGCGGTCTGCACCAGCCCCGATTTGCCCGCCGCCTGTCCTGCTGCCCCCGCGACAGACCCCGCACCAGGACCCGCCGCCAGTCGACCCAGCCAGTGCGACAACGGCAGGATCGTCACCAGACCCAGCAGACAGGGCAACAGAATCCGCAGAGCACGCTGACGCAGCAGTGCAGACAGACCACGCTGCCGCCACATCATCATCATGAAATAACCGCTGATCAGAAAAAACAGCGGCATCCGAAAACCGTGAATGATCATGAACAGCAGCAGGAAAGCCTCACTGGTCTGCGAATCCTGAATCGCCCACGGGAAACCCGGCGCGTACGGAATTGCACCGTGCAGCGCAATTCCCAGCAGCATCGCAAATGCCCGCAGGGCATCCAGATCATGCCTGCGCGGCGGCTGTACTCCCAACTGCACTTCTGTCATGTCATCACTGCTTTCGCACCAGGGAAACGCGGATCGGATCCGGTAACTCCAAAGTCACATCCAGATGATTCTCGTCCAGCAGATCATAGCAAATTGCCAGACCGACCGAGCGGTTTCCGTGTTCCTGGATCTGCAGCGCGAGGCGTGCCTGCCCGTGTTCAGGCGATGTCCACGCACCGGAAAACACTCGCCCCTCAATTTTCAGGCTCAACGTAAAATGAAGTGCGCAGTGTGAAGAAGTATTTCAATCACGAAAGATACCACTTGTAGAGGCCTCCAAAGGCAAGCCGTTGGCGGAAGCCAACGGATGTTGTCCTGCAGGGGGGCACCGAACTGGTGCTCGGTGCTTCCCCCTGCCGAAGGAAGAAAACCCTGAGGCCAGAAACCCTGTTTTCGGGGGCGTTTCAGTTCTGCATGGATCACTCTCTGTCAACACCCCGGGCAATGCAATCTGCAGCTGTGCACCGGATTTCGCGTTGATCCAGTTGTCCACGCAAACCGGAGCGTTGAGCCGGCCGTCAGACGCCGCGGATGCTGCACGCACCACGCCGTCGGAATCCCAACCACATGCAGAAACTGGCCAAGTCGCGCAGATGATTCCACTGGGCCCGCTGAACCCTGCCGGACAACAGTGCCTGTCGCACGAGTCACCGTGGCAGTTGAATCCAACCGCAACGGCCTGTCTGAAACCATCCCACCCCGAATTCGCCGTTGCCAGATCAATCATGCCACGGACAAAAGTCGGTTGAAGGTACAGACATCATTCAGCATTGCGAAACCCCTGTGTGTTTCAGGGACGGGGAGCAGCAGTTGAACTGGCTGAAGCCGAGGCTGCGGTTTTGTCCCTCGCGTCAGGAATGCCCTCAATACTCAACACCCGTTATGACTTAACGCAGCACGCCCGCAAATCCTGACACAAAAAAGGCGGACATCGCTGTCCGCCCGTGAGATACAGATGTTCCGCGAATACGGCGTCAGCCCAGAGTAAACTCGGGTAAACGCACGATCTCGCCGCCACGCATCGCAGACTCGTGCGCACAAATTCCCACACAGGTCCAGTTCGCAGATGTCACGGCGTTCGGACGCGGATCCCGGTCCTCCACCAGTGCACTCAGCATCTCGTGCGCCAGATGCGGATGCGATCCACCATGACCACCGCCCTGCAGAAATGACAGATGATCCGCATCGTGAATCTCCGACGGCAATGTGAACCGACGAATCGGCTCCGGCAGCAGATGCGCAAAGTCCGGCACCGTGACCTTCTCTGCAATTTCCGGCTCAGGCTTCTTCGCCGTGTGAATCACATGCGGCTCGTGCTCGACCAGTGTCCACTCGAAGCTCTTCTTCGTGCCATAGACGTCAAAGCTTTCACGGTACTGCCGCGCCACATCGTAGAGGAAACGCCAGATATGAGCCGTCAGGTCACTGTCCTTGATTTTGATATGACAGGTCTCAACAGCAAAACGATTGCCGGACTTCTGCGCAATGTCGTCACGAACCGTGCCCGACCCGAAACAACTGACATACTCCGCCAGACCGTCCACCAGCCCCAGACACGGACTGACAACATGAGTCGCATAGTGCATGGGAATCATTTTTTCCCAGTAGCTGGGCCAGCCATCCATGTCCTGCGGATGCGACGCAGCGAGGTGCTGAATCTTTCCCAGCTCGCCACGACGATACAGATCCCGGATGAACAGAAACTCGCGGCTGTACACGACGGTCTCGGCCATCATGTACTTCAGGCCCGTTTGCTTCACCTTCTCAACAATCTGACGACATTCGTCGATCGTTGTTGCCATCGGCACCGTGCACATCACGTGCTTGCCCGCATCCAGCGCCTTCAGTGACATCCACGCATGGTCCGGAATCGGACTGTTGATGTGCACAAAATCGATGTCCTTGTCCGCCAGCACTTCATCGTAGCTGGTGTAGCGTTTGTCGATTCCGAACTGATCACCACACTTCTGGAGCTCAGCCGGATTGCGACGACAGATGGCTGCCACGTGGGCATTGGGATGGGCCTGATAAATCGGGATGAACTCGGCACCAAAGCCCAGTCCGATCATCGCGACGTTGAATTTCCTGCTCATTCGAAGTTTCCTGCGTGGTCTGAAAGACTTTGAATCCGCAGCCTGTCGGCCAGGATGGGGCGGTAGTCTAATGAGAAAACCGGGGTTTCGGGAGTCATCCGGAGCGTTCAGCCCCAAAATGTTCCGAGGCCACCACCGCGCGTTCTGGTTTCGGCTGCAAGTGTTATTCAGTAAACAACTTGCGTGCAGGCCCCGAGCCGCAGCACGGCAGCAGGCCGGAATCTGTCGACGCACCCGCAGTTCCTTTGCTTTGAATTGTGCCCGGTGTTGGCTCAGTACCTCCGTCTCCCGCAAGTCCACAGAATTCCGCTCAGGTGATCGGAAATGCAGAGTTTCAGGAATTCGTCTTTCACGGATCGGCGGATTCTGCTACGAAGGACTTTTACAGCATTCAGATCAACACAAATCCCTCCGGGGATGGTTCGCGCGGCCGGGGAAAGGATTCCCATGAACAACTCCATCTGGAAGGTTCTGACAGCACTCGGGGTTGCCGGAATCGGCGTATTTTTCGTCATTCAGGTGCAGGGACGACTGGCTGCGCAGAAGAAAAATGATCCGCAGGCCGCCGTCGCAGCCGCTGATAACGCAACTGGCAGCGATACCGCTGCGGCTGAAGAAACTCCCCCGGATGCACCTGAGCAGGCAGCAGCCGCAACGGCATCCACCGACGAAAGTCCATTCAATTTTGGTGAACCGGAATCGACCGGGGAAATCCGTACGGCCAGCTTTCAGGCAAATCCGGCAGATCCCCCCGCCGACAACGGTGCATCAGTAAAAATGCCGCCGGACGAACGTTTCTTCTCCGACCTTGAAGAACCAGCAGCCACCACCGCTCAGCCGTCCGCCGCTCCTGCGGCCGCCAGCGAACCGGTTGCGGTTGACCCCCCGGTCACTGCTGAACCTGTCAGCAGTGAACCTGTCAGCAGTGAACCTGTCAGCAGCGTGCCGGCGGTGACGGTTCCTCAGCCGGCAGTGCCCACACCGGCTGCCGAATTGCCCCAGTTCCCGGCCGCCGCTGCTGCTGAATCCGAAGAGACTCCACAGTTCGTTGTGCCGGAATCTGTTCCGGATTTCCCGGCCTCGGAACCGACCACCTCTCCGGCCATGGACAACACCGAGCCCCCGGAATTCGCGGAACCCGCCCCCTTCCAGCCGGACACAGTACCACAGCCTGAACCGTTCCCTGCAGAGACTCCCGACTTCGGTGAACAGAGCGTGCCACTGCCCCGGGATACAGGAGCGTCTGACGCCGGGACCGATCTGCCCAGTCTGGACAGCCAGTCAATGGACCGCGGCGGACGCAGCATTCCCTCTGCCGGACAGCAGGCTCAGCCCAACATCCCGGAATCCATGCGACCCCATCTCAGCATTCAGAAACAGGCTCCCAAAACAGCAACGGTCGGCGTCCCCATCGAATATCGGATTATTCTGCGGAACGAGGGTGATATGGCCGCCTACGACCTGCAGATTGAAGATGAACTGGGCAGTGCTGCCGAACTGATCAGCGCCATGCCACAGCCCGACAATTCCAGCGGTGGTACCCTGCGCTGGTCGATCGGAGAACTGGCAGCCGGGGCATCCCGCGAAATGATCGTGCGCGTCCGGCCGACGGGTGAAGGCACGCTGGATGGCACTGCCACCGTCAGTTTCAGTGCACAGGTTCGTTCCGCCACCGTCATTCGCTCCCCCAGACTGCAACTGGAAGTCGCCGGCCCCAGCGCAGTCAAGCTGGGCAGTGAAGTGCCGCTGCAGTTCCGGATCACCAACCGTGGCAGTGGCGACGCTGCCAACGTGGTGCTTCGCAGCGTACTGCCTCCCGGACTGCGACACCCCGAAGGTGCAGACCTGGAATACTCAATCGACCTGCTGCGTGCTGGCGAAACTGAAACCGTCGACCTGACCGTCGCTGCGGCAGAACCCGGAGAACAGGTGCGAGTCTCGGCGGAAATTGAAGCGGAAGGTACGGCCCCGACAACGGCCCGGACGGAAATCAACATCGTCGGATCCCAATTGATCATCGAACGCACCGGACCCGAAAAACGGTACGTCAATCACCCCGCCCGCTTTCAGAATCTTGTGAAAAATGAAACCCAGTTCGATGCCTCAGGAGCCTACGTTGTGGAACAGGTTCCGGAAGGTATGCGCGTCGAGTCGGTGGGGGGCGGAGGAAAGTATGACCCCACCACGCGACAGGTTCGCTGGGACCTGCCCGTGATCGGTCCTGGCCGCGGAGTCGTGCTGGACCTCGGACTGGTTCCGGAAGTCACTGGAAAACTGGAGTCCCGAGTTGCGGTGGTGGAAAGCGCAGGATTTCGGTCAGAAGCCAAAGATAACACCATCGTCGTTGTGGAAGGTATCCACAATGTGACTGCCGACATCAGTCGACAGGATAAGCCGGTGGCCGTGGGCGAACGATTTGGCTTCACGGTAACCATTGACAATCGCGGCACCGCCGAAGCCCGCAACGTGCAGATCTCACTGCAGGTGCCGGCCGAGATTGAAGTGATTGCCGCTGGCACGAGAGAAATCCCCGGCAAACTGCTGCCCGGAAATGTTGTGCGTTACGACAAAGTCGTCACGATTCGTCCGAATGAACAGATGAAGTTTCAGGTGACACTCCGCGGACGCCAGATCGCTCGCAACGCCGTCGTACAGGCACAGTTGA
>Ga0255094_1000357_pt1 | contig 25089 bp, 24 predicted proteins | sample Colum_Law_RepB_8_2_FD_188434 | JGI IMG/M metagenome (GOLD analysis project Ga0255094, IMG submission 188434) | Freshwater microbial communities from Columbia River, Oregon, United States - Colum_Law_RepB_8d | ecosystem: Environmental > Aquatic > Freshwater > River | place: USA: Oregon...
GCGATTGCTGGATAAAGCACGCATGAAGTTCGACCTGAAAGCCGTCGGAATGCCGCCGACGGTCTCCAAGATCTTTAAGCAGTTGATTGACCTGCCGCACGGAATTGTGCTCGTCACCGGGCCGACGGGAAGCGGTAAGTCCACCACGCTCTACAGTGCATTGAACGAGATCAAAGATCCCACGATAAAAATTATTACCGTGGAAGATCCGGTTGAATATCAGATGGACGGGATTAGTCAGATCCAGGTTCACAGTCGCATCGGTTTGTCTTTTGCGGCTGCGCTCCGAAGCATTCTGCGACATGACCCGGACGTGGTACTGATCGGGGAAATTCGAGACGGTGAAACCGCACAGGCCGCGATTCAGGCATCACTCACCGGGCACCTTGTGTTTAGTACGTTGCATACCAACGATGCGCCCGGCACGTTTACTCGACTTATCGATATGGGTGTCGAACCGTATTTGGTCGCGAGTACCGTTGAGGGGATTCTGGCTCAGCGTCTGGTGCGGCGGCTTTGTCCGCATTGCAAACGTCTGACGCCCATTGAAAAGGTGGAAATTCCTGCCGACTTTCCAAGACCTTTGCCCGAGGCCGTTTATGAACCTGTCGGCTGTCGTGAATGCCGTGAAACCGGTTATGCTGGTCGAATCGGTGTTTTTGAGCTGCTGAAGACGGATCCGATGATTCAACGCATGTGCTCGGAAAGTCGCAGCACCGTCGAAATTCGTGACTATGCGATCAAGGCTGGGATGACAACGCTGCGATCGAGTGGATGGGAACAGGTTCAGGTCGGTGTCACAAGTATTGAAGAAGTCCTGCGAATTACTCGCGGTGATGTCATTGGCTAGAATGCGATGGTCTCATAAACATTGTAGGGCGGGCGTGAATGACGCTCTGTTCAGCACAAAATTAAAACCAGCAAACAAAAACTGAGCCCTCGCTGCTCTTGAATCATGATCTGCTTCTGACTTCCAAACACCATGCCAGATTTCAAATACCTAGCACGCGAACTGACCGGCAAACAGGTCACAGGAACGCTGACCGCGACCAGCGAGAAAGATGCGCTCTCAAGTCTGGCGGCACGCAGTCTGTTTCCGATTTCCGTTTCGTTGTCTGAGCAGTCGAAACAGCAGGCCGCCACAGGTGCTCGACGAGTTTCTACAAAGTATCTGACCGTCTTCTATAATCAGCTTGCCGATTTGCTGAAGTCAGGTGTTCCATTGCTGCGTTCGCTGCAGCTTTTGGAAGATCAGACATCGCATGCCGGGCTGAGATTTGTCATTCAGGATGTTCGTGAGCAGGTTGCGGATGGAACTCGCCTGAACGACGCCATGAGGCGACATCCGCGAGCGTTCAACTTCCTGACCGTCAGTATGGTCAAGGCGGGCGAAGAAGGCGGTTTCCTGGAAGACGTGTTGTCTCGAATTGCGGCCTTCAATGATCATCAGGAAGAGCTCAAAGGCAAGGTCACCGGGGCGATGGTTTACCCGGTATTCCTGCTGGTTGTGGGATTGCTGGTCGTCACGGCGATGATGATGTGGGTGGTTCCGAATTTTGCTCCGATGTTTGAAAAGATGGAACGCGACGGGACTCTGCCGTGGGCCACGACAACGCTTTTCAGCATCAGCGATACTCTGACCAGCTACGGGCTTTTGATCTTTGCGGTTATTGCGGGTCTTGTGGGTCTTGTTGTGACGTACGTCCAGTCTCCGGAGGGGCGTCGGTTTGTTGACGAGTGGAAGCTGAAAGTCCCGGGACTTGGAGGCATCCTGCAAAGCCTTGCGGTGGCTCGTTTCTCACGAATGCTGGGAACGCTTTTGAAGAACGGCGTCCCGATTCTGCAGTCATTGCGCATTGCCAAAGACGCGAGTGGAAACATGGTGCTTGCCGAAGCGATCGGGAATGCGGCTGATAACGTCAGCAGCGGCCAGTCGCTGGCAGTTCCGTTGAGAGCCAGTGGTCAGTTCTCAAAGGACCTGATCGAAATGATTGCAGTTGGCGAAGAAGCTAATAATCTGGAGAATGTGCTGATTGGCGTAGCAGATAATCTTGAGAAACGGACCAGCCGGCGAATAGACATGGTTGTCAGATTGCTGGAGCCCATGATGCTTCTGGCAATGGCCGGAGTGGTTGTGTTTATCGTGATGGCACTGCTGTTGCCGGTGATTAAAATGTCAACGAACCCGACCTAGCGCCAACTGGATTTCGGTAGCAATTCGGGCTTCCCTTTACCTCACATGGATTGATTGAAAATCAGGATTTAGTGTCATGCAAAAACGTTCTCTACTGTTTTCCCCCGCGCAGACGCTTTCACCCGCGCAGAAGCGTTCGGGCTTTACGCTTCTTGAACTCTTGATTGTACTGGCCATCATTCTGGTGATCGCTGGTATGGTTGTGCCGAATCTTATTGGCAGCCAGAAAACGGCGAACGAACGAATCGCCTTTACTCTGGTCAAGGAAATGGAGAAGGCCGCTGGCAATTATGCGACTGATCATGATGGTGAATACTTCAAGGGCAACGGCACCGAAGCATGGCAGGCGATGATTAATCCTCCTGCTTACAAAGGCCGCAAGCTGCGTCCGTATCTGGAAGAAGTGCCCATCGATCCATGGGGAAATCCTCTGCAGTACGAATGGAACGGCGACGGTCACAGCAAGAAGCAGAATGCTCTTAAGCCTGCAATCTGGTCAACTGGATCTGATGGGCAGGGCGATGGAACAAACTCCGGCGGGATTGCGTTGAATAACTGGACACCAGCCGCGTCAAACGCCGGCAATTGATGCATTGGTCGTCAGGCTGAAATGCTTTATGCAACACATTGCGAGCGACATGGTGAAGGCCGTGTCGCTCGTATTCATGTTCTGTGATCCTGAAATACTGTGAATCAAGATGGTCAGGGGCTGCGAATCAGTGTTCGATTCTCGGGTTTCTGACGCATAACTTTTTGATTCCTTTGGTTAGAGCATTCTTTGATGCGTCATCATGTTCAACAATCCAGGACGACGGAGAGCCGCGGGTTCTCGTTGTTTGAGTTGTTGATTGTGATGACGATCATTGTCACGATCACGGCCATGGCTGCTCCGAATATGATGGAGCGAGTTCGTAACGGGAGAGTTCAGGAAGCCGCCGAAGACGTGCGTGAGGTTATGGCTTTTGCCAGACAACAGGCGATCGATTCGGGAGTGGACTACCATGTTCGTTTTGAAGTCAATGGACAGGCTGTTGTGGCAATCCCCGCAGAGCCTCAGCCGACGCTGGTGAATCAGGCGGGAAGCGATTCTTCCCAGACCGAAGTGCTGGTGATGTCGTTGGTGCTTGAGCCAGAGAAGATGTTCCTGCGAGCCGTGAAGGGAGAGAATGCCGGTGGCGAACAACTGGAGCCGGCTGCTTTTGCGAACCTTGACGGCAACGATAGTTTATCAAACCGCTCGTGGTCGACTCCGATACTTTTTCGCTTCGATGGATCTGCGGAAGATCGAACATTTCGAGTCATGGACGAGGAGAATCGCACATCTGAGATCTCCGTGCGAGGACTCACCGGATCCATCAAGGTCGCCCCTGTCTTTATGATGGAGGCCGATTGATGCGACGAATCAGAGTTTCTCAAAATGTCGCAGCCGTGCAGCGACGAAAACGCAGCGGTCTGAGTCTGCTGGAGATTATTATCTCTGTCGCCATCTTCATGGCATCGCTGGCGGCCATTATGCAAGGTCTGCAGATTGGCCGAAGGTCGGAGCTATCAGCACGACTGCAATCTGAAGCTGTGCTCCGTTCCGAAACGGTCATGGGCGAGATTCTCTGCGGAGCCAAAGAGGCTTCAAGTGCGCAGGGGGGCAGCTTTGACGACGATGAGACGGGCCACTGGGAATGGTCGGCCGAAGTTACAGAAGCCGGGACAACGGGACTGCTGCAGGTGACGGTGCTGGTGGAACACAGACCGGGCGGTGAAGAACCAAACGCCGCCTTTACGCTGGTGCGATTTATGCGAGATCCTCAGCTCTTCCTTGATGCCGCTCTGCAGGAGAGCGAATGATGAAGAGTTCATCCCGCAAATCGGGACGGCTGATCGCCGATGATCGACGAGCCGCCTACACAATGCTCGAATTAATGATCGCCGTTGGCCTGACATCCCTGTTGATGATTGCTCTCTTCGCCGCTTTGCAGCAGTACTTCAGTTTGCAGCTCGACAGCAACGAAGAGATCACTCGCCAGCAGATTGCACGGTCTCTTCTGCGTCAGATGACGCGTGACATTCAATCTGTGGTGTTCGTTAAAAAGCTGGCTAACGACGAAACATCGGGGACATCGACCAGTGTCAGTGAGGGAAGCAGCTCCACGTCGAGTTCATCCGGCAGTTCTGGATCGTCCGGCAGTTCATCGTCAGGTTCCTCTACTGGCGGTTCATCGTCCGGAAGTTCATCGTCGGGCTCGGAAACATCCGGGGGAACGGGCAGCAGCTCAACGTCCACTGGATCGGCGAGTTCGGGTTCAGGCTCGCTCGACGGCAATTCCTATGGTCAGTCTTCGATTGATCCTGAGACCGTGATGACCACCTACACGAACGGCCTCGTAGGAACTGCGACTGACCTGCAGTTGTTTGTCAGCCGACCGGAGAAGAGTCTGGCTTATGTTGCGTCACAGGATCTGACCTCGACAAGTCAGCGAACAAGTGATCTCATGATCATTCGGTACTTGATGGCTCAGTCCGGCGGCGGTGGTTTGGCGTCCGCGATTGCTGACAAAGAATCGATTGGAACGAAATCCGGCCCGGTCGGGATCGCGAAGCTTGAAGGCGATTTGTACGGCCTGAGCACTGCGGTCGAAACCAGTGAAGAGTCTCCACAACTGGCTGCCAGCAAGCTCTTGGCAAAAGAAGTTTCGGGGTTGCAGTTTCGATATTATGACGGCCTTAGCTGGCAGGAATCATGGGACAGCAATGCGTTGAATGAAATGCCGAAAGCGATTGAAATTACTCTGACGATACGAAATCAGGAAGATGCCGGAGAAGCGTTTTCGGATAACGTTACCGATCCCTACGCTCTGCCCGAGACGACTCATCGCATGGTCGTTCCGATCCCGGTTGCGGAACCGTTCGTGACGGAGTCGGCGCTATGAAGACGAAACATTTGCATTTCGCCGGAACTCCCGGTGCATCGAAAGACCCGGCCTCTCGGCGTGGATTCATCCTGCTGGTCGTGACCGTCGTTGTGATTTTGTTGTCGTTGGCGGCTTACGGTTATATGAACTCCATGGCTACGGAACACGCTGCCGCGGCCATGTTTGGACGCGACGTGGAAGCTCGGATGGCCGCCGAGTCGGCCGTTGAGTTTGCAGCCTGTCAGATTGCTCTGAAGGAAACAGATCCGTCGATCGACGTGTATCACAACCCGGGCACGTTCCACAATCAGGCGATGAATGAGACGGATAATCCTCGTGGTCAGGTTCGGTTTTCAATTGTTGTCCCGGATATCAACGGAACCTTGGCCGGAATGCCTCGATCCGGATTGAGTTCCGAGAATGCAAAATTCAATATTAATCGACTGATGGAGTTTGAAAACGATACGGACGACACAACGGATCCCTATATCGCACTGTCGTACATTCCCAACATGACGGAAGACATCACGAACGCCATTCTCGACTGGATCGACAGTGACGAAGAAGCAAGGCTTGGCGGTGCCGAATCGGTCACGTATCAGGGGCTGGCGGTACCTTACTCTGCTCGAAACGCGCCGTTGGAATCGATTGACGAATTGTTGCAGATCCAGGGCATTACGCCTCAACTGTTCTACGGCGAGGATGCCAATCGCAACGGAGTTCTCGACCCTAACGAGGATGACGGAGCCGAGAAGTCTCCTTCAGACGATGCGGACGGAATTCTTGATGCGGGGTTCCGCGATTATTTGACGGTATCCAGCCGAGAACGCAATACGCTGCCGGGCGGTGACAAGAAGATCAACATCAACAACGGCATCGTTGCGGAGATGTTCGATTTTCTGGAAGAAGAGTTCGACACTGAGACAGCGACGTTCATCACCGCGTATCGAATGAAGGGCGATCAGAACGCCGATTCTCAGGCTCAGGGAAAGCTGACGATTGAGCAACAGCAGTTGGTTGACTGGATCGCGAAGAACATCTCCAGCGGGGAATTGGGTGAAGTTACTCGCGGAGGCATGGATCTCTCGGAACCTCCCACCGCACAATTTCGATCGCTCTACGATCTGATTGATGCCAAGGTTGAGGTGGAAGTTAACGGCAGTTTGGTGACTCTCGCCAGTCCGTGGACTTCCGATGCGGGTTCCCTTCTGGAAAGCATGCCCCTGCTTGAAGCGAAACTGACAGTACTGAATGACGAATTCGTTGACGGACGCATCAACATCAATCAGGCTCCGAAGGAGATTCTGATGGCGATGCCTGATATCACGGAGAAAATTGCCGACGATATCATCGCCGCTCGTCCGCCGATTGAAGCAGGTGGCATGTCGGCCGCCATGATGGCGACTCGCGTGACCCCCGCATGGCTGTTGGCCGAAGGCTGGGTCGATCTGCCAACGTTCAAACGACTGGGGCCATGGCTCACAACCGGCGGAGACGTCTATTCGTTTCAGGCCGTTGGGCACTTCGATGAAGGCGGTCCGACCACACGTCTGGAAGCAATGATCGACGCGACAAAATCTCCCCCAGGAATCGTATTTCAACGGGATCTGACTCACCTGGGAAGAGGCTTCACACCGTCACTTCTCGACGGTTCTCCGAAATAGCGAAGCGGACTTCGGCAGGTTTTGCCGTTTTACCACGCGGACTATTCGCTATCACCAACCGGGTCTTCATTAACCTTGATCGCTTGTGTTAGATTGTCTTTAACTCGGGGGCTGGTTTCTCGATCTTCAGTTGAGGATCTTCCCTTTATCGTGCTCATTCCGAGCACGCGACAGGCCCGGGAGAATTTGAACGAGTGCTCAGACGCAATGGGAACACTCGAGGATGTCAAACCGGACGTGTGAGTTTGAGTCGACAAACGTCTTGAGAATGATGTTCTCTGGACTTCGTTCGATTGCTTGGTCACTGAAAGCAGACAGGTCGAACATATGGACTCCGGCTTCAGCAATAATCAGCCCGTAGGACTCCAGGAACTTCCCGTTAAGGTCGTCAAGGATGATCTTCCGATTGCCACAACGCCAGGGCTCGCTTTTCGTTCTTTGCCCTATCGCGAAATCAAACGCCGACTTTGGCACATGGCCCCCGGTTTGCTGGCCTTTGGTCTGCACATCTTTCCACATAAAGACCCGATCACCTGGATAATGAAATCGATTATCATTGGCTGCTGTGCAGTCATCGGGCTTCGAATCTTCTACAACTTTCAGCAGATTCAGCGTCAGGGAGAAGGTGCGGGGGTCGCTGCTGTTTGTGGCTACGCATTCTCAGTCCTGTTTATGTGCCTGCTCTACCCGCAGGATCTTGAGCTTGGCCTGGCAGTTCTTTCGATTCTTGCGTTCGGAGATGGCTCCGCCACTCTGTTTGGCCTGATGTTGCGAGGTCCTCGATTACCCTGGAATCAGGCGAAATCCTGGAGCGGACTGTTGGCCTTCATCGGGATAGGATCCTTGATGACCGCGTGGATCTACTGGGGTGAGACGCACAATCCGGAAGCGGCTGAGCCCGCAGTTTCCTTCGGCATGGCGCTGGCATTGACGATGCCAGCCGTGGTCTCCGCAGCGTTTGCCGAATCAATTCGGTCGAACATCAACGACAACGTGCGTGTGGGCGTCATTGCAGCCGTCGTTCTGGCGCTGGTACACAATCTGCGATAATGCTCGATCGAATCTTCAACCATTGACGCATGCCTGCTGCAGTTCCAGTGAATCCGTTTGTGATACTTCAGGTCTTGTCGGCAAATAGGTCGATGATCTCTGACTGGCAAGCAGACGGATCCCGTTGACCGCGCGAAAGAACGCATCAACACATTGTGGATCCCATTGCTTGCCACTTCCTCCTCGCAGAATCGCTTCAGCTTTGTCTGTTGGCATCCCGCGTCGATACGGACGATTGCTGGTCATCGCATCGTACGAATCGGCCACTGCAAGAATACGAGCATACAGCGGAATCTCTTCGCCTTTGAGACCATTCGGATAGCCGGAACCGTCCATCGCTTCGTGATGGTGCAAAACTCCGGGAAGTACGTAGCTCAGGTTCTCCAGATGCTTCAGAATTTCATACCCGATGACTGGATGCTGCTTGATCAGCTCGAACTCGGCGTCGGTCAAACGCCCTGGCTTTTTCAGAACGTAGTCGGGGACCCCAATCTTACCGACGTCATGCAGTAGCCCGGTCATGTAGACTTCTTCGCACTTTGCGTCGGGCAACGACAATTCGCGAGCAATCAGGCGGGAGAATTCGGCCACACGATCGCTGTGACCGCAAGTGTACGAGTCCTTCGCGTCGATAGCATTGATCATCGAGCGAATCACGCCACGCAGCAGAATCTCCTTTTCGTGGAACAGGCCGCAGTTTCGTCCATGGGACGCAAGCACAACAGCCGTAGCGCTCATCAGGCTGGCTTCAAACGTCCCGAACTCCCGCTCACTCATGTAAGTTCGGTAACTCGGATCGCCGAAAGTTCGTGAGCAACCTTCTGCGGCCATCTCCTTATCCACGGCCAACAGCCAGCCGAGTCTCCCGGACGCAGTTGCCACAGGCACCAGCACGCAGGATTCAATACCCTCAAATCCGCCATCACTGAATTCCCGCTTGGGAAAGTTCTTGACGACGGTGCGGTCCGCATTTTTTCCACGCAGTGCTTCGATGATGGCCAGACAGTTACGACGAGGAATCCGAACCGGGCCTGTCTGCCAGATGATTGGCAAACGCGAGTTCAGACCTGTGACCGCCACATCGCGGACAAAAATTAGTGAATGAGCATTCATCAACTGGCAGAGTGATGGCAATACAGTCTCGGCTATCCGCTCGACGCTGTTTCCAGACTCACTGAGTTCAAGATTGTTGGCCAGATTTCGAAGCCATGTCAGTTCTTCGAGATCCTCAGAAACCTGTGCGGCGTAGGCTTCGAGCTGCTCATACTGCGATGAGATCTCCGTTGTGGATGATCGCACAGAAAGCTCGCGTGTCCACGCACAAAGTGAAGAACGATTGACCAGTTCCGCAAGTTCATCAGGATCAGTGCCAACCAGTTCCAGAGCAACCCCGGGTGTGGGATCATCCAGCAAAGGCACCACCCAGGCATAGTTCTTCTCGGAGATGCGTTTGAGCTGCGGCTGTCCGCTGTTAAGGACGCTCCTGCAGAGTGCGATGACCTCCGCTAACGCCAAATCAGATAGCGTATCTTTCAGTTCCCGGGCGTAGCGGAGGTCGAACTCTGTTGCTCCCACCGGCCGAAGTACGGAAAAACGAGTGCCCATCAGTTCCCGAGTGAATCGGTCACTTTCAGCGATTTGCTGATCCTGATAGGCCTGTATCATGATGCCCAAATATCCCGGAACGTGAATTGGCACCATGCGGACTCTCGCCGAGCGGCGCGATGTCACCTGATGGTGGCCCTTTGGAGTTTAGGTCAGGAGCATCCTCCCTGGTGGCGTTACCCCGAAGAAACACCACAATCTAACCCGGAACAATCGGCACAATCGGCGATGTCCGGGCGACTCATGCTCATTCACCTGATGGACTACTCACGTTTAGAGATATGCCGCATGTGATAGAGACAAAGGGGCCAATGCCAACCCAACTCGCCCCAGCCTGACTCATTAACACTGGGATTCCCGTGGTCCTTCATGGAAAGTTTCCACTCCATTTGGCGTTGGATCTTTCTGCCCCCAAGTTAAATGCGGAGTATCTCTCAACACCTGAAGCGGAGATGGAAGTTGCTTCCTTTCGAAGCATGAGGTGTTGAACTGCCAGGCCTCGCAGATCCATTTTGTGAATTGCTTTCATTTCGTCTTGAAGGTTGTACAGCGACCCAACCATATAAATCATGAAACGAACCAACCGCTGGAACGAATGGCAACTGACAAAGTGATGAAGGAACTTCCAGGTTGACTCAAAGAGGGAATCAACAGTTACTGACATTCAAGTCCTCCAGGACTATGAACACCATTGGAGGGCCATCTCCAGCCCTCGTTGAAAGAGGCGAGTACTGCACTTCGGCTTCGCGACACAACGGAATTGTGTTTCCGAAACTCATGTTGTCGTCGTTCAGAGTGCCATTCACCTTGCGTTGCTGATGCGGCTGGATTCGATCGTCTGCGGGAATCTCTGCATGGTGATGTCGCGTGGCGGCATCATGATGCGTTCCTGCATCGGAAATTAAATCCCCAAATTGCAGGGAAGCACTACCGCCAAAAGGTCCGACGATTCCGTGAATGTGACATGCATCATGCATCGCGAGGTGTTCAGCCCGAATCTTGATTTCTGAAGCACGGAAAAAGTCAGCAGGTTTCGGTCGCTCGACATAAACATATCTCATCGTCTGACCGTGTCAGACGCTGCTGAGCCTGGATGGCCACGCTGCTCCCGGTGCAGAATGAACCACGATGAATCGGTACGAGATCATCGCAGTTCAGACTCACCTGTCTTCTCCCCTCAGATTCGTTTCATGATGGCGACCTTCATGCAGGATCGCCCCGACTTTAGAGGAGATTGTGAGTATGTTCGGTGATGGTCTGTCCAAACGCGGTGCTCTGCTCGAACAAAGTTATGCCTACGAAACGGATCGAAGACTGATCGAAACCGCCAGGGCGGAATCAGCCAAACATGCTGAACTGGAAGCCATTCGAGAAGCAACTCATATCTCTGACCAGCAACTACTGACGGAGCTGATTAACTGCGGTGTCCGAGTCGACTCGTTACATGTCCTGATGCTGGTCCCTCTTGTTCACGTAGCATGGTCGAACGGCCACATTGAACGGGCCGAACGACTGGCAATTCTTGAAGCTGCATCGCAGGATGGAATCCGACCTGATTCGCCAGGTTATGAAGTTCTCAAGGGCTGGCTGACACGTCGTCCGGATGTTCATCTGATCAAAACATGGAAAGACTATGTGGCTGCAGTGCGGTTGTTCGTTTCTCCGGAGATGTTCAATTCTCTGCAGGTGATCACTGTGGTTCGAGCATGGAAAATTGCTGAGTCCGCGGGTGGTCTGCTGGGTTTCCTGAAAGTGTCCCGCGCTGAACAAGCTGCGATTAAAGAACTGAATGCGGCGTTTATTGAATAGCGATGCTGCTCAAGAAACACTGGTCGTACACAACGGCGTTGCGAATTCATGAAAATCAGCGAGGCACCGACCCCCCTTCGCGGAAGCTCAGGACGCAATGCCGTTTTTTTCCTTAGCCCAGAATTGGCAACAGAAGGTCGCAGCCGTGCTGAACTTCTCGCGTGACAATCGACCCCATCAGAGTCGTACTGGTGCAATCGTGAATTTCGATCTCCGCGCGAGTTCCAATCAACCGTGGATTGCCATCGAAAACTACGATTCTGTCGCATTCCGATCGACCTGTCAGCTGCATGGCCAAACGAGCGGCCTCGGCGGACGCATGCTGAATGGTCTGTGGCTCTTCATCGTGATGATGATCGTGCCCGTGATCATGTTCATGGTGGGCCGGAGTGCTCTGTCCGGCGATCGGCAACAGCGACGTCAGCTCAGATGGCTGACTCTCGCGAGCAGCCCGCTTGGCCGCTGACTTGCTGGGCCCTTCGACAAGGACGGACACACGGCGACCAATGAATTCGGCGTTGTCCTCTTCGCTGATTGCATTCTGCAGATCGAGCATCTCGTTGTTGCGGCGGCGTTTCACTTCATCCGGAATATCATCTTCGAACAGGTCAAACGCCTTGGTGCCTTCGCGTTTGCTGTACTTAAAGATGAAGCTGTTCTTGAACCGGCATTCACGAATCAGATCCATGCTCTTCTGAAACGACTCTTCGCTCTCGCCGCAGAACCCCACAATAAAGTCGCTGGATACGGAGCAGCCTGGAACGTACTCCCGAATGCGGTGCATCATTTCACGGTATTCTTCCACCGTGTAGCCGCGCTTCATGCGTTTGAGAACATCATTGCATCCAGACTGAAGTGGCACGTGCAGGTACTTCATGACCTTCGGAAGATCACGCACCGCCTGCAGCAAGTCGTCGGTCATGTCGCGAGGAAAATTGGTGATGAACCGAATTCGCTCGATCCCCGAAACGTCACTCAGCTGGCTCAGTAAATCTGACAGTCGCACCACACGACCGTCTTCCGTGTACTTGTAGCTGTTGACCGTTTGCCCGAGCAGCGTGATTTCCTTCACACCCTGACCCGCCAGCACATGAGCTTCACGGACGATGTGGGCCGGTGGACGGCTCTGTTCCGGACCACGAGTCGCCGGAACGACGCAGTAGGTACAGAACTTATCGCAGCCGATCATGATGCGAACGAAAGCCTGAAACGGCGTTGGTCGCATTTCAGGATCGCGAAGCGGATCATAGCTTTGGAAGCTGTCGGAGACTTCTTCACGAGAGCCTTCACGACGTCCCAGACTGACGGCCTTTACCTGAGTTCGTTCGGCCGCATCACGAGTTTCCCGGATCAGTCGAGGAATCTCAGCCAATTGTCCGGTTCCCACGACAAGGTCGACGTGCGGAGCCTTCTGAAAGATCAGATCCTGATCCTTCTGGGCCATGCAGCCCATTACGCCAATCACCTTCTGAGGCCGAGTTCGCTTGCTGAACTTCAGACGGCCCAGAGCACTGTAGATCTTATGCTCTGCGTGTTCACGCACGCTGCAGGTGTTGAACAGAATCGTGTCGGCTTCTTTGGGATTGTCCGTCAGTTCGTAACCATCTTTGCGCAACGCGGCAACGACCAGTTCGCTGTCCAGCATGTTCATCTGGCAGCCAACAGTCTCGATATAAAGTCGCCCGTTATGTTGAGGATTCTCTGACATTTGACAATCAATGGATTCTGAGGACTTGTGACATCAGGCGAGCGGCAGGACATCAGCGTTCCGAGCAGCAGAACTCACTCGGAGGGCTAACGCCCTGCCGCTCGCCCGAAATTTCTAAACAACTCAACTACTGAATGCGTTCCATATACTGGCCGCTTTCGGTGTCGATCTTGACGTTATCACCTTCTTTAATGAACGAAGGCACCTGAATTTCAGCACCCGTTTCAACGGTGGCCGGCTTGGTAACGTTGGTGGCAGTGTTGCCGCGAACAGCAGGCTCTGTATAAGTCACTTTCAGAATGACCTGCTGTGGAGGACTCATGCTGATCAACTGACCGTTCCAGTACAGCAGACCAACGGTCGCACCTTCCATCAGCCATCGCATGTCGTCTTTCACGACTTCCGCTGCCAGGCTGTGTTGTTCAAAATTTGAGTTATCCATGAAGACGTAATTGTCGCCGTCGCGGTAAGAATAAACTCCGTCGTTACGATGCACGTCCGCAGCTTCCAGAGCATCGCCGCTGCGGTAGGTCTTTTCGTACTGGCTGCCCTTGATCAGATTGCGAAGCTTGGTGCGGTACAAAGCTTGTCCCTTGCCCGGCTTTACGAAAAAGCTTTCGAGCATTTCGTAGGGCTCGCCGTCGATAATTACCTTGATTCCTTTTTTGAATTCGCCCGCGTTGATGGTGCCCATTGGAGTCGTTTCTCTGAGTCTGTTATCTTCTGGTCGTTACTTGGCAGAACAGCCGAGTAGCCGGGGTTCCTGTCACACCGTGACCCTAAAGGAAACCCTGAAAATTGGCCGCGTACGTTATCAGAACCCTGTGTCCGAGTGAATCCTGAATGCTGCCCGTTCCACACCCAATCACTACAGATTCCGGCTTTGATGCCTCATCTGACGCTTCTGCGGACGGATCATGGCAGCGCGAACTGGCGAGGGCTGTCCGCTCGGCCGACGAACTGTTGCGGCGACTCGGGCTGGTTCTGCCGCACGAGTCGCTCGAAACCGCGATGGTTCGGCTGGGGATTTCCGACCAGAACGCTGAATATCTGCGACGATTCCCGGTTCTCGTGCCGGAGAATTTCCTGAAGCGGATGCGGCCCGGGGACGCCTCTGACCCGCTTCTTCGCCAGGTTCTGCCACTAGCCGCCGAAGCTGCGATCGTCGATGGATTCGTTTCCGATGCCGTCGGAGATCTCGCAGCCCGTCGTACCGACGGGCTGATTCAGAAGTACGAAGGGCGAGTTCTCCTGATTGCGGCCAGCGCCTGCGCTGTGCATTGTCGCTATTGCTTTCGCAAAGAATACCCTTACGAAGCCGAACCACGGCGGCTCGATGACTGGCAGCCAGCGATTTCAGAAATTGCTTCCGACACGTCCATCACCGAAGTCATCTTCAGTGGCGGCGATCCATGGATGCTAAGCGATCAACGGCTTCAGGCCCTGTGCCTGGCGATTGACGCTATTCCGCACATCGAACGGATTCGCTTCCACACCCGACTCCCCATCGTACTGCCGTCGCGAATCACAAGTGACCTTTTGAAGCTGATGACGGGATTGCGATCGCAGCCGATTGTTGTCGTGCATGCGAACCACGCCAACGAAATCGCGGACGACTGCGAAGTCGCTCTGCGGGAGATGGTCCGCAGTGGCGTCCCTGTTCTCAACCAGTCGGTTCTACTGGCTGGAGTCAACGATTCCGTCGACGCTCTGGAAGCTCTCAGCCGACGACTGGTCAACATCGGCGTCATGCCATACTACTTACATCAACTGGATCAAGTCAGCGGAACAGCGCACTTTGAAGTGGCGAAGTCGCGAGGTGTCGAACTTCTGCGTGAACTGGCGTCACGCCTTCCCGGCTACGCGGTGCCACGTTATGTGCAGGAGATTCCGGGACGCACTGGTAAGACACCGATAATGTTGTGAAGCTTTCTGCCTGTGAATTGAGTGCATCTGATTGAGATGTTTCTTCGGAGATTTTTTCCGTTCAAACCAGTGACTCCGCGATATCATCCGCGCCTGATAATTTGACACCAGACTACTTTCTCTAGAGGCTCCTATGAGCAGTTCATGGAATCCGGATCTTCTCAAGGTGACAGAAGTCTTTCTGATCCCCAGCAGTTTTCTCGTTGCCGCGCTGGGGACGGCTGACACGAATCCTCATCGCGCTGCGGTTTCTGCAATTGGCCTGGTGGTCAGCGTGTTGTGGTGGGTCAGCAGTTGGGAAGCTCTTGCGGAGCAGATTGCGTCCGATAATCCACCGAAGGCGACTGCGATGTCGCGCAGGATTCGCATCATGGCATGGCTGCCGGTCTTCTTTGTCGTGTGTTGGTTTATGTCTGTTATTGCCCATCTGATTCTGTGGAATCGACCACTCGGCAGCTGAGCCCCGCCGAGACGTCCAATTGTTTCAAATCATCCGTGTTTCGACGGCAGGAAGAAGAACAACCCAAGGTTCAGAAGCCCGATACAGAGCATCAGAATCATAAAGCCGAAATTGACCTCTTTGCTCCAGCTGGGACAGCGTACCTGAAGTCGGCAAACGGCCGGCTTTCCGCCTCCACCGACCACACCCTTGCGCCAGCCGTAGACTTTGCACAGCCCCAACGCCAGAAAAGTCAGGCTCGCGGCGAGCGGTGGCAGCCATTCGAATATTGCATCATGCCGGCTCTCGCTTGGAATGTCGGAAACGTCGACATCCAATCTGAGTCAATCACATACCGCAACGAACTCATAACGTGTCGCTATGCAATTCCAGCCCGGTTTTTCGACCACTGTGCAGGGCGTCAGCTTTCAGACAACTTCAGCAAAAACCGACTAGAAACGCGACGGTCAAACTTCGTCCATGATCTCGCGAGGATTGATGGCTCGATGCTCTTCGGCCGAGCGATACGCGGCGTCAACGAGCGCCATCGTGGGAAGATTTTGCCTTCCTGATATGGTCGGTTCCCGATCTTCTTCAAGAGCACAGAGCAGTTCCGCCATCGGGCCGATGAATGCGTCAGGGAACCAAACCTGGTCCCATTTCGGTGAATGCCATTGCCCCTGATCTTTACGAGTAGAATACTCAAGCGTGCTGGGAGTTCGCTCCGGATACGAAGGCCAGCCGATGGTGCCGCGAGCAATCCCTTCGGTGCCTTCGACACGCCAGCGAATTCCAATATCAGCCGCACTGCCCTCGCGAGCCGGGCCGGTCCAAACGTCGTCCCATGAGGATGCTCGAACATCATCCGGAAACTCCAGAATGTAGAGGGCAATACCATCTTCATGCTCGAACTTCTGCGATGTGCGAGGATCCGGCGCGACGCTGGCAAAGATGCGATCGGGCTCACCCAGCCAGTATCGCAAAGTATCAAGGTGATGAATGCTCATGATCCGCAAAGTGACCCAACCTTGCCGCTCCTGCCACGGCATCCAATGCGGGATCGCTCGCATATCAATCGTGGCCAGCACTGGCTTACCCAGGACCTCATGATCCAGCAGAGTTCGACAGGCTCGGACGGACTGATCAAAACGCATGTTCTGATTGACCGCCAGAACGACTCCGGCGTCTTCACACATCCGCACAATTTCCAGCGCTTCGCGGTAGTCTACTCCGAGCGGTTTCTGAGCCAGAATCCCGCGAAGACGATCCGATGATGTGAGTGCTCGGCGGATGACATCCAGCTGACAATCCGGCGGAACCGCAATATCAAGGACTTCCACTTCCGGATGGCTGACGACCGCCTCTACCGAATCACAGACGGCTTTGATTTGATGACGAGCAGCAACATTCTCGGCCGTCGCGCGAGTTCGTGAAGTGATCGCAACCGGATTGAGCCCATGCTGGCGATAGGCAACCAACTGGCAATCCGCCATGATGAAACCCGCTCCGATACAGCCGATGCCCGGACTTCGATCGACGGGCAAAATCGGCTCGATGGATTTCAACAGCATTGAGTCAGAGAAGTTCTCGGCAGGTAACGTCATGGAGTGACCAATCGAGTTCTGATAGGCGGGCTTTTCATCTTGGCTGACGCAACTGACTACAGCGGCAGGACAAATTCAACAGCGCAGTGGTGCGTCGTCAGAACTAAAGCGTAGGTTGGACATTGTTGTCCGACTATCCAGCGACGGACAAGAATGCCCATCCGACACTAAAGTACAGTCCTGACATCGCAACAACTGCCCATCGAACCCCGCGCGATAACCGAACTTCCCACCACCGATTCAGGTTCGCCGAAAGTGTCTCGACTATTCCTTCTTTGCAGCACCCGCCGCTCGAATGCGATCAAGCGGAGAACCTGTCATGGGCACAGCGGCTTTCGGGGCCGCCGCTGGCTTCGCGGCTTCTTCCACAGGAGCAGCCTCTGGTGTTTCAGCAGCAGGGGCTGACGCTGCAGCAGGCTTCGCTGCGGCCGCACGAATCTTATCCAATGGTGAACCACCGGCGGCAGGAGCGGCAGCCGGCTTCGCTGAAGCGGCGCGGATCTTGTCTAAAGGTGACCCTCCTGCTGCAGGAGCGGGTGCCGCCGCTTCGGCTGGCTTGGCACTGGCCGCACGAATCTTGTCGAGCGGAGAACCACCACCAGCGGCGGCAGGCTTTGCAACCGCCGGAGCTGCGGCTTTGGCAGCAGGCTTCGCTTCTCCGTGAGCTTCCGCCTTCTTCGGCTTTGGCCCGTCGACGACCGTGAGGTAAGTCGTATCAATGTCGTACCAACCGACATCAACCGGCCCATCAAACTCCACGAGCGCTCGGCAGTTCATGTTGACCGTTTTCACTTTTCCGGTCAAATTCGCAAACCGCTTGAGTTCCGGTGCGTTGGCTACCACAACCCACTTGTCCGTCAGTTCTTTCTTCAGCCGCTCAGCTTTTTCAATGGTCGACACGGTTTGACATTCCTGCGTTGTTGCGATCGACGAAACTCCCCGTCATGGAGATGTGCATTCTGTGCCAACCGGCTGACTCTTTCAAGCCGGGGCGTACTTCCAATCTCCGACTCTCGATGGTTGGACAACGATGGCAATCAAAATGGCTAATTTTGCTCAGCCCGAGAGAAATCCGGCGTTGCGAGACGGTCCAGGATGAAAACCGCGGGTTCGACTGATAAAACTCCCGCCTGATTGTTGTCCTTCACGTGTTTTAATCTTCAAACCGCCACTTGCGAAGCTGATCATCATGGCTGTGCCTCGAGTCTGCGTTCTCCGTGCCCCCGGGACCAACTGCGACGTTGAAACCGCTCATGCGTTTGAGCTGGCCGGTGCATCCGCCGAGCGAATTCACCTATTTCGCCTGCTGGAAGATCCTTCCCGACTCAACGAGTTCCAGATTTTGTGCGTCCCCGGTGGCTTCAGCTACGGCGACGACCTCGGTGCCGGCGTGATCTTTTCTCGACAGTTACGTGGACAGCTCAACGAAGCCATGCGGGAATTCCTGCAGTCCGACAAGCTGGTCCTGGGGATCTGCAACGGGTTTCAGACGATCCTGAAGGCTGGCTTGCTGATGCGTCGAGGTATCGAGAACTCCGCCGAGAAAGCTCTTGAAGATCAGGTCACGCTGACGTGGAATGCCAATGGTCGCTACACCGACCGTTGGGTTCGCCTGAAGGTTACGTCGTGCAACAGCGTGTTCCTGAAAGGCATTGATGAATTTGATGTACCGATGGCTCATGCTGAAGGCCGCATTGCACTCAAACATCCGGAATTGCTCGATCAGCTTCGCGAAAATTCTCAGATCGCGGCTTGCTACTGGTCACCGGCCGCTGTCGAAATGGCCAAAGCATCGGGCGATCCGACTCGAATCGCTTTGCTGCCGGAACCCGAGAACCCAAATGGATCGCTCGCGAACATCGCGGGACTCTGCGATACCACAGGCCGAGTGCTCGGTCTGATGCCACACCCGGAACGCTTCCTGTTCGCAACTCAGCACCCGCAGTGGACTCGACGAGGTTTGCGTGGCGAAGGCGACGGTATCCAGATCTTCCGCAACGCAGTGACATACTTCGGTTGAGTTTGGCTGATGAGCCCTTGAAGTCAGCTCATTGAACTAACCGCTGGGCGTTAGCAGCCTGTTAGTCGCATACCGAACGTTTTCGTTTATCGGCGAGCCGCAAGTGGAGGCGAAATCGATCGACAACGCCTGCGGCTTGCCGTTGAGCGATGAAGGACAGACCAACCTTATAGGGGAAGTCACCGGGGCTTCCGGTACCCTGCGTTATGGAATCCGATGCCGAAACGCTTGGCAGCCTTAAGCTGCCTGCAAAGTCAGTGACCATGCCTTGCCGCTGTCGATTTTGACGGCGGCGAGCAGAATGAGTCTGTGGCGGCGGAATTCAGCAGAATTAGAGGCAGAGATTGGTTTTGTCGGTCGGTCGTAACCTGCTATACCTCGCGGCGGAAAGCAACTCAGGACCGAGTTGCAGCGCGAAAAACGATGCAGCTTGTGATGAACCTGCCTGATGAATGCCTCCATAATTTCCTGCCAGGAAGATTTTCTGGAACTGTGTGACCACATCAAAAAGTGTGGCATCGTTTCCTTCGACTCTGAATTTATCTCCGACACTGGCTATCGGCCACAATTGGGCCTGTTGCAGTTCGCCACACCCGAACGTTGTGTGGCGGTCGATCCGCTGGAAGTGAACTCGCTGTCTCCATGGTGGGACATCATGGCTGATGACTCCACGACTGTCATCGTCCATGGCGGTCAGGCTGAGATTCGCTTTTGCGTTCAACACGGTGGCCAGATTCCTCGCAGGCTTGTCGACATCCAGATTGCGGAAGGACTTCGCGGTCGCAGCTATCCACTGTCCTACAACGCGATCGTTGAACGAGTGCTAGGCACTGTGATCACGAATTCGCAGACACGCACGGACTGGTTGCGTCGGCCGCTGTCAGAAGAACAAATCGCATACGCACTGGAAGATGTTTCCTACGTTCCGCTTGTCTGGGAACGGCAGCGCAAATGGCTGCAGTCCAAAGGTCGACTGGAATGGGCGACGATGGAATTCGATCGCATGTGCCAGTCGATTCTCGATGAAGAAAAGACAGCGCCCTGGGAACGATTGTCGGGGATACATAAGTTGCCTCGTCGAGAACTCGCGGTCGCGCAACGATTGGCCGTGTGGCGAGAAGAGGAAGCGGCTGAACGCAACAAGCCTGCTCGACGAGTTCTCCGGGATGACTTGCTGATCGATCTGGCTCGCCGCCGTCCGCGATCTGTCCAACAGGCTCTGGAAACTCGAGATCTCAATCGCCCTGAATATCGTCGCAAGCTGGATGAAATGGTTGAGGTGATTGAAGAAGCGGGCCGCATTCCTGATGACAAGCTGCCGCGTCGCATTCGGTCACGTGATGATGCGTCGTCGGACGATCAGATTATTTCTCGCCTGCTGGCACTGGCCCTGGGAAATGTTTGTGCAGAACTGGAGATTGCTCAGGCCCTCGTCGGAACAAATAAGGATCTCACGGAACTTGTGAAGTACGTGCGCACTGGCGAATCTTCCGAACTTCCACTGCTGTTAAGTGACTGGCGCGGCGAAATCTGCGGTGATTTGCTGAAGAAGGTTCTTGAAGGGCGAGTTCGTTTTCGAGTCGCTCCGTATGGATCATCAACGCCGCTGATTTTCGAAGATCAGCCGGAGTAATGCACGGTGGCAGACTCCGCGTTTGAAATAGACATCAGTAATCGACAATCGGCCCTGGCGTTCGATGAGAAACGCGTACAGGCCGCTGCCTTACGTGCACTTGCGATCGAGCAGGTCGCGTCGGCAGTGCTAAGCATTTCAATCGTCGACAACTCGGCGATACATAAAATCAACCGCGATCATCTGCAGCATGATTATCCAACCGATGTCATCAGCTTTCAGCTCGACTTCGTATCGGCGGGCGATCTTCAGTGTGATGACGAAGATCTCCTCGACGAAGACGACTCAGAAGACGACTCAGAAGACGACGCCGAGATCGATGACGATTCTGTCGATGTTACTGACTGTGAACTGCTCACAGAGGGCAGGGCAGCCGGCGCAGCAATCGAAGGGGAAATCATCGCCAGTGCGGAGATGGCTGTTAGCATGGCGACCGATGGAGAATGGTCAGCCGAAGCCGAACTCATTCTCTATATTGTGCATGGCCTGCTGCATATTTGCGGATACGATGATCTGACGCCCGAAGAAAAGTGCATCATGCGTGCGCGGGAACGAGCAATCCTGAGTGAACTTGGTCTGACCGCGATTTACGCTGAAGACGCAGAAGAAGATCGATACTGAACTATGAAGTGCGTTTATCACGAGCAGCAGATCTGTAATTCCTGTACGCTGCTCGGGCTGGAGTACAATCAGACTCTGCAGCAGAAGATAGAGACATTAACATCTCTCTTTCCTGATGCAGCAATCGGGCCATTTCGAGGCGTCTCGTCGCCTCAAGGCGGGAGAATTCGTGCGAAACTGGCGGTATCCGGCTCACTGGATGAACTGCAGATCGGCTTCTTCGATGATCAGCAGAAGGTCATACCGGTCGATCAGTGCCCGCTGCATCATGCGATGATCAACGATTCCATCGCACACATACGACAAATGATTCAGGCGGCCAGGCTGGTCCCTTATGATCCAGGCAGTGATCGAGGCGAATTGAAGTTTGTGGTGCTGACATGTTCGCCCAGTCATCAGCAATTGATGATTCAGTTTGTATTGAGATCAAAAGAGGCGGTTGATCGCATCCGCAGTCTCTGGCGAAAAATGACGGAGACGGAACGACAGGGGATAGCGATCATGTCGATCAATATTCAGCCTGCTCGATCCTCCGCGATTAGCGGTCGCGAGGAAGTGGCGGTTTCCGAACAGACGATGTTGCCAATCCGATTTGACGTAAGCGATACCGACAATCGCGACTTGCTGTTTGGCCCGCAGAGCTTTCTACAGACAAACTATGAAATCGCGACGGCACTTTATGCGGCGACTCGCGGGATGATTCAGGCGAGCGAGGCGAAACGCGTACTGGACCTTTACTGCGGCATCGGTGCGTTTTCGCTGACGGCTTGTTCGCCTGAACAAAGCGTTGTGGGAATTGATAATTCCGAAAACGCGATCGCCTGTGCCAACGAAACAGTTCGTCGGAGCGGTCTGACTAACGCGGAGTTTCAATGCCGAAGTCTCGACTGTACGTCGGCCGACCAACTGACGAACAGCAATTTTGACACCATCATTTGTAACCCGCCGCGACGAGGCCTCGACGCTGCCAGTCGAGCACTCATCTTCGCCATTCATCCGCCGCAGGTGATTTACTCTAGTTGTAACCCGGCGACCCTGCAGCGAGACATCGCGGAGCTGGCAGCCAAGTATCAGATCGTGGAGTTATATCCCTTCGACATGTTCCCCTTCACCCCTCACTTCGAAGTGCTCGCACTGCTGCAACGAAAAGCCGTGCGAAGCTGGTAAGCGACCTGGTGGAGCGATTCTGTTTCACGGGGGGCCGCAGCCACAGACGGAACCTGTCGCTGACGCCTGCGGCTCGCCGCCAAACGCTTCTGCCAACAGCCCGCTCGCCCCAATTGAAATACCCTGTATTTTCCAGGGAAACAACCGAGGCTAGCGTCCTGCGGCTGTTTGCATCAACAGGCTGTTAGACATTCACCGATACGCCAATGTCTACGCAGGCCAAATCTGTGAACCGCCGTCGACGCGTAGCACCTGACCAGTGACGAAGGCTCCGAGGGGACCAGCGAAGAATTCGACAACGCGAGTCACTTCATCAACAACACCCACGCGGTCCAGTGTGCCATCAGTGACGAGGCGAGCATCCTCGACTTTGCGCGTCCCAAGGAAGCGGCCTGTTCGAGTGTCCCCCGGGGCAAGGCTGTTGACGTTGATGTTATACGGGCGAAGCTGTTCCGCGAGACATCGAGTGTACTCAACAACACCAGCCTTGGCCGTGGCGTAGATTGAACTGCCCGCGATTCCTTTGAACGCAGAGATTGAACTCAGCGTCAGAACACGTCCAGTCTTGCGAGGCATCATGATCCGGGAGCATTCCTGACAGACAAGAATAGTGCTCAGAAGATTGCGATCAAGCACCGCGCGGATGTCTTCAATCTTAATGTTGACGGCATCGTTTGGATTCGGCTTGCCACCGGCGGCCGCGATATCTCCGCCAGCATTGTGAACCAGAATGTCGATCGGGCCCAGCTCGCTGCAGACCGAGGCAACAACCTGCTTTACGTGATCGGGGTTTGTGAGATCACCGAGGACTCGACAAGTTTTCACGCCGTGGGTCTGACCAATCTCCAGAGCGGTCTGCGTCAGCGTCGTGCCTTCACCGTATTCGGCCGGTCCGTTCTCGCGCATACCGTGCACGCCGACACTGCAGCCCAAAGAAGCAAGATGCTCCGCGAATGCTCGCCCCAATCCACGACCAGCCCCAGTGACCAGAGCGACTTTACCTTCCAGCATTCTCGATGACATTCCAGACGTCCCTTTGGTCTTTACGCCAGAATCACCAGCAGGCGATCTGACAAAAATGTGCGCAGCAAAAAACCCAGTCGAGTTGAATCGTGATGAATCACGCTCAAACGCCTGGGCTATGAAACTTCAAACGGAGAGGGGGGGATTCGAACCCCCGGTACCATTTCTGATACACAGCATTTCCAGTGCTGCACAATCGGCCACTCTGCCACCTCTCCAGATTCTTCAAGCCTGCAAGCCCGAAGGCACTATCAAGCTTCGACAGCTTCTGCAGCAGCAGCCTTTTCAGCCTTACGCTGAATCACGCCGGCTTCGCGAGTTTCGAGAGCAGCCACGGCGATCAGGCGACGCTTGAGCTGTCGGTAATCGGCATTCAGCAGACGCCACACGGCGTTCTTGCCGCGAGCCTTTCCGGTGACTCCTTCGGAGGCCAGCTTGGTTTCACAAGCTGACAACTGCTGCTGAGCTTTGGTCAGCTGACGTTCAATTCGAGATCGGTCCTTCAACATGCCGCACCAGTAAATTCAAAATCAAAAGGGAAATACTGTTATCGCAGGATGCAACTGAACATAAATCCAGTTCTTGCATCGGGAATCGCGTATTCTTACAACCCGCTCCAGGTTCTTCAACGCGAAACCCCTGAATAAATGGGGATGTTCACGATCCGGGAGCCTACATCACTGCTGATCAGCAGAGTGAATGCACTGTCTTCGAGTATCGACGGTCTGTGGGATCAGGGAAAAACCCAGAAAATCTGCATTCGAAGGTTTGGAGACGGAAGTGTAGTCGAAACAATGCCGGGCTTAACTGAAATCCGACTCTGACAAGAGAGAATTCCCGTGCCTCGCTATTCCGACCGTCTGCAGTTCGCGCTCCAAATGACGACCCGCGCGTCCGAACTGATTCTTAAGCATTATCAGGTTGATGGCTTGCTGGTTGAATCCAAATCCGACGAATCGCCCGTGACAGTCGCTGACAAAGGCGCGGAGCAACTGATGCGGCAAATGCTGGCAGAACAATATCCGGAAGACGGGGTTCTGGGTGAAGAATTCGATGATGTCCCCAGTCGCAACGGCTTCCGCTGGATTCTGGATCCCATCGACGGGACCAAAGCCTTTATCCACGGCGTCCCGTTATTCGGGACCTTAATCGGCGTGGAGCATGATGGTCGCATGGTTGCAGGAGTTTGCCGCTTTCCAGCGTTACACGAGGTTGTGTACGCCGCCGACGGAGAAGGTTGCTGGTGGCAGATTGGTCAGCAGTCGGCACGCAGAACTGCGATCAGTCAGGTCACGTCGATTGGCTCAGCACGCCTGATGTTCACGGAGCCAACTCATTGGAGAACGACAGGGCGATTCGATTCCATCGTACAGGTCATGGATCAGGTCAGGATTGCTCGCGGCTGGGGCGACTGCTACGGCCATGCGATGGTGGCAACGGGCCGAGCTGAGCTGGCGATTGATCCGCTGATGTCACCATGGGACATCGCCGCGTTGATTCCGATTCTTCGAGAAGCCGGCGGATGTTGCACTGACTGGAAGGGGAATGAAACAATCACAGGCGGCGATGGCGTTTCCTTTGTGCCGGCACTGCGAGATTCGGTGATCAGCATTCTGAGCGCTGCACCTGCGTTGAAAAAGTAGACACGGCATCGCTCAAAGCGGAATACATCAGCCGAAATGCGTGTGGGTGCAATTTCACCTCGAATGATCAGATCTAC
>Ga0255094_1000359_pt1 | contig 25042 bp, 17 predicted proteins | sample Colum_Law_RepB_8_2_FD_188434 | JGI IMG/M metagenome (GOLD analysis project Ga0255094, IMG submission 188434) | Freshwater microbial communities from Columbia River, Oregon, United States - Colum_Law_RepB_8d | ecosystem: Environmental > Aquatic > Freshwater > River | place: USA: Oregon...
GACCTTCTTTCAGAGCGGGTTCCTCTTTAGGCTTCTCCGCTTCGCCCGCTGCTGGCATCGGGGCCGCCGCGGGTGCGGTACCGGCCGGTGCTTCAGCCGCTGGAGTGGTCGCAGCGGGGGAGGCGGCAGGAGCAGGGGCCGGTGTCGTTGGAGAAGCAGTCGCAGGAGCAGCAGCCTCAACCGGCTTCGCGTCCTGTGAAATGACCTCACCTGCCATTCCAAGCACCGCCAAAAACGCGAACGCAGACAGGGTCGAGGTGACATCCGGAATGTACCGTCGTCTGGATGACATGCTGTCACTTTCAGAAAGCGAAGATCGATAACAGGAGGCGGGCAAATGGCAGGCAGCCCCATTGTGGCCACACATTCCCAAAGCCACAAGCGTGCAAGACGCAGAAAACATCCCGCATCACTAAGGAGCAGTCGCGAAACAACGCCCTGTTGAATCAAATCAGAGACTCAGCTGGTGAGCCTGATTTCGCTAAGGCTCACTTGTCACACCCTACAGAACAGGTTGCAACTCGCAGGGTGTGACAAGTTCGCCTCAGCGAACGCTGGCACACCATTTCCGAAATCAGTTCGAACCAGATCCCAAGAGCGAATCGATCGTGTCAGCAATATCTCATCCCGGTCATCTCAAAACCTGTCATTGCATCCCGAACAGTCCGCCAGTTTCTCGCTTGGGAGCATAGCGGTTCAGGTATTTGGTCAGCGTCAGTTTGCGAGCCGTATTCTCGGACGTCATATACCGTATCTTGCCGAAGATGGGCCGTTCAGGCCCCCAGGCGCGATCGTAACGGCCGAGAACCCAGAAAATCCCGGAGTAGGAATTCGGGTCCCGTCCATCCACGGCAAAGCGATTATTTAACTCAAGCATCACCTCTAATGCTCGCTGCGGCGTGCGCGACCATTTCAGGATCTTCTTGCCCCACAGCATTCTCAGATAGTTATGCATCCGCCCTTCGGTCACCAATTGATTCTGCGCAGCATTCCACAAACGATCATGTGTTTTCCCGGCCTGCAGTTTTTCGAGAGAGTAATCATATTGCCGCGGATCAGACGCATGTTCATGGAGCGTCTCCTGAGCCCAGTCCGGAAGTGACTCGTACTTGTCATAGTCAGGACGCTGCCAGCACATGTTGAAGCCCAACTCGCGCCACGTGATCAGCTCATCCAAAAACGATTCCGCATTCTCCGCCATGCCCCACCAGCCGCTTCGGCCGCCGCGAGTTTGTCGAACATCACCCAGCCGATCGACAGACCAATTCTCACCCTTAGCCAGTCGCAGAAAGATCTCGTGTGCGGAGATGTGTCCGAAATGCAGATACGGCGACAAACCACTGGACGCATCCTCATCCGGCTGATTGCGTTCTTCGGCATAACGAGATAATCGGCGATCAAGAAACTGCTGCAGGCATTGATCAGCTGAGACCGATCCGCCCTTCATGACGGCTTCGCGCACGGATTGATCAACGGGTAAACGATCCAACGCGGCAGACTCGCACCGCAGCAATTCCGGAGAGGCGAGCGGATGTTCGCTGAAAAGATGTGATGGGAACTTCGACAATCGAGGAATCGTGCGATCGGCCAAAGGCTCGGCCGTTGGAAACTGCGTCAGATGTGGAGTCAACGTCTTCTGAAGGTATCGTCGAAACGCGTAGGCCGTTGGGAAAACCTGATCGGCAGCCCGCATTGGGAGAAGGCCGTTTGAATCAACCGCCTCCATTTGTACTGGAATTCGCCTCGCCACCGCACGAATCATTTTCGGCAGAAAGAAGCAGGGAAAATCATCGGTCACGACGACACACGCCTGCTTTGCAAGAGATTCGATGAGTCCCGAGCCTTGTCCGGGAATTGCCTCAACATACGCCGCGTAAGCGTGCCCTTGTCGAGTCGCCTCCTTCTCATTGTCATGCATGCCCTGAATGACAAAACTATGAAGTCGCCGACTCGCATACTGATAGTCACAGCGAAGTGCTTCCAGAATCAGCAAGGGGCGATTCAATTGCCTGGCCCACTCGATAGCGCGGTCCAAACCAAAATTGAACGACAGCCGCCGATTGGCGTTCATCCAGTAGAGCACGAACTCCCCGTTGCTCTGCGGAGCATGGGAGTTCAGCGACAAGCAGCGAAGTTGTGGAACGCAATTCATACTGCGACCTGATTTTTCTGTCGGAAAGAGGAGCGTGGTGGAAACAGTTCCAACATTCTGTTCCGACGAAACTCAAAGATGCGAATCAGGTCGTTCTTAACCAGGAGCCAATTTATCAGCCGACCGCCAGGAACCCGGTACCGCACTTCATCCCGCGCCAACGTCCCCTCGGGTAGTTGCTCGAATGTGTGATGATGTTCCCAAAGGAGGTATGGGCCTTTGAGCTGTCGATCCACGAAGGAGAACGATGGATTCCATTCAGAAATCTCTGTCCGCCATCGAATCGGGATGCCTCGCAGCCGTATTGAGTAATCAATCAGACAGCCCTTTCGGATATCGATCGGAGCGGGTGTCTGGATCTTAAAATTCAGCCAGGGCGGCGTGATCTGCTCAAGCTGGAAGGCATCGCTGAAGAATTCAAACAGGGCATCCGGGGAATGCTCCAGAACCACAGACGAACGAAGCACAAAGAGCTTCTCCTGCGGATCCCAGTCGATTGTGACCATCTCAGCGCCCTTCACATAAAGTGAACGTTTTGACTCTATCCGACTGTCCGCATCAAACGCTGGTGTGTTAACGGAACTTCGAAACTGAGAACAGAAAAAACTGTGATCCGGTCCTGCCCCTGGGCCGTTCACCACGAGCGAATCACGATTTTTCCCGCATTTCTCAGGCATAGGCGCTGGGACAAGAAAAACAAACAAATCTGGTTATCAGACGTACTGGAAGACGGTCTGGATGGTATTGAACGTTTTTTGACGATTGAACGATTTAAGGATCGTTCCCCAAGTAAGACAGTTTACAGTCTTCAATCGCTGGGAGAGCATCATGGGGGTCACGAAGTTAGCGTGCAAGAAGAGCCTGAATAAGACGGTGCGTGCACCGTTTTCATCGGGCGAATCGATCGATCGAGAACTGGAACTTCGGCGGCAGCGGGCACGGACGATGCTGGCTCAGGAGAACCGCTTCATCTACTCGCCGGAGTTTGAGGGAATGGAGAGAAGTTCGGCCCCGTTAAAGGCGGCGGATCGACTTCTCGAAGAGTTATCGTATGGCGATCCTGACAAGAAGCCGCGATCAAAGTCTGATGCGGCGGATGACGAGACCGCTGTGTTTCTAAACTGGTCTGCGTCTGATCCACTCTTGAGTTTCGAGCAGGAGCAGGTCCTGTTTCTGGCTCTGAATCTGGCTCGTTACCGAATCAATCGGCTCCGGTCTCGGCTCTCCGCGGAGACTCCAGACGTCAAGATTATGAACCAGATTGAGCAGAAGCTGGAACTGGTCGAGAAGATCCGTTCGCAACTGGTCCGCTCAAACCTCAGGCTGGTCGCAAATCTTGCTCGAAAGTTCTCGAGCAGTTTTGGCGAAGTTGATGAGTTCAGCAGCGACGGGAGCATGATTCTTTTAGGCGCAATTGACCGATTCGACTATTCTCGAAAGCTGCGTTTCAGCACTTACGCGACCCATTCGATTCAGCGTCACTTCTTTCGGTCATGGAAGGTACGCCAGCGGCGGAAAGAGAGATTTCCAAGTGCCGTTTCCGAACTGCTCAGCGAAGTGCCAGAGCGGGATTCTCAGGTGAGAGTCTGTGATGATCCTGAGTCAGTTGTAAGGCAACTTATGCTGCAGGCAAAGGATGTCCTGGACGATCGCGAATACCAGATCGTTGGACACCGGTTCGGAATTGGTGGCTTGAATCCCGATGGGCAGACATTAAGAGAGATCGCTGCAGACCTGGGAATTTCAAAAGAACGTGTCCGGCAACTTCAAATGAAAGCACTGGACAAACTGCGAGAGTTGATCGATCCAGATTTAATGCCGGTCGATGAGATTGAATCCCACTCCGAAGGGTACAACTTCGACCAGGATTGATGTGCGTGGCGCCGTAAACATTATTCTGTTAACCCTTGGCCGAGAGGTGACAAACACGTATTGTCACTTTTCGGCCACGGGTCTATTGACGAATAAACCTACAGCTGAGTCAACGGCGGCAGAGGGCATGTCGGATTATCGTTCGTCGTGCGGCGTGCTAACAGCACAGTCACGATCATCAAACACGTTCAGATAGAAGACCGTGGCATCAGTTGGGATTGTGGCCGTCACTTTGGAAGTCACTGAGTCTATTTCCGCGGGGATGGACTCCCATTCACGGTCCTGCCAGCGACCTGTTTTACGAGTAAAACACATTTCTGCTTTTGTGACCGGGCCTGTCGATTCAAAAACAGCCCACGCTTTGTCGCCTTCGGAACCATGTGCAGTAATCTTTGGCATCGGATTGCCTGCTCGAAGGATCGAGTTCGCAAACACATGTATCTCTTCCGGATTCTCCCCGGCAGCCCCGTGTCCGTGCGGCATGCGAATTCGCAGGCACAACGCACGATCGCCTTTCGGAAGCTCATAGGACTTCTTCCACGAATCCATAGGGTAAGCAAAATCGTTCGTGCCGTTCACCCATAGCATGGGCATTTTCGCGTTGCCGAGATACTCAGACGGATCCCATTGCTTCAGCCAGAGATTGGCCTTGTCGGGCCCCAGCTTCTCAAACGCCGGCAGCCATACAGAGTTCTCACCAAGAAAGCCGCAACCATAAACCGGCACTGCAAGCTTAAATCGATCATCGACGCCCGCCACGATGCTGGTCATGTAGCCGCCCCACGAAATCCCCGTCACACCAATTCGATCGGCATCCACTTCGGGATAGGACCGGATCAAACTGTGCGCAAGAGCCACAGCGCTGACGGCCTGGTATGTCCATTGATCTTCAACGGCATCGTCGAGCTGACTGAAGCTCGCGTCCCAGCCTGGAGGTCCGCCCTGTTCATGTCTTTGCCAATTGCCATAAGTCCCGACAGGAACGCAGCCGCACAGATCCATTGCGATCGCCGCATAACCGCGTGAGTTCCATAGCTTGACCCACCGATCAAAGGCGGTTCCTCCACCTCCATGGATCAAAACCATTGCGGGTAGTTTTGCTTTCTCCGAATCCGCACCGGCGGGCGTTGCGGGAACACCGTAGTACGCAAAGATTCGAGTCGGCTTTCCGTGATACGGCAGCCCTTCATAAAAGAAAGATTTCACTCCTTCGGCTGCCGCAACATCCGTCGGGAAGACCGCAGGAGCTTTGCTCAGTGCTTCGAGATCAAATTTGATACGCGGCACTTCTGCCGCAGCGGATGTTTTCTGAGCGGCCTGCTGAGACAGAACTTCTCCGTGTGTAAACGCCATCAGGATCAGCGTCAGCAGAGTACAAATATTTTTGTGATAACAGTTTCGAGGCACAGCAGAACTCCCGCGACAGGCGTTTAAGGCTTCCGAGACGACACGATGTCTCAGGAGGCATCTCGCGAGGATAGTCTGTGAATGTCCGCCGAGCAAATCTGCAGCGATCTTTGGGCGAGCCACCTGCGATTCTACAAGCGGTATCTCTCGATCTGCATTGCAGAGGTGATGGAGAACGAACTCGCTTGAGAGTCTTTCTGAGTGGACACCGAGGCTCGGGAAAAAAGCCGAGTTACGTGAGTGCCTTTCACGAAGTCATTCTTTAGAGGTACTCTGTTATTGTGTGCGGATCTCGACAAAACACTACACCAGGAGAAACATCATGACTGAGAACGAGATTGGTACGATCGTGGTCGACTGCGCTCTCAAAATCCACAAAGCTCTGGGGCCGGGTCTTTTGGAAGTCGTCTATGAAGCCATACTTGTCCGGCAACTGGAAAAAGCCGGCCTTATCACTCAGCGTCAGGTCGTCGTGCCGATTAACTTTGAAGGCATGACATTTGACGAAGGATTTCGAGCCGACATCATCGTTGGCGGCAAGGTGATTCTGGAGTTGAAGTCGACGGAAACCGTTCATCCTGTCCACAAGAAGCAACTGCTCACATATCTAAAGCTGACCGGTTTGAAGCTTGGTTATCTTCTGAACTTCGGCGACGAACTCATGAAAAACGGCATCACCAGAATCATCAACGGCGAGATCCAACCTTAACCACTTGCTCTGGTGCCTTCCTCCGTGCCTTTGCGCCTCCGTGAGAGCCATTGTGTTTTCTCACAGAGGCACAGAGCCACAGAGTTCCTGTTCGTCGGGGCTGAAGCTCCCGTCAGTGCAAGCATCATCATCTGCGATCAGCGCTTTTCCTCCGTGCCTTTGTGCCTCCGTGAGACCCATTGTTTTTTCTCACAGAGCCACAGAGCCACAGAGTTCATGGTCGTCGGGGTTGAAGCTCCCGCCAGTGCAAGCATCATCATCTGCGATCAGCGCTTTTCCTCCGTGCCTTTGTGCCTCCGTGAGAGCAATTGTTTTATCTCACAGAGGCACTGAGCCACAGAGGCACTGAGCCACAGAGTTCCTGTTCGTCGGGGCTGAAGCTCCCGTCAGTGCAAGCATCATCATCTGCGATCAGCGCTTTTCCTCCGTGCCTTTGTGCCTCCGTGAGAGCAATTGTTTTATCTCACAGAGGCACTGAGCCACAGAGTTCCTGGCCGTCGAGGCTGAAGCTCCCGCCAGTGCAAGCATCATCACCTGCGGCCAGCGCTTTTCCTCCGTGCCTTTGTGCCTCCGTGAGAGCAATTGTTTTATCTCGCAGAGGCACGGAGCCACAGAGTTCCTGTCCGTCGGGGCTGAAGCTCCCGTCAGTGCAAGCATCATCACCTGCGGCCAGCGCTTTTCCTCCGTGCCTTTGTGCCTCCGTGAGAGCAATTGTTTTATCTCACAGAGGCACTGAGCCACAGAGGCACTGAGCCACAGAGTTCCTGTTCGTCGGGGCTGAAGCTCCCGTCAGTGCAAGCATCATCATCTGCGATCAGCGTTCTTCCTCCGTGCCTCTGCGCCTCCGTGAGAACCATTGTGTTTTCTCACATAGGCACTGAGCCGCAGAGTTCCAGATCGTCGGGGTTGAAGCTCCCGTCATTGCAACCATCATCATCTGCGGTCAGCACTCTTCCTCCGTGCCTTTTCGCCTCCGTGAGAGCAATTGTTTTTTCTCACAGAGGCACAGAGCCACAGAGTTCCTGATCGTCGCGGCTGAAGCTCCCGTCCGTGCAAGCATCATGATCTGCGGTCAGCGTTCTTCCTCCGTGCCTCTGCGCCTCCGTGAGAACCATTGTGTTTTCTCACATAGGCACTGAGCCGCAGAGTTCCTGTCCGTCGGGGCTGAAGCTCCCGTCTGTGCAAGCATCATCATCTGCGATCAGCGCTTTTCCTCCGTGTCTTTGTGCCTCCGTGAGAGCCATTGTTTTTTCTCACAGAGGCACGGAGCCACAGAGTTCCTGTTCGTCGGGGCTGAAGCTCTCGTCCGTGCAAGCATTATCATCTGCGGTCAGCGATCTTCCTCCGTGCCTCTGCGCCTCCGTGAGAGCCATTGTGTTTTCTCACAGAGCCGCCGGGCCCGAGCCTCAGCATTGCCACAGGACGTCAGGCTGAAACCAGGGCTTCGCCAACGCTCCACTCGCGGCCATTCCGGATGACTCGGCGATACAGAGTGTCACGTTCAACAGGAACTCGACCGGCTTCCTGAATCAGACGGTGTAACTGATCGACCGTCATTCCTTCCGGCGTCTTTGCACCGGCGTCGTGATAGATCAGCTCATGAACAACGGTGCCATCGATATCATCAGCACCGTAAGCAAGAGCTAGCTGAGCAGTCTGTTCGCCCAGCATGATCCAGTACGCTTTGATGTGGTCGAAGTTATCCAGCATCAGGCGAGACAGAGCGACCATACGCAGGTCAAACAATCCATCCGGCTTACGGATATTCGACAGCTCTGTATTCTCAGGATGAAACGCCAAAGGAATAAACGTCTGAAAACCATGCGTCTCGTCCTGCAGTGCACGCAGACGCAGCAAATGGTCGACACGATGCTTTGCCTTTTCGATATGCCCGTACAACATCGTCGCGTTCGATCGAAGCCCCAGTTGGTGAGCAGTCCGATGCACATCGAACCAGACATCGCTGTCCGCCTTGTGTTCACAGATTTCGCGACGAACCTCTTCATCGAAGATCTCCGCACCGCCTCCGGGCATGCTGCCAAGCCCGGCTTCCACCATCTGCTCCAGAACCCATTTAATAGGCTGTTTGGTAATAAAGCTGAACCAACTGATCTCAACCGGAGTCCACGCCTTGATATGAATCTCCGGGCAGGTTTCGTGGATCACACGAACGACGTTCAGGTACCAGTCGAAGCTCTTCTTATGATGCAGACCTCCAACCACATGAATTTCAGTGGCTCCGGCTGCGCGCCCTTCGAGAACTCGATTTCGCAACATGTCGTCAGTGAACGTATACGCCTTTTCGTCCTTCAGATCCGCTCGAAAGGCGCAGAAGCGACAACGGTAGACACAGACGTTCGTCGGATTCAGATGGATGTTGGTGTTGTAATACGCCACGTTACCGTTGCGTCGTTCTCGCACGGTGTTGGCAAGCTGACCCAGCGTGTGCAGATCGGCGGTCTCGTCCAGCAGCACGCCATCGTCAAACGATAGGCGTTCACCGGCCAGAACCTTATCCGCGATCGCCCGAATTCGTGAGTCAGAGATGGAGAGATTCATGTTCTTGTCCCACAGGCAATTAAGATTCAACCGTTTCAGAAGAGCCAGATGTCCAGGCATCCGAGCACCAGGATTCCGAAACTAATGATGGCGTTCACATTGAAGAAAGCAACATTGACCCGATTCAGATCATCGGGCCGAACTAACTGATGTTCGTACAGCAATAATCCGGCGATGGCAATAACGCCCGCCAGAAAGAGCAAACCGAGACCAGCCAGCCACCATAACAGAACGAGCATCAGGATTGTCAGAAGATGGCTGATAAACGCCAGCCTCAACGCGGCCTTCACGCCAATTCGAGCGGGAATGCTATGCAGCTTTCGTTCGCGATCAAAGTCAGCGTCCTGACAAGCATAGATGATGTCAAAACCGCCCACCCAGAAGAAGATTACTCCGGCCAGCAAAGTCGGGATCAGAGCAAATTCATCTCGCACGGCGATCCATGCGGCGATCGGAGACATCATCAAGGCCGCTGAAAGCCAGTAATGACAAAAGCTCGTCCAGCGTTTCGCCCACGAGTAACCCAGCAGGAACAACAGCACGGGGACCGACAAATACAACGGCAGCCGCTTCGGAAGAAAGATCATTGTGGTCGCGATGAAGACAAGACTCATCACGAGGGTAAACAACGTCACCGCGCGGACGGAAAGCAATCCTGCGGGAATGTGCCGCTTGGCTGTACGAGGATTCTCTTTGTCGATATCCCGGTCGACCAGTCGATTAAAAGCCATGGCCGCTGATCGCGCAGTCACCATGCAAATCAAGATTCCCGCCAGATCACGCCAGCGAAAGATGCTGTCTGCCTGAGCCCAGGCGATCACCGCCGACAACATGGCAAATGGCAGCGCAAAAATGGTGTGGCTGAAACGAATGAGTTCCAGAAAATGTTGAACTCGCACCCACATGGACATCGAAATGGACTTTGCAGACCGCGTTCTAATGCGGAAAACTCACGATAATGATCGACCTCTGAGGAATGATATACATAATCTCAGCCTTGAACCGCCCAATGACCCCACACGGGGGGGCTTTTCTCTCTCGTTGGATCACCGAAGGGAAATTCCTCGGGAAATGGACAGAAGACTGCCGCTCCCCGCTCCCCGCAGTAACGGTTTCATCAGGCGTTGAGCAGTCAATCACAATTATCGTGCGATGCAACACGACGCCTCTGCTGGAGCAATTCTGAAAAGCATCCCGCACAACCCGCGATCGAATAACAGACGAAAGCTCGCAATTCACTGAATCCCCCGATCCAAAGCGTGTGGCTCAGAGCGAAAAATTGCAGGAGCGGTCGAACCTGAGCCGCTCAGGCTGGCGGACTATGTGACTCAATTCTTGAATCGCAAGCCTGCCAATAAAGAAAGCCCCTGCAGAGCAGGGGCTTTCAGATCATGCGGTTTTGCATGTGGATTGATCATACCGGACAACAACCGCCGGTTCTGTGATCAGGCGATCAGAATTCACCGATGACGTTTCCATCGGCGATGTAAGCGAGACGCTGACGAGTCGTGGCGTCAATGTTCTCACTGATGAAGCGAACGGAACCATCGCCCAGCAGAGCCTGCATCCCGCCAGTGTGCATGCTGCCGGGGGTGCCCCACTCACCGAGCGTACCAGGTACATTCTTGATGCTCCATGGCGTACCAGGACCCCAGCCACAGCAATCCCAGTCATTGATCTTGCGCTGACCATTCAGGTTTGCGAAGTCAATCCCGTTGCCGACGTGCTGATTACAGGCCCATGAACCTGTGATCCCGTCGTAAACGTTGAGAGTTGTCTCAACAATCGCAACAGTGTTGCTGGTGCCATCGGTCAGGTCGCGCATGTTCGTATTGGACTGAGCACCGAACATCGTGCGTGTCGTCTGGCCCAAATTGCTCCACAGAGTTGACGGCTGTCCGCTGGCACTGAACCCGTAGGTAGATTTGTAGGAAGCAACGTTCGTTTCACATCCGTAGTTTCCATCGAAACCCGGGAATGTCTGCCTCCCGCTGTCTGAAGGGCAAAGCAAAGCCGCCAGCTTTACTGCCGACGCAGCAGCATTCGCTGCCGTTGGACCGCCACTCGCCAGTGGTGCTGCGCCACCGTTTCTCCAGCGACCCATCGCTGCAGAATGATCAATCGAGCTATACAGAGCAGCTTGTTCGAAATACGGCAGCAACAAGACCCAGCCGGTCTGATTCTTCTGAAGCGGCATAATTGCCGTGTTGCTGTTCACAGTTGACGCAGCGGCATTGCTCGCGTACGGGAACATGTTTGCCGTATCGTGATAATTGTGCAGTGCCAGGCCAATCTGCTTCAGATTGTTCTTGCACTGTGTGCGGCGAGCCGCCTCGCGAGCCTGCTGTACGGCAGGCAACAGCAGGGCAATCAGGATCGCAATGATCGCGATTACCACAAGCAGTTCAATGAGTGTGAACGCTCTTGTCCGGAGCATTCTGCTGCGGAAGGCAGCGGTTCCATTGGTCATCTTCATTAATAGTATCCTCAGAATGAGAACGACAACGACAGTCGAAGAAACATTCCTCGACATTGACTGCAATGCTGTCAGCACCAAGCCGTCAGCTATTTCCCGGTCTTAATTTCGAACGCGATGTCTGTCTTCCCGCCTTCCGGGATGTCGACACGTCGAGTCAACGCAGCCATCTGATCGGGCTCGGGATTGCTCCAGTTCTTCGCGATGGTTTCTTTGGCCTGCACCATGGCTGGAGAATCTCGCTCACCCAACGGACTCCCATCAGGCTTCACAAAGCGCGAGAAAGTGATCAAGTAAGAACCCGGAGCAATGCCCGGTTCGTTGGTCCAGTGAGTCAGACTGAACGTGCCATCATCTTTGGTAATAGCCCATGATCCTCCGACGCTTTTCGTTTCATTGATGGGCGTCAAGCGAATCCGAATGCCGCCCATCGGCTTTCCATCCACTTTGATCGTGCCCGAACCCCCTACGAGTTTCTCCACAGGCGCTTCAAGAGCTTGTTCACCACAACCCGTCAGGGATGTAATGGCGATGAGTGAAGCAACGAAAATGGATCTAAACCTCTGCCACTTCATGAAATACTTCCTTTCAGGGATAATTCCCGTTTGCATGAATCACCTGTCCACCGTCAAAGAAAGCAGATGAGTCTTCAGCGGGCGGGATAATAAATACACTGTGTGTCAACTCAAATCACATGAACGCATTTCCACTAATGGAAAGCATGTCCCAGTGAGCTCCGTTCGTCAAGCATTCCTGCGGAAAATTCGGACGCAACTCTTATTCCGTTGCGGACCGATTAACCCTCTGAAATGATCGCAAAGACAGAGTTCCGAGCGTTGCCGGTTCAGCAGAGCGCACTGCTATTGGTCGATAGATGCGACTTGGAACTCAGATCAGATTGCAGTCTCCTGATGGGACGAGAGTCCTTATTGCCTCGAATCCGCCATCGTGGCTAATCTGTTCATACATGAACACAAACGAAAGCGGAGGAGCATTTTGCGGCACGCATTCGCTTAAACACTAAGCGGATTCGCAATTTCAGTGCGATGTGAACATGAAGCCCCATCGCCACTCTGCATGGTTCAACTGTTTACACCATGTCGCTTATAATTTAAGCACAGACTCCGGAAGACGTTGACGCATATCGCCAATGCCACAACCACGTTCCCGCCGTTTGAACCGCCTCCGCCAGTGTGAACATTCGATACAATCAGAATCACCGTAGAACGTTTACGAGCTGCCCTTGACCTTCAATGGCATGCAACCATTGATCTAACGTAATGTTGTCGTAACGCGAAGTCGCTCCGGAAGGCCAATTAATCTCCAGACGTTGTAATGATCTTATTTCGCCAAGCCCGATCTCAAGGCTTCGCTCGTTGCAGGACTCATAGCCATCTCCCGCTGTCAGTTGCAACACCCGCTCGTCTCCGTCAGAGATCTTGACGACAATCTTTGCTCCGATTGCGTCTCGGCTGCTTGCGGTGCCGGTTAACCGCAAACGCAGGAAACTGTTCTGTGTGATGGTGGTGTTCTCTGCCAACAACACGGGGCGCTCCAGATCGGTGGCCACAAAATCGGTGCGACCATCGCGGTTCCAGTCGAGCTTTGCCAAACCACGGGCCAGACGTTGCTCCTGAAACAGTTCTCCAGCCTGCTCATGCGGCAACTGCACGAATCGACTTGCGGGTTGCCCAGAGAAGATCTGGGCCGGCATTCGGAACGGCTCGCCGACAAACTCATCAATATGACCATTCATCACGATCAGGTCAGACCAGCCGTCTTGATCCGCATCAAGAAATTGCGTCCCAAATCCCAGAGGCTCAAAGCTTGGTTCACGCAGGTCGGCCGCCTGTGTTTGATCCTCGTAAAGCGAGTTCTGTGTCGACAAGTACAGCGTATTAGATTCTCTGGCAAAATTAGTAACGAACAGATCCGGCCGCCCGTCTCGATTAACATCCGCACAGGCAACGCCCATACACGCCTGTGCAAGCCCGTTCATGTCGAGGGCGACTCCTTTTAGAAACGCCTCATCTGAAAACAGCGGAGACTGACCAGGCTGTGAGGCCTTATTAATCAGAAGATAGTTGGCCGTCATATCGTTCGCGATGAAAACGTCTGATTGCGAGTCCTCATTGAAATCTGCGACAACAATGCCGAGGCCCATTCCCTGAGGAAGTTCCAGCCCGGCGTCCTTTTGAATCGGCAAAAAATTGCCGTCACCTTGATTGACCCACAACGTGTCAAGCACTGGATCGAAGACGGTGGGCCGGCACACAACCGGTCGGCCATTCTGATCAAGACAAGTCGCCGTCAGCAACTCCGGGCCCTGCACGTAATTCACATCGAACAAGTCCGGCAAGCTGTCCCCGTTGAGATCCGCGATGGCACAACTGACGGTCCAGACGCTCTCCTGAAGTCCTGCTGCCTGAGTGATCTCCGTGAAGGTTCCATCTCCATTGTTCTGAAACAAACTATTTCGACCGAGGTTTGCCACATACACATCCGGAAACCCATCGTTGTTGATGTCGCCGGCTGACACTCCCTGTGAATAATTCGTCTCGTGAATGTTCGCGGTCATCGTGACGTCACGAAACTGTTGACCTCGCAGGTTGCGATAGATTGAATCACTGGGACCCGTGTCACTGTTTAACGGCAGTGTCTTCCCCTGCGGCAGATACAGGTCCGGCCAGCCGTCCTGATCAAAATCCAGAACCGCAACGCCAGCCCCCATGGTTTCATAAATCTTGTGACCGCTCTCCTGAGCCTTCGTGTTGACGTATCTGAACTCAAGACCAGCCTTGGCGGAACGATCGTCGAAATGAATCGGCGAGATTGGTTGCTGACGAGTCGTCACATCGCTCACTGCGTCGGCTTTGATTTTGGCCCAATCCGGCAGTGGGTAAAGACTCAAGTCCATCCCCTTCGCGAGCACTGAATCGGCGGTCGTGCGAGGTACGTCGTACTTGAGTTGCGGTGCTATGCGATCACGAATCGCCGCAATCCCAGTCTTATCGCTGGGCTGTTCCTGAAGAGAAATGACACACCAGCCCCACGCTTCCCAGAGACGCCCCGTGGCTTCAAGTTCCTCAATCATAGGGCGAATAGATTCGCTTCCGCGCGGTTCCTTGATGCGTTCGTTGAGATCCAAAATTCTTTGCAGTCTGCGACTTCGCTCTGTGAACTTATTGCCCTGTTCCTGCTGCCTCAGGGATTTGAGCAGTTGTCCCAGCAACGTGCATGCAGACAGATTTTCTGGTTCGCGTTTGATGACTTCCAACAGGCATCGGACGGCCTGCGGCGTATGCTTGTTTGCATGCAGCCATTTCCCTCGCGCAAGCCAGATACCGGGATCCGTTTCCACTTCCTGCGGCAAGCTGGAGTTCCATTCGAGAAATGCATCAGGCTCGAAGTCGGCAAAGACTTCGCCCAGTAACCCCTGCGCTTCGGCGTTGTTTGGATCGGCCGTTGTGATGTCGATCAGATATTGTTTGGCGGCAGAAACGCGATTCTGATCCAGCTCCTGCATCGCCAGTGACATCAACGGGGATTTGTCGGCCGGGTTCGCCTTAAGAATCTTCTCAAGTCGTTGAGGATCATTAATCGTGGGATTCACGGACGACAACACCAGCAGATCGTTGCGAGTAAACTCATTGCGTTTCAGCAACTCTATCAGGCAGCGAACAACTTCTCGCCGCTGTCCAGTCACGCTGTAGATTTGAGCCAGCAATCGAAACGGCTGCGGAGGACGGGAACTGGCGACGATGGCCAGTTTCAGAGTTTGGATGGCCGGTTGGATCTGATTCCTACTCATCCAGCGTCCACCCAATTGGAGCCCCAGGGAGTTCGCATCGTCCGGCGCGAGATTTGTCACCACCTTGAATGCTCTAAAGGATTCCTCGACCTGGCCGTCGCGACAGGCTGCGTCCGCCAGCAGTTTCCACGAAGACAGACGGTCCGGAGAAATCTTCACAGCTTGCTGAAATGCAGCGATGGCCACTGTCAGGTCATTACGAACCAGCGCGCGGCGTCCTTCGTCCTCAAGCGTCTCTGGAGACTTGCCCAGTTGGTTCCAGACGATCACGCCTGTGACGCAGGCTGCGATCAGGCTGCCAAGCCATAAGCCTTGAGTCCGCCGAGTAGACATTTGCTTTCCTTAAATCGAATTCACCAAAATTAACGCTGTCCAGCTAAGGTAACCCATTCAGCTTCCGAATCACCCATTCTGTCATCATCAGCGAAAACAACACGATCAGCACCCACCAATGATCCCAGAGTGTTCGTTCCTGAACCTCCTGAGCGGCGTGATCGACCGGACGAAGCAGACTTACCAGTCGATCCGTATTCCATGGCTCGATCATTTCTCCGCCGGTCATTCCGGCCAGTTGCCGCAACAGGGCTCGGTTACAACTAACGTTTGCCAGTTCTGTGGACTCTTCTTTTCGAACCAGCAATTCTGTGCGAATCGATTGCTCCAGATTCAGAGTGCCACCGGTTACCTGCAGTTCAATCTGCCACAGCCCTGGAGCCAGCTTCGGAACGCGACCACGAAATCGTTCGGGCGAATCCTGTGAGGCTTCCAGGGCGGCTGTGAACTGCGTCAAAGTTGAAGAGTTTTCATTCGCAGCAACAGAGCCACCCGTCTTCGTCTTCATATCCGTATCGGTCTCCAAATCCGTATTCGCAACAATGGGCGTAGCCACAACCTTGATGGTTGCTCCCTGGAGTTCTTTCAGGCGTTCAGGATTCCAGCGGACCACCGCATCGACCTGTTCGGATTCACCAATGACCGTATCCGACAACGTCATCCGCACGGCATCATTGCCAGCCGCCGACTTATTTCTCGCCGCCCAGCGGATGAGCTGGCCCCAGAAGCGATAATGGCGAGCATCCCCGGACCGCATTCGCCAACGCCACGTGCTGTCGATCCCCATCCAGACAACCTGACCAAATCCATAATCGTGATGCACAATCGTGGGGACCGCCGCACCCGAATCTCCTGTAATTCGCGAGCTGGCCCAAAGCGTTGCACCGGCCTTGGGGACTCCACCATAAATCCACTGGTGCCCCGGCAAATCCGTCAGCGTCGGATCTCGCAACGTCATGCTATCGGACAACTGAAACATCGGCAAATGAAAGGCATCAGGACTCAATTTCAGATGGTAAGACGTCGCGGGAGAATCCAAAGCGGACTTCTGAAACTGCTCGGCCACTCGCGGATTGAACTCCTTCACTGGTAGAAGACTGGCGAGTATCTCCGACTGAAATCCGTGAGGCATCGACTGTCGACCGGGAATAATCACCACCGTCAGACCATCGCGAGATACGGCTTTCTCGACCAGTTCCCACACACTGGGCTCGACATTCTCCGCAAGCACATCACCGATGATCAGCAGATCCGTTTTCGCCAACTCCAGTGCGAAGGCATCAAGCGGTGGCAGCTTGCTGGCAATGTAGGAATCGTCCAGCAAATTCAGATACGGCTGCCGAAAAAGTACGATGCTGGAATCAACTTGCTTATCACGTTCCAGGAGATTCTTCAGATATCGAAACTCCCAGCGAGGATCGCCGTCCAACAGCATGACTCGCGCCTTGTTGTCGACAACATGCAGCGTAACATCACGCGAATTATTGTCGTCACGTAGCTCACCATCTTTCAGATCAGCCACAATGCGATAGTCAAACCGACCTGTTTCCGTCGAGGGCACCGCAAACGTTGCCACGGCCGAGTCCGCCGAAGCAATCAGCTTCTTTTCTTCCAGAGTTTTTCCGTCCTGTTCCAAACGAACCGTCAGCTCTTCGCCTTCGAACCCAAACGTCGCCAAAGTCGCCTGAATCTGCGCCTTGTCATTCAAAAAAATCGCTTCGGGTACATCGACAGCAACAATGGACAGATCGCGAGGTGGAATGCGAGAGCCGATGGGAATTGCATAGACTGGCACACCCAGACTGGACAACAACTGTGTCGCACTGGTGAGATCTCCCGGGACCGACTGTCGTCCGTCTGTCAGCAATACGATGCCCCGAACCTCACCGGCGCCATCTTCGGCAGTGACCGCCTGCAGAACGTTCAGGACATCGGTATTCCCGGGCAGAAGTTCGATTCGTTCCGACTGCAGCAGCGACGCCAGTTCCTCCGAGGTCGCTGCTTTTTGGTCGGTCGCAAACAGCCGCACATCGACACCGATCAAGCTCTGCAGCTTCTGCAGCAACTCGCGAGGCTGTGATTGCAGCAGCCTACGGACAAACTCCGTTCGCGGCATTTGAGCCAATTCTTCAAGCGTTGAATTCACCTGTCGCTTGCGAGCTTCCGCGGCTGATTGCTCTGCTGGCGTCTGTGGGGGCTGAGCATTCCCCAGCCAATTGGGTTCCTCACCAGCGTCAGCTGAGGCCACCCACTGTTGAATCAGTGTGTCTGTCTCCTGATTCCCCAGCATGCCCAGGGCCTGAGCCCAGCGAAGCTTTTCACCAAGCGGTGCATTAGCGTCATGAATCTCCATGCTCTGCGATGCATCAATCGCAACAATAACGCGGCCGCGCTGTGTCACATCCAACTGCGTCGTCAGCACAGGCTGCAACAAAAGAGTCAGCATCACGGCCAACACTGCAATTCGCAGACTCAGCAGAACCCTGCCGACATTCCTGGACACCACGCGACGTTCCAGCCGCATCAGCCAGACGCTAAGAACCAGCACAGCCACAACGCTGAGCATTGCAAACAGCACCCAGGCAGGCGACTTCGCACCAGAAAAAATGAGCCGCCAGTTCATAGAAAAATTCAGCCGCCCGAAGAAGAACGATCAGAGGTCTGAGGGGACGTATTCTGTTAGCGGCCGCAATTCTGCATCGAGCCACCTGACTTTACCTGTTGAGGACTCGGCAGACTGTAACAGTTCGCTGAGTCATCGTCTTGCTCGTACTGGGTTTGCAGTCCATGGCGTACCCACAAGCCACTGAATCGCTCGCGAAACGGCGTCCAGGAAAAATCTTTCGGGCTCTTCACGTTGTCTTAAGGCAGGCCCTGCTAGCATTCACCCGTCGTCCATGAGGATCGTGAGAATCTCCTGCAAATGCCGTCCTGAAGAGTGTTCCATGCGAGTTCTAGTCGTCGAAGATGAACCCGATTTGCTCAGCACAATTGCTCAGGTATTGCGCGAAGATGGTTATGCTGTCGATGAAGCGGCTGATGGTCAGGAAGGACTTTTTAAGGCGACCAGTTGGGAATATGACGCGATCGTGCTGGACCTGTTGATGCCTAAGCTCACGGGTTGGCAGGTTCTGGAAGCACTCAGGAAAACTCACAAGACTCCGGTGTTGATTCTGACAGCTCGCGATGGGGTTAACGATCGAGTCCGCGGGCTGGATGGTGGGGCTGACGATTATCTCAGCAAGCCGTTTCATCTGGTCGAACTGAAAGCTCGCCTGCGCGCGATCATTCGGCGATCCGTGGGGTTGGCATCGTCTGAGATTCTGATTGGTGAGCTGGCCGTCGATACAAAGGCAAAAACAGTGCGTCGTGGTGACACGCAACTTCTGCTGACGCCTCGCGAGTTTTCACTACTGGAATTGCTGGCGTTGCATCGCGGACAAGTGGTTTCGCGAACGCAGATCTATGAATCTCTGTTTGACGAGAACGAAGACAGCCTGTCCAATCTGGTCGACGTGCATGTGTCGAATCTCCGGCGCAAGTTGGGGAAGGACTTCATCACGACTCGACGCGGCCAGGGGTATATTCTCCATGATTAAATCAATCCGCGGACGACTGCAGTGGTGGTACGGTGCGGTTTACGCACTGTCGATCCTGGCGTTTGGCTTGCTGGTCTACTGGCGTGCCGATCGCGATGCGCATGAACGTGCGACATTGCAGGCGGTGTCGACCGTGCAGTATCTTGACGTGAGTCTTCGCAATGTGCCGCCGCATTTGATTCGTCACGCTCCGCAGGATTCTGACTTCGGTCCGGGAGAGACGATTCGGGAGAATTTTACGCTGGGGCCATTGCCGCCGGAGTTTCAGTTCCGACCACCTCGAGGGCGCGATGGCGGTCCTGAGGGAGAACAAAGGCCGCGACCTGGACGCCCTGATTTTGCTGAGTACTCAGAAGGCGGTCAGGGCAGCAATCCTCCAACGCCGGATGAACACCGCCGACCACCTCGAGGAACGGGGAACGAGTTTCGCCCGGACGGTCCGTTTGGAGATGCTGATGGTCCGCGCGGCAACGGCCGGAACGGCCCGCCGGACGGTCGCCGTTTTCCGCCTGAAGAGGGAGATCGATTAAAAGCCGTTCGTCCACCGGCGACGAACGAAGGACCTCCGTTTGATGGCGACGATTCCCGAGTCGATCGAATGGAGTTCGTTGTCTGGCGAGGAGATGGCAGCGTTCTTACTCGCAGCGATGGTATGCCGCTCGATCAGGCTGCGGTGATGCCGAACATAGAACAGGGCAACCCTGCTCCTCAAGTCTCTATGAATCGAGGAGAAATCGAAGTCACAAAACGCGGACCGCACGGATCTGTCATTCGAGTCATTCGATCGTTCGATCGCGATCTGTCTAACTTGCATCGTTTTGGAATTCAGATTTCCGGGATGGCAATTCTGACATTGGTCGTGGGAGTCGTCGGAGGCTGGTGGATCTCAGGACGAATCGTGCGCCCGATTCAGATGATCTCCGAAACCGCCGCGCAGATTTCTGCGACCAGCCTGAACCGACGTATTGAAACGATGGCTCTGGATCAGGAACTGATTCAACTGGGCACAGTGCTGAATGCAACATTCGGTCGGCTTGAACATTCATTTGCCCGACTAACACAATTCACAGCGGATGCATCGCATGAACTTCGCACGCCGCTGGCCGTCATTCAAAGTCAGATGGAGCTGGCGCTGGGAAAGCCGCGAACGCCAGAGGCTTATCAACAGACTCTGGAGATCTGCCTGAAGTCCTCTGACCGTATGCGGTCACTGATTGATGGATTGCTGCTGCTCGCACGCACGGATGCGGAACGTCTGGAGATGCGACCGGTACCTGTCGATCTGCGCGATATTGCTGAAGATGCAATCAGCCAGTTGCAGGACAAAGCCACCGCGGCGGAGATCGAACTGGAATGCGTTGTACCTGAAGACAACCTGAACATCATGGCCGATTCCAGGTTCCTCGCGCAGATACCAGCCAACCTAATTGATAATGCGATACAGCATACTCCCGCAGGTGGAAAAATTTCTCTGGAAGTGCGACGCGAAGGTGACAAGGCGGTGTTAACGGTGAAAGACACAGGCTGTGGAATTGCAGCCGAACATATCCCCCATCTGTTTGAACGCTTCTATCGAATTGATGCTGGAAGATCTCGCCGGCATGGCGGTAGTGGACTGGGCCTGGCGATTTGTCGCAGTCTGGTCGAAGCCCATAACGGAACAATCACGTGCGAATCCAAACTGGGTGAAGGTTCCGTGTTTAAAGTTTGTCTGCCGATCGCCTCTGATGTTGAAGTCCCTGTCATTGAAGTACCTGTCGATGGCGAGTCGCACGTTTAAATCAAAAAGACAGTAACCCTTTCAACAGAGTCGCGGATTGCGGCCCCCAAGGTTTACCGGAGAGAAAATTGAACATTCCGTGCGTTACATACTCTGAACGAGCGATCCTGCTGAACCTCACCTGCAGCGTGCGAGTAATCCTGCTGATCGCTGCACTGATCGGCAGCGCAGGGTTGACCTGCGTTTGTGCTGATGATGCTGTGGACCCAGGCACACTGAAGCATCTGACCGGCCATTGGTATGTGTCTCAGGCTGAACCAGCGACCTACTATTACAAAGATGCCGAACTGTATCTTGATCTGTTCTCCTATCATCGAAAAGACTCCAACAAGGATGGCATCGACAATCTTGTGCTCAGTCACAACGAAACGCACTTGATCATGGACAGTCAGGGATATCCCAATCATCCGACCGCGATCTTCCCCAACTCCGGCAACCCGAATCGGATTGAGATTCAGAAGTTTCGTTTTCAACTGCCGCTGGAGCCAAAACTCAACGACCATATCACTCGTCTTCCGATGGGTCCGATTGGCACGGCGGTGAATGGCGTGGTGTATTTCAACCCATTTGAACAGGGTGGAATGAATGCCGTCGAGGGCTATTCGGAGGTCTGGCTGGACTCCTGCTGCGGACATCCTCAGCAAACCGGCGTTTATCACTACCACAAGTATCCGGTCTGTGTGAAATCTCCGTTCAAGGATAATGGCAAGCAGCATTCGCCAGTGATTGGTTTTGCCTTCGATGGCTTTCCAATCTACGGTCCTTATGAATCGGAAGGGCTGATGGCCAAAGATGCCGTCGGTGAGCAGACTCTGGATGCCTGCAACGGACATACAGACTCGGTTCGCGGTTATCATTATCACGTGACTCCAGGTCGATTCCCTTACATCATCGGCGGATATGCCGGTGTGCCGGAGCCAGCGAATATCCGCGGACGTCGTGGCCTGGAAACGGGCGCGATTGAAGACAACAGCAGCGGCGAGAGTTCGCAGCCCAAAGTCATTGCTGCAGTTCGCCCTGCAAATGGACAGCCCGGAACAAAGCAAAAGCTGGAGATTGAGCTTGATCCGACTCAGGCCACGCGAGTACGGGTCCCGGAAGGCACTCCGGAATGGGTGCAGGTAGGACCTTATGAAGCAGTGCCCATCGAACGCAAAGGAAACATGCTTCAGGTTGAAATCCAGATCCCGGAAGACGCAACGCTCGGCGTTCTGATGGATTGCCATATTGAGTTCAAAGCAGCCGATCGTCCCCGCGCTGTGTTCAAACGGAACGATGTATTCCGCGTTGTTGAAGTCGAAGATCCTTGAATAACCTCAGGGCAACCCCGTTCTGAAGTCAGTGTGTTCTTGTAGGGTGTGACAAGCGGAGCGCCGGCACACCGAACGGCAGCCAAAATGGTGTGCCCGCGCTCCGCTTGTCACACCCTACGAACCACTCAGATTTAACAAATGCGTTACCGTGCCTGAATAACCTCCCTTGAACCTGTTTTCTCTGTCTATTGAAAGGCGAGTCCCATGAAGAAGATCCTGTTGGCAAGTGCTGTCATGGCATTGCTGGGCGTTACTGTCACGATGAATGTTCTTGCACAGCCACCGGCTGGTGAAGGCCGCCCTGATGGTCCACCTCCACGAGGTGAAGGTGGTCCCGACGATCGACCTCGTCCTCCACATCCAGTGATGGATGCTTTGGACAAAGATCACAATGGCGAGATTTCTGAAGAAGAGATCAACAATGCGACGGCTGCTCTGAAGTCGCTCGACAAGAACAGCGATGGAAAACTGACGGACGACGAAATTCGACCTCCACGCCCGGAAGGTGGACCCGGACGTGACGGCGAACGTCGTCCTGACGGTCCTCCTCGCGGCGATCGCCCGCCGGGTGACGGCCCTCCAGGCGATCGTCCTCCACGTGATGGTGAAGGACGTCCGCCGCGCGACGGGGAAGGACGACCTCCCGGCGAAGGCCGTGGTCCACGTGAAGGTGAAGGGCGACCTCCGGGCGGACGCGAACAGGGACGTGGCGAAGGACCTCCGGGCAGACCTCAAGGCCGTCCGATGGGCCCACCGAGTCCTGAACGCTTCGTCGAAGATGCGATGCGGTTTGATACCGACGCCGATGGAAAGCTCAGCAAAGAAGAGCTGATGAAGTTTGCGATCGAGATGGGGAATCGACAGGGACGACCTCCCGGCCCAGACGGCGGCCGTGGGCCTCGACCTGAAGGTGACCGCCCTCCGGGGGATCGTCCTCCCGGCGAAGGTGAAGGTGACCGTCCGCAGCGTCCACCAGCAGAAGAATAGTTTTCGTTCGCCAGGAATGGCTTAGCGATTCATCCCCGTCGATATGCTCAGCGAGTCGCGTGAGAGGTGGCCACTTCTCACGCGGCTGTTTTTATGCTGCGTCTACGTTTGCTGAAGTCTAAACATTCAATCCAGTCTGAGATAACTCCATGCTTCACCGCTTGTTAGCCGTCGCCTGTTTCTTCGTGGCCTCATTGTCGGCCTCCATGGGAACCGCTGACGATTGGACTCGTTTTCGAGGCCCCAACGGAACCGGACTCAGTGAATCAACGACTCTGCCGACGAAATGGAGTGACGCGGAGAACGTGACATGGAAGGCCGAACTCCCCGGCCCGGGTTCTTCCAGCCCGGTCGTGTCAGGCCATCGAATCTTCGTAACCTGCTACTCTGGCTATGGCGTGGAGACGGGTGGAGATTTCTCGTCCCTTGTGCGACATCTTGTTTGCGTCGATGCAAAATCAGGACAGATTTTGTGGGATCGGACCGTGCCTGCCCCGGAACGAGAAGACCGGTATCAGGGGTATATCTCCGAGCATGGATACGCGAGCAATTCCCCAACCACAGATGGCCAGATGGTCTTCGCATTTCATGGCAAGTCCGGAGTCCATGCGTATGACATGGACGGAAAGGAACTTTGGAGCCACATGGTTGGAACTGAATCCAGCAATCGCCAGTGGGGTTCCGCTGCCAGCCTGACGCTCTTTAATGACAAACTGATTGTCAACGCGGCCGAAGAAGGTCGAGCCATCATGGCCCTTGATAAAGCAACCGGAAAAGAACTCTGGAAATCCGAAGCCGCAGCACTGGAACTTTGTTATGGCACACCGTCGCTCGTGGCTCGAGAAGACGGAAAGACTGATCTGGTTATTGCTGTCCCGGGTGAAGTTTGGGGACTCAATGCAGAGACCGGCAAACTAGCCTGGTTCGTTGAAACTCAGTTGACCGGCAATGTCAGCCCGAGTCCTCTTGTTGTCGATAATTCCATTTTCGTCTTCGGTGGTTTTCGCTCATCCGGTAGCTACCGAATTCGTACGGGCGGAAAGGGCGATGTGACCAGTTCGCATGTCGACTGGCATAGTCGCAGCAGTTCTTACGTCGCCACTCCCGTCCATCACGACGGTCATCTCTTCTGGATTGATGATCAGGGAATCGCCTGGTGTCTCGACGCGAAAACCGGCGAGCAGGTCTATCGCGAACGAGTGCCGGGACTGAAATCCGGAGGTCGCCCAATTTATGCATCACCGATCATGGCCGCTGGTCGTCTGTATGTCGTGACACGACGTGATGGAACCCTTGTGATTCCAGCCACCACGACGTTCTCGATCGAAGCACAAAACATCATCGAGTCGGATGCAACTGATTTCAACGCCACTCCGGCTATCTACGGTAATAAGTTGTTGTTGCGATCCAATACTCGACTCTATTGTGTCGAAGCAAAATAGCCATCGACGACTCATTCTGTTTGAGTCGCGGAGACCGAGATGTGAGACGTGGCGACTTCTCGAGTGTGCTTAACCTCTGTGAGCAGACATTGATTGGCCCGTGCAGGAGTTCCCTAAATCTCCGTCGGCGTTTGCGTCGCAACGGTCCCCTCGGTCTCATCGCCCGAGAATTCCCGGTGCAGGAGTGTTAACATCGTCTGCAGAAACGCGACAACGATGGGGCCGATAAAAACCCCAAACGGCCCCAGAGTCTGAACTCCACCCAGAACACCAAGCAGCCCAGCCAACGGATGCAGCGATGCGCGTTCCATAATGATCCACGGACGAATCACATTGTCGACAGTCGAAACAATTAGCGTCCCATAGACTGCCAGCGCGACACCGGCGGTCATGTTTCCTTCACCAAACGCAAGCCAAAGACTGGCCGGAATCCAGACGAGGGATGCTCCTACAAACGGAACCATCGCCAGTAACGCAGTGAGAGCCATCAACAGAAAGATAGATTGCATACCCGCGAACCAGAAGCCGACTCCGGAAAGTACGGCCTGTGTCGTGGCCGACGCAATACTGCCCGCCACGACCGCACGGACAAGCATCTGAAA